>Ga0326726_10006624_pt1 | contig 10434 bp, 7 predicted proteins | sample MHFenrmetagenome_2_FD_207603 | JGI IMG/M metagenome (GOLD analysis project Ga0326726, IMG submission 207603) | Lab enriched peat soil microbial communities from Michigan Hollow, Ithaca, NY, United States - MHF15MN | ecosystem: Environmental > Terrestrial > Soil > Wetlands > Peat | place: USA... | reverse complement strand
ATTCAGGGGAGTTAGCCAATAATTCCTTATGCTTGCCAGCTGCCAATATTTCGCCGTCCATAAGCAGTATGATCTGATCAAAATGTCTTACAGGTGCAATTTTCTGTGTTACTGATATTAGAGTCAGTCCGGGGTAATTGTTTTCAATGTTGCATAGTATCAGATTTTCAGTATTTCTGTCAACCCGTGAAGTGAAATCATCAAGTAAAAGAATCCTTGGATTTAATGCCAGTGCCCTCGCCAACATAATTCTCTGTTTTTGTCCTCCCGAAAGGCTTGTGCCCCTTTCCGACACAACAGTATCAAGCTTTGATGGCAGAGACTCTATGAAATCTTTTAATTCTGCTGTATCAATAGCCCTTTTAAGCGACTCTTCCGTAACCTTGTCATTAAATGCAATATTTTCACGGAGGCTCATATTAAAGATGACACTGTCCTGAAAGACAAAACCTATCTGGCTATGGAATAATTCCTTTGAATATCTTTCAATGCTTATCCCATCGAATTCTATAGTGCCTGAATCTGGCTGAATCAGATTTGTAAGAAGATTTAACAGTTGGCTTTTCCCGGCAGCAGTAGGACCAATAATAGCAGTCTTACTTCCTGCTTTTACTGAAAATGTGATTTTTTTCAGGACCGGTTTTTCACCAAAACTGAGTGATACATCTCTTAATTGAATTTCACCTTTGATATCGGATTTGATTGATCCGGGTTTTGGGGGAGATGGTGCATCCAGGACTTGCCGGATCCTTCCGTATGAAGCTGTAGCCGAAGCTATTATATTGCTCATGAACCCTATCATCATAATAGGAAAAATCAGCATTATCAAATAACTATTAAAAGCAGCAAAGTTTCCCAGCGAAAATGTTCCGTTTACTACATAATGTCCTCCAAGTGCAAGGATCATAACTACAGCAAGGTTCGCAACGAACATAATGACCGGAATAAGGGTCGAAAACAGTCTGACTATACCTAAGCTGGTATTTCGCAATTCAAGGTTAGTTTCAAGAAATTTCATGCTCTCAGTCTGCTGAGAATTCAGTACTCGTACAAGTGCCGAACCCATTATGCTTTCATTGATTATCCTGTTAAGAGAATCAATTATTTCCCTGCTCCGCCTGAAGAGTACTCTTACCTTGCGCAAAACAATGAAGAAGGTTATGGCAATGACGGGAACGATCGAAATTACTGTAATTGCCAGTTTCCAGTTTATGGTTATCAACAGTACCGATGTGCCGGCGATAACAAAAAACGACGAAATTATCATAACGAAGGCCTGGGAAACGAACATCTTTATCGAGTCGGTATCGGAGGTGAGATTTGTCAATAATTTTGAAGGGGTGGACTTCAGAATAAACGTATAGCTCTGCTGCGAAATCTTATTGGTAAGCTTTGTACGAAGATCTTTTGCAACCTTTTCCGAAGTATAGGTCTGTGCAAGGCTCTGAAGGAAGGTGAAAACAAAGATCGCAACGGAAGCGATGAGGAATTCTGTCACAATCGGCCAGGGTTTAAAATCGTTCGCTGAAAAAGCATCAATAGCATGTGCAATGATTTTAGGTATCAACATGTTAATGCCACTCCCCGCGAGAGCCATAATTATCATAATTGAAACAATCCCCTTGTATTGTCTCAGGAGGCTGAATAATCCGGAATTTTGCTTTTTGCCAATTGGAGATTCTGATTTGCCCCTGTCCATCGATCGGTGAAATATTTTAAAAAGAAATTAATCCTTATTATTCGGTGTATAGAAGAGCCAGCAGTCCCAGGTCAGTTTCCATATTCGGGGATCTTAATTTTCCTCCTTCTTGTGCCGGGTCATTAAAGCACCTTCGCCGATAGATCCTTTTAAAATATCTTTAATCGGGATTTTCTGGAAGTAAAGCTCTTTTACTCCTTCATAAAGGATACCAACTGTCTCATCGTCAATCAATGTCAGGCAAGAATAGCCGTAACCATCATCCTGATCAAGAAGTACCTGGTATTCTTTTGGCCAGGTCATTCCTTCATCGAGGCTTGCCTTAATAGTCATATGTGATCTGGTTGTCCTGCTGTCGGGATTTGAAAAGAAGAGCACCCTCTTCACCGAACCTGAAATCTTAAAGTCAGCGGCAATAAGGCTTGCCATGCAGTTCGGTTCGGGAAGCGCATGGTTTGATGACTGGTGCACGGACCAGCTCTTTCCAAGGTCCCTTGTGACTGCGACAGCCCGCCCATTGGTTTCTCCCTTATCCTTCCGGTTGCGATCATCGCGCATGTTGAGCATGAGTGATTCATCGGCAAGTTCAACCACCTGTGCTTCAGTCGTGTTAGATTTGGCACCTGTACCAATATGCCAGCTCTTACCTTCATCTTTGCTCCAGACTAAAGTAGAATGACAGGTATATTGTCCTCCGTCGAGGGCTTTCTCACCGATATCGGCCTTGAACTGGGCAGGGAATACGAGCGTTCCATCTTTCATGGTTATACCTCTTCCCGGGCCATTGAAAAGGAGCTGCCATGCCGGATCCTTGATCTGGGATGTAATCGATTCCGGTTTTGACCAGGAAAGGCCGTCATCGGTGCTTTTTATAAGAAGGAACTGACCTGTTTCTTCAGGACTCATCCCGGGTTTTGATGCCCACCATACTGTCTGGTCGGGAGAGGATCCGCTAAGCCAGAGTGCCGCAACCCAGATAGTATTCGTGAAATAGTCATAGAGCACACAGGGATCGCCAGTTCCATTCTCATTTCGCGGCCTCCCGCCATAGCCATCCATATTCATTATGATTCTCATCGGCTCCCAGTTCTCTCCGCCATCGGTGCTCCTGCTCATACCAATATTAATATCTTCCTGGAGGTCCTTGCTACTGTTGAACCTGGCATCATATACGGCAATGAGAGTACCTTCATTTGTTGTGATAAGACCGGGGATACGGTAAGTATTACAATTATCCTGACCAGGTGCGCGGACGACTGTGGCAAATCTGAATTCCGGAGCATTTGCACCCTCAACCGGCAACAAGGAACCATCATCAAGGATGAACCTGAGATGTTCAAGCCTGAGCCTATCATTGAGGTCAGCCTCCGGACTTATTCCCACATTTACAGTGAACAGGTTTTCACCATTATGTAAACTGTAATTTCCGGAAACTTTCACTTCATTTTTCTTTACAGAGAAACCGCTGACAATCGAATGCTGTGAAACCGGAACCGTGGAAAGTCCGCAAAGTATCTTCATCCCTGAAATATCAGCGACATCGCTAGTTTCTGCAAAATCGAGGAGCACCCCTTTTATTGCCCTGGAACTACCGTCTCCCCGGACATAGATCCTTATTGTAACGATTGTATTTTCTGAAGACCCTCTTAAAAGTGGAGCAGCCCGGGATTCAATTGAAACCACCGACAGACCATATCTTCGGGGATCAGCTGTTGTATTCCTCCATATCTTGCATCCTCCGGAGATCAGCAAAACCATTGCAGGAACGATAATAAGTTTAAATTTCATAATCTGCAGAAGGAAGGTTATTAATTAAAAGTGAAACAGCAGTAGAACATCCAAATGCCGATTTGGGTTTTGTTTCGCTTGTTCTGGTTGCCCATTTAGTATGAATAAGGCTCTGTGAATTCCGATTGTTGTAAGCTACCTTCGCGTTTAACCGGAGCCATTCTACCAAATCTGTTTTATTTAATTCAACTGTATACATGCGGGCATAACGGGCAAAAATTCCCTTGAAACCCGGGAGATCATTGCCATTATCTTCATTGTTCATCACCTTTGAGTTGTACATAGTATCTTTGATATACGATGCAATTTTTTGTGCTTCTGACAAATAGCTGGCTTCGTTAGTGTATTTGTAAAGCATTACGGCAGCACCCAGATATGTTCCCTGGTTATAGGTTGAGCTCCAGGTGCTAATTTTAAGCTGCCCGGTTTTTTTATCTAAATCAACATTGTCATTTAATTTACCGGTAGCTGCATCAAACAGGTAAACTTTAGACCAGGTGTAAAGAGCAATTGCTTTGTCGTAATATGAACTATCACCTGTTGCCCTTGCAAGATAACAGCAGGCTACCATAGCTGGTCCGTTGATACAGGAATTTTTAGAAGTTTTTGTCTGATACCAGATAAGTCCACCACCATATGAGTTGGTAAATGCCCTTGCGTACATTTTGTCAAACTGATCTTTCGCTTTTTCACGATATGCTGTATTGCCTGTCAATAAATAACCTCTTACACTAAAAAGCACAGCCCATGCTATATCGTCGTTATATTTGTTACCCTGCCAATCAGCTCCGTTTTTTTCAATGAAGTTTCTATACATAACCTCAAACATGGTTTTGTACTTTGCATCTTTCGTAACTTCAAGGGCATCCAGAACAGCCTCCATCATCTCAGCGTTGTCCCAAAAATTACCTTTAACAGATTCAATATTATAACTGGTATACCATGCAGCAAATACTTTGTCTGCTATAGTAGCTGTCGGAGCAACATCCTGTGGAGACTCTTTCTGTAATAACCATTTTTGAACATCTGCAGCCGAGGATTTATCCAGATCAACATTAGTACCGTCAATATTACCTCCGGCATGCAAATTAAGCGAATACCCTGAATTAGCAGCAGGTTTTAAATAGAATGATCCCTGGCCTGCTTTCTTAATTGTCCATTTAACGTCGTCACTGCCAGTGTCTGAGGATTGATCAACATTTACTGAATCAGAAGGTGATGCAACTATATGCAGAAGTTTCGCGCTTGCTACATTCGTCAGAGTATAAAAGCTGTTCCCGATATATGTAACCACCCATCTTTGGGCGTCAGATCCGGTATTTGTCCAGCAATCGACATTGGCGCTATTGTCAATTGAGGCATTGCTTACATTGAGTAACTTATTACTTGATTTTGATTTTACTGTATATATTGACCCGGAAGTTATACCAGCTGTCTGAGTAAAACCAAGACCTGCTTTTACCAGGAATAAACTTAGTAAAGCAGTTCGAAAAAAGAATGTCTTCATTCTCAGGAAATTTGAGGATTTGGAAAGATTTGCTAATATAATTACATTATCCAGTTAAGCATTCTGGGAATCATGCAAAATCAATAATCTTTTAACATAATTTAATGTCATCATTATATTTGTAATAAATTATCTCGCCCAGAAATAATTTTGGAAAAGCCAATACTTTGACCACCTTTTGTCCGGTTTAAATTGACTACCAAAATCCGGAGTTAAATCCTTTTTGTTTTGTTATGTATGTTAAGTGTTATCATACCATTTTTTGAAGTGGTCAATGAAGGACGAATTTTATATATGATTGCTAATACAAAAACAAAAAACCAGGATGGTCTTACAAATAAGTCCGTCCTAATTTCATAAGCTTAAATGAAGCTGAAAATTCTAAAATTATATTTTGTTTAGAATCTTAACATCTGGGATGCCTATTACACCTCCTTTGTCCATTGCTGCTTTCAATTCAGGATTTGCCATAAAACCATTTATTGCTTCTACGCTTGGAGCTTCACCAATAATTGTTATCTTATTTGCATTATCAACAGAATGAAATACGCCCGTACTTTTGAAACCTGCTTTTGAACGATTTACTTCATCAGCATCAAAAACTTTTCTCCAATCTGAATAGTTTTTGCATTCATGAGAAATAATTACTGTTACCATTTTTTTTGAATTAATAGATTCCTACTCGTATGGCTTTTCGGTTTCGCCCCGTTTTTTTAATTGGTTTCTGGTCTCCGGTATTATAACAATTTGAAATCGAATATGTTCGCAGGACATAAAACCCATTGCTCCCCACCAGATTTAGTTATGCTCAGGGAGCATGGTCTATATATTCCGATATTAAGTAGTCCGGGGTACTGAGTTTTCCGGATTTGATTAAGATGTCGGGTTTTTAAATTCAGCTTTTACTTCATATTAATCTATGTCACTTTATTTTAAAGCTGACAATTTTATGTTATTAATCCCTTACAATTATGATGACGGCAAAAGAACCACCAGTGTATTCCTGATTCAAGATGGTTACTTTTTAAATCATGGATTTTTGTTACAACTTTTCTGGCACTTAATAGCGCTGACAACCTTTTTATGTTCTTTAGTTGTCTTGTCATCATTATTTTATTAAGAATAGAAAAAATATAAAAGAATCCTTTTGAAGATATATCCCTATTATAATAACCTTTTATCTTACACCATAATTTAGCTTTAGTTCCTTGTTCTTCAATCCTGTATTCAATAAACAGATCCTTCATATAAAAGTTTAGCGGTAGATTAATTGGCTCACAGAAACGACATGCTATAAAGGAATTTTCCTTGAATTCGATTATATGAAACGATAACAGGTAGTGTGTGTTGACTTTTAGGGGTGGCAGGTTTTCAATGATATAATCAGGTGACTTTCTGCATCTGTTGTCAATAAAATCATAACTATAAGGTGAAATGCGCAACTGTTTTAACCATACAAAAATGTCCGGTGCGTTTGCACTAATTTCAATGGACCGAAGCAGTTCCCTGCTATCAGTATTTGAAATATCGGGTAAGGAATCAATAAAAAAGGATGGTATGGAAAGAGATTTTATCTTCATTAAACCCCGATATATTCCTATTTAAATAAAGCTTTGTCTTCTATAAAGTTAATAATTCCCTGATTTTTCCTATGGAACATCATTCTCTTTTATAAGCAGAAAAAAAATTAACTTTGGTCTAAACATAGTGTAATTTTGATATAACTTGAGTTCTTTATTATCGTATATTGGTGAATATCAAAATCTTATATTTAATCGTAAAATAGATATAAATGAAAACATCAATGACACTTTTTGGCTGTGGCCCCAAACTGGCTCTGGTTTGTCTGCCCTATGTAATTCTTTCATTAATTGTGATGTACAAATATCCTGAATTCCTTGATTTGAAATTTTTAAACTTCCCCTACATTAAAGTTTTAGGATTTGTCTGGCTGGGGTTGGGAATTATCTTCTGGATTTACTCAGCAATATTCTTTTTGAAATACTTTAAACCTGGTAAATTAATTACTCAGGGGCCTTTTGGTCTTTGCCGGAATCCTATATATTCCTCTATAATAGTTTTTATAATACCTTCTCTGGCACTAATTTTTCATTCAGGCCTGATACTTTCCATTTCTTTGGTATTATATATTGGATTTAAGATTTCGATTCATGGGGAGACTTATGTTCTCAGGAGGATCTTTGGAGAAAAATATGAGATATATGAAAAGTCTGTTAATGAGATCATCCCGTTTCCACGGTATCTCTTCAGGGGACAGTAGTTGGCCGTATCGGATTGACCAATAAAATCCGGAGTTAAATCCTTGTTGTTTCGTCATTTGAAAAAGCATGTTTATCAAATTAATTTGCAGGAATGAGTAAAGTATAGGAACTTCGATTGAAAACATCTAAGACAAAGAAACTGTTAACCAGGAATATTATTCATGACAGAGCTTCAAACCAATAATCAGGTTTTTATCAGGAAGCTGACTGATATCATTTTGGCAAACCTTTCAAATGAAAACTTTGGAGTAAAGGAGCTTGCCCGGGAATCGGGGATGAGCCTAAAGGGACTAAGAAGAAAACTCTTATCGTGCAGAAGGGAAACCGTAAATCAGTTTATCCGTGAGGTACGTCTTCAGAAAGCTTTCGAAATACTTAAGAATGAAGAAACAACCGCTTCTGAAGTTGCCTACAAGGTCGGATTCGGCAGTCCCGCATATTTCAATACATGTTTTCATAAATACTTTGGTTATCCACCAGGGAAAGTCGTAAAAAATGATATGGATAACCAGGATCTGAATATTCAGACAGAAAGCCTAGAAAACAGGAAGAGAAAATCTGTTTTAAGGAGTTATATTTTTTCAGCGCCTGGCATAATTCTTCTTGCCGTATCATTGGGAGTAATTGGTTTTTTACTTTATAAGAAATTTCAAAAGTCTGAATTAACAAATAATCTGATATCTTCAGATGGTAGAATTTCAATTGCGGTAATGCCTTTTCAGAACAGAACAAATGATACAATATGGGATATATGGCAGAACGGGATTCAGAATGAAGTAGTCGCTTTCCTTTCGAATTATGTGGAATTGCAATTAAAACAACCGGAATCAATCGATGGCTTACTCAAAAGCCAGGGTATTTCATCTTATGCATCAATTACACCCTCCTTTGCCCGTTCAATATCAAAGCAACTTGGTGCGAGTACTTTTGTTTATGGCACAATAATACAGGCAGGTAGTTATTTACGTGTAACTGCAGAATTGACCGATACCAGAACAAAAGAAGTTTACAGATCCTATCAAATAGAAAGACCTGCCAATGAGGAATTCATCTTTCAGATCGTTGACTCGCTTTCGGTTCAGCTTAAGAATTTTCTCCTGTTAACCGTTTTGGAAAAGGATTTACTCCCTGAAAACAGAGATCTGACATTTGCCAGATCACCGGAAGCCTATAGGTATTATGCCGACGGGTTGAAAGCCTTCCTGAGGGAAGATTTTACCGGAGCAATTGACTTATACTCACGCGCCCTGGCTGTGGACTCAAACTGCCTCTTCGCTGCTTCCGACATGTCTTATGCTTATGGTGCACTGGGCAAGTCAGACCAGAAAAGGAAGTGGATTCTGTGGATTTACAGGAAAAGGGATATGATGACACCTATCCAGAAAAACTTTACAGAATTTACATATGAAAATAATTTTGGAACTCCTGAAGAGGCTCTAAAATGCCTGAACCGGGTCCAGGAATATGATCCGGAAGCAAATTATCATTACTTATTAGGTTTACAATACCTGAATTTGAACCAAATAAGTCAGGCAGTAATTGAATTGGAGAAAAACTTGGATATATATATAAAGTTGAATCCAAGCCAGGCCATAGATTGGGATTATGAGGCTTTGGGATTGGCATATCATAAAGCCGGCCGGTTTAAAGATGAAAATAAGCTTTACAAAAGAGCATTAAAGCATTTCCCTGAAAGTCCGGAGCTGAATTACCGGCAAGCCGTCCTGTCATTAACAGAAGGAGATACCATAGCGTCAAACCGGTATGTTGAAAAGTACAGATCTCTTCTGAAAGTTGGTGGCGCTACTGAGGCAGATATTGCGTCAAAACTTGCTGAATTGTATTCAGAGACAAGTTATCAGGAAAAAGCTGAGGATTACTACAGGATGGCGCTATCACTTGAACCTGATAATGCTGGCAAAAGCAGGGACCTTTCATATTTCCTTATTGATAAGGAGAGAAACATTGATGAAGGTCTGGCTCTGGCAGACAGTGCTCTTAGAGCGGAACCGGATGACTTCAGATTTATGCATATCAAAGGATGGGGATTATACAAGCAGGGCAGTCAACAGCAAGCTCTTGAACTGCTTCAGAAAAGCTGGGATTTAAGAATGCAAAAGTCAGTTTATGATCGCACGGCTTATCTTCATATGGAAGCAGTGAAAAAAGCCGGTTCAAATTCTAAATAGTCAATGTAAATGTGATAGTCATGACCTTTGGGGGATAAATTTACTTTCAAGGGCCTATCATCCTTATAGCTGAGATTCCATATTTCATAGAGATTCTTTTGATAAACCCGGTTCCCCACATGAAATAAGGTGAATTGGTACCATTATTGAAATTACTGGTCATAAAATTGAAAGTTTTGATCCAGAAATTGCTATGTACCTTGGTCTGTTTTGTCCGAACTTTAATAAAAATGGCGATAGTCAATTTATTTAGTTTAATTAAAATCATCAGCTATGAAAACAAAGACATTTTTATTGGTTTGCCTTTTTTCAGGCATCGGATTGACTCAGCTTTCTGCTCAGGCATGGCCTCCTCCTCCTCCGGATAATAAAAATCATACAGGATCAGTTGTAACTTTGGAAACATATGGAGATTATTCTGCACCCGTATTTTCTTCCGATGGAGATTTGATAGACTGGCTTGCAGGCTCTTTAACTGCTCACTATGTCAGACATTATAAAAATGGTGTCTGGCTGTCAGAGATTGCAGATTTTTATGGTGAAGTCGTAAGTGTTGGTTTAGATTTCGAAAGCGGGACCGGCGAAGTTTTCAGCTTAAAAGACCAATACAAAACCCGAGATGTCGGTGTAAATGGTGATGGCCATTTCAGTGCCAAAGGGAATCAAGGCTCGCATATTATTTTGTTTTATCACTTTGACTTCTTCTGGTCTGGTGAACCACTTTATTCAGATTTTCTTGGATTTGCAGTTACATTAGTTAAAGCTGTCAAACAATAAAATAGTCCTGACAATATTAACAAGGAAAACCCCCGGAAATCAGTTCCGGGGGCTTTTTTGCCTTGTGTCACGTCCTGAAAAAAGTTGACTAAAAAAAGTCAGCAAAATGAAAAAACAGGAAGTACAAATTAAAGTGATTATTCCACGGGCTTATAGTGAAGCCTTTAAACAAGCTGTGGTTCGAGAATACGA
>Ga0326726_10006623_pt1 | contig 10435 bp, 9 predicted proteins | sample MHFenrmetagenome_2_FD_207603 | JGI IMG/M metagenome (GOLD analysis project Ga0326726, IMG submission 207603) | Lab enriched peat soil microbial communities from Michigan Hollow, Ithaca, NY, United States - MHF15MN | ecosystem: Environmental > Terrestrial > Soil > Wetlands > Peat | place: USA... | reverse complement strand
CGCCCCACCGCGTCACGCCTAACCTGTTGTCAGTTGGCTGAGGTCCGTCCCCGACTTCGAGCGCGCAGCCGTACCGTCCTCGCGCGACAGACCGCAGAATGGCCGCGATCCCCCGCGCTCTTTGTAGTTGCGCGCCTAGCCCTCGAGCCGATCGATCACAGCCCACGTTAGCATCGGCACCATGATCTCATGGTGTCCCGTGATCTCGTAGCCCTTCCCACTGTCTAGCGTGGGACGTTGCACGACGTTCACGCGCGGACGGTAGTGGCGCTGCATGTCGAAGTCGGCCGAGACGAAGTCGCGGGGGCGGCCTTCGTTCAGGTTGCGCGCGATGGTGAGGGCCTTGAGAAAGACCTCGGGCATGATCACCGCGCTGCCTAGGTTGAGCACGACGCCGCCGTCGTCGATGTCGACGAGCGAAGCGGCCAATCGTCGAAAGTCGCGATGGCTCGTGTCCCCGATCGCGGCGCCGTTCGCCGTCGGGTGCTGATGTATGATCTCGGCGCCGAGCGCCGCGTGCACGGTCGCCGGAATGCCGAGCTCCGTCGCGGCGCGGAGCAGCGACATCTCGGGATGGGCGAGATCGGAGCGGCCTGCCAGCGCGCGGCCGAGGGCTTCGCCCATGCCCTGCTGCGCGCGCATCCCGTCGATGAAGGCCGCGTTCATCTCGCGGCCGGTCTCGTCGGCCATGCCAAACGTGCCGTCGCGGAGCCCGGCGGCCACGTCCTCCGACGTCGCGCCGAATCGCGCGATCTCGTAGTCGTGGATCGCCGCCGATCCATTCATCGCGATGTGCGTGACGACGCGGCGTCGCATCAGCTCGATGAGCAGCGGAGAGATCCCCGTTTTCACGATGTGGCCGCCGAGCATCGCGACGACGCCGCGTTTTCGCCGCGCGGCGCCGGCGAGCGCATCGACGACGGCGACGAAGTCCCGTGCGACGAGGACGTCGGGCAGCGACGCGATGAATGCATGGAACGAGCGATCGTCGCGCGGGGGATGCGCGAACTCTTCGGCGTTCACTTTGTTCGGGCGGCGCGCGACGGGGACGGTGCGGACGGCCGCGAGATCCGCCTCGCGCGTCACTCCCGGGGGAGCGGGGGAGGGGGAGGGGGACGGGGAGCGGGCGGAGTCGGCGTCGCCGTGTCGGTCGGCGGTTTGGCGGCGGCCGCGGCCGGCGTCGTCGGAGGCGGGTGGTACGATTTGAGGTAAAGGCTGAGGGAACCCCATGGCACGTGCGACTTCATCTGCAGCATGATGCGGTTCTCGTCGTCGGAAAGCCAGACCTCGGCGTGTCCGCCGTCGGAGAAGAACTTCGACTGAAAGACGGGCTGCACGACGATCGCGGGAAATCTTCCCGCCGGCACGTCGACGGTGTCCCTGCGCACCACCTTGAACCGCACGGGATTCCGGTCGGCCATGAAGTAGTCGTTGAAGCTGGTGTCCATCCCGACCCGCAGCGGTACCGTGCGCAGAAAATAGATGAACGACCCGTCGTCGAGCGGATGCTCGACGCTCGGCGCGGGAGGCTTGTTGTCCTGGATGTATTCGCGCTTGTCGGGGAAGATCTCGTAGCGATGCTTGGGCTCGTACGACCCTTCGTCGATGTCCTTCAAGTATCGAAGGGACGCGAGCGTGTGCGAGTCGAACCAGGTCTCGTACTTGTCGTTCACGCGATAGAACAGAAATCCGCCGTGCAGCCGAAAGACCGTATGCCAGGTGTCGACGCCGCGCACGGTGTCCATCGGCAGCACTTCCATTTCGCCGCTACCGACAGGGATCCCCTTGTACTTGACCTGATATTCGAGGCGCTCGCCGACGCCGAAAGGCACGCGTGCCCGCTCGGCGGGACGGGGTGTCGTGCCCGCGGTCGTGTCCTGGGCACTGGCCGGCAGCACGGCCAGCACGGCGCCGATGAACAGCGAGCGAAGCCCGGAAACGCGGGGAAACATCACGACGCCGGGCGCTCCGCGCGCAGACCGCGTCCGGCGCGCAGCAGGGCGAGCCCGTCCGCCCACGGACGAATTCTCGTGTCGCGCATCCGCAGGTCATAGCGCGGCTCGAGCGGCACCGTCTCGACGCGGCGGGCGCGCGGCGCGGCGCGCAGCAGGAGCGACAGATTCGCCGCCCACCCCTGGCCTTTGGCGAGCGGTGCGTCGCCGACGTCCTTCAAGAGATCTCGAATGAGCGAAATGCGATAGAGGCGGAGCGCCCCGAACGGATCGCTGACGCCCGTGACGCCGCCGGCCCGACGGGCGGCAAAGGACGCGATCCAGCGGAGCCGCCGGACCGGCTTCGGCGTCGACTCGGGCAGCGTCCGCTCGGCGACGACGAGGTCGGCGCCTCCCTCGAAGCGCTTGATCAGCTCGGGCAGATGCTCGGGCTGGTCGGTGAAATCGGCTTGCATGGTGATGAGGCCGTCGCGCCGGGGGTAGCGGGTGCGGGCCGCAGCGGCACGGCACAGCGCGTCGATCGCGCGATCATACCCGCGGTGATCTGCCTCACCGAGGACGGTCAGCGGCAACACGTCCGTGTACCCCTGGAGAACCTCGGCCGTGGCGTCAGAGCTCCCGTCGTCATAGACGAGGATCTCATAGTCACGCGGATACTCCTGGAACACCTTCCGGATGCGCCAGAGGAGCACGCCGACGGTTTGCGCTTCGTTGTAGGCGGGAATGCAGATGTACAGCACGGACGCAGGTGCGGGTGACGGGTGGACGGGTGGACGGGTGGACGGGTGGACGGGAACCAAGAGACCGCGGGTTTAATCCAATCTACCAAGTGCAATACACACGCGAGCCGCATGCGTTTCCGCGGGTAACCGCTAAGCGCGGTTGCGCGTCCTTGAACAGGGCTGGAACAGGATTGGCTAGTCGAACGGTTAGAGGGAAACGGCTGTTCCCGTCCACCTGTCCACCTGTCCACCGGCTAAATCGTCCAGCACGGTGTATCAAAACGTAGCAGGGAGGCCGATGATTCTCGCCGACGCACGGTACCATCTCACCCGAGACGACGCCCAGCTCGCCGCGCGGTTGCTGGCCAGTGAGTCGGGCCAGGACCTCGCGACGCTGGAGACGAGGCTGGCTGACGAAGGAATCGACGCGATTCTCGACGATCCGCGGCTCTCCGCGGCGTTGAGGCGCGATCCGCGCGGCGCGCATGCATCGCTGCCGCTGTTCGCCTACGTGATGATCCGCACGGCGCTGCGCCAGGCCGGCGAATCGGATCGCGGCCTCGCCGACTACGTCACGTCGATCGTGCTCAGCTTCGGCGTCCGCGGACGGGCGTACCGCATCTCGGATTCGGACGACGAGGTGTACGACGCGATCGTCGAGCTATGCGAGGACTTGAATGACCCGGACGCGCGGCGGAGCTTCCTCGTGCGCACGCATCTCGGCAACTACGCGCTCTGGCTGAGCGGGATCTTCCCCGACTTCATCGAGCAACGCCACTGGCGGCGTGGCGGGCCAGATCTCGACTACTTCGAGGCGATGGGACGTCGCGGCTTCCAGCTGGCGGCCGATCATCGCCTCGCCGAGGAGCACGGACTCACGACGCTCTTCGCCAACGCGGCGGCCCGTTTCGGATTGCTGCGCGCCGCGCTCAACAGCGTTAGCGACACGCTCTTCTTTCCCGAAGTACGGTCGCCAGAGCGGCTGATGCGCCAAGTCAGAGATGAATTCAGGTGGAAACGGTTGGCGTAGGATCCATCTCTCCCCCGCGCAGGCCCCGCGTCTCGATCCCCGTCAGTCTCCCGATCGTACCGCTTCCGCGAACGCCGAGAACAGCCGGCGATCCCATGGCTCCGGCGTGGCGGTGAGCTCTTCCGGGTGCCACTGCACCGCGATCATCCACCAATCACCGCTCTTCGGCTCCAACGCCTCGATGATGCCGTCCGGACTCGTCGCCGAGATCCGAAGGTCCGGCGCGACCGTGTCGACGGCTTGATGGTGCGACGAGTTCACGGTGATCGACGTGTCGCCGACGATGTTCGCGAGCGACGAGCCGCGCTCGATCGCGAGCGGGTGCACCCGCTCACTGCGCCGCGCCGAGAGATCGTGATCCGACGCCAACGGCTTCAGCGACGGGATGTCCTGGATCAGCGTCCCACCCAGCGCCACGTTCACGACCTGCGCGCCACGACAAATGGCCAGCGTTGGCAAGCGTCGTTCGGCCGCCGCGTGCGTGAGGGCGAGCTCGTACTCGTCGCGCCCGGGGTGCGGCGTTCCCATTGCCGGATGCGGCGCCTGTCCGAAGTGCTCGGCTCCCACGTCCTCGCCGCCGGTGAGCACGAGACCCGCGACGCCGTCGAGCGATGCGGTCGCCATCGTGGCGTCAACAGGCGGCAGGACGAGCGGGATCAGTCCCACCGAGGCGAGCGCGTTCGTGTACGCTTCGTTGACGCGAACGCGTGAGCGCCCGCGTAGGGATTCCGTGGTGGCGGAGAGGATGACGAGCCGCGGCTTGTTCATGTTCGAAGGGTGGCGGTGGGGCGGTCCACCTGTCCACCGGTGCACCCGGAACGTATCGTACACGCGCAAGCTCTGAGGAGCAAAGAACGAGATGGTGTTCGACGGCTTTCGGCGTTCGTTCGACGAATTGATCGCGCGCGCCACGCGCCCGGAGGAGCGGCGCGCGGTCGCGTCGCGCATGAAAGAGACGCTCGTCCAGGCCCGGCTCGGCCTCGACGACCTACGCGACGGGCTTGCCAAGGCGCGCCAACGGCTGTCGCACGAGGAGCGCGAGCTCCAGACGGTGCGGCGCCGAAAGCAGCTTGCCGAAGGGATCGCGGATCGCGAGACCGCCGAGTTGGCCGCCAAATACGAGCAAATGCACGCGGAACGCAGCGAGATCTTGCGCCAAAAGGTCGCGGCGCAGGAAGCCGAGCTGTCCCTGGCCGAGCGCGAGGTCGCCGAAATGTCGGCTGAGTTGAAGGCCGTGCTTGGCGGGGCCCCCACCCCGAACCACGTGGCCGGCGGCCAGCCGATCAGCGACGCCGAGCTCGGGCTCGACGACGAGGGAGCGGCGTCGTCGATTCGGTCCGAGATCGATGCTCTCGGCCGACAACGGGAGCGCGCCGAGCGGGAGGCCGACGCGGCGCGTCGCCTGGACGAGCTGAAACGCAAGATGGGGAAGTAGGCGATTCAGACCCTGGGCGTTGGTCGGCGGTTGGGTCCGGCCTGCGTCGCGCTCGTCATCGCCGCCGCGCCGGCGGAGGCGCGGGCGCAGGCGCAAGACACGCTCTTCGTGCACTGCTTCGGCCAGCGCATCGAAAACATCATCGTGCGGAGCTCCGCGCCGACGGCGGCATTTCTTCGCCGCGCGCCGGTGTTGCACGACATCGTCTCGGCGATCCACGTCACGACGAATCCGGAGGTCATCCAGCGATTCTTGCTGCTCTCGCGCGGCGACGCGTGCGATGAGCTGCGTCGCGCGGACTCCGAGCGCATCTTGCGTGCGCAACCGTTCATCGCCGACGCGTCGGTGCGGGCGATTCCGGACAGCGCGGGCGGCGTCACGCTGCTCGTCGAGACGAGCGACGAAATCTCGGCGGTGCTCGACGCCGCGATCGGGCCGGGAAGTCCATTCGTGCGGTTCGTGCGGTTCGGCGACGCGAATCTCGATGGAGAGGGGTTGTACGTCGCGGGCGACTGGCGGGACGGCGGCGCGTTCCGTGACGCGTTCGGCGGACGGTTCATCGACAACCAGATGTTTGGCCGTCCGTACACGCTCACCGCACAAGCTTTCCGCAATCCGCTGGGGACGGCGTGGTCCGCCCAGGGCTTTCACCCCTTCTACACGGACATCCAGCGAGTCGCGTGGCTGGTGCAGTTCGGCTCTCTCGACGACTACGTGCAGTTCGAGAACGACGTCAACTCGAGCCACGCGCTTCGGCTCGTGCGAGGCTTCTTCGAGCTGGGCGGCGTGCTGCGCATCGGCCCCCCCGGGCGGTTGAGTCTCTTCGGTCTGGCGTTCACCGGCGACGACGAGCGTCCGGGGTCGACGCAGGTTCTCGTCACGAGCCACGGATTCGCGCCGGACACCGGCACACAGCTTCTCAATCGCTACGTCGACCATCGCATCGCGCGAGTGAACTTGCTCTGGGGCGTGCGCGACATCGGGTTCACGCGAGTCAAGGGACTCGACGCCTTGACGGCGACCCAGGACTTCCCGGTCGGCTTCCAGGTCGGCACCCAGTTCGGGCGAAGCGTGACGGCGCTCGGCGCGCGCGACGACGACATCTTCATGACGAGCGACCTGTACGTCGGCGCCATCGGGCACAACAACGCGCTCAGGCTTCAGATCGAAGGTGAGGGGCGCCACGACAACTCGAGCAACCTGTGGGACGGCATGCTCGCCAACGGGATCGCGGTCGAGTACTACAAGCCGGTGCCCAGCAACACGACCACGCTCTCACTCGCGTTCAGCGGCGGCTGGCAGCAGCGCATCCCGTTCAACTTCACGTTCAGCGATCCGGTCGGTGGGTTGCGCGGCTACACCGGCTCGAACACTCCCGGAGGTCGCCGATTCGTGGCGCGTCTCGATTCTCGGCAGTACCTCGGCCGCCCGCATGGCGTCGCCGACGTCGGCGTCGGGGCATTCATCGAGGGCGGCCGTCTGTGGGCTGGCGATATCCCGTATGGCGTCAACACGCCGACGCGCGCGTCGATCGGCGTGAGCCTTCTCGGATCCGCGCCGCCCGGCTCGCCGCGAATTTGGCGGCTCGACCTCGCCTACCCGTTGAACCCCGAACTCGGCGGACGCCGCTTCGAGATTCGTGTGGGAAGCTCGGATTTGACGACGTTCTTCTTGCCCGAGCCGTTCGACGTGCAGGGAACGCGCGAGCAGACGGTGCCGTCTAGCGTGTTTCGATGGCCATGACCTGAAAAAATCCTCGGCCGTCAGCCGCAAGCCGAGGAGTCTTCAGCCCCAAGCCGAATCTGTCTCAAGCCGCCGCCACGCTCCGCGTGAGCCTCTTGAGCAGCGGTACGAACAACAACATGAGTCCCGCCGCCGCGAATCCTGCGACGACGAAGATCATGTAGAAGCCCTGGTTCGTCGCGCTCACCGACTGGATGAATCCGCCGAGGCCGTGTGCGATGGCCTGGGGTTTCTCTCCCGGAGTGGGAGTGAACGCGGCGACGGCGCCGGCGATCTTGTTCGCGGCGGCGTTGGCGAGGAACCAGACGCCCATGAGCAGCGACGCGAAGCGCGCCGGCGCGACTTTGGTCACGTAGGAGAGACCCACCGGCGACAGACAGAGCTCGCCCCACGTGTGGAACGAGTAGGCGGCGACGAGCCAGAACGGACTCACGAGCACGCCAGTATCGGCGCGCGCGCCGCCGATGACCATGAACAGGAATCCGGTTGCCAGGAGGGCGAGGCCGAGGACCATCTTGAGCGCGGTCGACGGTTCGCGGCGGCGTTTGCCGAGGACGGTCCACATCCACGCGAAGAGCGGCGCGAAGATGATGATGTCGATCGGGTTCACCGACTGGAACCAGCTCGACGGAATATTGAAGGAGCCGGCTTTGAGGTTGGTGTTCTTGTCTGCGAACAGATTCATCGAGCTGCCGGTCTGCTCGTAGGCTGCCCAAAAGAAGATCACGAAGAAGACGACGATGAAGAGTGCGATGACGCGCTTGCGCTCGTCGCCGTGTGAACCGAGCACGCTGATCGTGAGCGCGGGACCGATGACGACTCCCATGAGGAGACCAAGCACGCTCCCGCTGCCGAGGAACCAGCCGAGGGCTCCGCCGAGGACGACGCCGATCGCGCCGTGCATCGTGGTGTTCGCCTTGGGGCCCGCGTCGGTCGCCGCGGCGAGGCGCGTGCTGCGCGTGGGCGACGTGCCGATGCCCGGCAAATACTTTTCGCGCCCCCAGAGGTAGGTGATGAGTCCAAGCACCATGCCCACGCCGGCGCAAGCGAAGCCCCAGTGCCAGCCGTAGCGAGGGTTCTGCGCTAAGTAGCCGCAGAAGATGGGACCGAGCGCGGCGCCCACGTTGATGCCGACGTAGAAGATCGTGAAACCCGAGTCGCGCCGTGAATCACCCTCTCGATAGATCTGGCCGACCATCGTCGAGACGTTGGACTTGAAGAAGCCCGTGCCGACGATGATGAGCCCGAGTCCGATGTAGAACGCCGTCATCCCGGGGAAGGCCAGCGTGAAGTGGCCCAGCGCGATGACGATGCTGCCGATGACGAGCGAGCGTCGCGTTCCGATGAGCCAGTCGGCGAGGAATCCACCGATGACCGGCGTGAGGAACACGAGCATCGTGTACGTGCCGTACAGATTCGCGGCGCGGGGGGTGTCCCACTTGAGCGCGTTGACCAGGTAGAGGACCAGGATCGCGCGCATGCCGTAGTAGGAGAACCGTTCCCACATCTCGGTGAAGAAGAGGAGACCGAGGCCGCGGGGATGCCCGAAGAGGGCGCGATCGTCGAGCGCGGCGGGTCTGGCGCCCAGAGCAGCGGGGACGTCGGGTTCCTTGACGTCGATGATCGTGGTCATTGGGAGGAGGTGGACGGGTGGACGGGTGGACGGGTGGTCCACCTCTTCGGTTCCTTCGTTCCGCCGGCTGCCTGCTGCACCCGCCACTCTACCCCGGTGGGCGGCTGTTTGATGCAGGCCGCCCAATGTCCGTGGGCCTTTTCTTCAAGCGGCGGCACGATCTCGCTGCATGCGGCGTCCTTGGCGGGGTGTTGGCAGCGGGGATGAAATACGCAGCCGGTCGGCGGGTTCGACGGCGAGGGGACGTCGCCCTTCAGCACGACGCGCGACTTCTTGGCGGTCGGATCAGGAACGGGCACCGCCGAGAGCAGCGCTTGCGTGTACGGCATGAGCGGGTCGCGATAGAGGTCGGCCGCATTCGCCAGCTCGACGATCTTCCCGAGGTACATCACCGCCACGCGATCGGCGATGTGCTCCACGACTGACAGGTCGTGCGCGATGAACAAGTACGCGAGGCCGCGGTCGCGCTGCAGGTCCTGCATCAAGTTGATGACCTGCGCCTGGACCGACACGTCGAGCGCGGACACCGGCTCGTCGCAGACGATGAAGCTCGGCTCCACCGCGAGCGCGCGGGCGATGCCGATGCGCTGTCGCTGGCCGCCGGAGAATTCGTGCGGATAGCGCGACATGTACTCGGCGCGGAGGCCGACTTCATCGAGGAGCTGCTTGACGCGCGCGTCGGCGGCGGCGCCCTCGGCGATCTTATGGATCGTGAGGCCTTCGCGCACGATCGCGCCGACGGTCATGCGCGGGTTGAGCGACGAGAACGGGTCCTGGAAGATGACCTGGATCTTGCGCCGCATCCTGCGCATCGCGCGCGCGTCGAGCGCGGTGAGGTCCACGCCGTCGAACTCCACGCGTCCCGCAGTCGGGTCGATCAGGCGCAGAATCATCCGCCCCGTGGTGGATTTTCCGCACCCCGATTCGCCGACCAGGCCGAGCGTTTCGCCCGGCATGACGTCGAACGAGACGTCGTTCACGGCGCGCACAATGCCGGCGGCCTTCCCGAACGCGCCCTTCTTGATCGGGAAATTCTTGGTGAGGTTGCGGACGGACAGCAGTGGGTGAACGGGTGGACGGGTGGAAGGGTGGACAGCCAGCGAAGGGGCGTCGGTCACGAGCGTATGGCGGCGGCGGGTTCGTGGCGCTGCGAGCGGCGCGCGGGTTCCTGCGCGAGGTGACAGCGGGAGACGTGGCGCTCGCCAATCTGGTATAGCGGCGGATGCTCGGTCGAGCATCGCTCCCAGGCGTACGAACACCGGTCGTGGAAGCGACATCCCGTCGGCCACGCGGTCGGCGGGGGGACGGTGCCGGGGATCGTCGCGAGACGCTCGCGCTCCTGACCGACGCGCGGCATCGCGGCGAGGAGTCCCTCCGTGTAGGGATGGTGCGCGTGTGCGAACAGCTCGCCCACCGGCGATTCCTCGACGATCTCACCCGCGTACATAACGATCACGCGCGACGCCGTTTCAGCGACGACACCGAGGTCGTGCGTGATGAGCAGGATCGACGTGCCGAACTTCTGTTGCAGGTCGGCGAGCAGCTCGAGAATCTGCGCCTGGATCGTGACGTCGAGCGCCGTCGTCGGCTCGTCGGCGATCACGAGTGCGGGATGCATCACGAGCGCCATGGCGATGACGACGCGCTGCCGCATGCCGCCCGAGAGCTGGTGCGGATAGTCGTAAGCGCGCTGCGCGGCGTCGGGGATCCCGACCGTCTCGAGCATCTTCACCGCGCGGTCCCACGCCTCCTGTTTCGTGCCTGCATGGTGAATGCGTACGACCTCGGCGATCTGATCTCCGATCGTGAAGACCGGATTGAGGGCGGTCATCGGCTCCTGAAAGACCATCGAGATGCGCGCGCCGCGGATGGCGCGCATCGACTTCTCGTCGAGCGTGACGAGGTCCTTGCCGTCGAACA
>Ga0326726_10006622_pt1 | contig 10435 bp, 9 predicted proteins | sample MHFenrmetagenome_2_FD_207603 | JGI IMG/M metagenome (GOLD analysis project Ga0326726, IMG submission 207603) | Lab enriched peat soil microbial communities from Michigan Hollow, Ithaca, NY, United States - MHF15MN | ecosystem: Environmental > Terrestrial > Soil > Wetlands > Peat | place: USA... | reverse complement strand
TTCGAGAGGATAAGAAATAAGATGTTCAAAAAAAGAAAAGCTTGTCTTGCTTTCCGCCCTGTCAATAATCTGGCTGAACCACATCTGCATATACCGGTCCATGGTAACGTGCTGCAGGACGAAAGACATATAGATGCCCAATATCAAAACAAAAAAAAGCAGTCCGGCCAAATGGTTCTTTGAAAAGAAGAAAGACAGTTTCTTCCTGAAGAACAGGTAGGCAAATACCGTCATATAAAAGTAGGCAATAACCTGGGGTCCCTTTGTCAGGAATCCCACCCCGACCAATGACAGCGATATGCTCCACAGCATCAAAGGTTTCCACTGTCTGACATAACCGTTAAGCCATATCAGAAGTATGATCGCAATGAAGAAGATGAAAAGACTGTCGATCTCGGCGGATCTGCCTTTCTTGATCAGCCCAATCATGCAGATCGCTGCTATTGCGGCAAAAAGCCTGCCTTTCCGCGACAGCCACTTTTTCGTCAGGAAATAAACTGACAGCGATGTCGCGAAGACTGCGCATACCGATGATATGCGTGACGTCCATTCATTCACAACACCGAACAGGATCCCGCTTCCGGCAATGAGCCAGTTCATCATGGGGGGTTTTGTAAAATAGGGTTTCCCGTGCAGCATGGGCGTTATCCAGTCGCCTGTTTTTAACATCTCTTTTGCGATTATTACCCTCAACGGTTCATTTCCGTCCCAAACAGGCAATCCGAGAAACGGGAGATAAATAAATGCGGTCATGAGGAAGAGCAGGAGGCAGTCTTTAACCTCTTTATTCCTTTGCGTCAGAGTATCAGGGTGCGTAAGAAACATTAGAATGGATTAATCCCTTTCCGTTGAAAAGTATTTTACGACCCGTTAGGTTACTACTTGCTGTTTCAGTATTATATAATATTGAAATATGATACTTCCCGGTTCTGAAATCAGTCAAAATAAGATGACCCATGCTGCAGGTTCAGCAGGAGCAACTCCTTAAATGCGGGCCGGGGATCAACTTATCTGTTCCGGAGGAACCTTCCCTCGTCCGGAAGATATTAATCTTATCATAGATAAAGGGACAGGATTTATACTGAAAAAGCATGATGCTTCAACAACAGTCTGCATCATGAAGGGAAGTAATTTCGGCTTCCCCTGTGACCTCCTCGTTAAGCGCTTCAACTACCGGGGATTTTTTGATTTCATGGTACACAGGCTTTTCGATGGAAGGGCAAGGCGTCTCTGGAGAACGAACCTTCTTCTATACAGAAAAGGACTTCCGGTGCCTGAACCGTACACCTATACCGAAGCATCTCTGAAACAGAAAAATGCTTTTTTTCTCTCCTCTGTGATAGACGATGCAGAAAGCCTTTCGGGTTGTTACAGAAGAGGCATTGTCCACGCCAACAAAGGACTGGTCAGAAAGCTCGCTGAAACAATTGCTCACTGGCATTGTTCAGGCGCAGTCCATGGTGATCTCAAATGGCCGAATATATTACTACAAAACAACAGCGAAACATACGGATGCTTTTTCATAGACCTGGATCATGCACGAATTTTCCAGAAGCCTTCAATAAAAGGCATAATAAAAGACCTGACACGGTTTTATCGGTTTGGCTGCGAAATGGGGGCTGAAAAATGGGTTGATGCAGAATTTTTCCCTGAATATACAGTATTCATTCCTGATACAATAAAGAAAAAAATCGATTTCACCATGATTAAAAACATGGCTCGTAAGGACTGGATTCAAAAGGGACAGCGAAGATATTAATACATTTTCAATGAAACTGGCATTCTGTTTATTTAAGTATTTCCCCTTCGGTGGTCTTCAGCGCGACTTTTTCCATATCGCGGAGGTATGCCGGAACCGGGGCCATGAAATCCATGTGTTCACCATGAAGTGGGAAGGGGAGATACCGCCCGATTTTGATATCTCCGTGATATCAGCAGGGGGATTAACAAACCATACCCGCTGCCGGAATTTTTCGAAGAAGGTCTGTGACTGTCTCAAAAAAGGCCGGTTTGATCTTGCCCTCGGCTTCAATAAAATGCACTGTCTCGATGTCTATTATGCTGCTGACCCCTGTTACAAGGCCGGGCTGGAAGAGCGGAAAAGTATTCTTTACAGAACAGGCCCGCGATATCGCACCTACGCGGAGCTCGAAAAGGCGGTATTTGAACGCGCTTCGCATACTCATATCCTGCTCATTGCTCCGCAAGAGAAGGCAAAGTTTATAGCGCATTATGGAACGCCTGTCGAGCGTTTCCACAGTCTCCCCCCTGGAATTACGGGAGACAGACGATTGCCTGACAATGCTGAAGAGATCAGAAATAATGTTCGTAAGGAATTTGGTGTTGCGGGGGATGAATTCATGCTGCTGATGGTCGGTTCAGGCTTTGCAACCAAGGGACTCGACCGTTCCCTTGCGGCGATTGCGGGTCTTCCGGAAAAGCTCAGATGCAAAACCAGGCTTTTTGTGATCGGCAAGGGGAAGACCAAATCGTTCGAAAAGAAAGCTCAGACGTTAACCGTAGCCGACCGGGTAATATTTTTAGGCGGTCGTGATGATGTCCCCCGCTTTATGGTCGGTGCTGACCTCCTTCTTCATCCCGCCCGTTCAGAAAACACCGGAACTGTGTTAATTGAAGCAATGGCCTCGGGCTTGCCTGTCCTGGCGACCGATATCTGCGGGTATGCCTTTCATGTCAGGGATGCCGGTGCAGGCCTGCTTGTACCATCACCTTTTCGACAGCTGGTATGCAACGAACTTCTGCGCCGGATGATAACATCTCCCGACAGGGCGCTGTGGAAGCGCCAAGGCATTGAGTATGTGGAGAGGAATGATTTTTTAAGTATGCCGGAAAAGGCGGCTGATATGATTGAATCTTTTGCCCAGAAAAAGGCTGCACTTTGATGGAATTGTCTTCAGCCCTCCAAAACGTTTTCAGGGGGAAGAACGCCTTCAACGAAATTCTCGAGGTGGAGGGTGAGGTATTTCGTGAGCACAAAAACCGCAGGACTGTGCGTATTACACGGGATGGAAAAGGATATTTCGTTAAGGTTCACCGGAATATGGGATGGCGCGAGATCATAAAAAATCTTTTTAGTCTGCGGATGCCTGTACTGAGCGCCGGAAATGAAATGCGTGCAATCAGCATGCTGGATGCGCTCGGTATTGAAACCATGAAGGTCGCCGGTTTCGGCGAACGCGGGCTGCCGCCGGCCTGGCTTGAATCCTTCCTCATCACCGAGGAACTTGAGAACACGATCAGCCTCGAGAATTTTTCCAGGGAATGGAAAACGCATCCACCGGACGTTCATCTCAAATGGGCTATGATCAGAAAAATTGCCTCTGTCGCCCGTTGTTTGCACGGGCGGGGGATCAATCACCGGGATTTCTATATCTGCCACTTTCTCATAGACTTGAGAGCGGCAGATGCAAAGGATGGCTATGAAGGAATGCACCTTTATCTTATTGACCTGCACAGGATGCAGATGAGGAAACGTACACCGAGACGGTGGCTCATCAAGGACATTGCAGGGCTTTTTTTCTCGAGCATGGATATTGGTTTGACCCGGCGGGACCTGTACAGGTTCATAAAAACATACAGCGGAAAACCGCTGCGGGATGCTTTACGGGATGACCAACAATTCTGGAATCGTGTTTCCCATCGAGCAATAACGCTCTATAAAAGACATTTTCACTGTCTTCCCTCCATATCATAACGCCGCCGGCAGAGCCTTTATTGATTAGTTGAGCCATAACATTCTATAATTTCATCAATTTTCAAAATCGCGCCTCTGCGAATCGCAGAGAAACAGTCGTTGTGTTGTCCTCAACAGGAGGTGCTATGCATATTGGCATTATCGGGACTGGGTATGTAGGGCTTGTTACCGGAGCCTGTTTTGCGGAATTCGGTCTTTCTGTAACCTGCGTTGATAAGGATGAAAAAAAGATCGCCGCGCTGAAAAAAGGAATGGTTCCCTTTTATGAACCAGGGCTTGAGGAGCTCGTGAAAAGGAACTTCCAGCAGGAGAGGCTCAGATTTACCACAAAGATTGCGAAGGCGGTTGAATCGTCCCTTGTCATCTTTATTGCCGTCGGCACACCCAGAAGAGGAGACGGCTCTGCCGATATGAAATATGTGGAGGAAGTCGCGCGGGAGATCGCGAAACATATGGACGGATATAAGGTGATCGTCACAAAAAGTACGGTACCGGTTGGGACTGGCGAAAAGTTGAGTGAGATCATCTCAGCCAATCTGAAGGAACAGATGGACTTCGACATCGTTTCGAACCCCGAGTTTCTGCGGGAAGGGTCTGCCATAGAGGATTTCATGAGGCCGAACAGGGTCGTCATCGGGGCAAAGAGCGCCCAGGCAGTTGCGATAATGAAGGATCTCTACAAGCCGCTCTATCTTATCGAATCCCCGTTTGTGATCACCAATATCGAGACAGCGGAACTGATCAAATATGCTTCGAACTCTTTTCTTGCGGCAAAGATATCGTTCATCAACGAAATGGCAAACCTCTGCGAAAAAGTCGGCGCTGATATCCATATGGTCGCCAAAGGCATGGGACTTGATCAGAGAATCGGGTCGAAATTTCTCCACCCGGGTCCCGGGTACGGAGGTTCCTGTCTCCCCAAGGATACGAATGCCTTGCTGAAAATGGCAGAGGATCATGGCGTGCATCTCGGTATTGTTGATGCAGCAGTGAGGGCGAATGAACAACAGAGAGAATATATGATCAGCAAGATCAGGGATTCGATGGGGGATTTGAAAGGCAAAACAATAGCGGTGCTCGGTCTTTCGTTCAAACCGAATACTGACGACATCCGCGATGCACCGTCCCTTGCTATCATTCAGCGTCTTTTGAAGGAAGCGGTTCGCATCAGGGTGTATGACCCGGTTTCAATGAAAGAGACTGCGAAGATCATTCCTGAGATCAAATATTGCAAGGATCCCTACGACGCTATAAAAGGGGCAGATGCCCTTGTGATCATGACCGAGTGGAACCAGTTCAGGAACCTCGAACTCGAAAAGATCAGGAAGATGCTGCATCAGCCGTATTTCTTCGATCTGAGAAATATTTATGACCCGCAGCGGATGCGCGATATGGGATTTCACTATTACGGCGTAGGCAGAGGGTAATCCCTAACCCATATTAGTTATAAATTTTTTTTTGAAATCGCCGGAGAGAGCGTATTTTCGCTCATTCTCGGCCGTTCCTCCCTGCGAGGTATTTTCTTTATTTATGTTATTAAGTTGCAAATATTTTTAATAATTTTTACGTTTTTTGCCGTCGTTGTCCGACTTGATCGGGCAATCCAGAGGAAAAACGCGGATTATCCGGTCAAGCCGGATAATGACAGTCATTGGAACAGAGCCAGGGAGGGGAGCCAAATCAATACTGAAGAGAAAATGGTAAACTATAATAGTGAAGGTTGTATGCCAAAACAGGAAGGCCTATCACGATTACCATATAGAGGAGACCTTAGAAGCGGGGATAGCCCTGAGAGGAACCGAAGTAAAGTCTCTGAGGGAAGGAAGGGCCAACCTGAAAGACAGTCATGTGATGATTCAGGGAGGGGAGGCCTTTTTATTCAACTGCCACATCAGCCCGTATAGTCACGGGAATATCATGAATCATGATCCCCTGCGGACTCGGAAACTCCTCCTGCACAGAAATGAGATAAACAACCTTACGGCTAAAGCGAATATCAAGGGATACACCCTCATCCCATTAAAGATTTATTTTAAGGACTCTTTTGTTAAAATAGAGATAGGACTTGCGAAAGGCAAGCGGCTCTTTGAAAAACGAGAATCGATTAAAGAGAGAGAGGCCAAACGAGAAATCGAACGGGCCATGAAGAATTAAGTAGGTAGCATGTAGTAGGTAGTAGACAGGGGCAAGCATAGAAAATTATTTTTTGCTATATCCTACCTACTAACTACTTATCAGTCGGGGGCGAAAGGACTCGACGGGGGTTATGAGGCTCAGGTTGCATGTCGTGGCTCCGTCACCACGTAAAAAGGCGGAAACATTCACAAACGCCAACAACGAACTGGCATTAGCTGCTTAATTAACTAAGCAGCCGCTGCCCTGAAATTGTCTGTGTTTCAGGTCACAGCGTCATTCAGCAGGCTGGCTCCGGGGATTTTCCCCTGCCTCCGGAGCAAGACAAAGGGGGATGGGATTTCGGGACGCCAGCCTTCCGGCAGCCCGGGGTCCGAGACTCAATAGGAAGGATAAGCATGTAGAAGCCTGAGAGTAGTACTTTCGGACGCGGGTTCAATTCCCGCCGCCTCCACCAAAAAGTTTTTCTATTCAGCGAGGGCGAGGAAGATATCTCGCCTTTTTTTGTGCGTATGAGAAAGGGTATCCTTTCTGGCATATTGATGGTATAAAATAATAGGTATTCCAAACGCTTGGTGAGGGAGGCTTCAGTTAACAGACAACAAAGAAAGGCTGTTTACTATTGAAAAAGGTAGCAGTAATTGTTCTGTCGCTGGTTTTGCTCATAACGGGCTCTCTCTCTGCCGAGAAAAAAACGGACGTTTTGATGAAGTTTAGCAGGCAGGGAGACTTCATGCGCGTTGTCTTTGAGGCCGAGGAGACGTTCATGAAAGACACGAAATCCGCTACGACTCCCTTCCAGATAAAGGTGGAATTCCCCGGTCCGTTTCACCTGCCGGTTGAAAACGACCTCCCCTTTGAGGTCATCCTGACCGACAGGTCGGCAGTGATTCATTTAAAAGAAAGAAGTGAGATAAAATTTTTTGTGCTTTCCTCTCCTGCACGGCTTGTTTTTGATATCCAGAAAAAGGGGGCTCAAACAGAAAAACAGCCGGAAAAGCCTGCGGAAAAACAGACCGAGAAGCAGCCGGCAACTATTATTCCCAAGGTATTTGTCATCGATGCAGGACACGGTGGCTACGATTTTGGAATAACGTTCGGGAATACGAGTGAAAAGGAGATCAGCCTTAAGCTCGCGAAAGAATTGAATGCGGCCCTGTCCAAAAAAGGCAAGAAAGTTTTTCTCATTCGTCAGGTTGACCAGTATCTGTCGCTCTCCGAACGGGTTTATTTTGTGAACCAGAAGAACCCCGATATCTTTATCAGCCTGCATGCTTCAACCTCCGGGAATTTTGTTCTCTATAGTCCTAAATTGGAAGAACAGGCATCAAATGAGCCTGTTGATCTGTACAGCGTTTCTTCGAAACAGAGAAAATATACCGGGAAAAGCAGAGCATTATCGGAGAGTATAGAAAAAGCGATAAAAAATGAGTTTAAGATGAATATTCAACGAAGGGAATTGCCTGTTCCGCTGCTCGACTCAGCGGGCGCGCCTGCGGTTTTTATTGAATACCCTTCCCCGCAATTCCTGACGTATGACCAACAGACAAAGACAAGGCTGATCAACGCATTGCTCACAGGGCTTGCGGCATATGGACAATAGGCGCGGCAGATAGTCTGAGGCAAAGCACACGGGGCATTATGAATATTAAGAAAGCATCAGGGATTGTCTTGATAACGCTGCTTTTCATCGGCGGGATTGCAGGGGGGTATTTCTATTTTTCAACAATGTTCCCCAAAGAGAAAGCCCCTGAAGAAGTCGTCCGGTCAACAGGAGAGCAATTTTTTTTGAGGATTTACTATCCGGTAGACAACCAGATTCAGATCGAGGAGAGAAGGCCTCCCCGAAGGCCGGGGCTGATGGCTGTCGCAGAAGCCACCATGGAGGAGTACCTCAAAGGACCGGCGGGCGGCCAAGCGACTTCTCTGCCGAAGAATGCGAGACTGTTAGGCGTGTATAAAGGGGCTGACAGGATACTGTATATTGATCTCTCCGGTGAATTCAGGCGCAATTTTCAGGGGGACGCCTTTGCCGAATTCCTCCTGCTCAAAAGCCTCTATGAAAGCCTTATTTCAAACGTGGAAGATATTCAGGACGTTAAAGTCCTTATAGAGGGAAAAGAAGCGGAGACACTTGGAGGACATCTCTATCTGTTGTATCCTCTCAAAGATATCGTTACCTATGGGTATTGAAAAAAAAGATAGACCGATCGGTGTTTTCGACTCAGGAGTAGGCGGGCTTACCGTGTTAAAAGAGGTCTTACGGGAACTGCCGCATGAGAACACCATCTATCTTGGAGATACCGCAAGGGTACCGTACGGTATACGGTCCCCGGAAACGGTTATACGGTATTCATTCGAAAACACCCAGTTTCTTTCCTCAAAAGATATTAAGCTCCTTGTAGTCGCCTGCAATACGGCGTCGTCGGTAAGCCTCGATGCGATCAAAGAGCGGATATCGATCCCGGTGATTGGCGTGATCGACCCCGGGGCAAAGGCCGCTGTGAAGGCAACGAAGAACAAAAAGATCGGGGTGATCGGGACCGAGGCGACCGTAAAGAGCAGCTCTTACACAAAGGCAATTAAGGGGATTGACGCCGGCATAGAGGTTTTCGGATTCCCCTGCCCCTTATTCGTGCCATTGGTGGAAGAGGGATGGGTAGAAGGGGAAATCGTTTCGTTGATTGCCAGGAAGTATCTTGATAGTCTGAAAGATAAGGGCATCGATACGATTGTGCTGGGATGTACGCATTACCCGCTCCTGAAAAGAGTAATTGCCGATGTTATGGGGGCAGAGGTCAGGCTTATAGACTCGGCAGTAGAGACTTCTCGGGAAATTAAAAAGATCCTTGAAACTCACAGCCTCAATAATGAGCAGAAAAAGGCTCCGGTAAGGGAGTTTTTTGTAACCGATTCTACGGAACGGTTTTTGAAAGTCGGCGAGCATTTTCTCGGACAAAAAATAGAGCACCTCGAAAAGATAACAGTCGGCAGTTAGCAGTATCGGTGGCAATGTATTGTGATTATATAAAGGATGGAGGATACATGAGACCTGACGGCAGGAAGAATGATCAGATGCGGGAAGTAAAAATACAACAAAATTTCGTCGATACAGCGGAAGGATCGGTGCTGATCTCTATGGGAAAAACCCGGGTGATCTGCACCGCTTCCATAGAAGAGCGGGTGCCCCCCTTTTTAAAGGATCAGAAAAAGGGGTGGGTGACGGCTGAATACTCGATGCTCCCGAGGTCGACAAAGACGAGATCGGCACGGGAATCCGCCACAGGGCGGATCAGCGGCAGGACCCACGAGATACAGCGGCTTATCGGAAGGGCTCTCAGGTCCGTTGTCGACCTTACGGCAATAGGGGAAAGGACGATATGGATAGACTGTGATGTTCTCCAGGCGGATGGTGGAACGAGGACAGCTGCTATCACAGGAGCGTTTATATGCCTTGCCGATGCATTGAAATACGCACTGAGAAACGGTCTTATCGAAAAAACACCGCTGAAGGACTATCTTGCCGCAGTCAGTGTCGGCGTTGTGAAAGGCGAGCCTGTCATCGACTTGTGTTATACGGAAGATTACGCTGCAGAGGTGGATATGAACATCGTTATGACAGGGAGCGGGAAGTATGTCGAGGTACAGGGCACTGCAGAGGGAGCCCCTTTTTCCCGAGAGACGCTCGACGTTCTCCTGAAACTTGCCGAGGAAGGGATCCATCATCTCACGGGTATTCAGAAAAAAATATTGGAGGAACAAAAGGTCAGTTTCTAAAAAAGACGGATTGATATGCTAAAATAAACAATACGCATATTACGAAGGGTTTAGCTACCACTCTCATCGTTTATTACACGGGTCATGCCCGCAAAAATATAGAAACAAGGACGGTTTTGGGAAGTGAATAAATTGAGCGCATATAGAAGCTTATTCATCTGGCTGTTAATCGGTGTAATGATGATACTCCTTTTTAACCTCCTTGGCACACAGAAAAAAAGCGAGGCTGAGATTATCTTCTCCGAGTTTATGGACAGACTCAATGCAGGGGAAGTCGAAGAGGTAACAATGAAAGGCAGCGTCATCACCGGGCAATTAAAGGATGCCAAGAAGTTCAAGACATACGCTGCGGAATATCCCGAACTGGTCAGGACGCTGCGGGAGAAGAACGTTAAGATTACTGTAAAGCCGGAAGAGCAGAACCCCTGGTACTGGAATCTTTTCTTTTCATACGGTCCGATAATCCTGCTCATTGTGCTCTGGGTTTTGTTCATGCGGCAGATGCAGACAGGCGGGAATAAGGCTTTATCGTTCGGTAAGGCGAAGGCGAAGATGGTGTCTGAAAAGGCCGTCAAGGTGACATTTGCAGATGTTGCCGGCATTGAAGAGGCGAAGGCAGAGGTTCAGGAGATTATCGATTTTCTCAAGGACCCGCAGAAGTTCCAGAAGCTCGGGGGGAAGATACCGAAAGGCGTTCTCCTGGTCGGGGCTCCGGGTACAGGGAAAACCCTTCTCGCAAGAGCTATAGCGGGTGAGGCGGGGGTACCGTTCTTCTCGATATCAGGCTCTGATTTTGTCGAGATGTTCGTC
>Ga0326726_10006621_pt1 | contig 10436 bp, 8 predicted proteins | sample MHFenrmetagenome_2_FD_207603 | JGI IMG/M metagenome (GOLD analysis project Ga0326726, IMG submission 207603) | Lab enriched peat soil microbial communities from Michigan Hollow, Ithaca, NY, United States - MHF15MN | ecosystem: Environmental > Terrestrial > Soil > Wetlands > Peat | place: USA... | reverse complement strand
AAAACTGATTTTCCCGGGGTTTTTCATTTCCATGCTGATTGGCCTGCACGTCCTATTTCGTCGGCAACAACTGCCTGCCTGGTTTGCTTGGTGTGCGGTCTTTGCAATCGGCACAGTTCCTCTTTTAGTGCAATACAGCCTAATCGGATATGCCAACATACCTTTTGCCTACTACTACGTACTTGGAATAATCTGGATGGGATTAGGCATGAATAATAAAGACTTCCAACGTGTGCTGCTGGGGTCCATCCTGCTGGCGCTCTCAATTTGGACCAGGCTCGAAGGGTTGGAGTTTTGGTTTGTGGCCGTTGGGAGCATGGCAGTGGTCTGGAAAAAAGAATTTTTTGGATGGAAAACAATACCCAGGGTATTTATTCCTGCATTGATAATCGGTGGGAGTTGGATTATTTTTAATCGGCTAAATCATGCCACCTCGGGAGAGACAGCTCTATTGTCGGATGCATTATCTCGATTGGTCCATGGAGAGATGCATCCTGAGGCGGTATATAAAATTCTTCGTTTTACAGCTTTTCTGGTAATCAAGACCCGGGTGTACGGAATCCTTATCCCAGTCATGATAGGTTTGGCCCTTCTGTCGATCGCCATTAATAATAAGAGCTGGAAAGACAGGCTCTCCATGACCATGCTCACCGCAGGATTTATGACTTGTGCCGGAGTCGTGTTTATGTACTACTTGACATCCTACGACCAGTCATCGGACCTGCTCGCCTGGCTGGGAACCGGTTACGACAGAATGTTATTCGCTGCTCTCATTCTGTTGGCAACTGCCAGCGCTACTATTATTTGGAAAACCTGGTTTGAAAAGACTGATGATGCAGTAAATTCAAACAAAGCGAATAAGATTTCCTAATTGACTCAATTCCCCACAATAATGGCACCCTGCTTGGCAGGGTGTCATTTATCTTCACTACGGCGGGGGCGTGGCTTCGGGAGTGGCAGTGCCCTCGGGTGGGGGTGTGCGCAGGATGCCAAATCCCGATTCCCACGGGTACAGGCTTTGCGGCTTGCCGTAGAAATAACTTTCAACGATTCGTTTGAAGACCGGTGCCGCCCACTGGGAGCCTTCGCCCTGATATTCGAGCACCACGGCTATTGCGATGTCCGGCTTGCCCTCGATGTTGGCATCGGTGTACCCGGCGAACCATGCATGCGGGAGAAGGCCGGGGCTGGTCTCCGCCGTGCCGGTCTTGCCGTAAAGCGGGAAGCGCATGCCGCCCAGCCGGTAGTAGGCCGTGCCGCGCGGGTTGGAGGTCACCGCGTGCATGGCATCCTGGATCACCTTAAGGTTTTCCGGTTTGAGCGGCAGCGTGCCCTGCGCTTCGGGTTTAAAGACCTGGGTATCCTGCCCGTTAACGTCAGTGATGCGCTCGATAAGCTGAGGACGGTAGAGTGTGCCGCCGTTGCCCATCGCAGCGATGAAGCGCGCCACCTGAAGCGGGGTGACCTGCACATCGCCCTGCCCGATGGCCTGGTTGACCGCCGCAATCGGTTCATTCGGGTTCTGGATGGTCCCGGCGTTCTCATCGATCTCGATGCCGGTCTTGCTGCCGAGGCCAAAAGCGCGTGCCATGTTGGCGATGTCGGTGGTCATGCCGGCGTTATACAAGGTGTAGCCGATTTGCCAAAACCAGGGGTTGCAGGAGCGCATCAAGCCTTCAGGCAGGGTCAACAGGCCGCTGGGCTTGGTGTGGCATTTACCGTTGGGGTCCGTTGCTTTCTCATCTTCGCAGTGCTGCCAGGTCCAATCGTGGCGCACGATGTCCGTGAGCCCGGTCCATGTGTACTGGCAGTCAAATGTGCTTTCAGGGGTGAAGACGCCGCTCTGCAGCGCAGCCGACATGGTGATGATCTTGAATACCGAGCCGAGCGGATAAGTCTCCTGCGTAGCACGGTTGAGCAATCGCTGGTTCGAATCGTTGAGCACGGAAGGCAGCAGGATGTTGTTATAGTTGTCGGGTTCGAACAGGTTGGGGTCGTAACTTGGTGAAGAGGCCATGGCCAGTACACGCCCGGTGTCCCGTTCGATCACTACCGCCGCGCCGTTGAAGCCGTTCAACGCCTTCTCGACCTGCTTCTGAAGATCCTTGTCGATCGTCAGGTAGACGGACTGCGCCGGGCGCGAGTCGCCCTGGGCCAACGATTTGACCAGCGTGCCGTCGGGCGCGATCTCTTCCAGCGTGCCGCCGCGCTGCCCCCCCAGCTGGGACTCGTAATTCTTTTCCAGACCGTTCGCGCCGACACGCGCACCGAAGCTGTATCCGTTGCGGCGGTATTCGTCCACATTCTCCGGGGTGAGCGGGCTGACATAGCCAATGATATTCGCTGCTGTGCCGCCATTCTGGTAAAAGCGCGAGTTGTACTCGCGGACGAGAATGCCCAGTGACTTAAGATAATCCGTCGAGTAGATCAGCTCATCCGCAGAGACTTCCCCCAGCGGCACCCACCAGCCGGGATCCTGCCCGATCAGGGAGTTGGCAATCTCGTCCTGCGACTTCCCGGTCAGGCGGGAGGCTACCGCCAGCGTATCACCGTAGCTGTCATTGTTGATCAGGCCGGGCTGGATGCCGAGCGCATACGCATCCGCCTGGGTGACGATGGCGTGCCCGTTGCTGTCGTAGATGTCACCGCGGGCGGGGATCTTGTAGTCCATCCGCAGCTGGTTGCCGCCCTTGAGCTCAGGCAGGATCAAACCATCATCCCACTGCAGCTTCCACTGCCCGTCTTCGAGGATAAACTTTGCGACCATGTCGCGTTTCAGTTCGCCGACGATGGCGGTCTTGTAGTTCAAACCGTAAGCCACTTCTGCTGAACCCGGGTTGGTTAACGTGGAGCGGATTTCATAAGCCACCTCCTGCATGCTCATCTCGTTGAAGGCGTCGTTGTGACGCTTCGCGAAATCCTCCTCGGAGATGGCTTTCTGGCTGTCGGCGCTGAGCATGCGGTACATGGTGGTATAGTCCCCGGCTTTCATCGCCTCGAGGTACTTGTTCAGCGCGGAGGTCGGGTCCGGCACGTTGACCACGGTGATTTCAGGCGTGGGCAGGCCGGAGCCGGGCGTGGCGGAAGTGCCGGTTGCGCGCCCGCAACCGGCGAGTAAAGCGCTCAGCAGGAGGAGATTAATCCATATGGTTCGTTTCATTAGTTCACCTTATTGTTTCAACCCGTTCCCAGAATGGAAGGGAAAACAGGACACTGGTAATTGAGAAAAGCCTGGCAGTTGGCGGGCAGGTCGGCCCCCGGCTTCATGTCAAATTCCTTCAACAGTCGCGCCAGGTGGCAGTGCGGCAGTCCCATCACGCTGGCGAAGCAACCGCTCATGCTGGCAACCGGCTGGAAACCGGGATGCTGGATGGCATAGGCTCCGGCTTTGTCGAGCGGGTCGCCGGTTGCGACGTACCTCTGAATCTCGTCGTCGCCGTAGTCGCGCATGGGCACGTCGGTGATGCACAGGTCCGCGGCGAGCTTTCCATCGGCGGGGCGGTAAACCGCGATGCCCGTGTAGACCTGATGGGTGCGTCCTCGCAAACGGCGCAGCATGGCGATCGCCTCCGTGGAGTCCGCCGGTTTGCCAAGGATGTCTCCATCGATGATGACGGCGGTATCGGACCCGACCACGACCTGTTGTGGGGACGCCTCGCGCGCTGAAACGCGGGCTTTGGCCTCCGCCAGGCGTGTCACATAATCGCGCGGCGTTTCGCCGGGCAGGACGGTTTCGTCCACGTTGGCGGGAGCAGTAGTGAATTCCCAGCCGCCGAGGGCAAGCAACTGTTTGCGCCGGGGAGAATTGGAAGCCAGCAGCAATGTCTGTGACGGCATGAGAATTTATTCTAACACACTCTTTTTTTTATGATTTTACAGGGGAGCAATTCTAATATAACTATAATGACCTTCAGCCTCATGTGGGTTCACCCAACCTGTTGTAGAATCATAGGGATTTGACTAGACCAATCATCTCGGAGGCCATGTGAAAGAGCTCAAGGAACGCATTGCGCGCGACGGAAAGAACCTGGGGGGCGGTATTCTCAAAGTGGACAGCTTTATTAACCATCAGGTGGACCCCGCCTTGATGGATGCCTGCGGGCGCGAGTTTGCCCGGCGGTTTGGCAAAGTGGGCGCCACCAAAATCCTGACGGCTGAGATCTCGGGCATTGCGCCGGCATTGATGACCGCCCAGCATCTCAACCTGCCGGTGGTGTATGCCCGCAAGACCAAACCCATCACCATGCCCGACCAGGTCTTCCTGACGCTCGCCCCCTCGCATACCAAGGGGCACATGGTCGAGCTGATCGTCTCCCCCGAATACCTCGGCGGCGGCGAGAAAATCCTCATCATCGATGACTTCCTTGCCACCGGTTCGACCATCCACGGACTGGTGCGTCTTGCCCAGACCGCCGGCGCAACCATCGTCGGTATCGGGGCATTGATCGAGAAGAGTTTCGAAGGCGGGCGCGCCGCCCTCAAGGACCTTGGCGTGCCCATCGAGTCGCTGGTGTGCATCCAATCGATGGATGGCGATAACATCGTTCTCGGCGACTGTTGATGCGCCTGTTCCTCCGGCTCGCCCGTACCCGGCTGGGACGCTGGCTGACCGGCTGGATATTTACCCACATGAGAGACCTACTCCCCATTGATCGCCTCGCCGAGACCGGGACGTTGATCGCGTTCCGCCACCCGCAGCCGGCCTACTCGTTCCATGTGCTGATCGTTCCGAAGAAAGAGATCGCCTCGCTCGAAATGCTTGATCCGGCCGATTCAGTTTTTCTGGCGGATTTGTATGTCACCGTTCAGGGACTGGTCAAGCAGTTTGACCTCGGGGTAAACGGCTACCGGCTGATCGTCAATGGCGGGAAATTTCAGGACTTTCCTTATTTACATTTTCATATTGTGGGGGCGACTCTTGAGTCGCCCCCACGGGAAGATTGATTTATGCATCCATCCATAGCCATCCTCGACTTCGGTTCCCAGTACGCCCAGCTCATCGCCCGGCGGGTGCGCGAGGCGCACGTCTATTGCGAGCTGTTTCCCTGGGATGCGCCGCAGGAAAGAATCATGTCCATCGCGCCGCGGGCATTCATCCTTTCGGGCGGACCGAATTCGGTCTACGAGCCGGGCGCGCCTTACATCCAGCCCTATATCCTAGAATCCAAACTCCCCATCCTCGGCATCTGTTACGGCATGCAGGCGCTGACCCACGCCCTCGGCGGCAAGGTGGACCCGTCGGCGCAGCGCGAGTACGGCGATGCTGAAATTCAAGCCCTCATCCCTGGTACGATGTTCGATGTCATCTCCAAAGTCTGGATGTCGCACGGCGACCGGATCACGCAGATGCCGCCCGGATTCGTGGCGCTGGCCAAATCAGGCAACAGCCCCATTGCTGCCATGGGCGATTTTTCGCGCAAATATTTTGCGGTGCAGTTCCACCCCGAGGTTAATCACACCCCCGGCGGCGCGGAACTGCTCCGCCATTTCGCAGTGGACATCTGCGGCATCGCACCCGACTGGACGCCGGTCTCGATCATCGAGGAGAGCGTAGCTCGCATCCGCGCACAGGTGGGCGGGGAGCGCGTGCTGGCGGCGGTCAGCGGCGGCGTGGATTCGTCCGTGGCAGCGGCGCTGGTGCACAAGGCCGTCGGTGACCAACTTGTGGCGGTCTTCGTGGACACCGGCCTGCTGCGCAAGGGGGAGCCGGAGCAGGTCGCGGCGGCTTTCCGCGGCACGCTGGGTTCGGAACTTGTCGCGGTGGATGCGGCCGGCGAATTCTTTGACGCGCTGAAAGGTGTCACCGAGCCGGAGCAGAAGCGAAGAATCGTCGGGGAAAAATTCATCCGCATCTTTGAGCGCGAGGCGCTGGGACTGGGCAAGCCGCGCTTCCTCGTGCAGGGGACGATCTACCCGGACGTGGTCGAATCGTCCGCGCCGGACAGGAACAAAGCCGAACGGATCAAGACGCACCACAACGTGGGCGGCCTGCCCGAGGACATGGCGTTCGACCTGGTAGAACCGCTGCGTTATCTGTTCAAGGATGAGGTGCGGGAGGTGGGCGAAACCCTTGGGCTGCCTGTGGACATGGTCTGGCGGCAGCCGTTCCCGGGTCCCGGGCTGACCGTGCGCGTGCTGGGTGAGGTCACCCCAGAAAGGGCGGAGCGCCTGCGCGGAGCGGATGCCATCCTCTCGGAAGAATTATCCCGGGCAGGGTTATTGGGCAAGCACGCCGGGACCAGCCAGGCGTTCGCCGTTTTGCTGCCTGTGCGGTCGGTAGGTGTGATGGGCGACCAGCGCACCTATCAGGAAGCCTGCACCATCCGGGCGGTCGTTACCGATGATTTCATGACCGCCGACTGGGCGCGCATCCCACATGAAGTGCTGGCGAGGATTTCAACCCGTATAGTCAACGAAGTGCACGGCATAAACAGAGTGGTGTATGATATTACCAGCAAGCCGCCGGCAACCATCGAATGGGAATAGCGTAGACCAAGGTGAGGGACCGCGCGGGCGGTCTGTGAAAGGAGTTGTGTCATGAATTACGGTGAAGTCCTGACCCGGGCGTGGAAAATTATCTGGAAATTCAAGGTGTTGTGGATCTTCGGCATCCTGTCCTCATGCGGGCATAGCGGTCCCAATGTAAACTACCAGCTCTCCTCGCAGGATTTGTCGCCGCAGGTCCAGCAGGCATTCGGAGGCAGCGAGCGGTTCTTCAACGACTACTGGTGGGTCATTGCGCTGTTCATCATGCTGTTGTGCGTCATCATTGTGGTTGTTATTTTCCTGACCACCATCGGCAAGATAGGGTTGATCAAAGGCACCCTCAAGGCCGAGGAGGGCGCGGAGCGGTTGGGTTTTATCGAACTGTTCAACCTCAGCACCCCGTATTTCTGGCGCGTGCTTGCGCTGTCCCTGCTGCTCTTCTTCGTTTTCTTTGTGGCGATCGCGTTAGGCACGCTGGTTTTTATAGCCACGGCTACGCTTACGTTCGGCATCGCCCTGATTTGCCTGATTCCATTATGCTGCCTGTTGATCCCGGTCATGTGGGCGATAGGCGTTATCCTCGAGCAGGCGTACATTGCCATCGTGGTGGAAGACCGCGGTGTCCTGGACGGCCTCACGCGCGGTTGGGAAGTGGCCAGGACCCACTGGGAGCCGATGCTCGTCATGGGAGTGATCCTCATCTTTGGCGCGGCCATCATCGGGTTGATCATCGCCATCCCTGTTTTCATGATTCTCTTCCCGCTGTTATTTGCGCTGGGAATATCCCGTGGCAGCAACATGACACCTCTTGTGATCGGCGGAATCTGCTTCATCGCATACCTGCCCATCCTGCTCCTGCTGAATGGTATCCTCACGACGTACGTGCAGAGTGCCTGGACATTGACTTTCCTGCGCGTGACCGGGCGCGGGCCGAATCCGGAAGCCGCTCCTCTTGAACCGGGTGAAACCCTCCCGCCGCTCGAACCTGTAAATGCGTAATCGATACCTGTCCTGCCTTTGCCTGCTGCTTGTTCTGGGCGCGGCGGTCTTATCCACGCCATACCGGCCTGCCGCCGCCCAGGGGACACTGACCGCCCGGATTTCCCCGCCGGACGCCTCCGCGTTTCCTATCGTCTCGACCTTGCTCGATGTGTACGATGCCAGCGGGCAATTCGTAACCGGCCTCTCCCCGCAGGCGGTCACCGCGTTCGAGGATGGCCAGCCTGTTCCACTGGATTCGCTCGAGGAGACAAACCCGGGCGTGCAGTTGGTGGTGGCGGTCAACCCGAGCCCGGCGCTGGCAGTGCGCGACCAGCTGGGCAACTCCCGCTACAGCCTGATCAAAGAGGCGATCGTGGCCTGGGCGGAATCCCGCCCGGCAGACAGCAGCGACGATCTGAGCCTGGTCGCTACGGGCGGGTCGCTGCTGGTTCACCGCCGGATCGATGAGTGGCTGCGGAATTTTACCGGTTATACCCCCGATTCGCGCAAAGGGGTCCCCTCGCTGCAAGCCCTTAACCTGGCGCTGGACGCCCTCGAAGCCAAACCCGCCCAACCCGGTATGAAACGGTCAATCCTGTTCATCAGTCCGCACCTGATGCCGGATACCTTCGAAGGTGTGGACAGCGTTCTCCAGCGCGCCGCTGCCGCTGATACCCGCATCTTCGTGTGGATGGTGGATTCGCCGGCATATTTTTTGGGCAGCGGGGCGCAGGCGCTCCAGCGGCTTGCCGCGGAGAGCGGCGGGCAATTCATCACCTATTCCGGCAGCGAAGCCCTGCCCGACCTGGAGACCTATCTCGGCAGCCTGCGTCATCTCTACAAGGCAGCCTACACGTCTCACATCACCCAGAGCGGGACACATACGTTGGCGATGCAGGTGACCTCGGGGGACCAGCAGGCAATATCCCCGGTGCAGACTTTCGATGTGGTCGTCGAACCGCCCAGCGCGGTGCTGCTCTCTCCGCCGTTGCGGATCACCCGCACGACAGATCCCAAGGATCAATACAACCTGAAGACCCTCACGCCGATCCTGCAAACGTTCGAGGTGCTGGTGGAGTTTCCAGACCACCATCCACGCGATGTGACGCGCACGACCCTCTATGTGGACGGCCAGCCTGTGGCTGAGAACAAGGTCGAGCCGTTCGATAAGTTCTCGTGGGATCTGAGCCCCTACCTGTCCAACGGTGTCCATATGCTCTCGGTGGAGATCGAAGATTCGCTCGGTTTGAAACGCCTCAGCCTGCCCACCCCAGTTGAAGTGGTGGTCGTCAAACCGCCCACCGGGTTCCGCGCTTTTCTGGACCGCAATCGTTCCGCGGTCATCACTGGTGCGGTCGTGCTGGCGGGCATCATCCTGCTTCTGGTGGTGGTCATCGGGGGAAGGCTGCGGCTGCCTTCTTCAGCGGCACGGCGCAAGGCACAGAAAGCCGCCAATGATCCTGTCACCCAGCCGGTTATTGTCCGGGCGGAACACCCCAAGGAGACCAGACCCTCGCCGCTGGCCTGGCTGCGTGCCCGGCCGGTGATCGCTCCCGCTTATCTGGCCAAGATTTCCCCGGATGGGCAATCGATCCCGGGTGCGCCGATTGCACTCACCGCGCGCGAAGCGACCTTCGGCACCGATCCCATCCAGGCTACCAACGTGCTGGACGACCCCTCCATCGCCCCATTGCACAGCCGAATTCGGCAGGATGAGCGTGGAAATTTCACGATCTATGACCAGAACTCGGTCTCAGGCACGTGGGTCAACTTCGAACAGGTCGGGCGTGAAGGGCGCCGTCTTGCACATGGTGATATAGTTAATATAGGCACACTGAGTTTCCGCTTTGTTTTGCGCCGGGCGCCCATCACCCCCCGGCCGCGTGTCATCCCGTCAGAAACGGATGAGGACTTATGATCCATGCCCAGCAAGCCCATCTGCATGTAGCCGCCCAATCGAACATGGGTAAGGTGCGGCAAAATAACGAGGATAGCTTTGCCGTTTCGGCCTACCGTCTTTCCGAAACAGATCCCACCCCTTCGGTTTTCGCCATCCTCTGTGACGGGATCGGGGGTCACAAGGCCGGAGAGGTGGCCTCCGAGATGGCCGTCAACCGGATTACCGCGTGGGTGGCACGCTCCGACGGGACCCGCCCCCAGGACGTCATCAAATCCGCTTTCGCCGAGACAAACCTGAAGGTGCTGGCTGATGCCCAATCGAATCCCGAAAGGCATGGCATGGGTGCGACACTCGCCTGCGCCTGGGTGATCGGCCGGCGCCTGTATACCGCATCAGCAGGTGATTCACGTATTTATCTGGTGCGCGGCGAGACCATTCACCAGTTGAGCATTGACCATACCTGGATGCAGGAGGCGATCGACAAGGGCGTCGTCGACCCGGCCCAGACGAATAACATCCCCAACCTGCATATCATCCGCAGGTATCTGGGTTCGGAGAAGGAGGTCGAACCGGATTTTCGCCTGCGCCTTCTGGCCAGTGAGACGAATCTGGAAATGCTGGCAAACCAAGGCATGCTGCTTATCCCCGGTGACCTGCTGCTGCTTTGTTCCGACGGTCTCACCGACATGGTCACGAACGATGAAATGATCAAGGTGATGCAGCGCGAAAAGAACCTGAACGCGTCCGTCAAGGCGCTGGTGGACCTGGCAAACAAGCATGGCGGGCAGGATAACATCACGATTGTGATGCTGATGATGCCGTGGGATGCGGAGAAGCAAAACTGGTTTATTAGATAATAGAGATCAGGCTCGTGTTCAAAGCAGTTCTCTAAATCAAAGCCGGATTTGGCAGGCGGGGTCAATATGATTAATGCCAAAGCAGCTCATTTTCTTATCGAGCATCCTCCTCACCGCCTGCGGACCGGCCTCCGCCGCGACCGGCAAGCACAAGACCCATCCCGAATTTAAGGATGGGTCTTGTTTAGTTCTTGAGTTCCTTTTGATCAATC
>Ga0326726_10006619_pt1 | contig 10437 bp, 8 predicted proteins | sample MHFenrmetagenome_2_FD_207603 | JGI IMG/M metagenome (GOLD analysis project Ga0326726, IMG submission 207603) | Lab enriched peat soil microbial communities from Michigan Hollow, Ithaca, NY, United States - MHF15MN | ecosystem: Environmental > Terrestrial > Soil > Wetlands > Peat | place: USA... | reverse complement strand
TCGCGCGACGTCTACCGTTTTCCCAACTTCGGGCTCTACGACGGACAACAGATCGTTTTTCAACGAGACGCGTCCGGGCGCGTGACAGCGGCGGTCGCCGCGACGGTGCCATTCAAGCGGCGGGCGCTTCCGGTCGACGACGATCGCGTGAACTTCCGCATTCAACCGGTGCGCGCTCCCGACGAGCTTCGTCGCGAGGCGTTGGCGGCGCGGCCGCCGGTGGAGTCGCCCGATCTCCGGCGTCCCGATCTCGTCGAGCTGCGCGGGCTCGACTCGACGATCCACTACGACATTCGCTACGCGACGTCGAACAACTTCATGGGCACGCCGTTCTACACGTCGGCGCACGCGTTCCTGCAACGGCCCGCCGCGGAGGCGGTGGCGCGCGCGGCCGCCGAGCTCCGCAAGCTCGGATTCGGGCTCCTCGTGCACGATTCGTATCGTCCGTGGTACGTGACGAAGATGTTCTGGGACGGCACGCCTCCCGACAAGCACGTCTTCGTCGCCGATCCGTCGCAGGGATCGAGACACAACCGAGGCTGCGCCGTCGATCTCACGCTCTACGATCTCGCGACGGGCGCGCCGATTCGCATGCCCGGCGGCTACGACGAGATGACGGACCGGTCATATCCACTCTATCCGGGCGGGACGTCGTCACAGCGCTGGCATCGCGACGTCCTCCGCCATGCGATGGAGGCGCAGGGCTTCAGCGTGTACGACGCCGAGTGGTGGCACTTCGACTACAAGGATTGGCGGAGCTACCCGATCGGGAATCTCACGTTCGAGCAGCTCGCGGCCGCTCGCCCGCCCGGGCCATCGAAGCGTTGATGGCGCGCGTCCGGGCGACTGGCCAGCGCGTCAGTGCAAACGAAGCTGGGCCAGCGCCACGCCGATCGCGTCGGCGACCTTGTCAACGTCGGCCTGCGGCACCGTCCAGTTGTTGCAGAGAATGCTGAACTCGATCAGCCGCCCGTCTCCGGCGTGCACGTACCCGGAGAGCGAGCGCACCATCGAGAGCGTTCCGGTCTTGGCGTGGAGATTTCCCTGCGCCGGCGTGTTCTGCATCCGCGTGCGAATGGTCCCGTCCACGCCGGCGATCGGCAGCGACTCGAAGAACAGCGGGAAGTTCGGTGAGCGCCGCATGACGTCGAGAATGCCGACGACGGCCTCCGGCGAGATCAGATCGCTGCGCGAGAGCCCGCTGCCGTCGCGCACGATGTAGCCGTCGGGTTGGATCTTCCAATCGGTGAACTGTCGCTCGATGACGCGGCGCCCGCTGTCCGCGGTCCCGACGCCAGTGCGCTCGAGGCCGATCGTCCGCAGAAACACTTCCGCGATCTGGTTCTGCGACGGCTTGAGGATCATCGGGAGAATCTCGCGCAGCGGCACGGACACCACGGTGAAGAGCGAGTCGTTTTGATGACCGCCATTGGCCGACGGCTGGTGGTCCACGACGATGCCGCGCTCGGTGAGCGCCTCCGTGAGGCCGGCGACGTACGCCGCGTCGGGATCGTGCTGCGCCATCGTGATGTTCGCGCTGTCGCCGAGGGCGATCGCGCCGCGGACGATCACGGCGGCGGAACCCGTGTCGTTCACGACGGAGAGTCGCGTACCGGCGGCGCTCCCTCGTCCACCTCGGCCGCCCCCGCGGCCGCCGCGGCCCGTCGTCGCCGCGGCGGTCGTGTCGCGCGCGACGGTGACGGCGAGGTTGTGAATCGCCGGATACGTTCGCGCCGGCCGCGTCTCGACGACGGCGGGATCGCCCGGCGTCGCGCCGGGGCGAATGCGAATCGTGCTCAGGCCCTCGTTCAAGAGCAGCTCGTCGACGCCGGCGAACGACGTGCCGTCGAGCTGATCCCACGGCCATCCGAAGCCGGCGACCGGACCGGGGAAGGCGTTGCCGTCGGCGACCACGCTGCCCGTGATGCGGCGGATGCCGCGCTGCCACAGCGAGTCGGCGATGTCGCGGAGCGGCGCCATCGCGTCGCCCTTCATGTGATCGCTGGCCGTCGGATCACCGCGGCCGATCACGACGAGGTCGCCGTTCAGCACCTGTTCGGCCATCGCGCCGCGGGCCGCGACCGTCGTACGAAAGCGATAGTCCGGCCCGAGCTGCTCGAGCAGCACCGACGTGCTCACGAGCTTCTGGTTGGACGCGGGGATGAAGAGCTTCGTCGCGTTGTGCGAATAAATCGTGTCGTTCGCCGACGGATCGACGATGAGCACGCCCCACATCGCGTTGCGGAACTCCGGCGCGTTGATCATCGAGTCGATCGAATGCACCAGGAGGCTCCGCGTCACGGGCGCGCTCGTCGCGGGTGACGGACCACCGGCGGGATGCCGCGTGCCGCAGCCCCAGATGATCAGCGGAAGAAGCACCATGCGCGCGGTCGCTTTCACGGGCAGCTCCTGGCGGTCGTGTGCGTGTGGGATCCAGACAATGCTGCGTCGACCGGGCCGCCGACCGCCAGAGCCTTCTTGCGGGGCCGGTCAGCACGGTACACCGTTGCGGTATTCCGAGCGCCGAGCGGCAAGCGCCGATGCTCACTATCGTCGCGTGAGAGAGAGGCGGCCAATTCAGCGTGCCGTGAGCATTCCGATTCGTACGAGGTTGCGCACCGCGGTCGTCGCGCTCGTCGCGCTCGTCGCGCTCGTCGCGCTCGTCGTGGCGGCGATCGCGACGCCGGCGGCTGCGCAGGTGTCGTCCGCGACCGACACGCTGTACGACATCGTCATTCGCCACGGGCGCGTGCTCGACGGCCAAGGGAATCCGTGGATCCTCGCGGACGTGGCGATCCAGGGCGGCAAGTTCGTGCGCGTGGGGCGCGTTCCCGGACGCGGGCGCGTGGAGATCGACGCGACGGGGAAGTACGTGAGTCCTGGCTGGATCGACATGATGGACCAGTCGGGCGGCGTCCTGCCACAGAACGGAATGGCGGAGAACAAGCTGCAGGAGGGCGTCACGACGGCGATCGGCGGCGAGGGCGGGACGCCGGTGCCGGCGGCGCGCATCCCGGAGTACTTCGCGACGCTCGAGCGCCAAGGGATCAGCATCAACTTCGGCAGCTACTTCAGCGAGACGCAGGCGCGGACGGCGGTGCTCGGCATGTCGGCGCGCGCACCGACCGGTCCCGAGCTCGAGCGGATGCGCGCCATCATGGACACGGCGATGCGCGGCGGCGCCATGGGCATGACGACCGCGCTCATCTATCCGCCGTCCAGCTACAGCACGACCGACGAGCTGGTGGAAGTGGGGAAGGCCGCGGCGAAGTACAACGGCACGTACGCGAGCCACATTCGCGGCGAAGGGAAGGAGGTCGTGCAGGCGGTGAACGAGGCGATCGCCGTCGGCGAGCGCGCCGGCATGCCGGTGGAGGTTTTCCATCTCAAAGTGGCCGATCGGCCGAGCTGGGGCATCCTGATGGACTCGGTGCGACAGACGGTGGAGGCGGCGCGCGCGCGTGGGGTGGACGTCGCGGCGGATCTGTACGTCTACACGGCCGGCGGTACCGGACTCGAGGCGACGATCCCGAGCTGGGCGTTCGAGGGCGGCAACGACTCGCTCAGGGCGCGCCTTGCGAATCCCCAGATTCGCGACCGGCTCAAGCGTGAGATCACGACCGGATCGCCGGGGTGGTGGAACATCATCGAGGCGGCCGGCGGTTGGGATGGCGTGGTGCTCGTGAACGCGCGCAATCCCGCCAACGCGAAGTACGAGCAGAAGAACATCACGCAGATCGCGCGTGAGATGGGCAAGGAGCCGTCCGACGCGGCGTGGGATCTCGTGGGGCAGGGGCGGGGCCGCGTGATGGCGATCTACCACATGATGGGCGAGCAGGACATCGAGACCGCGCTGCGCTTCCCGTGGACAAGCATCGGGAGCGATGCGGGCGCGGTGGCGCAACTCGGCGTGCCCGATCAGACGGGGCTGCCGCATCCACGCAGCTTCGGCAACTTTCCGCGCGTCATCGCGCGCTACGTGAAGGAGCGGCAGGTGCTCACGCTCCCCGAGGCGATTCGCAAGATGACCGGCTGGCCGGCGACGCGGATGCGTCTCGCGAATCGCGGTACGATCGCCGTGGGGAACTGGGCCGACGTCACGATCTTCGACTACGACGCGCTTCAGGACCGGGCGACGTACGAGAAGCCGATGGAGTTCCCGACCGGCATCGAGTGGGTGCTGGTGAACGGGGTGGTGACGATCGATCACGGCAAGCACACCGGCGCCAAGGCCGGTCGGGTGCTTCGCGGCCCGGGCGCGCAATAAAAATTCTTAGCGCGCCCTGCGTGGGCTCGCGTGTCCGGGTGTGTCCAGTGCGCCGTCTTTGGTGGTGAGACGCCGCCCGTGTTGACGACGCGTCCATTTTCGTCCGCGAGCGGGCGTGCTCGGCGGACCATGTTCTTGCGCGATGTGATCGGGAGGGCGACGAATCGAGCGACGCGCAACGAAACGATCAACAATTGTCATACAACTTCGCGAATCTCCCGCGTGTCACATCGCGTTATAAGAGTGCATTGGGAGTTGGACCCCGTTGCTCAACCGTTCGCCGCTCCACGCGAGGAGAATCGAAAATGTTCACCATTGCTCAACTGGCCGCTGCCGCGATCATCGCCGGCGCGCCCACTGTTCCACCGAAGGCGGCCGCGCCGGCGCGCGCGCCCGAAGCCTGTGTCACGCCGGAGCACACCGGCACGTTCCGCGTCACCGCCAGCAAGCTGGACGGCACGGAAGGGATCCCGGCGGTGCTGCTGCTCGAGAACATCGGAGGATGTCTCGAGGCGACGTTCATCACCGACGGCAGCAACCCCGCGGCGATCGATCATCTCGCCAAGGCGGGCGACACGATCCAGGGGCGCCTGAACGTGACGGGCAACGAGACGCAGGTTACCGTGCGCTTCGACGGCACCACCGTCGCCGGGTCGATCGTCGGAAAGAAGCAGTCCTGGAAGTTCGAGGGTCGCAAGACCAGCTGATCGGCCGGCGGTCACGAAGCACACACGAAGCACACACGAAGCACACACGAAGCACACACGAACAGCCCGGCGAATGCGTGCGAGTTCTCTCATCGCCGCGTTCGCCGGGCATGTTTGACTTCGAAACTCACTGATCGCCCGGTCGTGGTGTGTCGGGAGAACCCGGAACATCCGACGGGGATTCGCTGTCGGGCGGGGGCCTGATGCCCATGGGTCCAACCGCCGATTGACGCGTCGGGGCGCCCCTCTAGCTTCGCGAGAGAGGGCCTGGAGGCGCCAACTCATGATCGATGACGGAGGACAGCTCGCGGCGCGGCTCGGGATCGCCAGCCTCGTTGGGCTCGCGGCCGGACTGGAGCGGGAGTGGTCGGGCCACACGTCCGGCCCCGACGCCCGGTTCGCCGGGCTGCGGACGTTCTTCCTCCTCGGCCTGGTCGGCGGCGTCGCCGGCGTCGTCGCCGACCTTTCGTACGGCGAAGTCGCCGCCGCGCTCGTCGTCGGCGGTGCGGCGCTATCGGTCACGGCGTACGCGATGGCGGTCCGCCGCCCCGCGGCGGGAACCGACGGCACGACGGAGGCCGCCGCGCTCACGGTCGTGGGGCTCGGTTTGCTCGCTGGCCTCGGCTGGACGGGCGTCGCCGCGGGCGCGGGGGCAATCGTCGTGCTGCTCCTCAGAGAAAAGGCGCGTCTGCACTGGCTCGTTCGCCAACTCGGCGAGCCCGAGCTGCGGGCCGGGCTGCAGTTCGCCGTGCTCGCGGTGGTCGTGCTGCCGCTGCTTCCGACGGGTCCGCTGTTCGGCGCGCTCGCGATCAAGCCGCGCGCGCTCTGGGCCGTCGTTCTGCTCTTTTCAGGGCTCAACTTCGCCGGGTTCCTGGCCCGGCGCATCGTGGGCGCGAGCCGCGGCTACGGGATCGCCGGCGCGCTCGGCGGCGTGGTGTCGTCCACCGCCGTGACGCTCGCGTTCTCGCGTGAGAGCCGGTCGCAGGCGCGCCTCGGCGATGCGATGGCGCAAGGCGTGCTCGCCGCCTGCGTCGTGTTGATTCCGCGCGTGCTCGTCGTGAGCGGCGCGCTGAGTCCGTCGGTGGCGTTGGCGCTGCTGCCGTTGGTGCTCCCGGCGTTCGTCGTCGGCGTGGGCGTGATCGCGCTACGGTGGCGGACCGATGGCGACAACGGCGACGGGGTGGCGACGGACGAGGCGAATCCCTTGCGCCTGTTGGCCGCGATTCGCATGGCCGTCGCGTTTCAGATCGCGATCATCGTGCTCGCGTGGGTGCGCGACACATGGGGCACGGCCGGCCTGTTCGCCACGTCCGCTGCGCTGGGGCTCACCGACATGGATGCGCTCACAGTCTCGATGAGCCGGCCCGAGGCGAACCTGGGCGCGTCGATGGCCGCGCGCGCGATCGCGATCGGCATACTCGCCAACACCCTGATGAAGCTCGTGCTCGTCGTAACGATCGGGCGCTCGGCGTACCGCCGTCGCGCGGCGCTCGGCCTTGCCAGCCTGGCCGCCGGGAGCGCGATCGGACTGATGGTTGCATGATTCCCACGACTCCGGAGTGACCAATGCCCACACCGACACGTGCCAAGCGGCGGATCCGTCGGATCGCCGCGCGCCGTCCGAGCGAAACACGCATCCTCGTCGCCGCGGCCGGCGACCGCGAATCGCGCGGCGCATTGCGGCTCGCCGCGGAACTGGCAAAGCGCGATGCCGCGAGCGTCATGCTCCTGGGCGTCGCGACGCCATTTCCGCACAACCTCTCCACGTTCGTCTCGATGCGCCAACCGGTGGCGATCGACGAAGTCGGTCGGCTGGCCGTCCTCGAGGACGTTCAGAAGAGCGTCCAAGATCTGCCGGGGGCTGAGCGGTGGGCGAAACGCGCGGTGATCGGGTTCCCGGCCGACGCGATCGTCGACATGGCGTCCGCCTGGCGCGCATCGATCATTCTGCTCGGCATCGGACGGCACGGCCGCATCAAGCGAATGTTCGGCACCGAGACGGCAGTGGGTGTGATGCGGCGCGCGCGCGTGCCGGTGCTGGCCGTCCATCCCAACGCCACCACGCTGCCGGGGCATGTGGTGGCGGCGGTCGACTTCACAGAAGCGAGCAAGGCATCGGCCGCGCTGGCCGGTCGACTGCTTGCCGCCGACGGGACATTGACTCTCGCGCACGTCTGTGCGTTCGGCGGCGTCGTACCGAAAGAGGGCGATCTGGTCGACCTCTATCGGACGGGCGCCCAGGCAAGGCTCGATGAGCTCGTACACTCGCTTCGTCACGTGACCAAGCGCAGGATCGAGGGCGTGATGCTCAGCGGGGAGCCGGGCGACGCGTTGCTGGGATTCGCGCGCCGCACGAACTGCGAGCTGATCGCGCTGGGTGGACACGAGCAGGGACTCATGGATCGCATTCTTCTGGGGAGCGTGCGAACCCAGGTCGTGCGCGGCGCGCGGTGTTCGGTGCTGATGGCGCCGCCGGAGACGAAACCGCAACGCCGCGGCGGGAAGTGAGCTGACGATGCCCCAGACGCCGCACGTCGAGCGCCACTTCACGGCGGGTGAAAGCGTTCGCGACGTGGTGATCGGAATGTCCGACGGACTGACGGTCCCCTTCGCTCTGGCCGCCGGGTTGTCCGGTGCGGTCGCGAGCGCGGGGATCGTCGTCACCGCCGGACTCGCCGAGGTCGCGGCGGGTTCGATCGCCATGGGTTTGGGCGGGTACCTCGCCGCGCGCAGCGACGCGGAGCACTACGCCAGCGAGCTTGCGCGCGAGGAGCGAGAGATTCGCGACGTTCCGGAGGTGGAGGCCACCGAGGTGAGCGACATTCTCGTCGGCTTCGGCGTCGCGCCGGCGGACGCGCAGACCGTCGTCGCGGCGATGCGCCGGGCGCCGGACAAATGGCGGGACTTCATGATGCGCTTCGAGCTCGGCCTCGAGGCGCCCGATCCACGGCGCGCCCTCCGGAGCGCGCTGACGATCGCGGCGTCCTACGTCGTCGGGGGGCTCATTCCCCTCGTGCCGTACATGCTGTCGACGACGGTACGGTCCGCGCTGCCCATCTCGATCGGGGTCACGGTGGCCGCGCTGGCGGTGTTCGGTTTCGTGAAGGGACGCTTCACGGGGGCCGGCGCGGTCCGCAGCGCCGTGCAAACGACGCTCATCGGCGGCATCGCTGCGGCGGTGGCGTTTCTCATCGCCCGCGCCGTCGGTTGACGGCAGCCGTGTCGGGGCGCGCCGCGCCGGCGTGCGTCGTTCGCCTACAGACTCGACTGCCCGCCCATGACATCATGTGACTGCAGCGTGCGCGAAGGCGGCGTGCGGTGCATTCACGAGGAGGTCGTATGGGGACGAGAGTCGAGGTCACGGTTCCGCGTTCGACGCGGAAAGAGCGTATCCGCATTCGCGGTGAAGAGCTGCTGGGCAAGGTCCGCGAGCTGATACACGAGGGAAACACGCGCCGCATCACGGTCATCGGCGACGACGGGGCGACGCTGCTTGAGATCCCCCTGACCGCCGGAGTCGTTGGCGCGGTCGTTGCGCCGGTGCTGGTCGCGGTCGGAGCGATCGCGGCGCTGGCGACGAATTACACGCTGTTGGTCGAGGCGCGGGGCGCGAGCGCGAAGCGCGGGGCATAGAGACAGTCTGACGGCATTTGCGTGGGGTCAATGGCTGACGACGTCCGGGTGGAAGGGAGCGCGACGCTGTTCCGGCTGCTCGACGTCGGGTACGCCATCGCGCTCGACCGCGCGGCGGTCCTGCTCGGTGAGAGTACGCGCGGTCGCGTGCTTCCGGCCGGCGTGGATGCGCGCGCGATCGAGATTCGCAATCCGCCGCTCTTCGCGACGCTCGGAACGTTCCCGATCACCGTCTGCGGCGCCCAACATTCGGCGTCGCTCTCGGCGCATCTGTTCGATTTTGGGGTCTGCTCGCTCCGTCTGAACGTTCCGCTGCCCGCCGGGCTGTCGTGGTCGGCGCTGACCGATTTCGCCAGCGGACTGGAGGGATCGCCGGATCCCGCCGCGATCTTCGATCGCGAGGTTCCGTTGCTGCTCGATCGCATCGCGGCGGCCACGGAGCGTCCGCGTCTCGCGGCGGTGTCCGAGGAATACCGCGTATACCGGATCGACCGCTTGATCGGCGGCGATGGCCGGCGGGTCGCGGTGCCGCCGGTCGAGTTGTTGAGCGAGGAGCAACTCGTCTCACTGCTCGTCGGAGAGCGCCGAAAGTTGTCGACCACGGCGCGGCGTGAGCTCGCCCCCTTTCGCTTTTCGTACTACGAGGACGATCTCACGGTGTTGACGTGGGAGAGCGCCCTCGTCGTCGAGCCGAGGCAGGAAGACCGCGACGTGGAGTACGTCCTCGAGTTCGCCAACGCGCAGCTGCTCGAGCTCAGGCTCTACGATTCCCAGCTCGACGCCGAACTCCCTGGCCTGTACGATCGTGTCGCCGCCGCCCGACTGCGCGCTCGTCCGCGGCTGGCCGGGCGATTCCGCGCCGTGCTGTCGGATCTGCAAACCCGTGTCGCGGACGTCACGGAGACGGTGGAGCGCGTGGAGAACGCGCTCAAGGTCACGAACGACGTGTACCTCGCCCGCGTCTACGCCGCGGCGCTCGAGTTGTTTCGTGAACAGGCGTGGCGCCACGGCGTGGAGCGAAAGCTGGGCATTCTCCGCGAGACGTACGTGATGCTGAACAGCGAAGCGCAGGCGGGGCGCGCCGAGCTCCTCGAGATCGCGATCGTCGTGTTGATCGTCGCCGAGCTCGTGCTGGGCCTGCTGCGCGGTCGTGCGTGACGGGACCGGCTCTCACACGGTGGTACGGCCGTCAGGTCGAGGCCGATGCTCGCGTGGCGCACTTCCCTGACACGGAGTTGGCCTTTCGCCGACTGTCGTACCGGACCTCATGACGCAGAATTTTGTGCAGGGTCGGCTGTTCCCAGGAGGGCACATGTTCAGCAAGGTGTTGGTTCCACTCGACCGCTCATCGCTGGCCGAACAAGCGCTTGGCCAAGCGGCAGCGATCGCTCGCGCGTCGCACGCCGAAGTCGACATCGTTCTCGTGCACGAGCCACTACAGTTCTCCGGCTATCGCGGCGGTGCGGTGAGCACCGGTGACACGCAGGCGGAAGAGAAATACATCGAGGCGCTCGCCGCCGACCTGGGATCGGGGGCGTCGATCCCGGTGACGCACGCGGTTCTGCACGGCCAGCCGGCAGAGATGATCTGCACGCGGGCCCGCGAAATCGGGGCGACGCTCATCGTGATGACGTCGCACGGACGGACGGGGTTGAGCCGCGCCTGGCTCGGAAGCGTCGCCGACGCCGTCGTGCGCCGGGCGGCGATTCCCGTGCTCATGCTACGGCCGGTCGACAAGCCTGCGGGTCGGTTTGCGGCGCGGCACCTCTTCAAGCGTGTCCTGGTTCCGCTCGACGGGTCCCGGCTTGCTGCGGAGGCGCTCGAGCCGGC
>Ga0326726_10006618_pt1 | contig 10438 bp, 6 predicted proteins | sample MHFenrmetagenome_2_FD_207603 | JGI IMG/M metagenome (GOLD analysis project Ga0326726, IMG submission 207603) | Lab enriched peat soil microbial communities from Michigan Hollow, Ithaca, NY, United States - MHF15MN | ecosystem: Environmental > Terrestrial > Soil > Wetlands > Peat | place: USA... | reverse complement strand
TGTCGGTCTGCTGCGTGTTGAGATCGACGCGCTGCTTTCCCTCGGGCTGCCGAATTCTCCGATGGCGGGATCCGCAATCAATACGGTCTCTGGAAATTTCATCACCGCGCAGCCCATGGGCGTGCACGATGGCATCGACTTCCAGTACACCGGATCGGTACGCAAGGTGGACGCGCAAGCGATCTCGGGTTGCCTCGACGCTGGAAACATCGCGATTGTCTCCCCTGTCGGGTACTCGCCCACCGGAGAAGTCTTCAATCTCGCGATGGAGGATGTCGCGGTCGCCACGGCCGGCGCCCTGCACGCCGAGAAGCTCGTTTTTCTCTCCGACGCGCCTGTGGAAGACAAGGACGGGGAGCTCCTTCCCGAGCTCACGGCCAACGAGGCTGCCGACCTGCTCGGGCGCAGCAACCGACTCACCGACGACACCCGGCTCTACCTCGCTCATGCGGTCGAGGCGGTACGCAGCGGCGTGCAGCGAGCTCACGTCATCAGCCGAAAGGTGCCGGGCGCCCTGCTGGTCGAGCTGTTCACCCACGACGGGTCCGGCACGATGATCACGGCCGACAAGGTGGTGAAGCTGCGTGCAGCGGCCATCGACGACGCGGGCGGCATCCTGAAGCTGATCGAACCGCTCGAGGAGGACGGGACGCTGGTGCGACGCGGGCGCGAGCTGCTCGAGCGGGAGATCACGCAATTCTCGGTAATCGAACACGACGGGGTAATTGTCGGCTGCGCCGCGCTCTATCCCTTCTCGAGCGCCCGCGCGGGCGAGCTTGCGTGCCTGGTGGTGCGGCCCGACTATCGCGACGCCGGCTACGGCGAGCGTCTGGTGCGGCAGATCGAAGGCCAGGCGCGCGCCCGCAAGATGAAGAAGCTCTTCGTGCTCACGACGCGCGCCACGCACTGGTTCATCGAACGGGGCTTCTCCGAATCCACGGTGGACCGGCTGCCCAAGGAAAAGAAGGACCTGTACAACTACCAGCGGCGCTCGAAGGTCCTGGTCAAATCCGTCTAGCAGGCCGGAGACGCGCTAGAATCGGCTGCAAGGAGCAACGATGGCGAGGATGGTGAAATGCATCAAGCTGGGGCGCGAGGCCGAGGGGCTCGATCTGCCCCCCTACCCGGGCGAGCTCGGCAAGCGCATCTGGGAGAACGTCTCCAAGGAGGCTTGGCAGGGCTGGATCAAGCACCAGACCATGCTGATCAACGAAAATCGGCTGAACCTCGCCGACTCGCGCGCACGGAAATATCTTGCCGAGCAGATGGAAAAGCACTTCTTCGGGCCCGGAGCGGACACGGCCTCCGGTTATGTGCCGCCCAGAGAGTAGCCGCGCTACTTCCGGGCGATCGCCCTCACGCCCGCATTCGTTCCCAGCAACAACACATCAGCCCCCCGTCGGGCGAACAACCCGTTGGTGACGACGCCGGCGATGTTGTTGATCGCCGCCTCCAGCTCGACCGGGTTCAGGATGGAAAGGCCCCGCACGTCCAGGACGACGTTGCCGTTGTCGGTGGTGAAATGCTCACGCAGCTCCGGCCGGCCGCCGAGCTTCACCATCTGGCGGGCGACGTAGGCCCGCGCCATCGGGATCACTTCCACCGGCAACGGAAATTTCCCGAGCACGGGAACCAGTTTCGACTCGTCGGCGATGCATACGAATTTTCTTGCCACCGCGGCGACGATCTTCTCGCGGGTGAGCGCGCCGCCTCCACCCTTGATCATGGCGAGATGTTCGGTGATCTCGTCGGCGCCGTCGACGTAGAGGGGCAGCTCGTTCACGCTGTTGAGATCAAAGAGGCGGATGCCGTGGCCCTTCAGCCTCTCGGCGGACCGGTCCGAGCTCGCCACCGCGCCCGGGATGCGGTTCTTGATCTTCGCCAGCTCGTCGATGAAGAAATTCGCGGTCGAACCGGTGCCGACGCCGACGACGGCGTCCTCGACGACGTGCTTGATCGCCTCGCGCGCGACCGCCTGTTTGAGCTCGTCCTGGGTCACTTTTTCGGCGGAATGTAGAGATCGGTGATGCTGCCCAGTGCCATCTCGGCGGCGAAGCCCGGCGTTTCCGACAGCGTCGGGTGTGGATGGATGGTGAGCGCAATATCCTCCATGTCGCTGCCCATCTCCAGAGCCAGCACCGTCTCCGCGATCAACTCGCCGGCGTTCGGGCCGACCATGCCGGCGCCGAGGATGCGCTTCGACGCTGGGTCATAGAGGAGCTTGGTGCTCCCTTCTGTCCTGCCGATCGAGCGCGCGCGTCCCGACGCCGCCCACGGAAAGCTCGCCTTTTCGTATGCGATGCCCTGCTTCGCCGCCTCCGTTTCGGTGAGGCCCATCCATGCCACCTCGGGATCGGTATAGGCAACCGACGGAATGGTCCGGGCGTCGAACGCGGCCTTGTGGCCGGCGATCACTTCCGCCGCGACCTTCGCTTCGTGGCTTGCCTTGTGCGCGAGCATCGGCTCGCCGACAATGTCGCCGATCGCGAGAATGTGCGACACATTGGTGCGGCACTGCTTGTCCACCGGGATGAAGCCGCGCTCGTTCACCGTCACGCCCGCGGCTTCCGCGCCGACCTCGCGCCCGTTCGGCCGGCGGCCGACGGCGAGCAGCACGCGATCGTAGACCTGCGGCACGGGCGCTCCCTCGCCTTCGAACGTCGCGAGCAGGCCCGCTTTCTGCGCCTCGAGGCTGGCCACCTTCGTCTTAAGCAGGATTGCCTCGTAACGCTTCTGGATGCGCTTCTCCAGCGGCCGGATGAGGTCGCGGTCGGCGCCGGGGATGAGGCCGTCCAGCAGCTCGACGACGGTGACCTTCGAGCCGAGTGCGTCGTACACGCAGGCCATCTCCAGGCCGATAATCCCACCGCCGATGACGAGGAGGCGCTTTGGGACATCGGGAAGCTCGAGTGCGCCGGTCGAGTCCATGAGACGCGGATCTTCGTAGGGAAAGCCGGGGATGCGGGCGACCGACGAGCCGGCGGCGATGATGCAATGATCGAACGCGATGCGCGTGCTCTTGCCGTCCTTCGCCTTCACCAGCAGTATCTTTGGCGACTCGAACTTGCCGCTCCCCTCGAGCACAGTGACCTTGCGCTGCTTGGCCAGGCCGGCGATGCCTTTGGTTCCCTTGCGTACGACATCGTCCTTCCACGCCCGCAGCTTGGCGACGTCGATCGCCGGCTTGCCGAACGCGACACCGGCCTCGAGCGTCTCCTCGGCTTCCGTGATCACGCGGGCGACGTGCAGCAGCGCTTTGGAAGGAATGCAGCCTACGTTGGTGCACACTCCGCCCAGGCTCGGGTAGCGCTCCACGAGAACGACGTTCTTGCCGAGATCCGCAGCTCGGAATGCGGCGGTGTAGCCGCCGGGGCCAGAGCCGAGCACAACCACTTCGGCATGCAGATCTGCACCGCCCGCCGGCACCGCGGGTGCTGCAGGAGCGGGCTTCGGCCCTTCAGGTACCTTTGTCTGGCGCTGCGGCGCTTGCGGCGCTTGCGCCGCAGCGCCCTCCGCCTCGAGCAGCAAGACTATCGAACCCGTGGATACCTTGTCGCCGACCCTGACCCGCAGTTCCCTTACTGTGCCGGCATCCGATGACGGAATTTCCATCGTTGCCTTGTCCGACTCGAGCGTAATGAGGGAGGTTTCCTTGGCCACCCGATCGCCGGGCTTGACCAGAACCTCGATGACATCGACGTCCTTGAAATCGCCGATGTCCGGCACCTTCACTTCAATCATCTGTGCCACACCGGCCTCACAATAGGGTGCGGCGGATGTCGGACAGGACCGAGGCGAGATAGCTGGTAAACCGCGCCCCGGCCGCGCCGTCGATGACGCGATGGTCATAGGCGAGCGACAGCGGCAGCATCAGCCGCGGAACGAACGAACCGTCCCGGTAGACCGGCCGCATCTGCGACCGCGCTACGCCGAGAATCGCCACTTCGGGCGCATTGATGATGGGCGTGAAAGAAGTGCCGCCGATCCCGCCCAAGCTGGAAATGCTGAAGGTGCCGCCTCGCATGGCGTCGGGCTTGAGCTTTTTCTCTCGCGCCGCCTTGGAGATTTCGGCCAGTTCCTTGGCCAAATCGAACACACCCTTGCGATCGGCATCCTTGATCACCGGCACCAGCAGCCCGTCTGGCGTGTCCACCGCGACCCCGATGTGATAGTACTTCTTGATGATCAGGTTATCGCCCGTCTTGTCGAGCGAAGCGTTGAACTCCGGAAATTCCTTGAGGGCGTTTACCGAGGCCTTGACCAGGAACGCGAGCATGGTGAGCTTGAAGCCGCCCTTTTCCGCCACCTGAGCGTTCTCTTTGCGGAAGGCCTCGAGCTCGGTGATGTCCGCCTCGTCGTGCTGGGTGACGTGCGGAATGGAAACCCAGTTGCGGTGAAGGAATTTGCCGGAAAGCTTCCTGATGCGCGACAGCGGTTTCGCTTCGACCGGGCCGAACTTCGAGAAATCCACGTCGGGCCATTCCGGCAAGTCGAGCACCAGCCCGGTACGCGCCGCCGCAGCGGGCGCAGCCCGCGCTCCGCGCATCACGCCCTTTACGAATTCCTGCACATCGCCCTGAGTGATGCGGCCCTTCGGGCCGGAACCCGCCACGCGCAGCAGCTCGACACCAAGCTCACGCGCGAACTTGCGTACCGAGGGGCTCGCGTGCGGCACGGTGTCCGGTACGCGCGCAAGGTCGCGAGGTGCGGACTCTGGCCTGCTGATCGGGACGACCGGCGCCGCGGGCGCCGACCGCGTCGGCGGGGCAGGTATCACCGCGACCGGTTCAGGCGGCTTTTTCGGAGCCGGTGTCGCTGGGGCCACTGCATCGAGGAGCAGTATGAGACTCCCCTTCGAAACCTTGTCGCCCGCCTTGACGCGCAACTCCTTCACCACGCCCGCCTCGGGCGAGGGAATCTCCATCGTCGCCTTGTCCGATTCGACTGTGATAAGCGACTGCTCCGGCCGAATGACATCGCCGGCCTTCACCAGGATTTCGATGACGGCTACGTCCTTGAAGTCGCCGATGTCCGGTACGGAGATCTCTCTTGTCGTAGCCATGGCTAGCGTTCAAGACTCGCAGATATGCCGGATCAAGCCACCGGGGTCGGCTGGTCAAACCGTCACCGGATTGGGTTTTTCGGGGTCGAGACCGTACTTGCCGATCGCCTCGGCAACGACCTTCGTTTTGATCTCTCCGCTTTCGGCAAGCGCCGTAAGTGCCGCGACTGTCACGTAGTAGCGATCGACTTCGAAGAAACTTCGCAATTTTGCGCGGGAGTCGGAGCGGCCAAAACCGTCGGTTCCGAGCACCTTGTAGATGCGGTCCTTGGGAAGGAACGGACGGACCTGCTCGGCGAACGTCTTGATGTAGTCGGTCGCGGCGACAACCGGCCCGGCCCGCTTCTCGAGGCATTGGCTCACGTAGGAAACGCGGGGCTTGGCCTCCGGGTGCAGCATGTTCCAACGCTCGGCGGCGAGCCCGTCGCGGCGTAGCTCCGTCATGCTGGTTGCGCTCCAGATGTCCGCGGCGATCCCCCAGTCGGCCTCGAGCAACTCGCCTGCTGCGATGACCTCACGCAGGATCGTCCCCGAGCCAAGCAGCTGAACCCTCGGCTTCTTCTTCGACCCCTCGCGAAACAGGTACATGCCCTTGAGGATCGCTTGTTCCGCGCCCGCGGGCATCGCAGGATGCTCGTAATTCTCGTTCATTACCGTGATGTAGTAGAACACGTCCTCCTGCTCGGCGAGCATTCGGCGCAAGCCGTCCTGGATGATGACGGCAACCTCGTAACCGAAAGTGGGATCGTAGGAAATGCAGTTGGGCACGACCGAGGAGAGCACGTGGCTGTGCCCGTCCTCGTGCTGCAGCCCTTCGCCGTTCAAAGTCGTGCGGCCCGCGGTCGCGCCGAGAAGGAAGCCGCGTGCCCTCTGGTCGCCCGCCGCCCATACGAGGTCGCCGACGCGCTGCATGCCAAACATCGAGTAGAAGATGTAGAACGGCACCATGGCCAGGTTCGAGTGGCTGTAGGACGTGGCCGCCGCGATCCAGGAGGAGAACCCCCCGGCTTCGTTGATGCCTTCCTCGAGGATCTGTCCTGCCTTGTCCTCGCGGTAGTACATCACCTGATCGCGGTCGACGGGCTCGTATTTCTGACCTTCGGACGAGTAGATCGCCAGCTGCCTGAACATGCCCTCCATGCCGAAGGTGCGCGCTTCGTCGGGAACGATCGGCACTATGTGCTTGCCGATGCTCTTGTCGCGCACGAGCAGCGTCAGCAGGCGTACGAACGCCATGGTGGTGGAGATCTCGCGTCCCTCCGAGCCTTTGAGCAAGGGCTCGAATGTTTCCAGAGGAGGCACGGCAGGCGGGTTGTCGGACTTGCGGCGGCGCTGGGGTAGGTAGCCGCCGAGCGCCTTCCTGCGCGCCTGCAGGTAGACCATCACCGGATCGTCGTCCTTGGGCTTGTAGAGGGGCAGTTCCTCGAGCTTGTCGTCGGGGATCGGTACGTTGAAACGGTCGCGCATCTCCCGAATCGTCGCGACGTCGACCTTCTTCAGCTGGTGGGTGGGATTCTTCGCCTGACCCTGCTTGCCCAGCCCGTAGCCCTTGATGGTTTTCGCGAGAATCACCGTGGGCTGGTCCTTGTGCTTGACCGCGGCCGCGTACGCCGCGTAGATCTTGTGTGGATCGTGCCCGCCACGGTTGAGGCGCCAGATGTCCTCGTCGGTCATGCGCGAAACCATCTCCAGCACCTTCGAGTCCTTGCCGAAAAAATTCTTGCGCACGAAGGCGCCGTCGTTCGCCTTGTAGTTCTGGTATTCCCCGTCGACCGTGTCCTCCATGATGCGCAGCAACCGCCCTTCTATGTCGCGGGCGAACAGAGGATCCCAGTACGATCCCCAGATGAGCTTGATGACATTCCATCCGGCACCGCGGAAGTCGGCTTCGAGCTCCTGGATGATCTTGCCGTTGCCGCGAACCGGGCCATCGAGACGTTGCAGGTTGCAGTTGACCACGAAAACGAGGTTATCGAGTTTCTCGCGCGCGGCGAGGCCGATCGCGCCCAGGGATTCGGGTTCGTCCATCTCCCCATCGCCGCAGAAGACCCACACCTTGCGGTTGGCGGTGTCCGCGAGCTCCCGGGCGTGCAGATACTTCAGGAACCTCGCCATGTAGATACCCTGTATCGGCCCTAACCCCATCGAAACGGTGGGAAATTGCCAGAAATCGGGCATCAACCAGGGATGCGGATAGGAGGAGACGCCGTGGCCGTCCACCTCCCGGCGGAAATTTAGGATCTGCTCTTCGGTCAGCCGACCTTCCATGTACGCACGCGCGTAGATTCCAGGAGACGAATGGCCCTGGAAGTAGATCAGGTCCCCGCCATGGCCTGCGTGCGGGGCATGCCAGAAATGATTGAAGCCGATGCCGAACAGCGTTCCGACCGAGGCGAAGCTCGCAATGTGGCCGCCCAGTTCGTCGTCGGATTTGTTTGCCTTAGCGACCATCACCATGGCGTTCCAGCGGCAGAACGAGCGGATGCGTTCTTCCAGTGCATGGTCTCCGAGCGAGCGCTCTTCCAGGTGCACCGGGATGGTGTTCAGATAGGCTGTATTGAGCGAGAAAGGGATGTAGGCGCCCGAGCGCCGGGCCTTGTCGACCAGTTTCTCCAGCAGGTAGTGGGCACGCTCCGGGCCCTCGCGTTCGAGAACCGCCTCCAGCGCATCGAGCCACTCCTGCGTCTCAAGAGCGTCAGGATCGTTTGCGGCAGGGAATTCTGGCAGCGCAGACATGACGTTTCCTCTGGGCGGAGTGGCGTGGCTAGGAGGCTTGCGCGAGCTTACTCGAACCTGCGAGAAGCTTACCTCGCCCGCTCCGCAGGATCAATCAGCGATCGCCCATTATAATTGCTGACCTCTCCGGCGCATCGATTTTCCCATGCAAACTCGCACTATCGACGGCAACGCCATCGCGCGCGAGATTCGCGTAGGGCTCTTCAAGCGCGCCGCGGCTCTCGCGGCGAGAGGGGTGCGCCCGGGGCTGGCGGTGATCCGGGTCGGCAGCCACCCGGCCTCGAGCGTCTACGTACGGAACAAGATCAAGGCCTGCGGCGAGGCCGGGATCTATTCGCAGGATATCCAGCTGCCCGATACCGCGGACGAATCGACTCTTTTGGCGCAGATCGAGATCCTCAACAACGACCCGCGCATCCACGGCATTCTGGTGCAGCTGCCGCTGCCGGCTGGGTTTGCGGGTGAGCGGGTGTTCGAAACGATCAGCCCATTGAAGGACGTCGACGGCTTCCATCCGACGAACGTCGGGCTGCTCGCCGTCGGCCACCCGCGTTTCGTGCCCTGCACCCCACTCGGAGTCATGCTCCTTCTCGAGCACGAGGGAGTCAACCCCGAAGGCCTGCACGCCGTCGTCGTCGGCCGCAGCAACATCGTTGGCAAGCCGATGGCGCTGCTACTCTTGCAAAAGGGCGCCACGGTCACCATTTGCAACTCCAAGACCCCGGATCTGGGCTCGATGACGCGCGAGGCGGAAATTCTCGTCGTGGCCGTCGGCAAACCAAAGCTCGTTACGGGGGACATGGTGAGGCCCGGCGCGGTCGTGATCGATGTGGGCATCAACCGGCTCGCCGACGGGAAAGTCGTCGGCGATGTGGATTTCCAGAGCCTTCTCGGGACCGCCGCGAGAGTCACACCTGTCCCCGGTGGAGTGGGCCCGATGACGATTACGATGTTGCTTGAGAACACCATCGCGGCCGCAGAGCGGACCCTGGCAGCCAGCCCGGCCGAGTGAGGCCGCAACCTACCCACTATGCGTTCTATTTGAAATGACCGGCAATCCTTTGCTCGATTTTTCGTGCTTGCCGCGATATGGATCGATCCGGCCCGAGCACGTGGCGCCCGCGATCGACGAACTTCTTGCGCAGAATCGGGCCTTGATCGCATCGCTGACCGCAGAGGGCGCGCCCGCGTCCTGGGACGCGTTCGCCGACCCCCTGGAGGGCGCCAATGACCGGTTGGGACGCGCCTGGGGCGCTGTCGCTCATCTGCACGCGGTCGACGACAATTCGGCGATGCGCGACGCCTATAACGCCAGCCTGCCCAAGGTCACCCGTTACCACACGGAACTCGCCCAGAACCTCGATCTGTACGAGAAATTCAAGGCCCTGCGCGCATCGCCCGCTTTCGTACAACTATCGCCGGCGCGCCGCAGGATCGTGGAGAACAACCTGCGCGACTACCGTCTCGGCGGAGCGGAGCTGCCTCCGGAGAAGAAGGCACGCTTTGCCGAAATCCAGGACGAACTCGCCGGGCTCGAGGCGAAATTCTCGGAGAATCTACTCGATGCCACCAACGCGTTCTCGGAACTGATTGCCGACCAGGCGGACCTGATTGGCCTGCCGGAGGATGTGCTCCGCGGAGCCGAAGAAGCCGCGCGCCGTGAAGGACAGCAAGGCTGGAAACTCACTCTTCACGCGCCGTCGTACGGCCCCGTGATGCAGTACGCCGAGAACCGCGGTCTGCGGGAGAGGCTGTATCGTGCTCACGTAACGCGGGCGAGCGAGTTCGGTGGGCCCGAACTCGACAACACCGCCCTCATCGCCCGCGAGCTTCGATTGCGAAAGGAAAAGGCCCGACTGCTGGGCTACGAGTCCTTCGCGCGGTTTTCGATGGTTCCGAAGATGGCCGATTCGCCTGAGGCCGCTCTCGCCTTCCTGGAAGACCTCGCTGCGAGGGCGCTGCCGCGCGCCCGCAGGGACTATGCGGAGCTTCAGGAGTTCGCACGCGCCGAGCTCGGCCTTCAAGACTTTCGAGCCTGGGATATCGCGTTTGCTTCGGAAAAATTGCGCGCGAAACGCTACGCCTTCTCAGACCAGGAGGTGAAGCAATACTTCCCGGAACCGAAAGTCCTGGAAGGCATGTTCCATCTGGTCGAGACGCTCTACGCGGTTCAAATCGCCCCGGACACGGCCGAGACCTGGCATCCAGACGTGAAGTTCTTCCGGATCACCGACCCCCGGGGCGCGCTGGTCGGCCGTTTCTTTCTCGATCCGTATTCCCGCGAGACCAAACGCGGCGGCGCCTGGATGGACGAGGTGATCACGCGGCAACGACTCGCGGGCGAGCTTCGTGCGCCGGTGGCCCACCTTGTCTGCAACTTTCCCGCTCCGGTGGGCGGCAAGCCCTCGCTTCTCACGCACGACGAGGTGATGACGCTGTTCCACGAGTTCGGCCACGGGCTGCACCATTTGCTCTCGCAGGTCGATGACCTGGGCGTATCGGGTATACGCGGGGTCGAATGGGACGCGGTCGAGCTTCCCTCTCAGTTCATGGAGAACTTCTGCTGGGAGTGGGACGTGCTCTCCCACATGACTGCGCACGTCGACACCGGCGCTTCGCTGCCTCGCCCCTTGTTCGACA
>Ga0326726_10006617_pt1 | contig 10439 bp, 9 predicted proteins | sample MHFenrmetagenome_2_FD_207603 | JGI IMG/M metagenome (GOLD analysis project Ga0326726, IMG submission 207603) | Lab enriched peat soil microbial communities from Michigan Hollow, Ithaca, NY, United States - MHF15MN | ecosystem: Environmental > Terrestrial > Soil > Wetlands > Peat | place: USA... | reverse complement strand
CGTCGAGCCGGGACACGGGATCTCGGCGCGTGTCGGCGACCGCACGGTCTCGATCGAATCCGGCGGAGCGACCACGACGCGCACCTCGGCCTCGCGCGTGGTGCTGGACGGCACCGAGATCGGAACTATCGAGGTCGCGGACGTGCCAGCGGACGGTGCGCGCGAGGCGGTCACCAGGTTGCGCGACATGCACATCGACGTCGTGATGGTCACGGGCGATCGCGTGGGTCCGGCGCGCTACATCGCGGACGCGGTCGGCATCACGAAGATCCACGCCGACGTGCGGCCGACCGCGAAGGCCGCGATCGTCGATGGCGAGCGCGCGGGCGGTCATCGCGTCGCGATGGTCGGCGACGGCATCAACGACGCGCCGGCGCTCGCGGCCGCGGATCTCGGGGTCGCGATCGGCTCCGGTGCCGAGCTCGCGGCGGCGGCCTCGGACGTGACGTTGATCCGCGGCGGCATCCGGTCGTTGCCGATCGCGCTCGGCCTCGCGCGCGCGACCATGCACACGATCCGCCGCAACCTGATCGCGGCGTTTGCCTACAACGCGGTGTGCATCCCGATCGCCGCCGCGGGCCTGCTGTCGCCGATGTTCGCGGCCGCCGCGATGTCGCTGTCGAGCGTGTCGGTGCTGCTGCTGTCGCTGCGACTCAAGCGCTGGCAGTGGTAGGCTGGCGGCGAGCATGACCGAGCCGCTGCTCGAGATCCGCGATCTGGTGACCGAGTTCCGCACCGATCGCGGGACCGTGCGCGCGGTCGACGGCGTGTCGTTCGAGATCCCGGCGCGCGGCACGCTCGGCGTGGTCGGCGAGTCGGGCTGCGGCAAGTCGGTGACCGCGCTGTCGATCATGCGGCTCGTCGCGTCGCCGCCGGGCCACATCGCTGGCGGCACGATCAAGTACGGCGGCAAGAACTTGCTGGCGCTGCCGGCCGACGAGATGCGCGCGATCCGCGGCAATCGCATCGCGATGATCTTCCAGGAACCGATGACGTCGCTCAACCCGGTGTTCACGGTCGGCGATCAGGTCGGCGAGGCCGTGCGGCTGCACCAGGGCAAGTCGAAGGCCGAGGCGCGCGAGATCGCGATCGAGATGTTCCGGCTGGTCGGGATCCCGTCGCCCGACGATCGGGTCGACGCCTATCCACACCAGCTCTCCGGCGGCATGCGGCAGCGCGTGATGATCGCGATGGCGCTCGCATGCAAGCCCGATCTCCTGATCGCGGACGAGCCCACGACCGCGCTCGACGTGACGATCCAGGCCCAGATCCTCGAGCTGCTCGAATCGCTGCAGCGCGAGCTCGGCATGAGCATCTTGCTCATCACGCACGATCTCGGCGTCGTGGCCGAGACCTGCGACGAGGTGATCGTGATGTACGCCGGTCGCATCGTGGAGCGCGCGCCGACACGCACGCTGTTCGCGACGCCGCGACACCACTACACCGCGGGCCTCCTGCGCTCGGTGCCGAGCATCGGCGGTGGCGAAGGCCGCCTCCAGGAGATCCCGGGCATGGTGCCGTCGCTCCACGAGCTGCCGAAGGGCTGCAAGTTCGTCGACCGGTGCCCGGCCGCGCAGGCGCGATGCCGCGCCGAGGAGCCGAAGCTCGCCCTACTCGGCGCGTCGCACGTGCGCTGTCACTATCCGGTGGAGCCGTCGTGAGCCTCGTCGTGCTCACGGGCGTGTCGAAGCACTTCGCGACGAAGATCGCGTGGCCCAAGGCCGCGAAGTCACCGCTCCACGTCAGGGCGTGGCACGCGGTCAGCCGGCGCACGGCGACCGTCCGCGCGGTCTCCGAGGTCGATCTCGAGATCGCCGCCGGCGAGACCCTCGGGCTCGTCGGCGAATCGGGCTGCGGCAAGTCCACGCTCGGGCGCACGCTGCTGCGGCTCGCCGAGCCGAGCGCCGGCACGATCGTCTACGACGACGTCGACATCACGCGCCTGTCGCCCGCGGCGTTGCGGCCGATGCGCCGCAAGATGCAGATGATCTTCCAGGACCCGTACGCATCGCTCAACCCGCGGATGTCGATCGGGTCGGCGATCGCCGAGCCGCTCGTGATCCACGACCTCGCGAAGACGATGACCGATCGCGAGGCGCGGGTGAGCGAGCTCCTCGCGAAGGTCGGCCTGCCGAACGATGCCGCGCGCCGCTATCCACACGAGCTCTCCGGCGGCCAGCGCCAGCGGGTCGGGATCGCGCGTGCCCTCGCGGTCGGGCCGCGCTTCGTCGTGTGCGACGAGCCGATCAGCGCGCTCGATGTCTCGATCCAGGCGCAGATCGTGAATCTCTTGCAGGACCTGCAGCAAAAAGACGCACTCACGTACCTCTTCATCTCGCACGATCTGAAGATCGTGCAGCACGTCTGCACCCGCGTCGCGGTGATGTACCTCGGGCGGATCGTCGAGCTCGCCGACGCGAAGGTGCTGTATCGCGAGCCGAAACACCCGTACACGCAGGCGTTGCTCAGCGCCGTACCGCGGATCGATCCTTCGACCCGGCGGGAGCGGATCATCTTGCAGGGCGACGTGCCGAGCCCGATCGATCCTCCCGCGGGGTGCGCGTTTCACCCACGGTGTCCCGTGAAGGACAAGCCGAAGGCGTGCTTCGAGGACGTGCCGAAGTTGCGCGTGCTCGGCAACAGGTCCCGCGTCGCCTGTCACGTCGCCGAATGAGCTAGAATCGAGCGTCCATGCAGTCGCGCTCGGGTGAGCTCGCGATGCGGCCGCTGCCGGCCGTGCTGCTCGATCTCCACGAAGACCTCGCGAGCGGCAAGCTGACGTTGCGCCGCGGTCGGGTGTCGAAGACGGTCGATCTCGTCAACGGCAACCCGGTGAGCACGGCGTCGACGCCGCGCGACGAGACGCTCGGTCACTTCCTGGTCTCGAGCGGTGTGATCGCCGAGCAGCAGCATCACCAGGCGGTGCAACGCGCCGCGACGGCCGGTGGCAAGCTCGGCGAGGCGCTGGTCGCGCTGCAGATCCTCACGGTCGAGCAGCTGATCGATCAGCTCGGCCGCCAGGCGCGGCACAAGCTCGTGCAGGCGCTGCGGTGGCCGCAGGGTGCGTGGCGGTTCGACGAGGGCTACGAGCCCGTCGAGGGCATGCAGCTGCGCATGCTCGATGTCGTGCTCGGCGGGTTGCGCGAGACGGCGGTCGAGGACCTCACGCGGCTGTCGCGCCTCGACGGCATGAGCTTCGAGCTCACCGAACGCGGCAAGCGGCTGCGCCACGAGCTGCGCAAGATGCTCGGCGAGCGGCCATTCGCGGCGCTGTCGGCGGGCGCCCCGATCAGCGAGATCGAGCGCGCGCACGGCGAGCGCGTGCAGGCGCGGACGGCGGTCGACTCGCTGCTGCTGTGCGACGCGATCGTGACGAAGAGCGTGGCCCTCGGACTCGGGACCCATCCGCGCGCACCGTCGGTCGAGTACGAGATCCTCCCGCCACCGGCCGATGACGAGCTGTACGAGATGTTGTTCGACGACGACGAGGCCGCGGTCGGGCACAAGACCGACTCGGGCGCCGTGCCGCTCGAGTTCGATCAGGATCCCGAAGACTCCGGCGTGATCTCGACGGTGGAGCTCGCCACCACGAACGCGCAGCGCGAGCAGACCACGTCGACGCGCCAGGCGCTGATCGCCGAAACGCAGCGCATCCAGAGCGCCGATCACTACGCGACGCTGCTCGTCGACCGCGACGCGAGCGCCGACGACATCGATGGCGCGTATCAGATCAAGCTCGCGCTGTTCGGACGCATCGCGAGCCAGATCACGGATCCACGCGATCGCGCGAAGGTCGACGAGATCCGCACCGCCTATGGGAACGCGCTGGCGGTGCTGACCGACGAGCGTAAGCGCGCCGCGTACGATCGCGAGCTCGCCGGTGGCGAGCTGGTCCAGGTGCCACCGTCCCTCGATACCGAGCTCAACTTCCGCATGGCCGAGGAGCGCATGGCCAAGCAGGAGTGGACCCAGGCGATCGGGCTCTTGAAGACCGTGATCGCGCGCTCGCCCGGCGAGGCCGACTACCACGCCGCGCTCGGCTGGGCGTGCTGGAACGCGGTCGCGCCGACGGCGCCGGCGGAGGCGGCCGATGCCGCGCGCGACCACCTGAACCACGCGCTGTCGATCAACCCGGATCACGCGGCGTCGCACGACTACAAGGGCCGCATCGATGCCGCGATGCGCGTCGATGATGCCGGCGCGCTGTTTCACCTCGAGCGCTCGATCGATCTCGATCCGTCGCGCAACGAGGCGATCGCGGCGATCGAGCAGCTGCTCGTCGCGCGCGGCGAGCTTCGCCGGCTCGAGCGCGTGATCAAGCGCGTGCTGTTCCGGTTGCGCGGCAAGGGCGGCATCTCCGAGGTCGCCGCGTGGATGCGGCTCGCGAAGCTCTACATCGATCACCTCGACGACGCGCCGGCGGCGACGTCGGCGATCGCGAACGCGAAGAAGCTCGCGCCGAAGGACCCCGAGGTGCTCGCGCTCGCGGAACGGGCTGCGCAACACCGTCGCGACATCGCCGATCCGGTCCGCGAGGGCTGGCGCGAGGCGCTCGGCGATCCGAGCTCCGGGGCCGCGCTCGTTCGCACGACGCTGACGGCGGGGCACGCCGACGCCGCCTTTCTCGCCGCGGCGACGATGGTCGCGCTCGGCACCGCCGACGCGACGATGTCCGCGCTCTACGACAAGCACCGCGTGCGCGACGTGAATCTTCCCAAGGCCGCGCTCGGTCGCGAGCAGTGGAGCCTGCTTCGCCATCGCGAGGACTCGGTCGAGCTCGGTGCGCTGGTCGAGCTCGTGACGCCCGCCATCCACGCGCTCGCGCCGATGACGCTCGCCGATGGCGAGCTCGATCCGAGCCAGCTCGTGGCCAGCGCCGATCTGCCGCCCGCGTTCGGCAAGTTGCGCACGCGCCTCGCGACGTTGATCGGCGTCGGCGAGTCGGCGGTCTATGCGCGCGCGGAGCTCGGCTCGCAGATCCACGTGGTCGCGTGCGATCCGCCGGTCCTCGTCGCGGGCGACGACGTGCTCACCGCGCCGGAGCGGCCCGAGCTCGTGTTCCGGCTCGCGCGCGCGCTCACGTTCCTGTGGCCGGGGCGTGCGGTCGGTGCCTCGCGACCGGGGCGCGTGCTGCGTGCGGTCGTGCTCGCGATCGTGCGCGAGGCCACCGGCACCGATGTCGGTCACGACGATCCGCTCGCGGCCAAGGCCGAGGCGGCGATCAAGAAGCTCGCCAGGGCCGCACGCGAGCAGGCGCGCGCCTCGGCGTTGCGCTTGCTGTCGCAGACCAACGGCGGGCTGAACCTGTCGACCTGGGCGAGGTCGCTGTCGCGGACCGCCGATCGCGCCGGCATGCTGCTGTGCGGCGACATCCCGGCCGCGTTCGCCGGCGCGAAGGAGGTCGGCGAGCTCGATCGCGACCTCGTCGAGTTCGCCTACAGCGCCGCCCACGTCACGCTGCGCCAGCAACTCGGCATCACGCGCTGAAGACTGAGCTATACATGACAGGTGGCACACCTGCCCCTGCCCAAGCCCGACCACCTGGACACCCCGGCGTCCAATGCGTGGCTGGGCAAGCACGTCGCCGGCGTGGTCACGCTCGCGCTCGGCATCCTGACGATCATCGTCGTCATGGTGACGCAGGACCAGCTCTGGTCGGCGCCCGACTGGCGCGTCAGCGTCCCGGGATTCGTGGTCACGCTCGTCGCCGCGACCGTCGCGATCACGCGGCGCGAGAAGTCGAGTGCGTACTGGCTCGCGGGCCTCGGTTGTGCCGGTGCCGGCCTCGTCCTCGGCTGGTTCCTGATGCTCGCGATCGTGATCGCCGCGACGTGCGTGCTGATCCTGATCCTTCACTCCGTGATGTGAGGTGTGCCAATGCCGATGGATGACCACGAGCTGATCTACGACTGGAACTCGGTGGAGAAGGTCGCGAAGCTCTCGCCCAGGAAGCGGATCCAGTTCCTCGACGAGACGCTGCGCGATGGCATCCAATCGCCGTCGGTGGTCGATCCGTCGATCGACGACAAGCTGCGGCTGGTCGAGCTCGCGAACGACCTCGGCATCGACACGATGGACATCGGGCTGCCGGGCGCCGGCAAGCGCGCGATCGAGGACGTCACGACGATCGCCGAGCACATCCGCGACGCCAAGCTCAAGGTCAAGGCGTCGTGCGCGGCACGCACGCACATCAACGACGTCCAGGCCGTCGTCGACATCTCGCAGAAGGTCGGGATCGAGATCGAGATCCTGGCGTTCATCGGCAGCTCGCCGATCCGCCAGTACGCCGAGGACTGGGATCTCCAGCGGATGATGAAGCTGTCGGCCGACGCGATCGATCTCGGTCGCAGGTACAACCTGCCGGTCGCGTACGTCACCGAGGACACCACGAGGTCGCGCCCCGAGGTGCTGACCAAGCTGTTCACGAACGCGGTCGAGCACGGCGCGCACCGCCTGATCGTGTGCGACACGGTCGGCCACGTCACGCCCGACGGGATCCGCAACCTCCTGAAGTTCACGCGCAACGTGCTCGACGGCGTCGGTCGTCCCGAGGTCGGTATCGACTGGCACGGTCACAACGATCGCGGCCTCGGCGTGGTCAACTCGATCTTCGCGATCGAGTACGGCGCCGATCGCATCCACGGCACCGCGCTCGGCATCGGCGAGCGCGTCGGCAACGCGGCGCTCGATCAGATCCTGTTGAACCTCAAGCTCCTCGGCGAGCTGCCCGACCACGATCTGACGAAGCTCGTGTTGTGGTGCAAGACGGCGTCGCAGGCGACGCGCGTGCCGATCCATCCGCAGTACCCGCTCGCGGGTAGCGATGCGTTTCGCACCGCGACCGGCGTGCATGCGGCCGCGATCATCAAGGCCGAGAAGAAGGGCGATGCGTGGCTCGCCGATCGGATCTACTCCGGCGTGCCGGCGGGGACGTTCGGCAAGGAGCAGGAGATCGAGATCGGTCACTACTCCGGCGAGTCGAACGTCGTCTACTGGCTGAAGAAACGCGGCTACGACGCCTCCGCGGAGCTGGTCGCGGCGGTGCTCGGCGCGGCGAAGCGCGGGAATCGCGTGCTCACCGACGACGAGATCGTGGCCGTCATCAAGTCGCACTAGCGATACACTCGCGAGATGTTCCGGATGGTCGTCCTCGTGTGCGTCGCTGGCTGTGGCCGGCTGGGCTTCGACGCGCTCGGCCGCGCCAACGATGGTGGCGACGACTCGCCGAGTGGCGATAGCGACGGTGATGGCGTTGCCGACGGTGTCGACAACTGCCCGGGTGTCGCGAATCCCGATCAGGCAGACGAGGATAGCGATGCGCTCGGCGATGCCTGCGATCCGTGCCCGCCGTTCGCCGGCAACACCGATACCGATGGCGATGGCGTGCCGGATCAGTGCGATCCCAACCCGGCGAGCCCCGGCGACTCGGTCGTGGTGTTCGATGGTTTCAACATCGCGCCGCCCGGGACCGTCGAGGTCGACGGCAGCTGGACGTTCACCGGTGGTCGCGCGACCGTGACCTCGTCGCTGAACGCGCTCGCGGCGGTCACGTACGTCCCGCCGAGCGGTACGAAGTTCTCGGTGTTCTCGGTCGGCACGATCGACGCGATGTTCGGCAATGGGGTCGCCCGCCCGGTCGGCGTGGTCCAGGAGTTCCAGCTCGCGACCAGCAACGGGATCATGTGCGTGTTCGGGATCGATCCGTCGAACAGCCAGGTGTTTGCGCTCGCCGACAACGCGACGACCACCGCGCTCACCAACGAGCCCGCGATCGCATCCGTCGGTACGACCAGCACGTTCAGGTTCAAGCAGGTCGGCACCACCTACACGTGCGAGGGCAGCAACGCGGCGATGCCGCTGACCGCCGTGTCGAACCTCGCCGTGACCCCCAACCGCATCGGCGTGTTCACGCGCAGCGCGTCGGCGCACTTCGACTGGGTGATGATCGTGAAGACGCAGTAGCTGCCAGATCGGAACGAACGTCGCCGCGCCACTACGCGGCATTCGCGATCGGCCACTGCGTGCCGGCGGCCGCGAGCGCGAAACCGGTGGGCGTCTCGACGATGTGCTCGGCGATCGCGTGATACGCGGGGCCGGCGATCCGGCCGCGGAGCTTTCCGACCCTCGTGTACAGCGCGTGATCCGCCGCCTGGCTCAACTCGGCGTAGTCGAGCTCGGCTTCCCGATCGTCGTCCCACAGCACGAAGCAACGACCGGCGTCCCAGCGCGCCGAGCGCGCGCGCAGGTGCGCGTCCTCGACGTCGACGTAGGCGTAGCGCTTGTCGTCGAGGCGGACGATGTCGCGGCCGTCGTCGCGGACGTCGAGCCAGCGCAGCAGCGCCTGGCGAAGCCGCGGGTGGCTGACGGCGGTGCCCTCGTGCCAGAACGTGCCGTTGCGATCGAGGCGCAGGCCGATGGCCCGCATCCTCTCGATCATCTCCGGCGTGAATTCCACGACCCCGGAGTTACGACAGCCGCGCGATGCGGTCCTTGGTCAGGAGCTTCTGTTTCTTGAGCCGCGAGATCTCGTCGCGCTCGCTCGGAGTGAGCGCTCGGCGCTTCTCCAGCTGTTGCAGTTGTTCGTCGAGGCGACGGTGTTCGGCGGTCAGTTCGGCAAGCAGGTCTTGCTTCTGCGTATCTTGCTTCTGAGCCTGGTTCGTCAACGCGTCCTCCGGGACTGCATACCTGAACGATACGCCGCGGTCTGGCCGCCGGCAATCAGCGTTTGCGCAGAGCACCGGGCACGCCGTCCGGATATTTCACCTCGGCCTCCGAGGGTCGGATGTACGACGGCACGCCGCTGACGAGCACGTCGACGCGCGCACCGGCGAGCGCGAGCAGCGCGACCGCGGCGCCCGACGGCGTGCGCTCGCTGTGCACGGGGAACGCGGCGATCACGTCGACCGCATCGCCGGTCACGCGCGCATCCGCCGGCACGAACGCGCCGAGCTCGGCAGGTGGCATCACGCGCTCGTCGCCGACGAGCACGGTGCGATCGCCGTCACGCCGGTAGGCACCGGCGTAGACCTCGCCGCGCCGCGCGTCGAGGATGGCGACCACGGTGGCGGTCTGCGCGGTCTCGAGCTCCTCGTGTGCGAGCGCGCCGAGCGACGACACCGCCCACAGCGGGCACTTCGCGGCGAACGCGATCCCCTTCGCGGTGGCCATGCCGATGCGCAGGCCTGTGAACGAGCCGGGGCCGGCGCCGATCGCGACGGCATCGAGATCGTGCGCGCCGATCGCGGCGCCGACGCACACCGCGTCGATCATCACGAGCAGATCGGCGCCGCGTGCGCCGTGGTCGCCACGCATCTCGGCGATGACGATGCCGCCTTCGACGATCGCCACGCTCGTGACGAGTGTCGAGGTATCGATGCCGAGGACGATCATCGCTACAGGTAACGCATGACATCGTTGCGCGACGCCAGGATGGTGATGAGGATGATCACCGCGAGGCCCACGTGCTGGACGCGCACCCGCGCCTTCGCCGACAACGGTCGCCGCATCGCGCCCTCGATGCCGAACACGAGCAGGTGGCCGCCATCGAGCATCGGGATCGGCAGCAAGTTGATCAGCCCGAGGTTGATGCTGATGAGCGCGATCATCAGCCAGAACTGATCCCAGCCTTGATTGCCCGAGACCTTCGCGACCCGGTACATCATCAGCGGTCCACCGAGCGCGTCCGACGGCGTATCGCCGCCGAGGATCTGGAAGAACCCGGTGACCATCGTACGGATCGTGTCGCCCGTGCGCTCGATCGCCTTGCCGACCGCGTAGCCGAACCGGCCTTCGATCGGCGTCATCGCGCCGGTGCCGCGATCGACATCGTTGTGTGCACCGAACACGAGGCGCGTGATCGTGTGGTCGTACTCGTCGAGCTCCTTGCGCCACACCTGCGTGAGCTCGGCCGACAGCGTCTCGGTCTTGCCGCCGGCGACCGCGCGCTTCCACGCGACCTTGAACGTCTTCGTAGGCTCGGCCTGCAGGCGCTGATCGAGATCGATCCAGTGCACGACCGGCTTGTCGTCGAGCAGGGCGATCAGGTCGCCGGGCTTGAGGCCGGCGCCCTCGGCGGGCGAGCCCGGATCGACGTGGGCCACGAACATCTCGGCGTGCTCGATGCCGGTGTAGCTCTGCCGCTTGAGCGTCGGATCGACCTGGGTGTCGGGGACGAGATCCGCGAAGCCGGGCGCGAGCAGCTCGACCTGCGACACGCCGGGGAGCTCGGTGCCGCGGAAGTAGACGAGGCTCGTGCGCCGCGCGAGCTTGCCGAGGTGATGCTGGACGTCGCTCCAGTTGCGAACCGGCTGGCCGTCGATCGAGATCACGAGGTCGTGCGTGCGCAGCCCGGCGCGCGCGGCCGGTGACTGCGCATCGATCACGCCGACGAGCGGCACGAACGGCGCGTACGTGATCCCGACGCGGCCCTGGATCGCCGC
>Ga0326726_10006616_pt1 | contig 10439 bp, 8 predicted proteins | sample MHFenrmetagenome_2_FD_207603 | JGI IMG/M metagenome (GOLD analysis project Ga0326726, IMG submission 207603) | Lab enriched peat soil microbial communities from Michigan Hollow, Ithaca, NY, United States - MHF15MN | ecosystem: Environmental > Terrestrial > Soil > Wetlands > Peat | place: USA... | reverse complement strand
CACTTCCTTGGCCGTCGTGTAGTGCTTGCCGCCCGCCGTCGCCACGACGCGCACGGGCGAGGATTCCCCGATCTTCACGCGCACGTGCACGTAGGGCAGAGAGCCCTGCGAAAAATCGAAGGTGCCGGTGTAGGGAAACGGGTTCTTCTCGATGAACACCGAAACGCTGGTGGTGCCGGGAATGTTGCTGGTGATGTCGATCGGCACCACCGCGCCGTTCTCGGCGATCTCGGGGGCGCGGATCTCGATCGCCTTCGACTCCTCGGCGTTTGTCATGCCGAGCACGCGCATCGCGTCGACCGCACTCTTCGCCTCGAAGGCGCTCTTGTTCCAGGCGGCGAGCGCGCGGCCGGGCTTGAGCAGCGCGCCGCCGAAGGTGACGAGCAGCGCCGCTGCACCGCCTGCCTTGATGACGGACCTGCGGGTTTGTTGCATTCCAGTTGCCTCCTGCCCAGTTCGATTTATAGGAATAGTAAGCTTGGGCTGCGCCGGCAAGCCTACTCAAATCCCCCCAGCCAGCACAAGCCCATTCCCGGGGACGCGGCGCGCGGAAAAATGATTCGGCCTATAACGCCGTTTGATCTGCTGTCTTCGCGCGGCGGCGCCGGCGCAGCACCCAGGGCACAACGACGAGCAGCGCCGTGACGGCGAGGAACGCCGCCGAGATCGGCTGCGTGAAGAATACCGTCGCGTCGCCCTCGCTGATGGCGAGCGCGCGGCGGAACTGCGTTTCCGCGATCGGGCCGAGGATCAGGCCGATGATCGCCGGCGCCACCGGGATGTCGAAGCGGCGCATGGCGAAGCCGAGCAGGCCGAAGATGTACAACGTCAGCAGGTCCACCCAGGACTGGTGCAGGCTGTAGGCGCCGAGCGTGGCGAACACCAGGATCCCCGCGTAGAGCATCGGCCGCGGGATCGCCAGCACCTTCACCCAGATCCCCACCAGCGGCAGGTTGAGGATCAGCAGCAGCACGTTGCCGACGTAGAGGCTCGCGATCAGTCCCCAGACGAGGTCGGTCTGGGATTGGAACAGCAGTGGCCCGGGCTGGATGCCGTAGTTCTGGAATGCGCCGAGCAGGATCGCGGCGGTCGCGGAGGTGGGAATACCGAGCGTCAGGAGCGGCACCAGCACGCCGGTGGCCGAGGCGTTGTTCGCCGCCTCCGGGCCCGCAACGCCCTCGATCGCGCCGTTGCCGAACTCCTCGGGATTACGGGCGAGCTTCTTCTCCACCGAGTACGACAGGAACGTCGGGATCTCGGCGCCCCCGGCGGGAATGGTGCCGAAGGGAAAGCCGATCGCCGTGGCGCGCAGCCACGCGGGCCAGGAGCGCCGCCAGTCGTCCTTCGACATCCATAGCGACCCCGACATCTTCTCCAGGGTCTCGGGCAGCCGGCTTGTATAGGCGGCCATATAGAGCGCCTCGCCCACCGCGAACAGGCCCACCGCGAGCACCACCACGTCGATGCCGTCGAGAAGCTCCGGTACATCGAAGGCGAAGCGCGGCGCGCCGGTCTGCCCGTCGATGCCCACCAGGCCGAAGAGCAGGCCGATGAACAGGCTCGCGAGCCCGCGCGCGGTCGAGCTGCCGAGCACCGCCGCCACGGTGGTGAAAGCGAACACCATGAGCGCAAAGTACTCCGCGGGCCCGAACTTGAGCGCGACCTCCACGACGAGCGGCGCGAGCAGCGTGAGCAGGATCGTGGCAATGCTGCCCGCGACGAAGGAGCCGATCGCGGCGGTGGCGAGCGCGGGGCCGGCCCGGCCGCGCTTGGCCATCTTGTTGCCCTCGAGCGCGGTGGCGATCGAGGCGGACTCGCCCGGCGTGTTGAGCAGGATAGTGGTGGTCGAGCCGCCGAACATCGCGCCGTAATAGATGCCGGCGAACATGATGAGCGCGCCCGTCGGATCGAGCTTCACAGTGAGCGGCAGCAGCATCGCCACCGTGAGCGCGGGACCCACGCCCGGCAGCACACCCACGGCGGTGCCGACGGTGACGCCGATGAAGCCCCACAGCAGGTTCATCGGCGTAAGCGCCACGGAGAAGCCGTGCAGCAGGGCGTTGAGCGTGTCCACTATGCTTTTCCCGGACGTTTTGCGGTGCACCGCGGCGAGACGCCGCTGTGCAGCGCGTCGTGGTTCTTCATATTCCCGCGCTGCCGAGGAGCGGCTCGAGCCAGCCGGCCGGCAGGTTCACGTTCAGCATCTTGACGAAGAACAGGAACACCGCGAGCGACAGCGCGAAACCGAGGGCCGCGTCGCGCGCGGCGCGCGTGCTGCCGAAGCCGCGTGCCACGCAGGCGAAAAGCACCGCGCCGGCGACGATGAATCCCGCCCAGCCGATGAGCGCCATGTGCGCGGCGAGCCCTGCGGTAATCCACCAGAACGCACCCGCGTGGAACGCGTGCTCGGTGCCCGCCTCCGGCGCGCCCCGGTTGCGCCAGCCGCCGGCCAGCGCCTCCCACAGCAGCCATCCGCCCGTGACCAGCAGTCCCGCGGACACCACCGCGGGAATGAAATTCGGCCCAATGCCCGCGTAGCCGCCCTCGCCCGACAGCGTCGCGGTCACCACGGCCGCGAACACGCCCAGCCCGAGCACGCCGAGCGACAGCGCGATCTCGGCGGCGTCCTGGCGCACGCGCCTACTTCCTGATGCCTAGCGAGTCGATGATGCCGGCGATGCGCTTGGTGTCTTGCTCGAGAAAGGTCTTGAACGCATCCCCGGCGAGGAACTCGCCCGACCAGCCCATCTTCTCCAACGTGCCCTTCCAGGCGGGCGTGTTGGTCGCATCCTGCACGAGCTTCACGAGCGCGTCGCGCTGCGCGGGCGTGATGCCCGGCGCGGCGAAGATGCCGCGCCAGTTGCCCAGCACCACGTCGATGCCTTGCTCCTTCAGGCTCGGCACGCCCTCGGTCTTCGACGGTGCCGATACCGCGAGCGCGCGCATCTTGCCGCTCTTCACGTGCTCGGCGAATTCGCCGATGCCCGAGACGCCCGCGGTGACGTGCCCGCCGATGATCGCCGCCACCGCCTCGCCGCCGCCCTTGTAGGCGACGTAGTTGACGCGCTTCGCCTCGACGCCCACCGCCTGCGCGATGAGGCCGGCGAGGATGTGGTCGGTGCCGCCCGCCGAGCCGCCGCCCCAGGACACCTTGCCCGGGTCCGCCTTGAACGCCTTCACCAGGTCGCCCATGGTCTTGTGCGGCGAGTTCGAGGGCACGACGATGATTTCCCATTCGCTGGTCAGCCGCGCCACCGGCGTCACCTGCGCGAGCGTAAACGGCGACTTCTGCAGGTAGGTGCCGCCCACCATCACCATGCCGCCGATCATGACGGCGTGCGGATCGCCCTTTGCGGAATTGACGAATTGCGCGAGGCCGATAGCGCCCGCCGCGCCGCCCTTGTTGTCGAACTGCACGCTGGAAACGAGCTTCGCGCTTTGCATCGCCGCCGCGAGGTTGCGCCCGGTCTGGTCCCAGCCGCCCCCCGGGTTGGCCGGGATCATCATCTTGAGGCTGGGCTGGGCGAACGCGACCGCGGAGAACAAAACCGCGGCGGCCGCTGTCAAAGCTCGTCTTGCGCTATGCATCATGGCTCCTCCCTGTGGACCAGAGGCGCATTCTATTTCCAATGCGGGGGATTTTTTCGGCGATAATGCGCCCCCTTGAAATCGGCCGGCACGGTGCTTGTGTCGCTGCCAGCCGGAAACCTCACTCTCCATGATCAAGATCGAGAACCTGGTGAAGGCATTCGGCGCGAAACGTGCAGTGGACGGCGTGTCCTTCGCCGTCGAGCGCGGCGAGGTGCTGGGCTTTCTCGGCCCGAACGGCGCCGGCAAGTCCACTACCATGCGCATGATCACCGGCTTCATCCCGCCGACGAGCGGCAGGGTGACGGTGGGCGGCCACGACGTGGCCGAGGCGCCGCTGGAAGCGAAACGCCTGATCGGCTACCTGCCGGAGGCGGCGCCTTCCTATCCCGACATGACGGTGCAGGGCTTTCTCGCCTTCGCTGCGGAGATGCGCGGACTGGACGGCGCGGCGCGCGAGCAGGCGGTGGGCCGTGCGGTGGAGCGCTGCTTTCTGGCCTCGGTCCTGCACCAATCGATCGACACGCTTTCCAAGGGCTACAAGCACCGCACCTGCCTCGCGCAGGCGCTGATCCACGATCCGGACGTCCTGATCCTCGATGAGCCCACGGACGGCCTGGATCCGAACCAGAAGCACGAAGTGAGAAACCTGATCCGCGAGCTCGGCAAATCCAAGGCAGTGGTGTTCTCCACGCACATCCTGGAGGAAGTCGATGCCGCCTGCACGCGCGCGATCATCATCGACCGCGGCAGGATCGTCGCCAACGGCACGCCCGCGGAGCTGCGCGCGATGTCCACGTATGCGGGAGCGGTGACCGTTCAGTTCCAGGGCGCCGCAACGCAGCCCGCATCGCAGCGGATTGCGGAGAAGCTCGCGCAGCTGGGCAAGGTCGAGGCGGTGGTGGACGGCGCGTTGCGCGTCTATCCGCAAGCCAAGGGCGCCGCGGGCGATCTGGCGCGCGCCGTGGTGGAGCTCGCGGGCCGCGAAGGCTGGCGGCTCGAGGCCTTGCGCACCGAGGAAGGCCAGCTCGACGAAGTGTTCCGCCGCATCACCCTTCCCGACACGGTGAAACGATGAACGCCTGGCACGCCATCCGCACCATCGCCAAGCGCGAGCTGGTGTCCTATTTCACCTCGCCGGTGGCCTACGTGTTCCTGGTCATCTTCCTCCTGCTGACAGGCTTTCTCACCTTCACGGCCGGCGCGTTCTTCGAGCGCGGCGAGGCGAGCCTGGGCGCATTCTTCGGCTGGCATCCCTGGCTCTACCTCGTGCTGGTGCCCGCGGTAGGCATGCGCCTGTGGGCGGAGGAGCGGCGCTCGGGTACGCTCGAGCTCCTGCTCACCATGCCGGTCACCGCCTGGCAGGCGATCCTCGGCAAGTTCCTCGCTTCCTGGGCTTTTCTCGCCATCGCGCTCGCGCTCACCTTTCCCGTGGTGGTGACGGTGAACGTGCTCGGCGACCCGGACAACGGCATGATCGTCGCCGGCTACCTCGGCAGCCTGTTCCTCGCCGGGGCGTACCTCTCGATCACCTGCCTCACCTCGGCGATGACGCGCAACCAGGTCATCGCCTTCATCCTGTCGGTGGTGGCCTGCCTGTTCCTGATCCTCGCCGGCTTCAGCCCGGTGACGGATCTGCTGGTGCGCTGGGCGAGCCCGGCGTTCATCGACACGGTGGCGGCGTTCTCGGTGGTGACGCATTACGACGGCTTCCAGAAGGGCGTCATCGACACGCGCGACCTGTTCTTCTTCCTCTCGGTGATCGGCTTCTCCCTGTTCGCCACCAGCGTGGTGCTGCGCAACCGATGATGAAAAAATACGAAGCCCTGCTCTATTCCGCGGTGGGCCTCGCGGCGCTGTTCCTGCTGCTGGTGGCCTTCAACTACCTCGCCGGGGGTGCGGCGCTGCGCGCCGACCTCACCGAGGGCAAGCTATACACGCTGTCTCCGGGCACGAAGAAGGTGCTCAAAGGCCTGCAGTCTCCCGTCAAGGTGAAGCTCTACATCAGCACCGGCGAGGCGATGCCGGTGCAGATGCGCAGCTTCGCGCAGCGCGTCGAGGACATGGTGCGCGAGTTCAAGTCGGTGGCGGGCGCGAACCTCGTCATCGAGAAGTACAACCCGCGGCCGGACTCCGAGGAGGAGGATGCGGCGCAGCTCGACGGCATCGAGCCGCAGCAGTTGATGTCGGGCGAGCAGTTCTACCTCGGTCTCGCCGTGAGCCAGCTCGACCGCAAGCAGGCGATCCCGGTGCTCGCCCCGGCGCGCGAGCGCCTGCTCGAGTACGACCTGATCCGCGCGATCGCGCGCGCCGGCGTCGCCGAGCGCCCGAAGATCGGCCTGATGAGCGCGCTGCCGGTGCTCGGCGAGCGCTTCAACCCGATGACGCGCCAGAGCTCCGAGCCCTGGGTGCTCGCCAACGAGCTGCGGCGCGATTTCGAGGTCAAGCCGGTCAACATGACCGTCGAGGCGATCGACAAGGACATCAACGTCCTCCTGCTCATCCACCCGCGCGACATCGACGACAAGGCCGAGTACGCGCTCGACCAGTTCGTGCTGCGCGGCGGCAAGCTCATCGTCTTCGTCGACCCCTACGCCTATTTCGACCAGGCGCAGGGTCCGATCCCGGGAATGCCGGGGATGGCCTCGAGCTCGACGCTGCCGCACCTGTTCAAGGCCTGGGGCGTGACGATGGAGCCGAAGGTCATCGCCGACGTGGTATTCGCTTCCGGCGGCGGCCAGCGCTACACGCCGACCGTGCTGTCGCTGAACCACACCGCGTTCGCGCGCGACGACGTTGTGATGAGCCAGATCGAGACGATGCTCTATGCCTTCGGCGGCGCCTTCGACGTCAAGCCGGCCGAGGGCCTTGCCGCGAGCACGCTCATCCGGAGCTCGACCAACTCGATGCTGGTGGACAGCAGCCTGGCCACCGTTTCGGGCGATGCCGCCACCAAGAACTTCCAGCCCGGCGGCAAGAACCTGCCGCTCGCGCTGCGGCTCTCGGGCAAATTCAAGACCGCATTCTCCGGCGGCAAGCCGGTGGACAAGGCCGCCAAGCCCAAGCCCGCTCCGGCCGGCACGCCGGCTCCGGAGCCAGCCCTCAAGGAGGCGGCGAAGGAAGGTTCGGTGGTACTCGTCGGCGACGTCGACATGCTGCAGGACGGCGCGGCGGTGGACGTGCAGGAAGTTTTCGGCCGGCGCGTCGTCGTGCCCTCGAACGGCAATCTCGCGTTCGCGCAGGGCCTGGTCGAGCAGCTGGCCGCGGGCGACGACCTGCTGTCGCTGCAGAGCCGCGCCGCCGCTTTCCGGCCGCTCACCGTGGTGCGCGAGATGGAGGCCGATGCGCAGAAGCAGTACTTCGGCAAGATCAAGTCGCTCGAAGACGAGCTGCAGAAGACCACCGAGAATCTGCAGAAGCTGCAAAAGAGCCAGGGTGCCGGCGCCAAGGGGGCGCAGATCCTCACGCCCGAGCAGCAGGCGGAGATGGAAAGCTTCCGCATGAAGGTCGCCGAGACGCGCAAGGAGTTGAAGGACCTGCGCAAGAACCTGCGCCAGGACGCCGAGCGGCTCGTGTTCCTCACCAAGGTCGCCAACATCGCGCTGATGCCGATCCTCGTCGCCCTCATCGGCATCCTCATCGCCCTCCTGCGCCGCCGCAAACAAGCGCGCGCCCTCGCCGCATGAGCGGACGTCTTGTAGCCGCCCTGGTGGTGCTGCTGCTCGCACTGGGCGGCACGGCGCTGCTGCTCAAGCAGCGGAGCGAATCGCAGCGGCCCGCGGGCGCAGCGGCGCTCGGCCAGCCGGTGCTGAAGAACCTCAAGGCGGCGGACGTGGCGGAAATCGCCATCCGCGACGGCGGTGCGACTGTCACGCTCGAGCGCAAGGACGGCGAATGGCGCATCGCCGAACGCAGCGGATTCCCGGCCGACGCCGACAAGGTGCGGGACCTGGTGCTGAAGGCGATCGAGCTCAAGGTGGGGCAGAGCGAGCCCATCGGCGAAGCCGACCGCGCGCGGCTCAAGCTCGACGGCTCGGGCGGCATGCTCGAGTTCCGCGGCGCGGACGGCAAGCCGCTCGCGCGCCTGGCCATCGGCGCGAAGTTCTTCAAGCGCGAGCCGGAGAACCGCGAGCGCGCGATTGGCGACGGCCGCTTCGTGCAGGTGGCCGAGGACGCGAAGACCGTAATCGTGGTTTCCGACCCGCTCACGCTCGCCAGCGCGAAGAGCGCTGACTGGATCCAGCGCACGGGCTTCGGCGCAGAGAAGGTAAAGACGATGGAGGTCACTCTCGCGCCCGGCGAAAAGTGGAAGATCGCGCGGCCGGGCGACAACGCCGGCTGGAAGCTCTCCCCCTTGCGCGCCGGCGAGAAGCTCGACGTGATCCGCGCGAACTCGGCTTCCTACTCGCTCAACAGCATGGACCTCGCCGACGTCGCCGCTTCCGGCCTGAAGCCGGAAGACACCGGCATGGACAAGCCCAGCGCGACCATCGTCGCGCTCACCTTCGATGGCCTCACCTACACGCTCAGGGTCGGTAAGCTCGCCGGCGAGAACTACTACGCCAAGGTGGCCGTCACCGGCACGGCCAAGGCGAGCGGCCCGGATGCGACCGAGCGGCAGAAGAAGCTGGATGAGCGGCTGCCGCGCGAGCGCGCACTCGCCCCGTACACGCTGCTGATCGCGAAATCGAAGTTCGACGACATCCTGAAGAAGCGCGCCGAGCTGCTGGAAAAGAAGGCGCCGGCAAAGAAGTAAAGTAGCATTCCGGGGGCGCCATGGAACCGCACATCCCCGAAATCACCAGCGTCATCCAGCTCGCGGTGGCGCCGGTGTTCATGCTCACCGCGGTGGGCACGATCATCAGCGCACTCAACATTCGCCTGGGACGCGCGGTGGACCGGCGCCGGGTGCTCGAGCTCGGCCTGCAAGCCGGCGCCCCGAACGACGACGCCCGCGCCGAGCTCGCGCAGATCGCCCGGCGCATCCACTACGTGTACCTGTCGATCGTGTTCTCGGTGCTCTCGGGCCTGTTCGTGTGCCTCTTGATCGCGGGCGCCTTCATCGGCGCCTTTGTCGCGGCGAACCTCTCGCGCATGGTGGCTGCCCTGTTCGTCTTGGGGGTGGCGAGCCTCACCGTGAGCCTGCTGCTCTTCCTGCGCGAGATCTTCCTGGCAGTCTCGACTCCCCGGCACGTCCCGAAGTAGGATAGCCGGGGAGGAGCGGCGGTTGGCGAAGCACCTCATCAAGCACCTGAGGACATTGGCGCTCGTCGGCCAGGCGGGCAGCGGCAAGACCAGCTTGGCCGAGGCGCTGCTCTTGCGCGCGGGGGCGATCCCCGCGGCGGGCAGCGTCGAGCGCGGCACCACCGCCTGCGACTACACCCCGCAGGAAAAGCAGCTGCAGCATTCGCTGAAGCTCGCAGTAGCGAGCTTCGACGTAAACGGCGGCGAGCAGCCGACCTGCATTCACCTGCTGGACACTCCCGGCTACCCGGATTTCCTCGGCCACTCGCTTCCCGCGCTTGCCGCGGTAGAAACGGCCGCCGTGGTGATCAATGCCCAGAACGGCATCGAGATGATGACCCCGCGCTTCATGCAGTGGGCGGCGCGGCGCGGCCTGGACCGGCTGGTGATCGTCAACAAGATCGACGCCGAAAACGTGGACCTGGAGGGGCTGCTGCAGCGCATCCAGCAGGCCTTCGGCAAGGAATGCCTGCCGCTCAATCTTCCCGCGGCGAAAGCGACCAAGGTATCCGACTGCTTCTTCGCGCCCTCGGGCGAGGCGGACTTCTCCTCGGTCGACGAAGCGCACCAGCGCCTGGTGGACCAAGTGGTGGAGGTGGACGAGAAGCTGATGGCGAGCTACCTGGAGAAGGGCGAGGTGTCGCCCGAGGAGCTGCACGAGCCGCTCGAGCGCGCGATGCGCGAGGGGCACCTCGTGCCGGTGGTGTTCTGCTCGGCGCGCACGGGCGTCGGCATCGCCGAGCTGCTCGACGTCATCGTCAAGCTGCTGCCCAATCCGTCGGAGGGTAATCCGCCCGCGTATCTCAGCGTGCCAGCGGACGGGGGAGCAGCAAGCGAGATCCAGGCGCTGCCCGATCCCGGCAAGCACGCGCTCGCGCATGTGTTCAAAGTCGAGATCGATCCCTACATCGGGCGGCTCGCCGTGTTCCGCGTGCACCAGGGCCGCATCACGCCGGGCACGCAGCTCTACATCGGCGAAGGCAGAAAGCCCGTTAAGGCGGGTCACCTGTACATGCTGCGCGGCAAGACTCAGATCGAGATCTCCGAGGCGGTGCCCGGCGACATCGCCGCCATCGCCAAGGTGGACGAGATCCAGTTCGACCACATCCTGCACGACTCGGCGGAGGACGCGCACATTCACGCCAAGTCCCTCGACTTGCCGGTGCCGGTATTCGGCCTCGCCGTGCAGTCGAGAAAGCGCGGCGACGAGCAGAAGGTGTCCGACGTGCTGCACAAACTCCTCGCGGAAGACCCGTGCTTCCGCGTGGAGCACAACGCGCAGGCCAACGAGACTGTGATGCGCGGCCTGGGCGAGATGCACCTGAGGACGACGCTGGAGAAGATGTCCTCGCAGTACAAGCTCGAGCTCGACACGCGGTTGCCCTCGATCCCCTATCGCGAGACCGTCGCGGCGCGCGCGGAGGGCCACAGCCGGCACAAGAAGCAGACCGGCGGCGCGGGGCAGTTCGGCGAAGTGTTCCTCAAGATCGAGCCCTTGCCGCGCGGCAAGGGTTTCGAGTTCGTGGACCAGGTGAAGGGAGGCGCGATCCCGAACCAGTTCATCCCGGCGGTGGAGAAAGGCGTGCGCGGCGTGCTCGCCACGGGGT
>Ga0326726_10006615_pt1 | contig 10440 bp, 7 predicted proteins | sample MHFenrmetagenome_2_FD_207603 | JGI IMG/M metagenome (GOLD analysis project Ga0326726, IMG submission 207603) | Lab enriched peat soil microbial communities from Michigan Hollow, Ithaca, NY, United States - MHF15MN | ecosystem: Environmental > Terrestrial > Soil > Wetlands > Peat | place: USA... | reverse complement strand
CTTGGGCGAGTGCGACGAGCTCGTCAAGGCTTTCGGATCCCGCCCTAGCCGAATCGAACCGCAGCCGCGCCCCGATTTGGCTCCTGTCCAAAATAACCGAGATCTGCTCTATCGTCTCCATGGGCAGTTTACATGATTACCTAGAAGTGCGGGGATAATCAAGGGGGAAGGACCGGGTCAGCGGTCTTCTCGTGATCTTCCGAATAGACTTCGAAGCCGCGTCCCCTTGTCATTGGTTCCAGGCGTAGGAGAGAGGGAGCTTTCCGCTTCTTGCCGTGCTTTTTCTTCGCGTAAACACCCAGCGAAACTAATCCGGCTCCCGACAACCTGTTAATTCAGATTGAATCGGAGTGAGAATGAGGTTCTATTCTGATATAATTGAGCCTCACTATGCAAAACAATATTGCGAAGCGGCATCCTGGAAATCTCGATCATATCTCCGTTTGCATATGCACCTATAAAAGGACTGAGCTCTTAGCGTCCTTATTAGCCGCGCTTGAGGGTCAGAAAACTGATGACCATTTTGATTTCTCTGTGGTGGTGGTTGACAACGACCGTACAAAATCGGCCGAATCGACCATCCTTGCGTTTAAGAACAAACTTGCATTCAGTGTCGAATACTATGCCGAACCCGAACAAAATATTGCCCTCGCGAGAAACACGGCTATTCGTAACTCGAAAGGCAATTTGATTGCTTTTATCGATGATGATGAAATTCCAGACAACGACTGGTTATATGCGCTTCATTGCGCTCTTCGACGATATGCGGCTGATGGGGTTTTGGGCCCAGTGTTTCCATATTTTAGGACCCCTCCTCCCCAATGGGTAATAAGGGGGAAATTCTATCAGAGGCCCACGTACGATACGGGATTTGTCATCGATTGGAGGAAGGGGCGGACGGGAAATATCCTGCTAAAAAGGACCATGTTCGAAACGTCAGGGGAGATGTTCGATCCAAGATTTGGGAGTGGCGCAGAGGATCAGGATTTCGTCAGGAGAATGATAAAAAAGAAGCATGTCTTTGTCTGGTGTAATGAAGCGCGTGCACATGAATATGTCCCCCCGATTCGCTGGAGCCGAATATTCATGATCAAACGAGCGTTGTTAAGGGGCAAACCGACCTTGGCGAATCCGGAATCAGGCATATCGACCATACTTAAATCCTGTATGGTGATTCCCTTCTACACACTAGCCCTGCCGGTTCTGTTTCTTCTTGGCCATCATTGGTTTGTGAAGTACTTAATAAAGGATTTCGATCACCTGGGAAGGATTCTTGCGCTATTGAAGATCAATCCCATTAAACAAATCTATATCGTTGAATGATGGGGGAATTCTTAGGCGAGATTAGCGAAAAGATACTTTTTGAAATGGAAGAGAAGAGCATGATCATAGGTTACGAGGAGCCTATTCTGATAACCGGCGCTTCAGGATTCATAGGATCGCGGGTGGTTGAGACGCTGTTAAGAAGGGGGTTTCGGTCACTGCGCTGCTTTGTGAGGCCATCAAGCAAGGCAGAAGCCCTTTTAAAGCTAATGGTCTTATTCAAGGACGCAAATATCGAAATCTTCGAAGGTAACCTATTAAGAGAGGCCGATTGCAAAAAGGCGACAAGCGGGGTCTCGATTATCTATCATCTAGCTGCCGGAAGAGGGGAAAAATCATATCCTAACGCCTTCCTCAACTCCGTCGTCACGACAAGGAACCTGCTTGAGGCAAGCCTGTCAAACAGGACACTGAAGAGGGTCGTTAATGTCGGCTCCTTCGCGGTTTATAGCAATCATCGCATAAGGCGTAATGGCTTGCTGGATGAGACCTGTCCTCTGGAGAACAACCCCGCTAAACGAGGTGAAGCCTATTGTTATGCAAAGGTCAGGCAAGAGGAAATTGTTCTCGACTATGGACGGCGGTTCAATATTCCCTACGTCCTTGTCCGTCCTGGGGTTGTATATGGCCCCGGAAACAAAGGCCTAACTGGTCGAGTGGGCATTGGAACCTTTGGCATCTTCCTTCATCTAGGCGGTTCTAATATTATTCCATTATCTTACGTCGATAATTGTGCCGAGGCGATTGTCCTGGCCGGGCTTATCAAGGGAATTGACGGCGAAATATTTAATATTGTCGATGACGATCTTATCACCAGCCGCCATTTGCTGCGCCTGTACAAGAAGAATGTCGGTGATTTTCCGTCAATTTACTTAGCAAAGAGCATTAGCTTCCTCTTGAGCTATTTTTGGGAAAGATATTCCAACTGGTCGAAAGGACAATTGCCGCCGTCCTTTAATCGGAATAAATGGGAATCTTATTGGAAGGGAAACAGATATAACAATAAAAAGCTTCACGAACTCCTTGGTTGGCATCCGGTTGTCGGACTTCATGACGCTTTAAAAAAATATTTTGAATATCAAAAAACGATGAAGGTGAAGTTATGATGCGGGTAGCCATAATCGGATGCGGTACGATAGCGGACGCGCACGCGGCCGCAATTTCTTGTCTCCCCAATTGCGAAATTGTAGGCGTCTCCGATAAAGAAGAATTGATGGCAAAGCAACTCTACGAACGGTATAGAATAGCGCAGTATTTCCACGATGCCCAAACGATGCTTGAGAGAACGGGTCCTCACGTCGTTCATATTACGACTTCTCCCCAGAGTCACTATGAACTTGGAAAACTATGCCTCGATGCCGGCTGTCATGTATTTATCGAGAAGCCATTTTCGTTAAATACCGCCGAGGCTCTGGGTCTTACGAAATTGGCCGATAACAAGAAATTAAAGCTCACAGTTGGCACTGACGGCCAATTTTCTCCGGTCGCCATCCGCATGCGAGAGCTCATCCGGACCGGATATTTGGGGGGTACTCCGATTCACATGGAAGACTATTATGGCTATGATCTCGGGGAAGAGCAGTACGCAAAGGCCCTACTCGGTGATCGAACCCATTGGGTTAGAGCCCTCCCTGGCCAGCTCCTGCATAATAACATCAGTCACGGAATTGCTAAAATCGCAGAATACCTGGCCGGAGAAAACATAAAGGTCATTGCTCATGGATTCACAAGTGCTTTTCTGAAGCAAATCAAAGAAACCGAAATAATAGATGAACTGAGAATTATCATCAACGACGATAACAAGACGACGGCCTATTTTACGTTCTCTTCCCAAATGCGCCCAATTCTCAAAGAATTTCGGATTTTCGGCCCCAAGAATGGATTGATCGCCGACCAAAATCAACAAACGCTTATTAGGATCGCAGGTAAAAAACATTTAAGCTACTTGGAGAATTTCGTCCCTCTCAATGACTATGCAAGACAATATCGAAGGGGCATTCGGACAAACGCAGGGCTTTTTCTGCGCAGAGAACTTCACATGAAGTCTGGGTTGCGGCACCTCATTGAATCCTTCTACCGATCGATCAACGACAATTCTCCTGTGCCGATCCCCTATAGAGAAATCATATTGACAACGAAGATCATGGATTCTATATTTTCGCAGATTTATTCATGAGGATTTCACTTTTTCGAGGCTCCGAGTAGGCAATAAAACGCCGTTGTCGACTAGACGCGTTTTCGGTGAGAGCTCCCACATCCCATTGACTAAGAATTCTTTAGCATATATATTTCGGTTGCATTTTGATTTTGTTCGGCGCTGAGCACAAGAGCTAAAGGAATTCCTGTTGCCTCCAATACTGGCCTTAACCCTCTGCCTGGGATTCGTATTATTCCTGCTCCGCCTCGAATGGAAGCAATCCTATGATATCGGCTGGTCATCGTGGATTCCGACTGTTTGGATCATGTACTCGGCCTGCAAACCACTCGGGATATGGTTTAGTACAGGCACAGACATTGAAGCTGGGAGTCCTCTAGATCGTGCTTTGCTTCTCGTCCTCCTATTCTTGAGTGTATTCCTATTGTCGAAAAGGCAGTTCTCTTGGTCATCCGCCTTTCGTGAGAACGGCTACTTGGCGATGCTTTTGGCATACATGCTGATCAGCATTATTTGGTCCCCCATGCCATTTATCTCTCTCAGGCGTTGGACCAGGGAACTCGTTGCCATACTCATGGCTTTTCTTGTCTTATCGGAACAAAACCCATATCAGACTGTTCAGAGCATCTTTAGGCGAGTCGCTTATGTTCTTATTCCCACCTCGTTGTTGCTCATTAAGTATTATCCGGATTATGGCCGTGCGTACGACCGGTGGGACGGCAAGCTGATGTGGGTTGGCGTGACAACGCAAAAAAATGGCCTGGCTTTAGTGTCCTTCACCTGTGCATTTTTCCTCATTTGGACACTCCTGCGTCGGAGAATACGTCACGAAAGCAGCGGCGTAGGATACCAAGAGGTCGTTGAGATCTTCCTAATTATTCTGGCCCTAGTACTCCAAGGAGGGCCTCAACATTCCATGAATTACTCGGCGACGTCCAATCTTTGCTTTGCGCTAGGATTATCCTGTCTCGCGGCGTTTTGGCTAGGTAAGAAAAGAGGCTTGGTGCCTACCGCCAGGACCTTAAAAATCATCATCAGCATGATCTTTTTGCTTGGCACGGTCTTGCCCTTTCTGTCAAAGATGCCTTTCGGCAACATATCGACATCCCTCGGACGAGACGATTCTCTGACCGGGCGAACCGGCATATGGCGGACCCTCGTTCCCTATGCCATGGCAAGGCCATTATTAGGGTATGGCGCTGGAGGGTTCTGGACGACTTCGATGCGGGAACTCACTTCCGCACATGCCCATAATGGGTACTTAGATATGATATTGAACTTGGGATTTGTTGGGCTTTCCTTGTTCCTGCTATTTTTTATGTCACTGTGTAAGAAAGCCCATCAGGTGATCATGATGGACTTTGAATGGGGAATATTTTTTGTCAGCTATCTACTTATGGGTTTGGTTAGTAATATGACTGAATCCTCGGTTGATAGTTTTACGAGGTATCTAAGTACAATTATCTTATTCCTGTCGGCCTCTTCCGCAAGTATAATGTCGCGAAGAGCGAACAGCCCCAGCGGCTTGGCGAACGACAATCCTCTGAGCGAATAGCACCTCAATGCGCGTTAGAACGATTTCCTTTCTTATCAGTACCATATCAAGGGGATAGTTCGGTGGCGAGTTCATTCGCTATTGGACATCTTCTTGGGCCTAATTAGGCTTCTGTCCTCGTCCGATGGCCTCCGGCCGTGCTTGCTCCTTCTGTCAAAGGCCGACAGATCCAAGACCCAGCCAGCGGCTTGGAAAAGAACCTCGATAGTTTTTTCTCGTTCCCTGTATTCCCTGACGTAATTGAGAAGAAGATATCATCGGATAATGGGCGGGGCCGGCCAAACCCGAACGTGCCCGAGCAGAGCCTCTGCCTCCGGGAGGATTAGGTGCGCGTTCGGGCGGACTCAATCCGTTGACAGATTAGGCAACTTGCCAACAAGAGTTAGGCTGGCTCCAAAACCATGAATAAACATTGATATCGCCAACTCATTCTTGAGGTACTTCCATACTTATGCTAAACTCAAAATACTCTAAGTTGCTCCGGAATGGAGGCTGAAATCGACGGACAAACTAGATTAGTCAAGCAGAGCTCTAAATACATTCTTCGCGATAAGGGATTTTATGGTACAAATTAGCGATAAGCCTTTGGATAATCTCAATTATCTAGCCAAACTAAAAAATATTATTAATTCTCGGATCCTAAAAAGGTGGGCTAATTCATCAACAAAAAAGAGGATATGGGAGGATGAGTTCGCTAGAGGTCAGTGGAACTATCTAGATCATACGGATGATATCATCTATGATTTCTTAGACCGATATATTAACAAAGGATGTATCTTAGACCTCGGATGTGGCACCGGCAATACGGGGATAGAGATGGATGCGACAAAATATGATAAATATACCGGTGTGGATATTTCTGAAGTTGCGATAGCCAAAGCCAAGGTGAGGTCAGTTGCTGCTCACAGGCAAGAAAAAAACGAATTCGTATGTGCTGATATTTCCAGATATGCACCTAGTACAAAATATGACATTGTCCTTTTTCGGGAATCGATATTTTATTTTCCCCGAATAAAGATTAAGAATACCCTCCGTAAGTACTCTTCGGTTATTAAGATTGGCGGTGTATTTATTGTCCGGATGCATAGCCAAAAAAGGTACAAGTCGATAATTCGCCTGATTACAAAATATTACGAGGTTATCGATAGGTCTGCCGAGAACGATGACGACGTCATACTTGTATTCAAGAACCGAGTAATGGACTTATTAATACTCGCAATACTCCCCCTCATTTGTAATACTCCAAACGAAATCCTGGCGAACCTCTTGAGCTGTCTGCAATAGATGCCTGGAGAGGGGTGACGATGAGTGTTGCTTGGAATAAAACTATTTAATTCTGCTCTAGGGTACCAATCTCGATGAATTGACGGTTCGAGCGGCTACTGATATCGGAACGAAAGCTTCGAAACTGCGTATCAACACAGATAGCCTTATCGGAAGCGAAGAGGTCGATCCCGATAAACTGAGACTGAGTCCCATTCATATCCTAAGACTTGGTTGTCGGTACCGCCTCGCGCACCAGGATTGTATCAAGTGTGCTGCCTTTTATCGATTCGCATGTCTTCTCGCGGATCTCTTCTGGCCTTGATTAATCCAGAACTGTCCTCAGAGGATGCGGATACGGATAGGGCGTGTAAAAAAGCTCCCACATTCCGTTATGCCAACGGTACATTCTTGATTCGTCGGAAGCCCACCATGCCGCCCCCTCAAGGGTACAGGAGGTCGGACGAGCGGACAGGGGCCCGACCCCCATTCCACTTGAGCCGCCAAATCCAGTTGTTTCCTTCCAACAATCAAGGTCCCATTGTGGCGTAACTCGGTACGGCGACTGGGTATAGTTTAGCGTCATGTCAATCTTATGGGTCAGCTTAACTGTGCCGTTTTGCGTATTATTCCAAAAATACGAATCTGAGATGTGTTGCGGTTGACCGCTAATAGCGTTGACGGCGGGAAGCGTATTCCAATCATATCCGTCGGAATCCTCCCTCACAACCGCCCCCGTCACGTCAATTCCGTTTCCTACAATGTTATTGTTATAAACGAGAACCTTGCCGCCACGCATGTTGCCAACCCATACGCCTTCGTATTTGGCATTAATAGTATTTCTGTAGATCTCGCACCCCATCGAGCTGTATTCAGCCGAACCTTGGTTTCCGTGATTGTTGAAGGCCGGATAGAAGCCAAAATCCTCGCCGGATGAAGCGCTGACATCATTAAGAACATTGTATCTGGCACAATATCTTCCGCCCCAACAACAATCAAAGCAATCCCCATCCTTCATATCGAGAATATTGTCTTCCCAATAAAAGTTATTGGCCGTGCCAAAGTTGAACGTTAGGTATTTCCACGCGTCGGATTGGATGCCGAGATGGTCAATACAATCTGGAGAAGTGTTGTTGGAGTGGTCGATGTAGTTATTGTCGGCCACGCCATAGACGTTCCCTCGGATGACCACCCATAGTTGTCGACCGCGTTTGATTGTGTTGTGATCTATGCGGATATTCGATATCGCTGTTGTGGAGATATTATAAATACAGACGCCTTGGCATTTGCTATTGGGATCGATCGTAAACCCAGATAGTCTGAAGGGAGTGTTGTTAGCCCGGTTAGTTGCATCTGGCGCATAGGAAAGCAGGTAACCGGACGTGTCGGTATATCCGCTATTGGAGTAGTTCCCGGTAATGATCGTATTCGAACTCCCGGCCCCGATAAGTCGTATTCCCTTCGTTATAACGAGGTTGCTATTCCAAGTCGCCGAGCCGGCAGGGACCATGACCGTATCGCCGGGGTTGGCGGCACCAATCGCTGCCTGCACATCAGAAAGTGCCGGACTCGCTGCCGTGATAACGTTAGCATTTGTCACAGTGATCGTTTTGCTTAAACTATCCTGATATGATGCATTCTGGACTGCTAGAGTTACCGAATAGGACCCGCCAGCTCCGTAGGTATGGCTGGGGTCCTTTACAGTTGAAGTTACGCCGTCGCCGAAATTCCATTGCCAGGATGTGGGAGTCCCGGTTGAAGCGTCACTGAATTGCACGGTTTTTCCCACAGCCGGAGCTGAGGGGTTATAGGTGAAGGAGGCGGTGAGCTTGGCCGAAGGCGACACGGTGATGGCACGGCTGGCGCCATCCGAGGCCGTGCTGTTGCTGGCCGTAAGGGTCACGCTATAAGAGCCTGCTGTCGCGAAGCTGTGGCTTGGATTTCGGACTGATGCATTCGTTCCGTCCCCGAAGTTCCATTGCCAGGAGGTCGGGCTGCCAGCGGACGTGTCCGTGAATTGTACCGACTGGCCGGCCGTCGGCGAGGCCGGGCTGAAAGTGAATGAAGCGGCCAGCGTGCTTGCCGGCGTTACAGTAATGACATGATTTGTGTTGGCTTGGCCGGATGCATTCATGACGGTCTGCGAAACAGTATAAGACCCCGCCGCTGTATAAATGTGGCTGGGATTCTGGGCCGTGCCCGTCGTCCCGTCGCCGAAGCTCCACTGCCACAGAGTGGGGTTACCGATCGAGGTGTCCGTGAATTGTACCGACTGGCCGGCCGTCGGCGAGGCCGGGCTGAATGTAAAAGACGCCGTGAGCGCGGTCGCGACAGCGAGAGTCCGGCTGCCGCTATTGGAACCCGAGTTGTTGGTGACGGTCAGAGTCACCGTTTTGGATCCTGCCGTCGTATAAGCGTGGCTGGGATTCTGGGCCGTGCTCGTCGTCCCGTCGCCGAAATTCCATTGCCAGGAGGTCGGGCTGCCGGCGGACGTGTCCGTGAACTGCACCGGCTGGCCGGCCGTAGGAAAGGCAGGCGTATAGGCGAATGACGATGTGAGGACAGATATGGTGGCAACCGTGATCGTATTGCTACCTTGCTTTGATGAAGAGCTATTACTGGCGACTAGAGTCACGGTATAGGACCCAGCGTTGTTGAAAGCGTGGCTTGGATTCTTCGCAGTGCTGATCGCCCCATCCCCGAAATTCCAATGCCAACTGGTCGGACCTCCCGAGGTCGTATCGGCGAACTGCACGGTTTGCATCGGTCCCGGGGTCGTAGGGCTAAAAACAAAGGTCGCGGGCGAAGCCGCCGGTATGACTGTGAGAGTTTTCGACACTTTCCTTGAAGTCGTACTGTTGGTAGCGGTGAAGGTGATCTTCCGGAATCCGGGAGTCTTATAGACATGGATTGGATTCCTATCCGTGCTGGCTGTGCCATCGCCGAAATCCCAGAGCCAGGAGCCGGGGCTTCCAGTGGAAGCGTCTGTGAATTGAACGGCCTTTCCTTCTTGGGGATAGGTGGGACTATACGTAAAGGACGCCTTTAGACTGTTTGTCCTTCTTTCGGCGAAATTGCCTAGGAGGGTTTTCGAACTCGTAGTCTTCGTTTGCGCGATGGCATTCGCCCACGAAAGCACGAAGAGTAACACGCCGACCGTCAAAAGACGGCCGTGATATGGGGGTCTCTTATATCTGACCATGGATCGTACCTCCATCTGATAGACTTGACTCCTTCACCTCGTGAGTCGGTTTCATACCGGGGTAATGATAGTGGAAGGGAAATGTGCAGAAATCACCTTTTTGGGGGATAAGGGCGGTCATATCAAGGGAAATCTGGCTAGCTGGCCAGGACCGCAGCTCCAGCGGACTTGACCCACCCCCGATCAATGTACCAGCCCTTGAGTGAATTTCCCGACCATATAGGCCTCTGGAGCCGGCGGCCCATAGCCTAAGGAGCTATGCGGCCTGAAGCGATTGTATTCCTTCCGCCAGCCCTCAACAAGGACCTTCGTTTCCGTCAACGTATCCAATACCTCGCCGTTGAGCAGTTATCCCGGAGCTTCCCGATGAAGGACTCGATGTAGCCGTTCTCCCAAGGGCTTCCAGGTTCGATATAGAGCATGGCCACGCCGAGTTCTTCCAGCCAGCTCCTGATCGCATTCGCGGTGAACTCGGAGCCGTTATCTGATCGAATATTCTCAGGGACGCCCCATGTCAGAAACAACTCACAGATTTGTTCCAGGACATCCTCAGACCTGATCCTTCGGGCAACATGCATCGATAAGCATTCCCGGCTATATTCGTCGATTATGACCAGGATCCGAATCGGCCTCCCGTCCGAGGTCCTGTCCATGACCATGTCGTAGCTCCAGACATGGTCCTTCCTCATCGGGCGGAGGCGGATGCACGATCCATCGTTAAGCCATAGACGGTCACGTTTCGGCTGCTTTTGCGGAACTTTTAACCCTTCCTGTCGCCATATCCTCTTGACTCGCTTGTGGTTCACCTCCCAGCCGTCGTTCTGCAGTAACGCGGTGATCCGACGATAGCCATACCGCCCATATTGAGCTGCAAGGCTAACGATCCGGCCCATAAGACACTCCTCGTCCTCGGGGATCTTTCAGACATGCCGCTGGGTTGAA
>Ga0326726_10006614_pt1 | contig 10441 bp, 6 predicted proteins | sample MHFenrmetagenome_2_FD_207603 | JGI IMG/M metagenome (GOLD analysis project Ga0326726, IMG submission 207603) | Lab enriched peat soil microbial communities from Michigan Hollow, Ithaca, NY, United States - MHF15MN | ecosystem: Environmental > Terrestrial > Soil > Wetlands > Peat | place: USA... | reverse complement strand
CCAGACCGTCTACACGCCCGCGCTCGATTCGATCCCGGGCTCGCTCGCCCAGGTCCGCGAGTGCGCGAGCCGGCTCGTCCAGTTCGCGAAGACCACCGGCACGCCGGTCGTGATCGTCGGCCACGTCACGAAGGACGGCGGGCTCGCCGGACCGAAGACGCTCGAGCACCTCGTCGACGTCGTGCTGCAGCTCGAGGGCGATGGCGGGCCGTACCGGATCCTGCGCGCGCACAAGAACCGCTTCGGATCGACCCAGGAGATCGGCGTGTTCGAGATGCGCGGTGCGGGCATGGCCGAGGTCACGAATCCGTCTGCGCACCTGCTCGCCGAGCGGCCGGTCGGCGCGCCGGGCTCGGTCGTGGTCGCGTCGGCGGATGGCGCGCGGCCGCTGCTCGTCGAGATCCAGGCGCTCGTCGCCCCGGCGGTCGCGGGGATCGGGCGGCGCACGGCCGCCGGCGTCGACGGCAATCGCGTCTCGCTGCTGCTCGCCGTGCTCGCGCAACGCGCGTCGTGCGACGTCCTCGATCGCGACGTGTTCGTCAACGTCGCCGGTGGGCTGCGCCTCGCCGAGCCGGCGATCGATCTCGGCATCGCGTGCGCGATCGCGTCGTCGGCCCGCGGCCGCGCGATCGACCAGCGCACGGTAGTGTTCGGCGAGATCGGGCTCGCGGGCGAGATCCGCGCCGTGACGCTATGCGAGCAGCGGCTCGCCGAGGCGGCGCGGCTCGGCTTCACGCGCGCGATCGTGCCGACGCAGAACGCGAAGCGTCTCGGTGGCGCGGCGGATCGCAGCGGGCTGGAGCTGGTCGTCGTCGACCGGCTCCTAACGGCGATCGGCGAGCTCTAGAATGTCAGGACGAGCCGCGCCTGGATCGTGTGCGCGGTGCCGGCGTCGCCGACGTTCGTCGCGGTGCCGTCGGCCGTCGTGCCGTAGCTGAACCCCGGGCCGCCCTGGAGCGGGTCGAACGCGGGGTGAGACAGCGCGCCGAACGGGAACAGCACGCCGTACGACAGGCCGGCGAAGATGTGATTGGCCGAATAGCCGATATCGGTGTCGAACTCGGTGCCGTACACGTTGCTGTTGCCCGGCGTCGAGACCGGCTTGAGCGCGAACGACGTCACGTTCGCGATCTTGAACATGATCGACTTCGTGAGGTCGTACTGCAGGAACGGCTTCACGTACGCCGCGTTCGTGACCGCGCCGACGAGGTGGCGCCACAGGATCATGTCGACCTGGTAGTCGCGGTTGAACATGAACTGCGTGAGCGTGCACGAGTGCTGCGCGTTGCAGACCGCGGGGTCGCCGAGGAGGTTCGCGTACGCGATGTTCGTCGAGCCCTGCGGAGTGTTGTCCCACTGATCGCCGGTGGCGAAGCCACCCTCGATGCCGAGCCGCAGCTTGCCCTCGACGCCCTTCCACGTGAGGCGACCCGCGCCGCCGAGCTTGCGAATGTTCGACGTCCCGCTGATGCCCTGATCGTTGAGCGACGCGACGCTACCGAACTGGCCGACGACCTCGCCCTCGAGCAGGACCGGACCGGTCGCGAGCTTGGCCCACACGTCGGGCGTGTACGTCTTGAGCGAGCGCGGCACGTAGCGCGCGGGATCGAACGCGCCGCCGAGCTTGAAGCTGTTGAGATCGACGTCCCAGTCCTGCGTCTTGTACTCGAAGTAGACGCCGTAGTTGAGGACGGTGTCGCCGCGGTCGACCGCGTCGCGGAACTCCTGCGGGGAGTCGAGCTTGGAGATCACGCCGACCCAAGCGTTGGTGTCGTCGCTGTCGTCGAGATCGTACGGGTGACCTTCGTGGCCCTTGTTGGCGTTGGTCTGGTTCGAGACCAGGCGCGTGGCGTCCCAGTCCGAGGCGATCATCGCGCGCAGCGGCGTGCCGGGGATCTGCGCCGAGAAGCTGACGCGATCGACGGTGTCGCCGTAGTCGGCGTCGTAGTTGTACGTGCCGTTGATCGGATCGTAGCCACCGCTGTTCGCCCAGATGCCCATGCCCCAGTGGTTCGGCATGCGGCCGGCCTTGAGCACGCCGAGCGGGACCGCGACCTCGGCCCAGGCACGCTTCACCGTGATCGCGCTGCGATCGCTGTTGATGCCTTGCGTCGCCGGCGACTGGGTGTTGCCGAACGCGCCGATCGGCGGCCGGTTGGTATCGGTGTAGACGCCGGAGAGATCCTCGCCGAACGGCGTCGAGCCGAGGACGAGGTTGTCGTAGATGTCGGCCTGGACGTGCACCGACGTGCCTTCGTCGATGTTGAACGTGGGCTCGAGGCGCAGCCGCATGTTCGTGCTCGACAGCGTGTCGTTGCACGGGTGGCCGCTGATCGTGGAGTTGCAGCCCAGCGAGCGCGGGAACGGCGAGCCACCGAGCGTCGGATCGTCCAGGAAGTTCAGGTTGAAGTTCTTGAACCAGTCGGTGCGCATCCGGTAGTAGCCGTCGAGCTCGAACAGCTTCCACCGCTTGCGGCGACCCTTCGGGGGTGGCAGCGCGGGCGTGGTCGGCAGCAGGCCGGGGGCCTTGGGCGCCGCCTCGGCGACGCCTTCCTTCTTCTCCTCGCCGGCAGGCTGCGTCGGACCACCCATCCCGCCACCCATCGGACCTGGGCCCATCTGGGCCTCGGCGACCTGGCCGACGACGGCGACGAACATGATGCTCGTGAAGAACGTTGATCCTAAGTAACGCATGGTAATGGCGAGGGAATTGGGAGCATCGGCGAAGGCTGGCGACTATAGGCATCCCGCGAAACCAGGGTCAATCTCGCGCGGCGCGGATCGGGACATCCCAACGCAATTAGCGGAAGTCCTGATCCACACGTTATGGTGCATGCGATGGCTCTAGACCGTGGCCGGCTGCCTCGCGTTGCCTGGGGCGCGTTCATATTGGCGTGCGGCTGCGGCCCCACGTTCAAAGCGCCCGAGCCGCCGCCCGATCGTCCGGGGGTGCTCATCAACAAGCTTCCCGGCACGGCGACGCTCGGGAGCGGGCGCCACGTCGTCGTCGGCGAGATGTGCCCGCAGGGCGCGGGTGGTCGACCCGCGGTCGCACCACTGCTCATGCGTGGAGTGGGGTGGAGCGATTCAGCCGCGGACGTCAACGCCGCGGTCGAGCGCGGTAGCGTGCCTCGCTTCGTGGTGTTCGGCGTCGACGGCAAGATGGCCGGGGTGTTCGACACGCTCGGCGTCGTCGATGTCGGGCTGCAGCAGCAGGTCGCGTCGGGGACGTACGCCGGGGCGTCGCCGTGCACCTACGCCGCGGCGGCACACGCGAAGCCCGCGCCCGGCGAGATCGCGACGCGCGCCGAGGATCCGAAGTGCGGCGCGGCGACGAACAGCTGCGGCGTCGCGGTCGGCGAGCTCACCCATCCCGACGAGCCCCCGACGACCCCGGCCTACGTGACCGGGGGCGCCTGCATCACCGGCGATCAACTCGCGGTCGACATCGATGGCGATGGTCGCATCGAGTCGTTCCCGATCACCGGCGTGCTCGATGGGATCCGCGGCCCGGCTGCGGAGTGGAGCGCGTCGCCGACCGCCACCGCCGCGTGCACGCCGACGTTCCAGCTCTATGACGTCAAGCTCGCGCCGGAGCCCGATCCCGGCAAGGGCATCGATCAGAAGTCCGTCGTGATGCTCGACGTGCTCGCGGTCGTCGATCTCGACGGCGATGGCCGCAAGGAGCTCGTGCTGGCGCTCCGGTTCCCGACGGTGCGCAGCGTCGTGATCTACACCGCCACCGCCACCGCGAACCGGCTCGAGCTCGCCGGCGAGGCGACGTCGTTCCTGTCGCGGTAGGACATTCCGGGCGCGAGCCGCCAACGCAAAGCGCGAGGAACCGCACATCGCGGCGAGATCGACCTACATGTGTCGGACGTGCGAACAACAGGATCACCGAGCGTGGCAGATGGCACGTCCGTCGCTAGGAGCGCAGTCATGAGATCCGTCATCCTCGCCGGCCTTCTCCTCGGAGCCTGCGCCGATGAAGGTGCACATCTGACCCTGCATGCCCCGGATGGACCGGTCACCGCGACCTCGTTTCAGGTCGTGCTCGCGAGCTCGGATCTGATCCCCGTGATCGCGGACCAGCGCAGGTCGCCGAAGGCGACGAACGTCGAGACCGTCACCTACTACCTGCAGCGGACCGCCGCGGGTGTGACCGGCGCGATCGACAACGTCGATGGCTTCACGATCCTGATCGAGCCGGATGCGGCCGTCGCGGACACGGCGTTCATCCCGTTCGTGTTGCTTTACGACGACGCGCAGCAGCTCGTCGGCGTCGGCACGTATCACGCCGATCCGCAGTCGGCCCAGCCATCGCCGCTGATCGTGAAACGTCACGAGGTCGACAAGTTTCCGATCGACGTCGAGCCGCTCGCCGAGGTCGTCGATGCGCTGCCGGTGGATCCCGGCGACTCGATGCAGGTGCTGTGCGCGCGCGACGATCGATCGACGTTCGTCTCGGGCGTCGTGTGGCGGCCGCGCACCGGTGGCGAGCTGCGGTTGCTGCTGCCCGATCAGCCGGGAAACCTCGATGCCACGTCGCGCGACCTCGACCTCGACTGCGACGGGCAAGAGGTCGCGCAGGACACCAGCGGCACCGACTGCGACGACACGCGGGCGCGGTTCCACGACGGCGCGAAGGAGCAGTGTGATGGCGAGGACTGGAACTGCGACGCGGTCCTCTACACGGTCGTGCCCTGCACCGGTCCCGGGGCGTGCTCGATCTCGAATACCGGCTTCGCGCTGTGCGACGACTCGACCGGTACGGTCGGCACGTGCGCCGACAATGCCGCGTGTTCGTGTGGGACCGGCGGGACCGGGCCGTGCACGAAGTGCGTGATGACGTTCGGGCACGGGGCCAATGCGACCGAGGTCTCGCCGTGTCAGCCGGGGATCGGGGTCCTGTCGACGGAGGGCGCTTGCGAAGCTGGACCGTGCGTCGTCTCGGTGGTGGGCTCGCGCAACGGCTGGGAGGTGCTCGTCGCGGCGACGACGCCGGCCGTGTTCGGGCCGACGGCCGCGGGCGTGACGTCGTCGTTCGCGATCAGGGTGCGGCGTCCGGAGGGCCCGGGCTTCAGCATGATGGGCGCGCCGAACGGCTCCGTGGGCACGGCCGATCTCCTGCTCGTGAATGCGGCTGGAGGCAAGAAGCTCGTCAGCGTCGATCTCGAGGTCGCGAGCCAGCAGACCTCGTGCTCCGGCAACGGTCCGTTCACGATGAGCTGCAGCCCGTAGTGCTACCCTCGCCGCGTGCGTGAAGACGTCGGTCAACTCCTGTGGGTCGGGTTTGCGGGACCCACGATGCCGCCCGCGCTCGGCGCCGCGCTCGACGCCGGCACGTACGGCGCCACGGTCCTGTTCAAGCGCAACCTCGAGATCTCGATCGTCGGCGGCGGCGGTGCGGTCACGCAAGAGGTCTGCGATCTCGACGCGCTCGTCGCGCTGAACACCGCGCTGCATCGCAAGGCACCCGACGGCACACCGGCGCTGATCGCGATCGATCAGGAGGGTGGGCTGGTCCAGCGCGTGCGTGCCCCGGCCACGATGTGGCCGCCGATGATGGCGCACGATCTGCTCGGCGCAGACGACGTGATCATCGCCGAGCAGGTCGGCAAGGCGATCGGCGACGAGCTGCGCGCGCTCGGCCTCGACATCGACTTCGCGCCCGTGCTCGACGTCCACACGAACCCCGCGAACCCGATCATCGGCGAGCGCGCGTTCGGCCACGATGCCGACACGGTGACGCGTCGGGCGCTCGCGTTCGCGCGCGGGCTCGATGCCGCCGGCATGCTCGCGTGCGGCAAGCACTTCCCCGGTCACGGCGATACCGATACGGACTCGCATCTCGAGTTGCCCCGCGTCGACCACGACTGGGATCGGCTCGAGAAGGTCGAGCTGGCACCGTTTCGCGCCGCGGCGCTCGCGGGGCTGCCGATGATCATGACCGCCCACGTCGTGTTCGCCGCGCTCGACGCGCAGCGCCCGGCGACGCTGTCGGAGCCCGTGGTCACGGGCCTGCTGCGCGGCAAGCTCGGCTATCGCGGCGTGATCGTCTCGGACGACCTCGACATGCGCGCGATCGCATCGCACATGGGCGTCGACCACGCCGCGGTCGGCGCGATCCGCGCGGGCTGCGACGTGCTGCTCCTGTGCTGCAGCGAGCATAACCAGCAGCTCGCCGAGGAGGGCCTGATCAAGGCCGCCGAGAAGGACGCCGATCTGCGCCGCCGCATCGGCGAGTCAGCGGCGCGCGTGCGCGCGATGAAGGTCGCGCATGCCGCGAACCAGGCGAAGCATCCGGCGCCGTCGCGCGAGGTCGTCGGCAGCTTCGAGCACCGGCGGCTCGCGGACAAGCTCGCGGGTCGTTAGTAGAGAGCCGAACCGCTAAACGCGTTGACGTTGACGTGAACTTCAACGTGAACCCCACCGTCGACGTTGACCTTGACGGTCCGTGCTCGGACATCACGGTGCGCTCGGTGACGGTCCTGCGCGGGTATGAAGCAGCGGCGAAGCGAGATCCAAGCAGCCCTGGTGAACGTTCTCGCCGATGTCAACGTCCACGGTGGTGTTCAGGTTCAGGTTCAGGTCAACGTCAACGTCGACGTTAGCGGATCGGCTCTCACAGCGCGCGGCTACCGCTGGACGAGGACACCCTCGGCGACGAGCAGCAGCAAGACGATCGCCGCGAGCGCGTGCCACAGCTCGACGCGGCGCTGGTTGTCGGCGGGTGTCGTGGCGCTCCCGGTGCCGGAGGCGGGCAGGGCGCTGGTCTGGGCCGGGGTGAGATCGGAGCCACGCGGATCGACGTTGATCACGAACGCGAGCTCGTCGCGATCGCGGGTGGCGCCGGTCTGGTCGGTGCCGATGACGCGATAGACGCCGGGGTGATCGGTCTTGCCGAAGCGTACCGAGCTGCGATTGGCGAGGCGGTCACCTTCGAAGACGGCGCCGACGCCATCGGGGCCGCGGATCTCGAGCTTCTTGAGATCGCTGGTGGGCAGCGCGACCGAGCTGCCGACGAGATGGTCGGAGTCGGAGCCGAGCGCGTGCTTGCGCGCGAGGTGGCGCACGGCCTGCTGGACGAGCGGCAGGAAGCCGGGATGGATCGGCAGGTCGTTCCAGTCGCGATCGAGCGTCGACGTGAACAGGAGCGTACGGCCGGCGCCGATCGACGCCTCGACGAGCGCGGCGGCGCCGTTCGTGAAGCGCGCGAGGACCTTGCGATCGGCGGTGGCGGTCGTGGGGCCGAGGAGCGAGATCTTGAAGAACTTCGCGTCGGCGAGCTCGGGCGCGTCCTTCGAGAACGGCGTGAAGATCGGATGATCGGCCTCCCACTTGACGAGGTGGAGCGCGCGGCTGTCGCGATCTTCCTGCGACGAGCCCCAGGTGGTGTCGATCGGATCGCGCAGGCTCTGAGGCAAGAGCGGCAGCATCGAGCGGTCGTACGCGGTGGGATCGACGCGATCGCCGGGCGCCACGAGGATGCCGCCGCCGGCTCGCACCCACTCGTTGAGCACGGCGACGCGCTCGGGCGGCAGAGCGGGGACATTCGCGAGCACGACGACGTCGAAGTCGTTGAGATCGATCGTCGGGGCGGCCGTGCGGCCGCGCGCGCGCGGGTCGATGCCGGCGAGCTCCTCGGCGGTGATCGAGCGGACCTGGGTCCCGCTGTCCTCGCGATCGCCGGGGCGCAGCGCGGCCTCGACGTAGAACAGCTCGTCGTCGTGACGCACGGTGCGCGGATCACCGTCGACGAGCAGCACGCGGACCTCGTCGCGCAGCGTGGCGCGGACGTAGCGCTTGTCGTCGATCGCGAGGGCGTCGCCGGTGAGCGAGACCGCGGCATCGGTCGCGCGGGCCCCCGGCGGTAGCGCGGCGAGGAACCGCTTCGACTTGCGCTCGTGCGGTGCGAGCTCGAGCTGACCGCGCGCGACCACGCGATCCGCGATCGAGAGCGACAGCTCGACCTTCGCCGGTGCGTCGCCGAAGTTGCCGACCTCGGCATCGAACGACACGCCGCGCGTGCCGGTCCCCGGATCGGGATCGACGTGGAGCGACGTCACCGCCACGTTCGACAGCTTCGCCGGGCGCAGATCGAGCGTCACGAGGGTGGGCCCGTCCTTGCCCCATGGTGGCTCGTCGGGGCGCAGCCCGGTCTTGGCGAGCAGCGACAGCAGGAACACCGTCTTGCGCACGTGGCTCGAGGCCGCGAGGAGTTGCGCGGCGCGGGTCAAGGCGCGGGTCGTATCGGGTGGCCTGGCGCTCGGCTCGAGCGCGAGCAGCTGATCGCGCAGGCGCAGGTGATCGCGTGTCAGCTCGGTCGGGTGCTCGGCGCCCTCGGAGGCGCGCACGATCGCGACCTCGGCCTCGGGACCGAGCTGCGTGAGGATGCGGCGCGCTTCCTCGTTGGCGCGCTTGAACCACGGCTTGCCTTCGACGAGGACGCTCGCCGCGAACGAGTCGTCGATCACGATCACGGCCGCCTGCGGACCGCGTGTCACCTGCGGCCCCTTGCGCTCGCACGACGTGAACGGCTTCGCGAGCGCGACCGCGACCGCGAGGCAGGCGAGCGCGCGCACGATCAGGAGCATGCGCTCTCGCAGTCGCAACCGCCGCGCGGTGCGCCGCTTCGTGGTCATCAGGAAGTCGAGCGCGGCGAACGGCACGATCCGCGCGCGGCGCCGGCCGATCAGGTGGATCGCGATCGGCACGCCGATCACGAGCGCCCCGACGAGCATGATCGGCGCGAGGAAGCCCACTAGCCGGCCCTCCGTGCCGTGCCCGGTTGCAGGCGCGCACGTGCCATCAGGAGATCGAGCAACGTGCGCTCGAGCGGCCGATCCGTGAGCACCTCGTGATAGTCGACGCCGGCCTGCGCGAGCGTGTTCTTGCACTTCGTGCAGAACGCGTCCATGCGCTCGAGGTACTCCTTGCGGATCGCGGCCGGATTCGCGAGCAGCTTCGCCGCCGACTCGAGGCCGTGGAACTCGGTGAGGCCCTCGTACGGGAACGTGCGCTCGTGCGGATCGAGCACGTGCAGCACCGAGACGTCGTGGTGTTGCGCGCGCAGCGTGCACAGCGCGCGCACGGTCTCGTCGTCGGGATCGAACAGATCCGAGGCCAGCACGATCAGCGACCGGCGCCGTCGCGACAGCTCGGCGATGCGCGTCAGGGCGTGGGCCGGCGACTCGTCACCGCGGCCACCCTTCGTCATCACCTGATCGAGGACGCCCAGCAGGTCGTGCAGGTGCGTGGTGCGCGCGCGGGGCGGCACCATCGTCTCGATCCCGCGATCGCCGCACGCGATCAGGCCGACCTTGTCTTGCTGCTGGATCACCAGATACGCGAGCGCCGCGAGCGACAGCCCCGCGTACTCGAGCTTCGCGAGCCCGCCGCCGGCGAACTTCATCGACGCCGAGGCATCGAGCACGAGGTACAGCGTGAGCTGCGACTCCTGCTCGAACTGCTTCACGTAGTAACGATCGAGCTTCGCGTACGCCTTCCAGTCGACGTGGCGCAGCTCGTCGCCGGGCGAGTACTCCTTGTGCTCCGCGAACTCGACGCTCGAGCCGTGCACGCTCGCGCGATGCAGCCCCGACAGCGCGCCCTCGACGATCACGCGCGCCTTGACCGGCAAGCTGCCGAGCCTGGCGAGCTGGAGCGGATCGAGCTGCTGCTGGAGTCGCGTCACGGCGTGACGACGGACAGCAGGCGGTCGACGAGGTCGCCGGCCTTCAGCCCTTCCGCCTCGGCGCGGTAGTTGAGGATCAGGCGGTGCTGCAGCGTGGGCCGAGCGAGCGCGGCGACGTCGGCGGTCGCGACCGCGAAGCGGCCGTCGAGGATCGCGCGGGCCTTGGCGGCGAGGATGAGGAACTGCGACGCGCGCGGGCCGGCGCCCCACGACACGGCGTCCTTGATGAACTGCGGCGCGTTCGGCGCGGCGGGGCGCGTGGAGCGCGCGAGCGCGACGGCGTACTTCACGACGTGATCGGCGGCGGGCACGCGGCGCACCAGCTCCTGGAGCTGGATGATGCGTTGCGGGGACAGCACGCGCGCCAGCTCGGGGCGGTGATCGCTGGTCTGCTGGCGGACGATCTCTTCTTCCTCGGCCTCGCTCGGATACTCGACGTCGACCTGGAACATGAAGCGATCGAGCTGCGCCTCGGGGAGCGGGTAGGTGCCCTCCTGCTCGATCGGGTTCTGGGTCGCGAACACGAGAAACGGCAGCGCCAGCTCGTGCGTGGTGCCGCCGGCGGTGACGCGATACTCCTGCATGCTCTGCAGCAGTGCCGCCTGGGTCTTCGGGGGCGTGCGGTTGATCTCGTCGGCGAGCACGAGGTTTGCGAACACCGGACCCTTGATGAAGCGGAACGTGCGGCGGCCGGTCGAATGATCTTCCTCGAGCACCTCGGTGCCGGTGATGTCGGCCGGCATG
>Ga0326726_10006613_pt1 | contig 10441 bp, 4 predicted proteins | sample MHFenrmetagenome_2_FD_207603 | JGI IMG/M metagenome (GOLD analysis project Ga0326726, IMG submission 207603) | Lab enriched peat soil microbial communities from Michigan Hollow, Ithaca, NY, United States - MHF15MN | ecosystem: Environmental > Terrestrial > Soil > Wetlands > Peat | place: USA... | reverse complement strand
TGCTTGCCGGCGGCGAGGATGTTCGCTGGCGTGTCCGGGAGAAACCAGCCGTCAATGGTCGCGGAGAATCGGCCGCGTCCCGGTCGGCCCGTGGCCTTGAGGAGGCTCTCGGCCGGAAGGGCGCGCAGGGCTGCGAGGGAGGTCGCCCCCACGCCGCGGGCGAATGCTTCGCCCAGCCGCTCCGCCGTATCGAGGGAAACCGGCGCTGCGGTGGGATAGATCATGCCACCGCTCTCGCCGATGGCCCCCGCGATCAGCCGCCGGGAAAGCGGCGAAGCCATCAGCGCAGTCACCGAGATGGAGCCGGCCGACTCCCCCCCTATGGTGACACGATGCGGATCTCCGCCGAACGCGGCGATGTTGCGCCGCACCCAGCTCAGCGCGGCTGCCTGGTCGAGCAGCGCGTAGTTCCCCGACGCATGGTGGGGCGATTCCCGCGTCAGCTCGGGATGGGCGAGGAAGCCGAAGACGCCGAGCCGGTAGTTCGTCGTGACGACCACGATGCCCTTACGCGCCAGGCTCTCGCCGTCGTACCTCAGCTCGGAGCCGTCCCCTCCCACGAAGCCGCCGCCATAGAAATAGACGAGCACGGGCAGCAGCCGCCCCGCGGAGCGCGCGGGTGTCCACACGTTCAGATAGAGGCAGTCCTCGCTCATGCCGTCCGAGCGAAAGACCATGTCGCTGAAGATGGGAAGCTGCATGCATTGCGGGCCGAACCGGGTGGCTCTGCGTACTCCGCGCCACGCTCGGACGGGCTGCGGCGGCTTCCAGCGGAGCGCCGCCACGGGTGGAGCCGCGAACGGGATGCCTCTGAACGTTCGTACGCCGTCCGGAAGGACGCTGCCCTCGACCAGGCCATCGGCGACGCGCACTGATCCCGTGGATGGCGCACCGGCCGGGCTGGCGGCGGGGAGGTAGTGTGGCCCGCTCGAGGGCGCCTGTCCGCGCAGCGACGGCGTCGCCGCCAGCAGACAGCAGAGAGCGAGCAATCCGGGCCAGCGGTGATCGAGCATGCGAGCCTGCCTTCCGGGCCGCGCTATCGGCGGTCGAGGCTGAGAACCAGGGTCTCCCGCGGCGCGATCGCGGCCGCAGGGACGTAGCCCCGAATCCGGCCGTCGCGGCCCACGGTGAGCGTCGCGCCGTTCGCGCCGCCCACGAGGTTCCGCGGAACGTATCTCCCCGGCGGCAGCGCGCGGTCCACCGACTCGAGCGTCACGCCGGAAGCCGCCGCATCGCCCAGGTTCGCGACCACCAGCGCCGAGCGTGCACCCGCGCGGCGGACGTACGCGGCAACCTGGGGGCTGCTGGCAGAGAGCGGGACCAGACTGCCCGTCGCCAGCGCCTCGTTCTGCCTGCGCAAGTGGATCAGGCGCCGGTAAAGGCTCAGGAGCGATCCGACGTCCACGTCCTCCCCAGCGACCGTAGTTGCGAATGAATCGGACTGCAGGCTCTCCCACGGGGTGCCGGTCGTGAAAGCCGCCCCCGGCCGCGGGTCCCACTGCATCGGCGTCCGCAGCCGCGGATCCGGCTTGTCGCCGGTCATCCCGATCTCCTCGCCGTAATAGATGAAGGGGAGGCCCGGCAGCGTGAGCAGCAGCGTCGCCGCCAGCTTTGCCCGCCCGACGTCCCCTCCCAGCGCAGTCATGCTGCGAGTTCCATCATGATTGCTGAGGAACGGTGACCAGCGGTACTGGGGCAGCGTGTCCTGGAGACGAAGGTAGCCGGAGAGCAGCCCGCCGGCCGTACCCCTCTTGACCGCGGCGAGCAGCGAATCGGCGATCTCGAAGGCGAAGTACGAGGTGAGCTGGTCGGGGTAGTAGGGCAACTGCGTGGCGATGTTGCCCCATGCCTCGCCGACGGTGTATGCACCCGGCTCTACGCTATCCACGTGCGTGGCGTACTCGTGCAGAACCGCGTGCGTGCCGGCGCACCCGATCATGCAGTCGCCTTGCTCCACCAGGTAAGGGACAGCGTCGAGGCGGAAGCCGTCCACGCCCATCTCGCGCAGCCAGAACGTCGCGATCTTCTTCGCCTCCTCGCGCACAGCAGGCGTGTCGTAGTTGAGGTCGGGCATCCCGCGCGAGAAGACGCCCCAGTAGTACTCGTTCCGCACCGGCGACCGGTGCCAGGCCACCTCGCCCCAGGGGCCCTTGCCGAGCGCTGTCGGAGAGAACCGGTACCACGCCCGGTAGGGCGACGTCGTGTCCTGCAGGGCCGCCAGGAAGTACGGATGCCGGCTCGAGCTGTGGTTCAGCACCATGTCCACGAGCACGCGGATGTCGCGCCGGTGGGCCGCCTGCACCAGCCGCAGGAAGTCCGCGTTGGTGCCGTAGGCCGGCTCGACACGGTAGTAATCGCTGACGTCGTACCCGTGGTAGCTGGGCGATGCGGCCACGGGCATCAGCCAGATGCATGAGGCGCCGAGGTCGGTTTTCGAGGCGGGGTTCCCGTCGTTGATGTAGTCGAGCTTCGCGATCAGGCCGTTCAGGTCGCCGATCCCGTCGCCGTCGCTGTCGTAGAACGAGCGGACGAAGACCTCGTAGCACACTCCGCCGCGGGTCCAGGCGGGCGCACCATCGGGCGTCTGCGCCGGGGCGGTCGGCGCGGCGCAGAGCGCGAGCGCCGCAAGGAGCAGGGCAGGGGCTTGTCGCTTCATGGTTGACCTCACATCCGCGTCGCGGCGTCGATCGCGACGGCGGTGTTCGGCTGAAGATTGAGCTGGACCGAGCCGGTGGCGTCCACGACGAGCGCAGTGCCGGCGCACACCCCGCCCGAGAGCCCCCCGGTCAGAAGGTCGCAGTAGGTGCCCGGCGGCATCCCGGTGGCGACTGTGGCGTTCACCACGATGCTCTCGCGGCTGATGGCCACGAACCCCTTGGCTCCGCGGGAGAAGGCGATGGCGTTCGCGCCGTCGTCCCACCAGTGGTTCACGTCCGTACCGGCTACGAGCTTCCGGAAGGCGACCATGCGCAGGATGTACGGGTCGCGGTGCTCGCACACGAACTGGCCGTCGGTTGGCGTCTCGAGGCTCGACGCGCAGGCCACCGGCAGCGTCCAGCCGCTCGCGTCCGAGGGCGGGCCCATGGAGTTCTCCGCCGGCCGGCTGAACGCGTAGCTCGACAGGATGGACGGGTAGCCATACGGCTGCGCGAGCATCCACACGTTGGCGACCCGGAACACGCTCCTGTCGCGGTAGCTGATGGTGCCCGTGTTGTGCTGCGTGTCGTGGTTCTGCAGGAAGACGACGGCCTTGTCCGACGGCATGAGGCCCCACGCGGTCGGCGAGAACTGGCTGCCCGCCGGCCCGTTGGGGTTGAGCTGCGAGATGTGCTCGCCGTCGCTGCCGAGGAACTTGTTGCCCACGCCCGGGAAGATGAACTCCGTGATGTCCGCGACGCCGCCGGAGCCGTACGCTTCGCCGTAGTAGTCGTACGGCGCCAGCGCCTCGCCCAATCCCCCCCCGATGACCTCGAGGAAGTAGTAGGGGATCGGGCGGCCTTCGGCCGTCATCGTGGAGTCCACGAGCCTGAGAATACCGTCGAGCTCCACCTGCTGGATGTGCTTGGCCGCGTCAATGCGGAAGCCCGCGACGCCGAGGCGCGCGAGCATGATCAGGTAGGCGGCGAGCTTCTGTCGGACGGACGGCGAACCGGTATTGAGGTCGGGCAGCCCGAGCAGCTCGCAGTCCTGGACGTTGGCGGCGTTCGAGTAGTCGGTGACGCCGCAGGTCCTATGGAAGTCGGCGGGAGTGTACAGTCCGGGATAATCGTACTTGCTGTACGCCGTGCCGTTGCTGCCGACGCCGGGGCTCGGGAAGTTGGTCATGTGGTTGATGACGGCGTCCACGTAGATGCCGACGCCCGCCACCTTGCAGCGGCCCACCATGTCCGCGAACTCGGCGCCGGTCCCGGAGCGGCTCCGCGCGATGCTGTAGCTCACCGGCTGGTAGCGCTCGCTCCAGTCGTGGTTCGCCGTGATGCTGTGCTCTTGGGGCGGTGAGACCTGGACGGCCGCGACTCCTGCGGGGCCCAGGACCTGCTCGCACTCGGTCGCGATGTCGGCCCACCTCCACTCGAACAGATGGACGAAGGCGTCCCCGGCCGCCATGTGGCCGCTGGCGCGGTAGGTCTGGGCGAGCGCCGGCCGCTCGGCGGGTCCTCCCGAGCCGGGCGGGGCGGTGGAGCCCGGGTGGCACGCCGCGGCCACCGCCACCAGAACGGCAGCGGCGCCGCGAAGCGATCGGGACAGGGTACGGATTCAGCAGCCCCCTGAAACGAGCCGCAGCTCCGTCGCCGAGGCGGCGGAGCTGCGGGTAGAGGTCAAGTCAGTGACTCTGCGCTATCAGAAGCCCGGATTCTGCGTGATGTTCGGGTTGAGAGCGAGCTCGTTCGCGGGGATCGCGTACAAGTTGTAGTTCGCGCTCATGGTCACCCCGCCGGGCTGGTTGCCCTTCCACGCCCACAGCCTATCCCCTGCGCCCGCGAAGTAACCGAAGCGGACGAGGTCGGTCCGGCGCTTGCCTTCGAACAGCAGCTCGCGCCCCCGCTCGGCCAGAATCGTATCCAGCGTCATCTGGGCCGTGGACGTGAGGTCGGCGGTCGTGTTCCCGTACGCCCGCTCCCGCAGCAGGTTGAAGTAGCCCATCGCGGTCGCCAGGTTGGTGTTGGTGCGCACAGCCGCTTCGGCGTAAATGAGATAGGCCTCAGCGAGCCGGAACACCGGGAAATCCGCGTCGATCATGGTCAGCTGGGAGCCGCCCGACCCGGTCGACGTCTTGTTCGTGAACTTCGGCGCGGCGGCCCCGTGGGCGAAGTTGCCGATGCTGATCACGGAGTCCTTGACGTTTGCCACGCCCGAAGTGTTCGTGTCGCCCGCAACGCGCGCCGCCGCGGAGTCGTAGATGAATGAGCCGCGCGGGTCCGTGCCGAACAAGCGGCGCGCCTGCTGCTTGATGCGGTAGCCGCCCCAGCAGTAGTCCATGCCGAAGTCCGACGCCTTCATGTTCCCCCCGCAGCCGGCGTGGACCAGGAACGTCATCCCGCCCCACGTCTGGGTACGGCTGCCGTCCTGCAACAGGGCGAAGATAAACTCGGGCGACAGGTTGTTGTCGGCCGTGAAGTTGTTCCGGAAGACCGTATTCAGGCTGTACTGGGCCGAGGCGATGACCGTCTGCGCCTCGGTCAGCGCGCCGGCGTCGTTCGCCGTGCCGGTGTAGACCTTGGCGTTCAGGTACAGGTTGGCCAGCAGCATGTGCGCGGCCATCGGCGTGGCGCGGCCGTAGGTGCTGGCGCTCTTCGCGGGGAGCGAGTCCTTGGCCGCGACCAACTCGCTCACGATGTACCGGTACATGCTGTCCCGCGTGACCTGCTTCGGCGGCGGGCCGCCGATCGGGTCGGCTTCCGTCACGAGCGGGATGCCCCCGAAGAAGTCAATCCCGGCCCAGTAGGCGAACGCCCGCAGGAACCGGGCCTCCGCGCGATACTGCTGGATCGTGGTCCTGAGCGCGGGGGTGACGTTGTTGCGCGACGCCAGCGCCGCGGCCGTCGTCTGGCGCAGGAACTCGTTCGCCAGTACGGCCAGGTAGTAGACGCGGTAGTACATCGCCACGGTGATGGTGTTGTTCGACGCCCACTGCCACTTGTTCAGCTCGGGGACGCCGGGATCGCCCCAGCCGATCACGGCCTCGTCCGTCGGCAGCTCCTGCATGTACCAGGAGAGACGCAGGAACTCCGAGGTCCCCTCGTCGATCTGCGCGAGGTCGGGGCTCCCGTCCGGCCCCCGCTGGCCGGTGAGCACCAGAGCCCCATACATCTTCGCCATATACGCCTGATAGGAATTCGCGTCCGACCAGATGTTGGCGCTGGTGACCGTACTCTTCGGGGCCACCGTCGGGTCGGTGCAGCCAGCCGCGGCCAGGAACAGGAGGGCGGCGGCGACCGCGGGCGCCTTGAGTGTTCTGAGATTCATATGTCCGTCCCCCTTAGAAACGGACGCTCAGCCCACCGGTGACGGTGCGCGAGCGCGGGTAAGTGACGTTGTCAATGCCGTTGAGCCCTGCGGTCGGATCCACGCCGCTGTAGCCCGTGATCGTGAACGCGTTCTGCACCGTCACGTACAGGCGGAGCGGGTTCCCGTTATACCGGAACGTGTAGCCCAGCGAGATGTTGTCCATCCGCAGGAACGACGCGTCTTCAACGAAGTAATCCGACTGGTACTGCGCTGTCCCCACGAAGCCGGTCTTCAGGATCGCGGAGGACATGTTGGAGGGCGATCCACCGCCCGTGAGAGCCTGGTAGGTGGCTCCGGCCGCCACGTTGTTGTAGACGTAGTTCCCCGTCATCGCCCGCAGCGCGAAGCTGAGGTCGAAGCTCCGGTACGTGAAGCTGGACGTGTGACCCAGCTCCAGGGTCGGCCAGGGGGAATGGTACGGCCGCAGGTCGCTCGAATTGACTTTGCCGTCCCCGTTCAGGTCGGCGTACTGGCCCTCGAGCGGTTTCCGGTACGTGGGCGAGGTCGAAATCGAGTCGAACAGCTGCTTGTAGACGAAGAACGAGTTGATCGGCTGGCCCGGCATCAGCACCTGGATGGTGTTGCCGGTGCCGCCGCCGATGCCGCCGACGGGGATCTGCGCGACGCTGCGGCTCGGGTTGATGCTCAGCAGCGTGTTCGCGTTGTGGGAGGCGGTGAAACTGGCCGTATAGCCGAGGCCGTCCCGGCCTCCATCGAGCAGCCGGGCAGTGAGGCTGACCTCGATGCCCGTGTTCTTCATGCTGCCGACGTTGGTCGTGACGTAGTTCGAGAAGTTGGTGCCGGCGGCGACGGGCACGTAGAAGATCATGTCGGTGGTCTTCTTGGTGTACCAGTCAATCGCGCCGCTGAACCGCTGGCTGAGGAAGCCGAAGTCCAGCCCCACGTTGTACGAGCCGGTCTCTTCCCACTTGATGTTCGGGTCCACCGCGCTCGGACGGATCGTGGTGATGAACTGGTTGCCGAACTGGTACTGCGCCAGCCCGTTGCTGAACGAATAGGTCGGGTACTGCAGATAGTCCCCAAACGCCTGGTTGCCGGTCGTCGCCCACGACGCCCGGAGCTTCAGGTCCGACAGCGACCGGATGTCCCGCAGCACCGGCTCCTGCGACAGCCGCCAGGCCAGCGACACCGATGGGAAGACGCCCCACTGCTGGCCGGTCCCGAACCGCGAGGACCCGTCGCGGCGGACGCTGGCCGCTACCAGGTAGCGGTCGTTGATGTTGTAGTTCACCCGCCCGAACCAGGAGATCAGCTTGTAGTCGACGACGCTCTTGCTGTTGTTGACGTTCAAGGCTGTCGGAATGCCGTTGTCGCCGAGGAAGTCGCTGCCCAGGCTCGTTTCATTGAACGGGGAGTACTCGCTGTGCGATTGCGAATACGAGTAGCCGCCCGTGAGGTCGATGTTGCCCGGCAGGATGCCGAGCGGCGCCGAGTAGTTCAGGTACGCCTCGAGCAGCTGGTTGACCTGGGTGTTGTTGTTCAGGGTCAGGCTGCCGTGGCCCTGTCTGACCTGGGCGGCCAGAATGGTCGGGTAGAAGGTCTGCCGATTCGTCAACGCCGCATCGTAGCCGAGGTTGACGTTCGCCTTCAGTGCCGTCCAGAACGGCATGGTGTATTCGGCCTGCACGTTGCCCATGCTGCGCCAGGTCGTGCCGTGGTCCGTAGCCCAGTTCAGGCTGGCCATCGGATTGCTCGCGGACGCCCCCGCCGTGTTCCAGTCCCAGTAGCCGGTCCCGTAGCCCTGCACGTTGTTCGGATCATAGACGGGCTGCGTCGGCGCCATCCCTCTGGCGTTGCCGAGCACGTCGCCGGGAGTGAACCGGTCGTTGGTGCGGGTGCCCTTCAGATTCGCCTTGATGTCCAGATGGTTGCTGAAAAGGCGCTGGTCGTAGTTCAGGGCCAGGGAGAGCCGCTCGGTGTTCGTGCCTGTGAGGATGCCGTCCTGGTTGAGGTACCCCAGCGACAGGCGGTAGTAACTCCCCAAGTTCGAGTTCGTCACGGAGAGGTTCTGCTCGTGGCCGAACGATGTACGGGTGATGAGGTTCTGCCAGTTCGTGCTCGCGGTGCCCAGCATGGAAACGCGGCTCGCCGCGTACTTCGCCACGGCCGCCGCGAACTGTGAAGCATTCAGCACGTCGGCAAGCTTGGTGACGGACGAGCTGGAGTAGCTGGAGCTGTACTCCACCTGCGTGCCCCGCGCCGCGCCCCCCCCACCCGACTTCGTGGTGATGAGCACCACGCCGTTGGCGGCGTTGGCCCCGTAAATCGCCGCGGCCGAGGCGTCCTTCAGGACCGTGACGCTCTGGATGTCGGCCGGGTTGAGGAAGTTGAGCGGGTCGCGTCCGGCGGAGATCCCGCCTCCGGACCCGGTCCCCACCGGCATCCCGTCAATCACATACAGCGGATCGCTGCTGGCGCTCCACGAAGTCGCGCCGCGGATCCGGATCGTCGTCCCCCCGCCCGGCTCGTTGTTGTCCACGACCTGCACGCCGGCCACCTTGCCCTGGATGAGCTGAATCGGGACGGTGATGCGGCCGGGGTTGAAGTCCTCCGTCGTGATCTGGCTGACGGCGCCGGTGATGTCGCCGGCGGTCTGCTGCCCGTAGCCGGTCACGATCATCTCCGCCAAGCCGACCGCCTCAGCGGACATGGAGAAGTCGGCCACCACCGTCTCGCTCCCCACGACCGTGATGACCAGCCGCGACGGCGCGTACCCGATCCGGCGGGACCGCACCGTGTCGCTGCCCGTGGGAACGCCCGTGATGACGTAGCGGCCGTCCGCCTGGGTCAGCGCGCCGCGACCGGCCACGTTGACCTGAACGCCGGCGAGCGGCTGCTTCGTCGCTTCGTCCACGACGCGTCCGCGGACCGTGGCGGTCTGCTGCGCGTGGAGTGGTGCCGCGCACAACACCGCCAGGAGCGCACCAAACAAATACCCTTCTCGTTTCATACCCATCTCCTCTAGGCTGTAGGGCTTCTGAGACCCCGGGGTGATCGCGAAGCCGGGGCGACGGACGCGCGTGGCTCGCAGTGCCAGCGCGCGAAATGCGGCAGATGCGCGGGGGAGTTCGCCGAGTGTCCCGACCCCGGTGACCGGCTCGTGCATCGTGCGATCACGTGGAATCAAGGCAAACGTTGTGCCATTACCCTCCTTCGGGCCAGGGGAAACAGGCTCAGACTGCGCAACCACTTATGGAGCGCGGCCTGGGCGCTGTCAACAGCCAATCAGACCGAAGCGCTTGTGAATCAGGTGGCGAACGCAAAGGGCCGCCTCGCCGAAGGCCCTAAGTCTATGCGGTGACTGATCTTCGCTAGCCGGCGCCCGTCAACGGCGCCGGTTCCCGCCACAGGACGGAATGGCCGAAGTTTCTGCCGGGCCGCGAGCGCTGTGAGCGCGTCTTTGGCACGTAAGATGACCAGCACTCGCGGGTGGGAACCGAGGCCCCCTTGTGCGTGCTTCGTCCTCTCGCAACATTCGCGCACCTCCGAGACGGAAGTAGTTGATGGTATCGAGACGGCGCCCGCGCCGACTCTCTTCGATCACGGCGCTGATCGCGTCGTTCAGCGCGCCCGGCGTCGCTCTCGCGCAGACCGGCACCGCGTCGCGCACCGTCGAGCTGACGCTCACGGCCGCGCCGGCGCGGCTGTCACTCGTTCCCGGCAAGCTCACCGACGTCTTTGCCTTCAACGGCCAGGTACCGGGTCCTACCCTGGAGTTCCGCGAGGGCGACCACGTCGTCATCCATTTCCACAACGACCTGCCCGAGGCGACGACCATCCACTGGCACGGGCTGCACATCCCTGCCAGGTCGGATGGCAGCCCGCTGAGCCCGGTCCCGCCGGGCGGCACCTACGACTACGTCTTCACCCTCCTGCCGGGCTCGGCAGGCACGTACTGGTATCACCCGCATCCCGACCGCCGCACCGGCTACCAGATCGCCAAGGGGCTCTACGGCGCGATCATCGTGCGCGCCGCCGACGATCCGCTGGCGGGCATACCCGAGCAGCTGCTGGTGTTGTCGGACAACCGGTTCCGGCCCGATGGAGAGGTGGATTTCCCGTCCCCCGCATCGCCGCAGGCCCAGATCGACGAAGAGAACGGACGGGAGGGTGACGTCCAGTTCGTCAGCGGCCGCGTCATGCCCACGCTGTCGATCCGCAGCGGCGAGGTCCAGCGCTGGCGGATCGTCAACGCGTCGGCGGCGCGGGTCTACCGCCTCGCGCTCGAGGGTTACGAGTTCCTGTACGTCGGCACCGACGGCGGCCTCTTCGAACGCCCGGAACCGGTCAAGGAGATCGTGCTGGCCAATTCGGAGCGGGCGGAGGTCCTGGTGCGCGCCACCGGCGCGCCTGGGAGCCGCGCCGTGCTGCGCGCGCTTCCCTACGACCGCTACGTACCGCAGACCCGGCC
>Ga0326726_10006612_pt1 | contig 10442 bp, 7 predicted proteins | sample MHFenrmetagenome_2_FD_207603 | JGI IMG/M metagenome (GOLD analysis project Ga0326726, IMG submission 207603) | Lab enriched peat soil microbial communities from Michigan Hollow, Ithaca, NY, United States - MHF15MN | ecosystem: Environmental > Terrestrial > Soil > Wetlands > Peat | place: USA... | reverse complement strand
TCGTGCGAGATTTTGTGCGATCAAGAAAGAGCGGTTCGTTATTGATGCTCGGAACAATGACCGTTTTTCCGGTTTTGACTACCTGGCCGATAATTCCTTCACCGATCCTGTAACGTCCCCTCTCTTTTTCTTCAGCAGTGAGTCCGAAAGATTCATTGATTACTATTTCGCCTGTTTCCCGGTTAAGAATGGTAATCATACCGCGGAGCATATCCATGTGTTCGGACATGATGAACAGAACAAGCCGCAACACCTTGTTGATATCATTTTCATTGGTGATCGTTCTGCTGACCTCGGCAAGCAGGCTGATACTGCTGTGATCCTGTTCCTGGGCTATGAGCATGTGTTTATGATCTGATTATCACTGTTTGACTTGGCGTGTGTGCTGTAAATGCATTCAAGCTCGTCCGGCTGTAATGCCCTTTTCTTTTCATTGGCAGTTGATCTGACAATAGAAAGCAGATCGTTTGCCTCGCTCCGTGTTATCAGAATTCCTCTGCCGGAATAATAGTGCTGCAATGCTGCGCTTCCGGAGTGTTTTCCAATCACAAGCTCGTGACGATCACGACCTACCTGATCCGGAAGAAACGGCTGATAGGAGAGCGGATGTTTCAGGAGTGCAGCACAGTGTATTCCCGATTCATGCTGGAACGCCGACTTGCCGACAACCGGCTTCTGATCCTGAATTACTCTTCCGGATGCGTTGCTGACTGCCTGGCAGAGAAGGGAAAGCTTTCGGGTATCGATACGGGTATCATACTTTCCTGAAAGCTTCAGCGCAATTGCCAGCTCTTCGAGCGCAGCGTTTCCCGCCCGCTCGCCGAGGCCGATAACCGATACGCTTACGGCTTTGCAACCGGCTTCAAGCGCGGTAAAGGCATTTGCAGTTGCCATGCCGAGATCATTGTGCGCATGAAATTCAAGCGCAGCATGGCTGGCTGATTTCAAACGCCCTACAAGTTCTATCACAGACACTGGCGTGGCGATACCAACTGTATCAGCTATACGTATCCGGTCTGCACCGCACTGTTCGGCATCGAGCACAAACTGCTTAAGCAGCTCAGGCTCAGCTCTTGTCGCGTCCTGCGCACCGACACTTACATAATTGAAATATTTTTTCGCTCTGGGGATCAGTTCCTGAAGCTGACGCTGTACCCAGGCATAATCTTTTTCCATAAGCTGCAGATAAAGCTCTGAAACAGGAAAACTGATATGAACTGCCTCGGTGCCGCAAATGCACGCATCCTCTATATCCTGCCATTTTGCCCGAGCCCATGATGTAAGGCGGAGCGGTAGTTGCCGGGCAACAATTTGCCGGATGGTTTTACGTTCATCTTCGCTTATTGCCGGATAACCTACCTCAAGTTCGTTGACACCAGCATCGGCAAGCAGAATGGCGATTTCCACTTTCTCGGCGCTGCTGAATACGACGCCCGGAGCCTGTTCCCCATCCCTCAGGGTCGTATCGATTATCCATGGCTTGATGCCGGATGTTGAAGGTGTAGCGCTGCCTGTGTGCATAAGGGTACTTTTTTCAGTCAACAAGTCACAGTCGTAAGGTAAAACATCTGAGTCGGCTTTATTTAGGTATAGTATTAATAATTCCTAAATAAATCAGGTCTATACGGCAAAATATAATAATAAATCAGACAAATATGTCGATTTCTGTGCTTATTTTTGCTGAATATGCATCTGTCGGAGAGTTTTTTAGGTGAGGTGAGTGTATGGCAGAGCGGTGGACGACTCGAAATTCCGGGATCTGTATGCCGATTTCGGTTATATGCGGGATCGATGAATTTGAGGATGAGGAGCAGTTGTCTCAGGCACCAGCGTTAAGGGGTCTCGGGATAACAGTCAGAGCTGAGTTAAAACAATCTTCGCTGCTCACTTTTCTGTTTAACTTTTTCGGTATCGCGCTACTGTTTGCGTGATGTTGGTTGTTCTGTGAGTTTGGGAAGAAACGAGAGATCGACGTAGTACTTTTTCGGGTTGTTCCGGTCGATAAACACCCGTATCCGTTTGTTTAGGATGTACTGAGATGGATCGTACCAGAGGTTGTCACTTTTGAAAATATGCACCTGAGATGTTGAGGTATTCTTCCACTGCGTGACAACCTGAAACGGGCAGTTTCCGTTGACTGAAATGGCTGAATTTATTGCAACTGACTGAAACTCTGTATCAATGGGGGTGCCCTGCTCTCTCAGGTAGTCGTTTTTGCGGTCTTTAAGCTTTGGTACGAGGAAGATGCCTGCGCCAATAACGAAAAATACAATTCCAAGCCCGCCGAGGATGATGGGGCCTGCCCAGAGTGAAAAGAACTCATTGATTATTGCACTCCCAGGCTCTGCGGGCAGGTAGAGCAGTGCTACCTTTTCGCCTTCCGGGTAGCTGGGCGGGTTGCTTCCTGATGAAGAAATGAACTCATGCTGCGAACCGTTCTGGTCGGTGAAGCGAACAACGGGGCGGTATATTCTTGAATGTTGTGAAAAGTTTGAACTGCCTGCCCATGAATCATCGAGACGAACTACAGTACCCTCGGTTTTTACCGCTTCAGAAATAAATGAGATGGTACTTTCGCTGATGTAATAGGTGCCCATGAGCATGGCAATGCCAATGGTCGTGAAGAGATATTTGAAGATCGTAACAACGTTCATGCTTTTCCTGGGGCTTATGACGATAAACAGGAGTTGTGCCCGAAAGACGGTCAGTTCAGTTGTATCGTAATTATAGCCTTACTACAAGTATATTTCCATAAACCGTTACCGAACGATGTTATTCATAAACGACGCCGTTGCCGGGTCAAATTCGGCAATGGCGTCATACTGATTGGTTGATTATGAAAGGTAAAAAAAGTTTACGCAAAGTCCGGGCAGCTCACCCGCCGGTGAAGCCCATGAAAAAGGTGATGCATAATCTTTCCAGAACCATCGGCAAGCCTGCCGGTACGCTGCTTCATATCGGTGAGCAGAAAACCGAATTCCCGGCCATAACGGTTTTCGGTTACGATGAAGATCGCGAATTCCACATGCCGCTCAAAAGCCTGGCAGAATGCGCCGCCTTGAAAGACAAGCAGAAGGTAATCTGGGTGAATATTGACGGTCTGCATGATGTGTCGGTCATTGAAGAGGCCGGTAAGCTGTTCGATATTCATCCGCTTACACTCGAAGATATTCTGCATACCGAGCAGCGCTCGAAAATAGAGGATTTTGAACGCTATCTGTTTCTCGTGCTCAGAACGCTTGATTACGATGCGGCAACAGGCGTGATCACCGAAGAGCAGATGAGTCTGGTGATCGGCAGCAATTATGTTCTGACGTTTCAGGAAAAACCGGGGGATATGTTTGATGCACTCAGGGAAAGGATAATAAACCCCGGTACCGGGATAAGAAAGCGGGGGGCAGATTATCTGGCCTATGGACTTATTGATGCCATTGTCGACAGTTATTTTGTTATTCTCGAACAACTTGAAAACCGGATTGAACTGCTCGATCAGGAGCTGTTCGAAACTTCCGCGCGTGACACCTTTCAGTCCATCTATGCATTGAAAAAGGAGCTTATTCTTTTAAGAAAATCGGTCAGGCCGATGAGGGAGATCATCAACAGTATCAGCAGGGATCACTACAAGGTCATCGATGATGAAGCTACCTGGCCATTTTTCAGGGACGTCTACGACAACGTCATTTTTATCAATGAAACCATTGAAACCTATCGCGATATCGTTATCGGGATGTACGATACGTGGCTTGCCATTGTCAACAACCGGATGAACGAAATCATGAAGGTATTGACTACCATAGCCACAGTATTCATGCCGCTCTCCTTTGTTGCCGGAGTCTACGGTATGAATTTCCGATATATGCCGGGTCTCGAGTGGCATTGGGGATTTTTTGCGTTGCTTGGATTCATGGGACTGATTGTTGCAGGCATGATGGTTTACTTCCGGACAAGAAAGTGGTTTTAATCCTGCAATTCGCTTGTTGACGTTATTTCCTGATAAAAAAATGATTTTTTAGTCGTAAATAAGGAAAATTAATGCGGTGCAGAGTGTTTTATCGCGGCTTATTCACTATGTTAACAGTTTGAAGTTTCAGTCTATAACTTGCACACCGTCAGAACTCTCCTGAAACAGGGAATTCAAGCATCTGCAGTTACATCATTCTCCTCAAGGAACCGGTTTATCTCCCGGGCAATTGCAACATCCGGATTAAATATTCTTCACAAAGCCTAAAGTGCTGATTTTTTGCTGAAGTATTCTGATGTTATTAACTTTCAGGAATATGAAGAGGTTTTGGCTGAACGGACCAGATGCCATGCTCCGCGTGTTTGGTGCTGGAAATGGATTCCTAACATAAACGATTGATTGTAGTGGCAAGACAACGGTTTAACCGGAAATCAAAGACCCCGGGAAGTAAGAGACAGAGACAGCCTTCACCGCAGAACGGGGAGCGGGTAAGGGCTAATGATCATATCCTGATCAATGAATTTCTTTTCAGAAGGGGTGAAAGTTCACTTGCGGCTGAAATTATCACGTTTTTTACCGACCACGAGGGGGAACGTTTCCGGTCGGTTGATCTGGCTAAAGCACTTGGTTATACTGAATCAAAGCAGCTTCCCGGTTTCTGGTATGTGCTTCACAAACTTCAGGAAGAGGGTGCCGTTGACAAGGATTCCAATCGTTGTTACGGCATGGCAGGCCTGGAATCGGCAACCTATGAAGACCATCTTGTGCATATCAAGCCTTTTCCAGTTCCCGGAAAGGAGCAGTACAAGGTGGACAAAACCTACACCGGTCGCTTGATCACGCATCCCAATGGATACGGTTTTGTCGATGTTGAGGGGTTCGATGATGATGTTTTCATCAAGGCCGGCGATTTGAATTTTTCAATCCACAGTGACGAAGTCGAAGTGCTTGTCACCAAGGTTCCTGAAACATACTCTTCAAAATCAACTCCCCATCAGCGCTGCGAAGGACTGGTGCAGAAAGTTATTACCCGCCGCATCACCACTGTCGTCGGTACTCTTGTAAAGTCAAGCCGAAAGTTTATTCTCAAGGCTGATGAACGCAAACTGCTTCCTGAAATTGTTGTTCCGATCCGCTTGTCTGCCAAAGCCAAAGATGGTCAGAAAGTATTGGTGGGTGAACTGGATTTCAGCAAGGAAGGGGTGATTCAGGCTAAAGTTCTCGAAGTGCTGGGTCAGGCCGGTGACTCTTCTGTTGAGGTGAGCGCCATAGCCCGCAGTCGCGGAATCGATGAAACGTTCGATAAACAGATTCTTGATTTTGCGGCATCCATCCGGGAGGGCATTACCGATAAGGATCTTGAAGGTCGTCTCGATATTCGCGATAAAATAGTTTTCACTATCGATCCGGTCGATGCCAAGGATTTTGATGACGCTCTCTCTGTTGAATCACTTGAAGATGGTATCTACAGGATAGGTGTTCATATTGCCGATGTTTCACATTATGTACCCGAAAACTCTCCGCTTGATCGCGAGGCACTGAAAAGGGCAACCTCGGTTTACCTTGTTGACCGGGTCATTCCCATGCTCCCTTCAAGGCTTTCCGAAGAGGTGTGCAGTCTCAATCCCGGCGTTGACCGGATGGCCTTTTCGGTCTTTTTCACCATGACCGCTGACGGAGAAGTCCGCAAGCACGAGTTCCAGAAGACCGTGATCCACAGCAAGCGCAGGTTTGCCTATGAAGATGTGGAAGAGATTCTCAAGCGTGGCGAAGGTGATTTTTCCGACGAACTCCAGCTGCTCGACCGCATCAGCGTTCTGTTGCGTGAAAAGCGTTTCAAGCATGGCGGACTCGATTTTGAAACCGAAGAGGTGCGTTTCAAACTTGGCAGCAAGGGTGAACCGCTCGAAGTGATGAAAAAAGAACGCCTCGGCAGCCACCGCCTCATTGAGGAGTTCATGCTGCTTGCCAATCGTAAGGTGGCCGAGTATCTGACACGCACGTTCAAGGAGAATAAAAAAGAAGCCCAGCCGGTTATCTATCGCGTTCACGGCTCACCACAGCAGGAAAAGGTGATCATTCTCGCTAATTTCGTCAAAAGGTTCGGTTTTGACCTTAAGCTGAACAGGGGCAAGGACGGCCCGATCGTTACCGCCAAGGCGCTCCGCCAGCTTCTGCAGCAGGTCAAGGGGACCAATGTAGAGTTTCTGGTAAGCGAGCTTGTACTTCGCTCCATGTCAAAAGCGGTCTATACCGGCGATAATCTGGGCCATTACGGCCTCGGATTCGAGCACTATACCCATTTCACTTCACCCATCAGGCGCTATCCCGATCTCATTGTGCACCGCCTGCTCTTTGAATATGAAGGACTCAGAAAGAAACGCAGGAAAATATCCAGCACCCGGCTTACGGAGCTCGCCGATAAAATCCAGACGGTTTGCCAGATATCAAATGAGCGGGAGAAAAGTGCTGTCGAAGCTGAACGCGAATCAATCAAGCTCAAGCAGGTAGAGTACATGGCAAGCCATGTCGGCAAGGTCTATCCCGGTGTTATTTCCGGTGCTACCGATTACGGTATCTATGTCAGGATGGTCGATTTTGCGATCGAAGGCATGGTTCATATGCGCAATCTCACCGACGATTACTACGAGTATGACGAGGCATCCTACTCTCTTGTCGGAAAGCGCCGCAAGAAGCGCCTTCAGATAGGTCAGCGTATAAAAGTAAAAGTGCACAGCGTGGACATCCTGCGCCGCACCATCGACCTTGCCATAGAGTAAGGAAATTACTCCGCATCTGTCATTTCTCATCCGTCCCGATGCAATCGGGGCGGATGAGAAATATCTCACCATGCTCAGTACCTTTTTTATTTCAGTAAAACGCTTTAGATCTCTCTCTGACGTTCGAGATGACAAAACAGCGCGATGCGTCATTTCGAGCCCGATGCAATCGGGAGAGAAATCTCTGCCACGGAGGGATTAGCAATGGAACCTTACCTACCAGCAAAATGTTTTAGATCCCTCGTCCCGACTTGTCGGGACGAGGGATCTAAAACAGAGCGATGTGTGTGTCATTTCGAAGCCCCGACTTGTCGGGGGTGAGAAATCTGAGTGAATGTCGCCTCACTCTTCAATCCAAAATTCTTAATCCAGCATCAAGCATTGACGTTGTCTCAGGGCGAGAACAGATCATTTTCTTCACAGCGCGCAATATATCGTGCGATATCAAACTTCCGTGCGCAACCTGAGGCATTCATATAGCGGATTTTTCCGTAGACGGGCCGCTCAAACCATGGGCGGTCATGCAGCCCTCCAATCGACCATGCGACACCGGTGTAACCGTTCGGGTCCCTTCCGTCAAGAGCGTACCGGTCATTCAGTGATATAGCGGTTATGAAGGCCTGTTCCGGGGTTTCGCTCCATTCCAGAATTTTCTTTGCCCAGTACATGCGCATATAGCCGTGAATTTTTCCGGTTTTTACCAGCTCAAGCTGAGCGGCATTCCATAACCTTTCGTGTGTCGCTGCTGTTTCAAACTCTTCCGGTGTATAAATATACTCCCGAGGATCACCAGAATGGCTACTGAGTGACACTTTCGCCCAGGACGGCAGACCTTCAAAGGAGTCGTAATGGTCATTGTAACAGCAGTAGTTGTCCGAGAGCTCGCGCCGTACGATCAACTCTTCAAGAAAAGCTTTTCTGTCAATTTCCGGGGCATTGCTTTTTGCTGTTTGAAGAGCTGTGAACTGTGCACTGATCTGGCCGAAATGCAGGTAAGGGGAGAGCGTTGAAACTGCACCGGCGTTCGGGTCGTTGCGTTGCTCTGCGTATGATGCCAGTCTGCTCACCAGAAAGGTTTCAAGGCAATTCGCGGCAGCTTTTTCACCAGGCATTAATGCCGGGTCAGCCTTCAGTGACTGAACGATCCTGTTCCAATCCACAGGCTTGAGCTCAGCGGAAACGGAACGCGGTTTAATATCATGGAATTCGGTAAGAAACTCTGCAAGCAGCGCATTGACTTTCGGGCGAAATGTTCTTGCGGAATACTCCTGTTTGCCGGATGCAATCCAGCAGGGAACAATGTTGTGTGCATCGACCTCATAGAGCGGAACCTGTAGCTGCCCGGCAACAGATTTTTTCCACCGCCTTGAAATTTTCAGCGGTGAATAATCAGTCACCACCACTCCGGCTTTCATTTTTTGAGCAAAACGGGGGAGTTCGTTTTCGGGTTCACCCTGCAGAATACAAAATGGAATATTGAGGCTGCAGAGAGTCGCCTCAACCTCCTGAAGCCCTTTGAGCATGAATTCGTAATGGCGTAGCGGTGCCTGGAGAAACGAAGGAGCGAGCGTGAAGAGTACGATCAGCGGCTGCTGAAGGCTTTCAGCTTTCTGGAGCGCAAACAGTAGTGCCCAGTTACATCGGACCCTCTGATCGCGCGACATCCAGTAAATCACTGGTCCGTTCGACTCCTGGCAGTTGTTAAGGAGTCTGGTGCGACGGGGATCAGTCATATGGCAAGGCCGGACAGGCGGAGAAAATTATGCATGAGTTTCAGGCCGGTTGCTGTGTACTCCTCCCTGAACGCTTCAAACTGTTTGAGCAGCTCAGCGCGCTCCATTCCTTTCAGGTCGGTATCAATTCCTATCCATGTTAAAAACATATCCGGTGTCATTTCCGCATGGCACTGCAGGCCGTATGCGCTGCTGCCGACCTTTACAGCCTGAATAGGGCAGAGGGTACCTGACGCAAGCAGCTCCATATCCGAAGCAAGTTCAACAGTTTCTCCGTGCAGCTGAAAGACTCTGATGCTCTCGGCGAGTCCCGTAAAAAGAGCATCTGCTTTTCCTTTCGGAGTGAGCTGCATGCGATATTCGCGGCACTCCCCATCAAAAAATCCAATCTCTTTTTCCCTGCATTGCACCACCTTTCCGCCGCTCGCTTTTACAAGAGTCTGCATGCCGAGGCAGATACCCAGATAGGGAAGCTTTTCCTGCAGGGCTATTTTGATCTGACGGAGCTGATGCTGCATCGACGGAGTCGCATCGTTGGCGCTTTGAGGCCCTCCGAGTACCACGAGTGCGCCATAGTTTCTTGGATCAGGGAAGCTTTCGCCCTTTGCGAGATCAACACTATGCGAAGTAACGGCATGCTGGTGCAGCGCAGTTTCCAGAAGGCCGGGACCTTCATGGGTTATGTTTTTAACAATCAGCAGTTGCTTTGCCATTTCCTGTTCCGGTAATATGGTTGGTCGATTTTGATTGCCAGTCCCTTCAAATATCTCTGCTGTCTGTAAGATCACAAAATTTCGATGGATTGAAATACCCACAGCCTCCGGGTTTAATCAGAGTGTCACAGCCAAATATGCATTTGCTTTCAGTCAAAAACAGTAAATGCTGTTTCAAAGCTGGATATCCCCTAACCAATTCTGTGATGATGCCTTGATGTTGCGTTGCAATATGAAATATGCGATCAATTCGCGGTATCGACTCAGGAATACCCCCATGTAAATGGCGTGCACGATTAAAAAAATGTGTGTTTTTATGTTTAATACAGCGGTAACGGGAGTTTTATACTTTTTTTTAGCGTTTTACAGCTGCGGAAGCCATTTCAAGGTCGTCATTATAAATCGAACATCATTCCCGCTTGTTTGATGAGTGATACTTGTGAAGTATACACAAAACGTAATAATGCCCATTCATGCCGAACAATAACCGAACCGGTAAAAAAAATACAGGCCTCAAATCAACACAATTTGGCAGCAGTGCTCCTCTTTGGTTTGAATCCTTTCCGGAAGCATTGTCAATCATAGATCCTGAAGGGATCATATTACGGGTCAATGAGTCGTTTGCACTCTGGTTTGGCAAAAACCCGGAAGAGTTTATCGGCAATAATATTTATGATCTGGTCTCACCGGAAATTGCCGGTCACCGCAAAAAAAAGGTAGAAGAAGTTCTGCGTACGCGCAAACCGTTCTCATGGGATGATGAACGCAATGGCCGAATCTTTCACCATAGTATTTATCCCGTCCTCTCTCCTGAGGAGGGTGCTGTCGATCATATAATGACGGTTTCACAGGATGTTACGGATTTCCAACGATCAGAAAAAAATCTTCACGCCAGTACTGAACGATTGCAACTCATTATGGCAGAAACTCATGCCGGCAGTTGGGAGTGGGAGCTGAACACAAATATCAATATCTGGTCAGATGAACTTTGGCAACTGTTCGGAATGGAAAAGTATAGCAGAGAACCTTCTTTTGAGCTCTGGCGGCAATCGATCATCCCGGAAGATCGGCACAGGACTGAAAAAGCTGTGATGAACGCATCAAACAAGGGGGTCGAATTTACAGTCGAATGGCGTGTTTGTGGGTGTGATGGAGAATTACGCTGGCTTATGTCGAAAGGAGTGCCATTTAAAGACAGCGTTGGGCAGGTTTGCCGGTATGTCGGCATCGTCATTGACATAACTGACCGCATGAA
>Ga0326726_10006611_pt1 | contig 10444 bp, 8 predicted proteins | sample MHFenrmetagenome_2_FD_207603 | JGI IMG/M metagenome (GOLD analysis project Ga0326726, IMG submission 207603) | Lab enriched peat soil microbial communities from Michigan Hollow, Ithaca, NY, United States - MHF15MN | ecosystem: Environmental > Terrestrial > Soil > Wetlands > Peat | place: USA... | reverse complement strand
CAGCACTCGGCTATTACCTGCTGAATGCAGGCCGATGGGATGGACAGATGATCCGGATCGAGCAGGGCAGGAACAAGGAGAATCCCAATATCATCCGACTCGTCAGTGACAATTCTAAAATGCAGCGTACCGTTTTTTTCGGGGGGAATGCAAGGGTGAGAATTGAGGGAGACTATCTTTTCTATCCGCAATAACCCTGTACGATATTTTTTCAAAAAGTACTATCGAGCTGCTTTTAGTCCTTGGAACCTGTCTGAACCCTTCGTTGCAGGGATATCATCCTGAATCCGGTCCCATCGATTTTTCCGGGGCTACGGGAATTACACATATCTATTTCTTGTGTACCTGAAAGACATTGTAATGACTTCGCAGGTCCGGTGTTCATGGAAACGTTGAGACTAACTCTACTGCCAGAAAATCCACTGCCAGAAAAAAACACAGGGGCAGCGACCGCAATCCAGGGGATCGCAGTACGGCTCAGTACTGCCCGGACCAGGGGGGAACTGGGTGCCATCCTCGCCGATGAGATCCAGATGTACTCGATGTTCGATCTCCAGATCATCGGGGGCCGTCTCCATAGTGAGATTGAAAAACTGCCTTCACCCTACCGGGAATCAATTCGCCCCTACTTCCGAGAGCAGCTCTTTGGCAAACACCACCAGCTCCTTGCAATGCATCGCAACAAGGCGTTCGACCGGATGGATGCCCCCCTCCGCGACCCCGGGATGTTCGGCAAATTCTGTGCGATGGTCCCCGAGGGATGTTTCTCATGGAATGACTCAAGCGAACGCAACCCATACTTCCGGAATCCTAAGAACCGCCTGTTCTATTACCTGATAGCTGCATTCACCATGTTTGTCCTTGATGAGCCGGGACATCCTGCAGGTATGCCTTTTCCCGGCGGTTTTTCTGTGGAACAGCGGGGGAAAGAATATTATTGCCTGATCCGGGACAAGGAAAAAGATGTGTTCTATTCGATCTGCAATTTCTGCCCTGCCCGCCAGACGGAAGATACCTGATATAGACCATTTTTTTACCATTCCTTATTGAGGATTGAATAACCTATGATTGCCACGATCCGGCAGGCCAAAGTGTGAGGATCGGAAACCGTTTAAGATATTCCCGTGAAAAAGGATACAAGAAGAACCATGTCCCCCAAAAAAGAACCGGCCGCCTCGAAAGATGACGATATCACGAGAATCAGGGTAAGTAAAAACGGCCCCTACATCGTTTCCGGGGGCATCCCCCTCCAGATAAAAGAGATCCGCAACGATTCAGAAGGATACTGCAGTACCTGGCATGAGATTACGACATTCCCCCTGCAGGAACAATACTCCCTGTGCAGGTGCGGGCATTCGAAAAACAAACCCTTCTGCGATGGTACCCATGCAAAAATTCACTTCGACGGGACCGAGACGGCCGACGATAAACCGTATCTCGAACGGGCAGAAAAAATTACCGGGCCAACCCTGTCGCTGACTGACGCTGATAATATGTGCGTCCATGCCCGGTTTTGCATGCGTGCCGGGGGGATCTGGAACCTTACCCGGCAATCAGGCAATAGTGAGGCCAGGGAAATTGCCATCGAAGAGGCGGCTAACTGCCCGTCCGGGCGTTTAGTTGTCTGGGACAAAAAAACCGGAGAGGCACTTGAACCCGAATTTGAAAAATCCATTGTTGTCATCGAGTATCCCCCACGGAGTGAACATGGCCCGCTTTGGGTGAGAGGCGGTATTCCCGTTGAATCATCCGAGGGTCATGTTTACGAAGTCCGGAACCGCGTTACACTGTGTCGTTGCGGAAAATCGTACAATAAACCGTTCTGTGACGGCAGCCATGTAGAGAGATGATGGGCTGACAAAGAACTTTTATAATATCCATCTTCCTGATGAATGGCTCAATGTTCTTTCACCAGGAAAAGTTGTCCGAAATGCCGAAAAGTATCCCAACTGGCAGGTCATTTCCCCCCTTCTCCGTCAGGCACTTTTTTTTTAAAATTTCAGAACCCTTCAGGATCCACTGCATCCCAGCGAACCTTCGCTTTCCGGATTAGCAGTAACGTGGGGATGGCAAGAATGACTGCCGAGAGGGCGAAGTACGGGTTCGCAAAGGAAACTGAGGTGAAGATGGTCATTACCATGCCGACAAGGATGAGGTACACGAAGAGTACCCTGACATCGTAGACCAGCACATTGGGGGAGAGCCCACAGAGCCAGGCCATGACGCTCACCGCGTAAAACGAGACCGAGATCGCGAGCACGACCGCCGGGACGAGATACGCGGCCTCCCCTGAGAGGAGCGCAACAACCGCGATGAAGATGGCCGGGATCACCTGGAGAACCCCGAACGTGGTGAGTTTGCTCGCGATCAGCGTACTGACTGCAACGGGCAGACAGGCATAAGGACCGAAGGTGTCGAACATCGTGACCCACGTGTACATCGTTGAAGCGATTATACCGGTGGTAATGGCAACGATGAAAAGCAGGCCATGAGGCGGAAAGAACGGGCCCAGCAGGGAGAGGAAGAACCAGATCACCGCGAGGGGGAGGAGGAACGAGAAAATCGTCTGGCCGACCAGGCTCCCGCTCCGGTACAGGTCGAGGGTATCTTTGGCGGCGAGCGGGGGATTCGGAAGGAACGAAAATCGCCGCACAAGGGGCGCAAAGGAGTCCCTGTACATCTTTTCCGATCCCACCGATTCAGGATTGAACAGCAGGATCGCGACCCCGAACAGGAGTGCAAGCACGATGCAGGAGATCAGGAAGTTTAACCATGTGAATGCGCTGTTGAGGAGGAGCGGCGGAAAAAAGAGCACCGGATTCATGCCCGCCATGACCGAAATGCCGCCCATGCCAACACCAAAAGCCAGCAGGACGAGCAGGAGTATCAGTCGTGAGCGGGCATAGACTGCCGAGAGGAAGAAGACGCCGCAGAGACCAAAGAGGAACGAGAGCGTCAGGGTGAGAAGCAGGAGCAGGGCAGCTGCAAGGGGGACACCGGTAAACGGCGATGCAAGGATATACCCGAAACCAAAGGGCAGGACCCAGAGGAAGAAGTAATAGACCGTGTCCTTGATGACAAAGTTCAGGAAGATGAATTTCTCGGAGAGCGGGAGGCTCCGGGCAGAGTAGGCGAGAAGGCTTGCCTGGCCGAATCGCCGGTTCATCACCTCGTTGCCCAGCAGCCCGAACCCCCCGACCATGATCCCGAGCATCAGGTAGTTCGCATGGACGATCAGGGTGAGGTTACCGGCAGGGAGTGTGGTCCGCATCAGGGGGAGAAGGAACGACCCCATGAACGCGATCCCGAAGATCATGACCGGGAAGAGGGCAAAGGAGAGGCTGCCAAACATCGTGGAATGGACCCGCCACTCCTCCTTTACCATACTGGTGAACAGTTCAAACATGGCCATCCTTCCGGACGAGCGAGAGGAAAAAGGAGGGCAGGTGCTCATTCCTGCTGGTCAGTCCGGCAACCGGGCCGGTGTGGAGCAGGGCGCCCTTGTGGAGGATCGCAAATCCCGAGCAGATCTCCTCGGCCACCTCAAGGATGTGGGTCGAGATGAAGATCGTCTTACCCTTTTTGACGTATCCCGCGAGGTAATCCTTGACGAGATCCTGCATGATCGGGTCGAAGTTAATCAGGGGCTCGTCAATCAAAGCGACCGCCGGCTCGTGGATGAATGCCTGGGTAAACATCAGTTTCTGACGGGTGCCCCGCGAGAGGTCCTTACAGAGAACATTCTTCTTATCGGCAAAATCGAGGAAATCGAACCACCAGTCCGCCTTTTTCTCAATGTCCGGGATCTTCCGGATTGCCGCGACGAACTCGAGGTACTCTATCGCGGTGAGGAAACTGGGTGGGGTTTCCTGTTCCGGGATAATTCCAACACGCCCCCGAACTCCGACAGGATCCTCTTCAACGATCAGCCCGAGTACCATTGCTGAACCCGAAGTCGGGCGTACCTGCCCGGTCAGCATCTTTATCATGGTGGTTTTCCCGGAACCGTTCGGGCCAAGCAACCCGAAGAGTGCGCCTTTCTCTACTTTCAGAGAAACGTTGTTGACCGCGGTTACATCACCATACGTTTTTGTGAGATTTTTTGCTTCCAGAACGATTTCCATTCGCTGCTCCCTGTTGCTGAATAAGAGTCCTCGTTTCTTTACCTAAATACCTCGCGGTACGAAAACCGGTATTAAAAAAAGGTACTGTTGTTCCGGATTATTCAGAACCCTTCCTCCTCTTTTCAAGCCGGTCGGTAAATTCACCAACCAGGGAGAGAATGGCCGGCATGATAAAGATCGCACCCATCAGGGAGAAGCCGACGGCGATAAGGGTTGTGATACCAAAGTTGCTGATAATAGGGAAGCTGGCAAGGCAGAGCGCCGAGAACCCGAAAAAGGTTGCCAGACCGGACACCGTGATTGCGGTACCTATCTTGTTTACACTTTCCTGGATGGCGGCAAGGTGGTCATGCAACCGCTCCTGTTCTTCAGCGTACCGCTCCATGACAAGAATAGTGTATTCTGCCGCAACACCTATGGTCATCGATCCCAGTGTAGCAGTAAGCGGGTTATATGCGATCCCGAGTGTGTACATTGCAACTGCATTCCACCCGATGATGATAACGATCGGGACGAGAGGCGATACCGCATGGAGGTGCCGGTAGACGAGCACGAGGAATACGAAGACCAGGATGAACCCCAGGTAGGTCATGCTCTCCTTGGACGACGATAGTTCGCCCATCAGGGACGTAAAGAGATCAAAACTCCCGATAGGTTGTACCTTGATGCCAACCGGTGGCTTGAGGAATGCGATATCTTTAACTATCTGTTCTTTTAAGGATGTTTTTTCCGCTGATTCGAGTTTTTGTGTACCGAACTGGATCACGGCATCCATGGAACCGCTGAGATAGGGTTTTTTGATATCTGAGGGGATTTTTTCAAGTACCGTGTTCAACTGGTTCTGGGTCTCGGGCATTACACCCCCGTTATAGGCAAGTATATAGGTAACAATGCTCGTTGCCCGGGTCAGTTTCGCGTGATGGGAGAGCTCATAATCCTGGAACTGTTTCATCCATTTCACGCAATCAAGATCCGTTACGCTCTGTCCCTGAACATAGAAGGACGCGGAATCTGTTGCCCCGATGACTCTCGCGACCTTGTCCATCGAGATCAGTGCGGGCATATCACTGGGGACAAAAGCATTCTCACTGGTCTCGATGGGAATGATGGTGTCAATCTGGAATCCGATGACTGCTACAAGCGCAGCGACAAGGAGGATCGGTACCGGATTTTTGGCAATCTTTACTGACGTATCCGTGAGGAACTGGCCATAGGACCAGGAGCTTTTCTTCTTTCCGCGGGATGCTGGTGGTTTCGTTGAATCCCCGATTATTGAATCACATGCCCCCTCACCCACCGCATAACAGACCTCGGTTTTCTGCACTTTGGGTTTATAGTCGAGCAGGATCGCAATAGTGGGAAGTCCGATGAGAGACATGGAATACGAACACATTACTCCGATAATTGACACGAGACCGAACGACCGGATCATGGGCACCGGGGAGATGAACATCGCGAGGAATCCCATGCAGGTTGCGAGCATCGCGTACATGACCGCAGGACCGGTACGGGTTACGGTCATGAAGACCGCATCATCAAGGGATCCTTTCCGCGACTCTTCGTCGAACCGTGCATGGAACTGGATCGCATAATCTATCCCGAGACCGATGAGCACCGGGAATGCACCAACCACTGCCATGTTCAGCTGGATGCCCGCGAGGCCCATAAGTCCCAGTGAGGTAATAAGCCCTGCACCAACAAGGACAACCGGCAGGAAACGATAGCGGACATAGGCAAAGAGAATGCCCATGACGATAATCATCAGGACCATGGCGCCACCGATGAGCACACCCATATTGCTCATGAGTGCCTTGGACATCTCTTTGGAGAACGCAGGGCTGCCCGTGACGGTCACCTTGGTTCCCGGCGGGGGGCTGGATGCATCAACAACGGATATTACATTGTCGAGTGCGCCATTCCTGGCTTTTTCTGACAATCCCTCGGAGAGCTGGATCTGGACGAGTGACATCACGTTGGAAGGGACGGCAGTTGCACGGGTTTCCGGGGGAATCAGTGCAACGATGGCGTCGACTTCAGCACGGGTCCGGGGCAGTTCCCCGCCATTCATACTCCTGAGGATATCGACTATGCTATAGACTGATTTGATATTCTGCTGCTGGCGGACGGTAGCCTCGAGTTCATCTATATAGGCAAGAATATTCGGGTCGAGGGGGTCGCTCGTCTCGATGATGAAGATGAGCGTATCTGACTGGAACGTAGCCGTATATTTATCATTGAGGATCCCCTTTTCCGAGTCCTTGTTCAGGTAGGTAGCCGTCCCGGTTTCCATGCTGATCTGCGTCATGCCGTACAGGGCAACAAAGAAGACCAGGATCAGCAGGCCCAGCATCAGTTTCGGGCGATGGATGATAGCCCCGGCGACCTTTTCAAAAATTTTATCGATCATGTAATCCCGATTTCCCGGTTTGTTTTTTTTACTATCCTCAGGATATTCTGGTGTTATTCCCTTATGTCTTTGCGATGGGTGAGCCGGAAGCGGAGTTCATTTTTCCCGATCACAGAAAAAATGAGTTTTATCAGGACTCCCTGCGCTGCCGGTAGATGAAAAATCCTGTACCTATTATCACTAAGGCAATGACGGCGAGTGCGAGCGGGTTTGAGAGTATACCCGCGATAATACCCTTGTCTGCCCCGACCTGGACGCGGACTTTCAGGGGGTTCGAGATCAGGGTATTATCAAGTGCATCGCGGTACCGGATCTCTGAATCGAGCGCGTACTCCTTGATTGTCGCTGCTTTGTCTACGGAAATTTCAAAGGCTGCCTCCCGGGTTTCCCCCGGTGCAAGCGTACCGAGAAATGCGGTATCATCACTGCTGGTGAACGGATCGACGGCACTGATGCGGGCCTGAACATTGTATGCCGTGGCACCGCCGGAATTGATATACTGGACGTTAATTATTTTCTTCTGTCCGGGAGCGATCTCACCGGGAAGGGAGGTGACATTAAACTCAATCTTTTTACCGACCGGCATACCAATCGTTTCAACATCTGACGTCACCTGTTCCCCCTCGCCATTCTCGTAATTCACCAGCACGTCAAGGGGATATGTCTGCTCTTCAGCATCGCTGGAGACGGATACCTTAAACCGGCCGGTCAGTGTTTGATTGACGGGAAAATCACCGATGTAGATGCTGTTCGTCGTGGGTATAACCGGGCTCTTTTCATTGCGGACAATCCTGAGGATGGCATTCTTACCGTCCTCGTGGCCGATATTTTTCACGGTAAGGGTTACATACCCTTCAGTCCCGGCGTTCAGGTGCTCCGCCCCGGTAGAAAGTATCTGTATCTTCAGTTCCGGCTTAATTTTAATCGGAAGACTGAAGGTTTCATTTCTTTCTTTGTAGTAATACTGGATGGTGTCTGACCCGTATTGTTCCGCTTCGTACATGTAGGAATACTTCAGGATAAGAGGAAGATTGTATATCCCCGATGCAGCATCGGGCTGGATTTTTGTCGTGAATACACAGCTTGCGATGCTGCTCCCCTTCAGGTCTCCCAGCATCTGCGGATCGGATTTGACCGTAACAGGGGCATCGCCGGCAGCAAGTGAGACGGTCAGGAATTTTGCAGTATTCGGAAGATCGTCCCGCTCGACAATCGACGACTGGATAAACTTGAACTCGTTTACCCCTTTGTTCTCGATGATCACCTTGAGCGATACGGTATCCCCGGGACTTACTTCGTTGGTTCCGGATATGTATGCAGATAGTTCAGGGCTCCCGGCCATATACTTGCTTGCCGCACTAACGGGAGAAATGATAACTACGGCAATAACGATGGCAACAAAACTAATGCACCATAACGTGTTGTGCCGATGGTTCAAAGCATCGGTCGTAGTTCCTACAGTCGTAGTATCAGAATTTTTTCTTTGCTGAGTATTCGTCATAGATGTCCTCTGTTGAAAGGATGTTGGTATAGGTTGAAAGTAATTATATATAAATATATGTCTTATTGATTATACATGGAACTTTTATAACTTCTTTATCTTTGGAATACAGTGAATGTGTGAAACCTGGTTTCAGATGACATTAAAAAGGACTGTATGCAATTCTCATCCGATAAGATGCTGAAGCTCTGCGATCCTGTCCCTGAGAGCCTTTTCTCGTTCCGTTGCCTCAGTGATATCGGTCATAGTGATATAGGCGCTTACTATACTCCCCCGCAGTGCAGTAGTGATACGGCCGAAAATACATCGGCGGTTTCCATCTTTCCGGTTGATCCAGAAGGTAATCTCCCTGGTGTCTTCCGACCCGGGACAGATATGGGTAACAAGATCTTCAATATTTTCGCAGTCTTCCCGGGACACAAGATCCGGAGGTCTCATTCTTTGTAGCTCTTCCAGAGAATACCCGGTTATCGTAGAAATTCTCCGGTTGGCAAAGACAAATTTTCCGTTTTCAACAATAATAAGGCCATCCTGGATGTTTTCGACCATCATACGGAAACGCTGCTCACTTTGCAGGAGCGCAGCTTCCTTATCCTTGAGTTCCGTGATATCGGTGAAGATAATGAAGCTGTACCGGGTAACTGCATCCTGTACTCTCGTGACCCGGCCATACACAAACCGTCGTTCCCCGTCTTTCCTGATAATCCACATCTCGAGTTTACCGGGTCCCTCATACCCGGTTTCCATCATCTGGATCTGGTCGGCTGCCTGCTGGCGATCCTCCGGGGCCACAATGGAAAGCGGATTCATCTTCCGTAATTCTTCATACGAATAGCCACTGATCTCTGCTATGCGGCGGTTCACAAAGACGTTTTTATCATTTTCCATAATGATGATCCCGTCCTGGATGTTCTCAGCCATCAGCCGGAACCGTTCTTCGCTCTTCCGGATCTCCCGCTCCGCGAGCATGTGTTCGGTGATGTCTTCAAGGATAATCGTACTACCTTTTTTACCGTCTTCGAATACCGTTGGCACGGATTTCTGCTTAAAGATCCGCTCGCTTTCATTTTTCAGCCTGAACGTGATGGTATTTCCCTGTTCTTCGAATCCGCTGGTGAGCGTCTCGAGCAATTCGTGCACATCCACATCGGGCGGATTCAGATAGGCGATATTCTTTCCGATCGTTTCCCGTCTTGAAAGATTCAGGAGTTGGAGTAAGTTGTCGTTCGCATCGATGATCCGGGACTCGTTATCCAGGACCATGATAAGTTCATTTGAATAACTGAGCATGGCAGAGAGGGGGACACGCTGGGACAGCGTGAATACCTTTGCCATGCCGTAGGTTCGCATATCCACCTGCCCGGAGATGAGAAGGATATCAAGATATCTCCCGATAGTGTTCTTGTTTTTGTTGAGCGCCTTTGAAATATCGGTTACACTCATCCCCTCCGGGTTCTTCTTAAGAAGATCTTTGATCAGGGAAAGTTCGTGTTCATAATCGAGCATCATGTCTGTCAGCGCTGTTTGAGAGCAGGTGGAATGTACATTAAAAGATAATCCGTTTGTATAGTTAATACAACAAAATTATTTATAAAGGTTTGTTTGATTCTCATTTTTATGCGAGTCTTTGCCCACGCTCAACAGTTTCTTATCTCAACCTGAAGAATATCATACTAAATTTATGAATCTTGAGCTGTTCGACCGGATGCCGGATGAAGACAAGCATAAGTATCTTGAATTTCTCCTCTGGCATTACCGGGTGGTGGACGCATTCTGGTTTATTAACATCGCCGACCGCTACGGCCAGCCCGCCGCAGAAACTATCAATGAACAGGTCTGGGGTCGTGTTGCCGGAATGGCGGCCAGGGATATTGCGAACCGGTTTAATATTACCGGAAAAGGACTGCAGGGGTTTGTCAGGGCACTCCGTCATTTTCCCTGGGCGATGATCGTGGGGTATGATATCGACGAACGGGAAGATGAGGTAATTCTTACCGTTCCGTCATGTCCGACTCAGGAAGCCAGACTCCGGCGCGGCCAGGGTGAATATGTCTGCCGTGAGATGCATCGTGCGGAATTTACCGGATTCGCTCAGGAAATTGATCCCCGGATACGAGTCGAATGTTTTTTCGCGCCTCCCGATCCCCATCCGAAGGAAATGTTCTGCAGATGGCGATTTTACCTGAAACCTGAATAATTCTTCCCTGATAAAGGCTTCAGCAGATTTACCGGCATGAATCGCCCCTTCCTCATGTCGTCTGATAAAATTAATAATAAACCGATTTTATTTGGTTATTTGTTTTGAAATATCAGGATCCTCTGTCCGTTCATAACCTGCAATGTGCAGGTATGAAAAATATTATAGTATCCTGGTACTACAATGCCAGTGTAAGGGATGAAAAACAGATCGGT
>Ga0326726_10006610_pt1 | contig 10445 bp, 5 predicted proteins | sample MHFenrmetagenome_2_FD_207603 | JGI IMG/M metagenome (GOLD analysis project Ga0326726, IMG submission 207603) | Lab enriched peat soil microbial communities from Michigan Hollow, Ithaca, NY, United States - MHF15MN | ecosystem: Environmental > Terrestrial > Soil > Wetlands > Peat | place: USA... | reverse complement strand
GCCCTGCAGCGCGCCGTAATGACGCTCGTTCAGGCGCCAGTCGCGCTCGACCGGAATCCACATGCGATCCATTTCATCGAGCATCAGCCACAGCGTCCGTATCGCGCGCTTCAGCACCGACGTGAACGCGATGTCGAACTCGTGATGCTGGTCGCGCAGCAGGCGGCCGGCGGACAGCGCTTCCGCGCGTCCCTGTTCCGTCAGGTCGACATCTGTCCAGCCCGTGAACAGGTTTTCCAGGTTCCAGGTGCTCTGGCCATGACGGACCAGGACGAGCTTGCCGGCCAAGTCGGAACTCCATCGCAGAATTCAGGCGGCGTTATATCACAGCGCAGCGCGATTACCCGCGTGCTGGGCTATAATACGCCGCCCCGACGAATCGTCGGGTTTTGCATTTTCCCATGTCCACCTCATCACAACTCTCGACGCGCACTCTCGCACTCGGCGCGCTCGGGGTGGTTTACGGGGATATCGGCACCAGCCCGCTGTACGCGTTCCGCACCTGCTTCGTCGGCGTGGACGGCATCGCGCCGACGCCCGCGAACATTCTCGGCATCCTGTCATTGATCTTCTGGTCGCTGACGATCGTGATCTCGATCATGTACGCGGGGATCATCCTGCGCGCCGACAACCACGGCGAGGGCGGCGTGTTGGCGCTGATGGAGCTGGTGCTGGCGAAGAAATCCTGGCTGCCGGCGACCGCGACAGTGACGCTCGGCCTGTTCGGGGCGGCGCTCTTCTTCAGCGACGGGGCGATCACGCCCGCCATCACCGTGATGTCCGCCGTCGAAGGACTCTCAGTCATGAGTCCGGCATTCAGCGGCGCCGTGATTCCAATGGTGATCATCATCCTGTTCCTGCTGTTCAATTTCCAGAAGCGGGGCACGGGCGCGGTCGGCGGCTTCTTCGGACCGGTGATGGTCGTCTGGTTCCTGTCGCTCGCCGTCCTCGGCATCGGCTGGATTGTGCGCCAGCCGTCGGTGCTCGCCGCGATCAACCCCGCTTACGCGGTCGCCTTTCTGTTCGAGAATCGCGGGGATTCGCTGGTCGTCGTGGCAGCGGTGTTCCTGGCGGTGACCGGCGGTGAGGCCCTGTATGCGGACATGGGCCATTTCGGGCGGCGCCCGATCCGGCTCGCCTGGTACGGTCTCGTGTTGCCGTCACTGGTGCTGAATTACTTCGGCCAGGGCGCGCTCGCGCTGTCGGATCCGCTGACCGTGACGAGTCCTTTCTACCTGTTGGCGCCGGAGTGGGTGCTGACTCCGCTCGTATTGCTGGCGACGGCTGCCGCGATCATCGCCTCGCAGGCCGTCATCTCGGGTGTCTATACGGTCGCGCATCAGGCGATGCAACTTGGATTCCTGCCGCGCCTGACCGTCGTCCATTCATCCGACCAGACTGAGGGGCAGATTTACGCGCCGGCGGCAAACTGGATCCTGATGTGGGCGACTATCGGCCTGGTGCTGGCCTTCGGCTCCTCGGATGGGCTGGCGGGCGCCTATGGCGTCGCGATCGTCGGCGCGATGCTGGTCAATAATGTCTTCGTCATTGCCTGGCTCGGTGCGCAGCAGGAACGCCGGGCGCGGATATTGCTGGCGGTCGCGTGCTTCGTGCTGGTGATCGAACTTGCGTTTCTCACGGCCAACAGCCTGAAGATCCCGGCGGGCGGCTGGCTGCCGCTCGCTGCAAGCGGCATGATCCTGACCATCATGCTGACCTGGCGCGATGGGCGGCTCGCAGGCCTCGATCAATTGCTGCGGCGCCAGATGCCGCTGCGCACGCTGATCGCGCTCGCGACCAGCGACGAACTGAACCGCGCGCCGGGGACGACCGTCTACCTGGACAGCAGCGCCAACAGCGTCCCGCGCGCGCTCCAGCGCATGATCGAGTCCCACAAGACGATTCACGAGCGGGTCGTGCTCCTGACCGTGGAGACAACCGATGAGCCGCGCTCGGAAAAAGGGCAGCGCGTCACCGTGCGCGAGCTGGCGCCGGGCCTGTACCGCGTCGTGGCGCGCTACGGCTTCATGGAATCGCGCAGCGTGCCCTCATTGCTTGCCGAGGCGGAGGGCGAAGGACTGCCGTACCGGCCAGCCGAGACCATCTACATCCTCGGGCAGAAGAACATCCTCGTGACGGGACGCTCGGGGCTCGCCCGCTGGCGCAAGCGCCTGTACGCGGCGATGGCGCGGAATGCGCGCCCGGCCGCCTATCACTTCGGCCTGCCGCCGGGACGCGTCATCGAGATCGGCGAGCAGCTGGAAATCTGACTTCAGCGCTCGGCCAGGCGCCGCACCGCCTGCAGCGCGACGGACAGCGTCGGGAAGTCCGCGCTGCCGATGGTCTTCATCTCCTGCACGGCGCGATTGAGGTTCTCGGCCTCTGCGCCGCCCTGTGCGAGCCAGGTGCGAATGGCCGCGCCCGGTTCGCGTCTGCCGCTGCGCGCCAGTACCTTGTCGCAGAGCCTGCGATGCAGAAGGTAGGACTCCTCGCGCAGCGTGCCGCGCGCAACGGCCTGCCAGTGGCCCTCGACCGTGAGCCGCTCGATTTCGCCGCGGATCCAGTCGAGCCCGATGGACGCGCCGAGGCTGAAATAAACCCTGGCCGCATGCGTCACTGGCACCCTGCGCGCGAGCGCCACCTCGACGATGTCCACGCCCGAATGGACCGCGCCCAGGCAGGCGACGCGGCGCGCGACATGCGGCGGCACGCCCTCGCGCGCGTAGCGCTGCAGCGCGCGATCGTAGCGCTCGATCTCCAGGCCCTCGATCAGCTCGGGCAACTCGCGCATCAGTTCGGTGACGCCCGGGCCGAGGCGCGACACGGCGCGCTCGATGTCGAGGTCCTTGCCGGGGTTGCGCAGCACCCACTGGGTCAGGTGCCGCACCAGCCGCGTCGTCTCGTACATCATGTCGTACTGCAGTTCCGTCGGCGCGCGGTCATCCAGCGCCTCGATGTCCGCCCACAGCTCGCGCATGCCGGTCACTTCTCGCGCGATCGAGTAGGCGCGCGCGATGCTGCCGACATCCGCGCCGGTGTCCTCCTGCGTGCGGATTGCGAACACCGGACCCATGCGGTTGACCATGCTGTTGGTCGTCGCGGTGACGATGATCTCGCGGCGCAGCTGGTGGCGCAGGATGGCGCGCGGATACTTCCTCTGCACCGGTTTCGGGAAGTAGCGGGTCAATTCGCTGCCGAGATAGCTGTCCTCCGCGACATTCGACTCTATGAGCCGGTCGTAGAGCCAGATCTTCGAATAGGACAACAGCATCGCAAGCTCGGGGCGGGTGAGGCCGAGGCCCTGGCGGCGGCGCTCGACGATCTCGTCGTCCGCCGGCAGCGCCTCCAGCGCGCGGTTCAGCGTCCCGGAACGTTCCAGCGCATGGATCACGTGGCCGAGTTCCGAGATGCGCTCTGCGGCCCGCGCCTGCAGCGTCGAGATCGCGAGGCTCTGCAGGTAGTTGTTGCGCAGCACCAGCGCGGCCACTTCGTCGGTCATGCGCGCCAGCAGCCTGTCGCGCACGGCGCGCCGCAGCCTGCCCGATTCCATCATCGGGTTCAGCAGGATCTTCAGGTTGACCTCGACGTCGGAGCAGTTGACGCCGCCCGAGTTGTCGATGAAATCGGTGTTGATCCGGCCGCCCGCCGCCGCGAACTCGATGCGCCCGCGTTGCGAGAGCCCCAGGTTGCCGCCTTCGCCGACCACGCGGCAGCGCAACTCGCGGCCATCGACGCGCAGCGCGTCGTTCGAGCGGTCGCCGATCTCGGCATGGGTCTCGTCGGCCGCCTTGACGTAGGTGCCGATGCCGCCGTTCCACAGGAGGTCGACCGGCATCTTCAGGATGGCGCGGATGATCTCGACCGGTGTCGCAGCCGCGGCCTCGATGCCCAGCATCGCGCGCGCCTCGGCCGAAAGCGCGATCGACTTGCTCTGCCGTGAATGGATCCCGCCGCCCTTCGACAGCAGCTTCGCGTCGTAGTCCTCCCAGCTGGAGCGCGGAAGCCGGAACAGGCGCTGGCGCTCGGTGAAGCTCCTGGCCGCGTCCGGCGACGGGTCAAGCAGGATGTGCTGGTGATTGAATACCGCCAACAGGCGGATGTGCCTGGAGAGCAGCATCGCATTGCCGAATACGTCGCCCGACATGTCGCCGATGCCGGCGACCGTGAAGTCCTGGGACTGGATATCGACGCCGATCTCGCGGAAGTGACGGCGGACCGATTCCCAGCCGCCGCGCGCCGTGATCGCCATCTTCTTGTGGTCGTAACCGGCCGAGCCGCCGGAAGCGAACGCGTCGCCCAGCCAGAAGGCGTATTCCGCCGAGATCGCATTCGCGACATCCGAGAAGGTCGCCGTGCCCTTGTCAGCCGCCACGACGAGGTAGGGATCATCCGGGTCGCAGCGCACGACATCGGGCGGCGGCACGACCTTGCCGCCGACGACGTTGTCCGTCAGGTCGAGCAGCGCGCGTATGAACGTGCGGTAGCATTCCGTGCCGTCGCGCTGCGCTTCGTCCCGGGTCGGCGGTGGCCGGCGAGGCACGAATCCGCCCTTTGCGCCGACCGGCACGATCACCGTGTTCTTGACATTCTGCGCCTTCATCAGCCCGAGGACCTCGGTCCGGAAGTCCTCGCGACGGTCCGACCAGCGCAGGCCGCCGCGCGCGACCCGGCCCATGCGCAGGTGCACGCCCTCGAACTGCGGCGAGTGCACGAAGATCTCGAACATCGGCTTCGGTTGCGGCGTCTCTGGGACCCTGCGCGGATCGATCTTGATCGAGAGGTAGGACTTCGGTCCGCCGCCTGCCGCGGCCTGGAAGAAATTCGTCCTGAGGGTCGCGTCGATCGCCGCCAGGAATGCGCGCAGGATGCGGTCGTCGTCGATGCGCGTGACCTGCGCAAGCAGCTTTTCCAGTGCGCGGCGCTGGCTCGCTTCGGCGCGCCGCCGGGCCGGACCCTTGAGCCCGGGATCGAATTTCGCCTTGAACAGCCGCAGCAGGCGGCCCGCTGCGGCGGCATTGCTGGCGAGCGCGTTCTCGACGTAAGCCTGTGACAGCGGCAGTCCGAGCTGGCCGAACCAGCGCGCATAGGTCCTGAGCACCATCGCCTCGCGCCATTCGAGGTCCGCGGCGAGCACGAGGCGGTTGAAGCCGTCGTTGTCCGCCCGCCCGAGCCATACGCTCGCGAATGTCGCCTTGAAGCGCGGGCCGTCGCTCGCCAGGTCGATGCGCACGCCGCGCGGATGCTCGAGTTCGAAGTCCTGGATCCAGAAGGTGCCCGTGGCAGCGTTGATTTCGTAGGGCCGCTCGCTGATCAGCTTCAGGCCCAGGTTTTCGATGGTCGGCAGCACGTCGGAGATCGGGATCGGGCTCTCGCGCCGGTACAGCTTGAACTGCAGCTTGTGCTGCGGTTGCCCCTCGTTGCGGTAGAGGTGCATGCGCAGCCCCGTGGGTTCCGCAACGAGGCCCTCAAGGCAGCCGATGTCGCCGATGGCCTCCTCGGTCGTCGTGTCCTCCTGATAGGCGGCGGGGAAGGCCTCGCCCCATTCCTGCGACAACCGCGACGAATGTGCATCGTCGTGCACATCGCGCAGTCCCTCCAGCAGGTGATCCGTCCAGGTCCGCACGGACTCCATGATCTGCCGCTCGAGTCCGGCCGCATCGACCGGGCGGCTCGTCTCCAGCGGCGTGCGTACGAGCATGTGCAGGCGCGCGAGCACCGACTCGGAGAGCTGCACCTGCGACTCGATCGCCTGGCCCCCGAAGGCCTGGAGCGCGAGCCGCTCGATGCGCTCATGGACCTGCGTGTTGTAGCGGTCGCGCGGAACGAACACGAGGCAGGAATAGAAACGGCGGAACAGGTCGCGGCGCACGAACAGGCGCACCTGCGCCCGCTCGTAGAGGTTGACGATGCCGCGGATGATCCGGACCAGGTCGCCGACCGTCGCCTGGAACAGCTCGTCGCGCGGGAAAGTCTCGAGCGCCTGAACCACGGCCTTGCTGTCGTGGCTGGCCGGCTTCAGGCCGAAGTGGTCGATGACGCTCTGCACCTTGTGGCGCAGCACCGGGATTTCGCGCGGGCTGCGGTTGTACGCCGACGAGGTCCACAGGCCGATGAAGCGCCGCTCGCCCGTGACGTTGCCGGCCGCGTCGAAGGTCTTGATGCCGACGTAGTCGAGGTAGGTCGCGCGGTGGACGGTTGCGACCGAATTCGCCTTGGTGATGATCAGCAGGTCCTTCGAACGGGCAAAGTCCCGCCCATCCCCCTTCAGCACGACCGAATGCAGCTTGCGGTGGCGGTTCGGTCGCATCAGCCCGAGCCCCGACTTCGCGATCGGCTGCAGCAGGTCGCGGCTGCGGCCGCGACGCAGGCGGTACTCGCGATATCCAAGGAAGGCGAAATGCCTTTCCTCCATCCATTCGAGCAGCGCCTTGACCTCGCGTATCTCGCCGGCCTGCGGACCGTGCAGCCGCTTGCCGAGATCCGCGGCGATTTCGCGCGCCATGCGGCGCATGGGCATCCAGTCGGCGGTCGCGCAGCGGACGTCGTCGAGTGCGCCGCGGATGCGCCGCCCGAGTGCCGCGAGCCGTGCCGGGTCCGACACACGGTCGACTTCGATGAATTGCCAGGACTCCGCCCGCGTGCCGGGCCGTGTATCGTCCTGGAACAGTTCCGCAAGGCGGCCGCGCCGGTCCCGCACGACGCCGAAAACCGGGTGCGCGATCAGGTGTATGGCGAGCTTTTCCTGGTTGCAGACGATGCCGAGCGAGTCGAGCAGGAAAGGCATGTCGTCCGTGATGACCGCCATGACGGTATGCGAGGAGGCGAATCCGTCGCGGTCCGGGTCCGGGTTGAATACCCGGACGATCGGCCGGCCGGGCCGCCGGACGCGTCCCATCGCGAGCTGCCCGAGCGCCGCGCCGGCAAGATCGGCGTCGGTGCGCTGCACGAGATCGAGTTCGGAGACGCCGTTGTAGAAGTGCCTGGCGAATCGGTCCGCCGCAACCGGCATGCGGCCACCGGCGGCGCGGCGCGCCCGGGCGGCGATACGGTCGATGATTTCCTGGCGGGCGGCCGGGATCTTGCCTAGCATCAATGCTCCAGAGGCGCCCGGCCCGATGCGTGCCGACCGATGGCGTGGCGCGGCGAATTATACACGCGCTGCACCGGCGGGGCCGAGCAGCCCGGCACGCCTCTGCAGGCGGGACAGCAGGGAATTGAACAGCGACTGCTCCGCGGGCGCGAGCTCGGACAGCAGGCGCCGCTCGTACTCGAGCGCGTAGGGTACGATCCGCGTGTAGACTTCCCGCCCGCGCGCTGTCAGCGTCAGCACCGAGCGGCGCCGGTCACTCTCGGCGATCACGCGCCGCACGCGGCCGGAGGCCACGAGGCCCGCGACGGCGCGGCTGACCGCGACCTTGTCCATGGCCGTGCGCTCGGCCACGGAAGCAGCCGAAAGCCCGGGAGAACGCGCCAGGACCGCTACGACGCGCCATTGCGGAATCGACAGGCCGAAGCGCCGCGCATAAGCGCCGGCCAGGGCGGTCGAGACGGTGTTGGAGAGCACGGACAGCCGATAGGGCAGGAAGTGCTCGAGGTCCAGTGCCGGGATTGCGCTGTCTGGGACGGGCATGGGCGGTTCCTTGCGGGTCACGGGCCGATTATAGTTACAATTGTAACTAACCCAGGAGCGGATCATGGGCGACCTGTTCGAAAACCCGATGGGTACCGACGGCTTCGAGTTCGTCGAGTACACGGCCGAGGACCCGGAACAGCTGCGCGCGCTGTTTGCGCGGATGGGCTTCCTGGTCGTCGCCCGTCACCGCAGCAAGAACGTCACGCTGCACCGCCAGGGCGACATCAATTTCATCATCAATGCCGAACCGAAGGGCTTCGGGCAGCAATTCGCGCGCCTGCACGGACCCTCGGCCTGCGCCATGGCATTCCGGGTCAGGGACGCGGCCTTCGCCGTCAAGCGGGCAGTCGAGCTTGGCGCCAGAGCGGTTGAGACTGCTGTTGGCCCGATGGAACTCCAGATTCCGGCGATCGAGGGCATCGGCGGCAGCATCATCTACCTCGTCGATCGCTATGGCGACCGGACGATCTACGACGTGGATTTCATTCCCGTCCGGGACCCGATGCAGGCGGTGCGCGAGGCGGGGCTCACGCTGATCGACCACCTGACGCACAATGTCCGGCGCGGCAACATGAATGTCTGGTCGGGCTTCTACGAGCGCCTGTTCAACTTCCGCGAGATCCGCTACTTCGACATCGAGGGCAGGAAGACCGGGCTCTTCAGCCGCGCGATGACCAGCCCCTGCGGCAAGATCCGCATCCCGATCAATGAATCGCAGGACGACAAGAGCCAGATCGAGGAGTACATCCGCGAGTACCAGGGCGAGGGCATCCAGCACATCGCGCTGTTCACGGACGACATCTACAGGAGCGTCGACGCGCTGCGCGCCAATGGCGTCGAGTTCCAGGACACGCCAGACGCATACTATGAGGGCGTCGATGCCCGCGTGACCGGCCATCAGGAGTCGCTCGCACGCATGAAGGAACGGCGCATCCTGATCGACGGCAGCGCCAGGGACGGCATCCTGCTGCAGATCTTCACGAAGAACGTGATCGGCCCGATCTTCTTCGAGATCATCCAGCGCAAGGGCAACGAGGGCTTCGGCGAGGGCAATTTTCGCGCGCTGTTCGAGTCCATCGAGCTCGACCAGGAACGGCGCGGAGTGATCTGAGGGATAGCAGCTCTGGCGCGTGCTCCGGCGCCGGTTTCGCGGCCAACCGTTCAGTTCGGCGGCGCCACCGAACCGGAGTAGAAGACCTCGCACGCTCCGCCCGGAAAGATGTCCCGCGCCTTCTTGAGCAATTTCATTGCCGGCCCTGCGAGGGCCTCGAGGAAGCTCGGCTGTTCCACGACCGGCTTTTCGAAGGTGCCATGAATCTCCTGCTTGACCTTGGCACAACCCTTTGCGTCGATCAGCGCCGTGGTCACGGCGACGAATCGTTCGTTGGCGAAATCGAGCCCTCCCTGGAGGGCCATCCGGTTCTTGCTCGTTGCAAAGGCGACGTCCTGCGCCCGCGCCACTCCGGACTCGACGTTCCAGTCGGAGACGAGGGTGTGAATGTCGCTGCTGCCGCCTGAGCCCTTGAAGATGCCGGCGAAGTCATAGCCTTTCGTGACGACCAGGCCCAGGGGTCCTGCAAAGAAGAAGGCCCCGCCATCCACGAGGTTGAATTTCTGGCTGGCCGCGTATTGGGCAAACTCCTTGTCGAGATCGGTTCCCTCGAGCGTGAGGCCCTTGCCGCGCAACGAGATGTGGCCCGCCATCGTCTGCTTCATCTCGCTGACAGTACTTCCCTGCATCGTCAGGTCCGCCTCGAAATCCATCAGGCCCCTCGCGATCTTGCGGGGCGATTGCGTCCTGAAGAATTCCTCGATGCGGAACTGCGGCAGCGCACAATGGATGTGGTGGAGGGGCGTTGCCTTCGTATAGTCCGCTTCGATGGTTCCCGAGCCCTGCGCGCCGAACAGATGCATTGCCACCGGCGCGACATGGAAGATCCCGTTGCCGCCATCGACTGAGAACTCCAGTTTGGAAAGCAACAGCCCATTTCTCCTGAAATCATCGCAGGCAACTTCAGCCGTGATCGCGAGCCGCTTCATGAAGTCCTGGCTGCTGCCCTGGAGTTGCAGCCGGTCGATGTCCAGGCTGCAATGCCGGGCTTCGTAGATATCGCCGGACTGCCTGTTCGCATAGATCAGGGTCCCGTCCGAAACGCTGACGCTCGCCAGGTCCAGGGCAGGCAAGGAGGCTACTGGCAGCCCCGGTTTCTCGAAGCTGTACGTGCCATCGAGGCTCCGTTCGATTGAAATGCCGGGGCGCGACAGCGCGATTCTCCCGATCCGGACTTCATTCCGGAGCAGTGGGAGGTAATCGATCCAGATCTGCGCCTCCTTTGCGGCAACGAGGCTCGCTCCCCGGTTGCGGATTTCCACGTCTTCGAGCGTGACGTGCAGACCGGGGAAGATGCCGGTCGCAATCCGGCCACCGACCCTGACGTCCATGCCCAGGGCCTCGGACGCCGCGGCTTCCATCATCGGCTTGGTGACTCTGGCACGTACGTAGAGAAGCGCGGTCACCATGACGATGACCAGCAGAATTGCGGCCCCGCAGGCGATCTTCAGATACCTTGGCATTGGCCTGGTGCGTGCATCTCGGCAATTCTACCGGCAGCTTGCACAATGGGCATAGTCGCAGTAAATCCCTCGAGGTCAGGCAATGATTGAAAGTTCAGGATTGCAGCATCATCGCTGGACGGACATTCCGGAAGAGCCCTTGAAGGGCGGTATCACGAGGCGTCTGATTACGGCCGAACGGATGATGATCGCGCAGATAGTACTGAAGAAGGGCGACGATGTTCCGCGGCATTCGCAC
>Ga0326726_10006609_pt1 | contig 10446 bp, 7 predicted proteins | sample MHFenrmetagenome_2_FD_207603 | JGI IMG/M metagenome (GOLD analysis project Ga0326726, IMG submission 207603) | Lab enriched peat soil microbial communities from Michigan Hollow, Ithaca, NY, United States - MHF15MN | ecosystem: Environmental > Terrestrial > Soil > Wetlands > Peat | place: USA... | reverse complement strand
GGATGGGAGTTGTGATGAAAACATCATCTATATTCAGGATTTTTGATTTGATATATAAACTCAGCCCAAGGCTGAACTTTTTCAATTGAGTGTCAATGGATATTATTCCGGAATGTTTTCTCCTGTATTTAAGGTAGATGTCTGTATTTTGATTGGTGTGTTTATTAAATTCCACCGGGTACATGAACGTATAGCCTCCTGTCAATGTAGTCTGGAATTTGCCAAAAGAGCGGGATAAAAGCAGCTCGGTTTCCAGACCGTAAACCCGCGATTGTTCCACATTTGTGGCCCTGAAGCCTAACCCTTCAGTGTAAACACCGAACATGTATTCAATCATATTGGAGTTCTGAAGAAGGAAGAGAGAAAAATCTGCCTGTCCGGATATATTTCCAAATTGAACTCCCTGTTTTATTCCTACTTCAGTGCTCCATCCCGATTCTGAAAGGATATCCGGATTCGGGATGATTTTTATGGATCCCATGGTTGTGGAGGCAAATTTTTCAGCAATTGAAGGGAAACGATAACCTTGTCCGAATGAAGCCCTCAGAAAAGTGAAATCTGCAGCCTGCCAGTTCAGTCCTGCCCTTATGATGGGAACTATCTTGTCATTAATGCCGTCGAGTGAATAATTTTCAATCCGCAAACCTGCCACTGCTTTCAGCCGGTAAAGTGGTCGTATTTCAAACTGCGTGAAACCTGCAATGTTAAAACCTGAATGATCACCAAAGAAATTGGAATTTACCTTGCTGTAATTCTCTGATATTCCTGCAGTAAGATCAAGAATATCAAGCAGTCTGCACCAGAGCTGATACTCTGCATAAAGTGAGATCGCATCACTGTTGTTCTGTTCGCTCCCGGGCAGCCTGTTGAGGGTCGATTGCAGGCGCATCTTCAGATCATGCTGAAAACGGCCCGGTTTCTTTAATGAAATAAATGGATCAACAGTTAAAAACGTACCATGATATTCATTTGCTGTTGAAGGAGACTGTTTCAGGGCGCCCTTTTCCGCATCTTCCCAGAGGACAAAGTCCTTTTTGATATTGTAGCCTGAATTAAGATTCAGCCCATACTGCAATCCATTAATTTTATTGCTGTAATGCTTTATTTTCAAATTGATCCGTGCCAGCTTTTCTCCATTGAGTCTCCTGTAACCTTCATCGATAAAAACATTCCCTCCGATACCAAAATCAGTTTTTCCAAATTTTCTGAGATGAGAAAATGAAGTGGTTGAAAAAACTCTTGGGGTATCCCACCAGATCCAGTTTTTGTTTTTTGGCTTATCATATATGCCGGCTTCCGCGAAGAACTGAGTGACCGGAATATTTGTTGCATCGGCAGTACGGAAGTTGATAATGCCGTTTAGTGCTGATGAGCCATAGAGAACGGATGATGCACCTTTTATTATTTCTATCTGTGAAAGGTTTTCCATTGGCAGATATTGCCATTTTATATTTCCGGCATCGGCTGACAGCATCGGAAGACCGTCGATCAGGGCAAGCACCCTGCTACCGGCTCCATAGCTGAAACCACTTCCTCCCCTGACAGAAGCCTGACCATCCATTACCTCTATGCCCGGAGTTTTATTTATGATCTCCTGTGCATCCGTTATGTGATTATCTGATAGGAAGGAAGATTTGACGACATCCATCGAAACCGAAAGCTCAGCAACCCTTTTTTCAATTTTGTCGGCGCTAACGACTATCTGGTCGATCTCCCGGATCTTCATTTCCAACCCGATATTCAGTTCTGTTGTATCGTTCGACCGGATAACAATGTCCTTCGTAACAGATTCGTAACCAATAAACTGAAATGTGATTGATGTTTTCCCTTCAATTGGGCTGATAAAATAGAAACCCTTTTCGTCGCTGGTTGTGCCAATGTGTTTTCCATAAATTATATAGACACCGGCGAGTGGTTCACGGGAATTAATGTCTGTAACTCTTCCCTTTAAAATGCCTGTATTCTGAGCACTATAAACACTTGAAGCCAGCAAAAAAACTATTGCTGTTATGATGTAACGCATCATTTTGCCTTGAATGTCATCCGGATATTAAAAGAAGGACCAGTTAGATCCTTGGGATTTGGCATAACCGTTGTGACTTTCAATGATATACTGGTCAGTTCTTTTATATCTGCAATAATAGGTATTGGGAGGGAATCAGTTTCAATAACCAGTTCGGATTCATCGACACTGAACCTCCATGTACCTGTATATTTTCCAAAATATCCGGTACCGTCTTCCTTGAATTTTGCATCTCCCAGGAATTTGGCCAGAATTCCACCCGGACCGCCAGCATTGACACCATTTGCGAGAAGGCTGTCGGTTACCCATACCGGATCTGTAAGAAACCTGAACCGTTCTGATTCTTTTTTACCACAGGAAAAAACCACGAAACATCCTGAAATTATTAAAAGCATTACAAGGTTTTTCATGATATCCGATTTAACTGAATTAATTGAAGAAACCAATGTTATAATAAACTCAGTTCAAAGTTAGTAAAAATATATATACCTCATCCCCCAGCCCCTTCTCCCAGGGGAAAAGGGGAGTAAATCGTTGGTAATAAGTATTTAAGCCCCTCCCTCCTGGGGGAGGGGTTAGGGGAGAGGTCAAAATTCCTTGATCTTAATATTCTTAAACGAAACCTTATCGCCATGATCCTGCAGGAGGATCCTTCCCTCTGTTGCTTCTCCGAATCCCTTTATTGGTTTAAATTTGCTGGTTGCCACCAGTTCTCTCCAGGCGGGTGTTGATCTTTCGTATTCTACTGTCATAAAGCCGTTCAGCCAGTGCTGGACTTTATTACCGTTGACAATGATCGTTGCCCTGTTCCACTGGTTTTCACCATTATCGTGTTTATTCTTTGGAGCAATAAGGTCATAGAGTCCGGCAAGGGTCCTGTTCCCTGCAATACCTGCTTTTGCATCGGGATGATTCCTGTCATCAAGCACCTGATACTCGCAACCTATTGATGCAAGAGATCCGTTTTCAGCCTTAGTGTCGACAAAATATTTAATTCCGCTGTTAGCTCCGGTTGTGTACAAAAAGTCGACTGACAGCTCAAAGTTTTTGAATGTGCCGGTTGAAACAATATCGCCGCCTTCACCTGGTTTTTTTGACTCCGGATTGATTGAAAGAGCCCCATCCCTGATATCCCATCCGCTTGCTGGGAAACTCCCGGTTTTTGCATTCATCCAGCCCGCAGGTGTTTTCCCGTCGAACAGAAGCTTCCATCCGTCTGCTTTTTCTCTTTCAGTGAGGATGTTATCAAGGTAACTGGCTTGAGTTATCACCGGTTCATAGGGACGGGCATTACTAGAAAGATCCTTCGTTATTATTTTGAGATTTTTAGTTGGTCTATCGCTGTTACATCCTGAAATCATTATTGAAAACAGCATGAAATAAAGGCAGGCCTGTTTTTTCATAGATTTATTTATTTTATTTTGCTAAGATACCATTCTGAATGCCATTTTATAACTGGCATTTCATTCTCCCATTCAACCGGTAGCCAGATATGTCTGCTATCGGCAAGGTTTTCAGGGATCCACCTGTCACCCATATAGATGAATGTATTCTTCTTACCCTGAATTGGAAGAACAAATGTACTCTGCGATCCGAATGTGATCTTGTTCTCATCTGCTGTGCCCCGGCAGGGATTTCCAAGCGGCTTCCATACTCCGGTTATCTTATTTGCAGATGCGAGCCTTCCGGGATTTGGCTTCCACCCTGTGGTACCCGAAGTAAACATAAAGTATTTGCCTTTTGTACAAAAGATAGCCGGAGCTTCGTTCGATTCGCCAGGTAGCACCCTGTAATATCTGCCTGTAAAATCGAGATAATCATCAGTAAGTTCGGAGAAATGCAGTGTCATATTTTCTTCCGATGAGTGAATATGATAAGCTTTGCCGTCCCTGTCGATGTAGAGATTCATGTCGCGTGCCATCTGACCTCCGTCAAAATCACGCCTGACGAACAATCCTTCCTTTACTGCCTTTATCCATTCATCTGACCAGCTTTTAAGACCGGTTTCCTTTACCTGTGATGATTTGAATTCTTCCGGAAAGTTCACTGGCCAGGCTCCGGCATTGGGTCGGAGGCTTTTAATGTACCTGTAGGGTCCGGTTATAATATCACTGACAGCTACACCGGTCATGGCAGCCTTGTATCCCTGACCCTTTAATTCATGATGAAACCACATTACGAACTTCCCGGTCTTTTTATTAAAGATGACTTTTGGGCGTTCGATTACACATCCCGGCTGAAGAATGCTTGACGTGTCATTAATGACCTTTATGGCAAGACCTTCATTTTTCCAGTTCAGAAGGTCCTTTGATGAGTAGCATCCGACACCATAATTGGTTCTGTCCCGTTCACCCCTGGGCAGTCTGCTTTCACCAAACCAGTAATAGGTTCCTTTATAGTACAGGATTCCTCCTCCATGAACATTGATATGTTTTCCTTCTGAATCGGGCCATAATTCGCCGGGCTTGATCGTTGTATTATTTTGGGATTCAGCTGAACATACTGTTAATATCATTGAAAACAACAGTAAGATTTTTTTCATTTGTACGCTTCAGTTTAATCTTTAATTAAAGTTGTTGAAAGGTATGATTTTTTTTATTTTTGGAAGTATAAATCAATACAATCATGAAAAATTATAAAACATCCTGGCATCAATTTATAATCATGCTTTTACTATTTCTCAGCATTGTTTCACAGAACTTATTCTCCCAGCCTGTTGTTGGACTGGATTACTGGTTCAATCGTGAGACAAATGCCAAAACCGGACAACCATATCATTACCTCTGGACCGATACCGAATGGAGCGGATACTCGCGATGGGGTGAGATATTCACATCCAGGGGAGCTAAAATTACAACTGTTGAAAAACCTTCGGCACCGATATTGAATACTATCGATGTTTATATAATCGTTGACCCTGATACTACTACTGAATCAAAATCACCTAATTATTTTATGGCCGATGATATCAAGGCTATAAAAAAATGGGTTAAGAAAGGAGGCGTTCTGGCTGTTCTTGCTAATGATGCCCCAAACTGTGAGTTTACTCATCTTAACAAGTTAATGAAAAACTTCGGGATGACATTCAATCATGTAACCCTTCATCCTGTTACAGGTACCGATTTCGAGATGGGCGCAAGTACAAAGTTCACAGATCATCCGGTCTTTAAAGGTGTATCGAAAATATATATCAAGGAGGTTTCCAATATCAGCCTGTCGGGCAATGCAAAACCAATTCTTACTGAAAACGGGAAGGTTCTTATAGCGGAAACCAACTATGGCAAGGGATATGTGTTCGCCATTGGCGATCCGTGGATCTACAATGAATATATTGATCATGACAGGCTGCCAGCCAGCTTTGAAAACAGAAAAGCAGCTGAGAACCTGACGGAGTTTCTTTTGGAAAAAGTAATGCACCATGAATAAAATTGCCAGCTTATCAATAATCTCAATCATCTCGTTTATCTCACTTTTCTCCCAGACCCTTCCCAAGGACAGAACCATGTCAGCCATGGTACTTGCCAATAAATACTTCATGGAAAAATGGCCCGATGCCGGCAAGACGATAATCACTGATCGCGAGCGTCCCAGCAACATTTGGACGCGAGGAACCTATTATGTAGGGTTGATGGCTCTATATAAGATTAATCCTGATCCGGCATACTTAAATTATGCCATTAGCTGGGGAGAATTTCACAAATGGGGATTAAGAAATGGTATTCAAACACGCAATGGCGACGACCAGTGCTGCGGTCAAACATATATCGACCTTTACCTTATGGATCCATCAAAAGAAGAGAGAATAAAAGACATCAAAGCCTGCATTGATAATATGCTGGCAACCGATAAAATCGATGACTGGAGCTGGATAGATGCAATTCATATGTCAATGCCAGTTTTTGCCAGGCTCGGCTATATCTATAAGGACAAAAAATACTTTGACAGGGCACATGAGATGTATCTTTTCACAAAACTCAAACATGGAACAGCCGGACTATATAGTACAAAAGATCATCTATGGTGGCGCGACAAAGACTTTGATCCGCCTTTTGCAGAACCCAACGGAAAAGGATGTTACTGGTCAAGAGGTAACGGATGGGTGACTGCGGCTCTGGTCAGAACATTGGAGTTTTTGCCGGAAAATTCTCGATACAGAAAAGAGTATCTGAAAACCCTTAAGGAGATGTTCAAAGCCCTGGCTAAGGTTCAGCGCGAGGATGGCTTCTGGAATGTCAGCCTTCTTGATCCTTCAGACTTCGGAGGTAAAGAGGTGACCGGGACAGCCATGTTTACATATAGTATGGCATGGTGCATCAACAAAGGACTGATAAGCAGAAAAAAATATCTTCCTATCGTAAATAAAGCATGGAACGGTTTGGTGACGGAGTCACTACATCCCAATGGTTTCCTTGGTTATGTTCAGGGTACGGGAAAACAGCCGTCCGACAGCCAGCCGGTGAGGTATGATACTGTACCGAATTTTGAGGATTTCGGGCTGGGATGCTTCCTTCTTGCAGGAAGTGAAATGTACAAAACTCGTTAAAAGTCCAATGCAACTATTTCGTAATCAGATATCTGGGGTACGGAAAGTTTGATCCGCCCCTCTATGGTTACAAATTTCGGATTTTGGTCCCTTGCCAGAAGCTTAACTCCTTTGACCTCCGAATTCTCTGGTATCTTTATGCTGACTTCTGCATCGACGGGGATCAATTCTCTGAATGGACCTTTCATCATCATAGGGTTAGTCAGGTTAACAAGATGTACAGTCATTGATTTTTCCTGACGCCAAATAGTCACATCAATTACTCCTGGCCCTTTCACGCTGACAACAGGTTCCTCATTAAGAGCCCAGAGTATTGTATTGCGAATCAATTTACCATGATCTGCTGACATTATCTGCCAGAAAGAACGGTCAATATCACCCGGGAAATAAGCAATGCGTCCTTTTCCGGTTTCCCTGAGATATAATTCCCGAATATTTGTCTCCGGATTACGCGGATATACATCTTCCATGGGAAGGTCGGGATATGTCGGAATAAGTGTCACCGGTTCCGGAAATTCTGTCTTTGGAACTACTTTTACCCTGTAAATTGAATTAATGATACGATATGCATCTTCAAGTTCTTTGAGCACGGGATGAAAACTATTTGTTGCATGATCTTTTTTCAGACGCAGATAGCTGTTCTGCATAGGTCCTTCTACTGCCTGATCAAACGAGATACCTAACAATTCGGATAATCCAAAATCCTTCCTTTGATTACCTTTTTCATCATATAGTGAGGTTTCGAATGTGGCTACTATACTACCGCCTTCTTCAACAAATCTTTTAAGCTGATCACACTGATTATCCGATAGTGTAGAAATATTTGGAAGAACAAGCATCTTGAATGGTAACATGTGCTCTTTATCGAGAAGTCTCGAATTAACCATTTCAAAAGGGATCCGGTTTTCCAGGAGTGCATGATACATTCCTGATCCGTGATCACCGTTTCTCTGCTGCCATGGTTTGTTGCCATAATTCGGATATTGTTCAGAGAACACCATTCCAACGCGGGCTACAGGAGAGACGTTTCTAAGGTATCTTTCATTCCTGTAGAGAACCTGGTAAATTTTCTCAACTATTTTGAGCCATCGTCTGTCATAAAGAACACCTGAGAATTTAGTAAACCATGGACGCATGCCGTTTGCAACACCCTCGGCTACCCATACACGGATTTCTGCTTCGCTCTGAACAGAATCTTTCCACCGGTATTGTTCTTCAAACCCAACGCTGAAAATTCCTCCAAGTGGTTTCATGCCGATTGATGCGCGCAATTCTTTCGCAACTTTTCCATTTGACCATGGCGGAATTACACCGCTTCTTGCCTGGTGATCCGTAAATACAATATCAGAGAGCTCTCCTGTTATAACCTTGTCGGGGAACCCATTTGGGATAAAGCGTGATGAAGATTTTCGTTTTCTTATAATATTATCCCATAAAATCCAGAGTTCCCTTAACCGGTTTGTATTCCATTCATCATACTTCTGCCAGACAGGATCGAATCGGTCTGATGATTGCGGTAAATCAAGACCTGAATAAGATCTGAAGTTTTTTGAACAATGCTCACAATAGCATATTCCGTGACCGGCCCACCGGTTGGAAAATATCCCATCAGGTTCGTATCTTTCCATGATTTCATTGTGAACCTGAGTCATAAATTCAAAATTGTAGGGGCCCAGAGCACAGGTTACCCACAGATCTTTATTTGCCCAATGCCGTCGCTTTTCTCCATTGACAGTCACCGCTATCCAGTCCGGATGGGCATCATAAACACTCTGACGTGCGGCATGAGGATCCGTGCGGGCAACTATCGACATTCCCATCTTGCGGCAACCGTTCACGAGGTAACCAAAAGGATCTGAGTTTCCAAGCCAGTCGCTGCGATGGTGGAGAGGTACATCAGTAGGGTAATATGCTACTATTCCACCGGCACTGAGTGTTGCTGCATCAGCATGAATTTTTTTGAAATAGTCTAACCAAAAATCCGGATCAAACCGTCCGGGATCATTTTCAACAAGAGTAAGCTGAGCCCATCTCATTGGCCGGTTAAACCAGCTATCATTTTCAAGAATGATAAAATCAGCCATTACCGGCCGGCCGGTAAATACTAAAGCACTTCCGGCACCAGCCACTTTTATGAACTCTCTTCTGTACATTTAATTAACCCAAGTTGCTTGTTACTTGTTGCTTGTTGCTAGTTGTTTGAAAATGAGGACTATGGTATTTTTAAAATATTTAACAGATAAAAATAAAATTACATATTATTCTATTAATCAACAATAAATAGCAACCAGAAACCAGCAACCAGCAACTTAAATTAATTAGAATTACTGTCAGATATCTTAAGTACCTGTCAACCTATACGAAATGATTCTTTTTAAGTTAATCGGACACTAAAGTAAAAATATTAACTTAGTCCTGCTATTAATATCTTAAACTTCTTCCAATGAAAAGGATCTGTTTTTTCAACATTGCCCTGACAATACTTCTGGTATTTAATTCTTGTTCTGAAGATAGTCGGCTAAGGGAAGCATTACCTGAATCAGTGAAAATTTCCTCCGAACGATTAAACCGGATCGACACCATGCTTTTACAGAGCATTGACAAAGGTTGGATTGCAGGAGCTGTTGGTTTTATAGCACGCGATGGGAAAATCATTTATAACAGGTCATTTGGTGTAAGCGATCTGGAAAACAAAATGCCTATGCAGCCTGATAATATTTTTCGCATAGCATCCCAGACAAAAGCGATAACCAGCATCGGCTTAATGATGTTGTTTGAAGAGGGAAAATTTCTTCTGGATGATCCTATCTCGAAATATATTCCGGAGTTTGCCCATCCCCAGGTTCTTGATAAGTTTAATGAGAAAGACACGACTTTTACAACTGTTCCTTCAAGAAGGGAAATTACGATAAGGGATCTGCTGACCCACACTTCCGGAATTGATTATGCAGGAATCGGTTCACCGGCAATGAAGGCTATCTATATGAAAGCAGGTATTATCGGAAGTTTTGGCAATGATAAAGTGACAATAGGGGATGACATTAAGCTGTTGGGGAAGCAACCGCTCGTCCATCAGCCTGGTGAGAGATTTACCTATGGATTGAATGTTGATGTCATTGGATATCTGATTGAAATATTGTCTGGCGAAAAGCTTGATCAGTACCTTAAAAAGCATGTTTTCGAACCCCTGGGAATGAATGATACCTGGTTCTATCTGCCTGAAGAAAAACATGGCAGACTGGTAAAGGTAAACACCGAAAATGCTGATCATCATGTAACCTCAATGCCTCAGGGATCAGTTAATTATCCGTTGTTGAAGGGAACTTATTTTGCCGGTGGAGCCGGACTAAGCTCAACCACAAAAGATTATGCCATCTTTCTTCAGATGCTGCTTAACAAAGGAGAATACAACGGGAAAAAACTTCTTTCGAGACGAACAGTTGAATTGATAACCTGTAACCAGATAGGTGATCTGAATCTGGGGGTTGATAAGTTCGGTCTGGGATTCGAGATAACAACAGTAAGAGGCCAGGCAGTACTTGGGATCTCTGAAGGTTCATTTGCATGGGGCGGATATTTCGGAACTACCTACTGGGCCGATCCTAAGAAAAAGCTGGTCTGCCTTCTTTATTTGCAGCAATATCCGCTAAGCCATAGTGAGATTCAAAACAAATTCAAGGCTATGGTTTATCAAACACTGACGGACTGAAAAACCCACCCCCAACCCCTCCAGGGAGGGGAGCCTTATTAAGTTACCTCGTACCCCTTAATATTTCTTCAGCAATTCGAGAAGCTTGCTGTCGAGCTTATGCCCGTACCAATCGGTATATTCAATATCTGTTCGGCGTGAATCGAGGATACCGAAATCGCCCCTGAAGTT
>Ga0326726_10006608_pt1 | contig 10446 bp, 10 predicted proteins | sample MHFenrmetagenome_2_FD_207603 | JGI IMG/M metagenome (GOLD analysis project Ga0326726, IMG submission 207603) | Lab enriched peat soil microbial communities from Michigan Hollow, Ithaca, NY, United States - MHF15MN | ecosystem: Environmental > Terrestrial > Soil > Wetlands > Peat | place: USA... | reverse complement strand
CGGGTATCATTGCTTCGCTCATTGCGCAGGGAATGAAAACCGCCGATGCTGCAATGTCCGGCGTGTTCCTGCACGGCATGGCAGGCGATATTGCTGCGGCACACCTTGGAGTCCGGAGTCTTCTGGCGACAGATATTGAGCAATCTCTTCCTGAAGCACTCGTCACAGTGGAACGCTAGATGCAGACTCCCGGAACATTTCCCTCTTTCCCTCGCTATCAACTGCCTGCCCTCGTCTGGGCCGCAGTGATATTTGTGCTCTCTTCACTCCCTTCAACCAGTTTTCCGGACGTGGAGATTTTCGGCATCGACAAGCTCGTCCATTTTTGTATCTACATGCTTCTTGCGGTATTTGCTTATCGCGCGCTCCGCTATCAATCGCTCTGGCCTTATGCTTCGCGGCATGCGCTCTTGTTGACCGTGGGTGCGGTGGCCCTGTACGGGGCGACCGATGAATTCCACCAGTTGTTTGTGCCCGGCAGACAGGCAGATGTCTTCGATCTCATGGCAGACGCAGCCGGCGCTATTGCGTATGTGGCCTTTGTGTGGCTGAAAAGGGAGCCTCCGTCCCGCGAATCCGCGGATTGATTTTCCCTCGTTGAATCCCTAACTTATCAGAATTGGAGTTCAAGCTTGCACATACGGATGGGCATGCCCGTGCCGGGATCATGCATACAGGCCGGGGAGATGTCCTGACCCCCGTGTTCATGCCCGTCGGAACACAGGGCGCGGTGAAGGCGGTTGAGCACCGGGAGCTTGAAGAGGCGGGAACGCAAATCCTCCTGAGCAATACGTATCATCTGTACCTCCGGCCGGGCACGGAAATTGTCCGGAAGGCGGGAGGGCTCCACGCGCTCATCAATTGGCGCAAGCCAATCCTGACCGACAGCGGCGGCTATCAGGTGTTCAGTCTGTCGGAACTGCGCAAGCTTGAAGAAGAAGGTGTCGAGTTCCGGTCGCACCTCGACGGGTCGCGCCACTTCCTGACGCCGGAAGGGGTGATCGACATCCAGAGGACTCTCGGCTCGGATTTCATGATGGTGCTCGACGAATGCGTCCCGTATCCGTGTGAAAGGGATTACGCAGAGCGATCCGGGGAGCTCACGATTCGTTGGGCCGGGCGGTGCCGGGATCAAGCGGGACGGACTGAGGCACTCTACGGAAAAGATCAGGCGCTCTTTGCTATTGTGCAGGGAAGTGTCTACGAAGTTCTGCGAGAACGCTCAGCGGCGGCATTGACGGCAATGGATTTTGATGGTTACGCCATCGGCGGTCTGGCCGTCGGGGAACCGCGCGAGACGATGTACAATCTGACTGCCTTGTGCACCGGAATGCTTCCGGCCGATAAGCCGCGTTACCTGATGGGTGTCGGGACGCCTGAGAACATTCTGGAGTCCATCGACCGCGGAGTGGACATGTTTGACTGCGTTCTTCCGACCCGTAACGGACGGAATGGCGTCGTCTTCACGCAGTCGGGGAAGATCAATTTGCGGAACGCCGGCAATGCGGATGAATTCAGTCCGGTGGATTCCCGGTGTTCATGTTACGGCTGCCGGAATTTCACAAGGGCCTATCTCCGGCACCTCTTTAAGTCGGGTGAAATCCTTGCGTTGCAGCTCGCGTCAATTCATAATCTGACGTTTTTTCTCTGGCTTGTTGCCGCCGCCCGTGAGGCTATCGTCGAAGGGCGGTTTCGGACATGGAAGGATCAAATGCTGGGGATGCTTTCCACCGATGCTACAGAAATCCCGGCATCCTAATCAGACATCGCAACGGAGGTTGAAGTGACTCTCTCATCACTTTTGTTTATGGCGCCACAACAGGGTGGAGATGCGGGACAGGGGCTCATGAGCACGCTACTGATGTTTGCCCTGATCATCGGCATTTTCTACTTTTTGATCCTCAGGCCACAGCAAAAACGCCAGAAGGAACGCCAGAAGCTCCTCGAGGCGTTAAAGAAGGGAGACAAGGTTGTGACTTCAGGCGGCATGTACGGGACTATCGCCGGGATCGACGACAAGACCGTACTCCTTCAGATCGCTGAAAACCTGAAAGTTAAGTTCGACCGGGGTGCGATCACGACGGTGATCAGCGAAGGAAGTACGGAAGTAAAGCCGATTAAATAGACTGCAGCAGCACATATGAACTGGCAGAGGAGAACATGAAGACAGAGAAGGTGGGAGGCGGTCAGTTCGACCGGATAGAAGATGCTCTCGACGCTTTTCGCGAGGGACGGACGATCATTGTCGTTGATGACGATGACCGTGAAAACGAAGGCGACTTCGTTTGCGCGGCGGAGCATGTTACCGCGCACGTTGTCAATTTCTTTGCGACGCACGGGCGGGGGATTATCTGTACACCCTTGACTGACCAACGGTCCAGAGAGCTCGGTCTGGACCTCATGGTTGACACCAACACGTCTCTGCACGAAACACCCTTCACAGTTTCGGTGGATTACACGAAGGGGACGACAACGGGGGTCTCCGCCGCCGACCGTGCCACGACAATCCGCGCTCTTGCGAACCCCGCGACCAAGGCAGCAGACCTCGCCCGTCCGGGGCACATATTTCCATTGAGGGCGCTGGAGGGGGGAGTGTTGCGCCGGACCGGACACACGGAGGCCGTCGTGGATCTTTGCAAGCTGGCTGGCCTGACGCCCGTAGGCGTGCTTTGCGAGATCATGAATGAAGACGGAACAATGGCGCGCGTTCCCGATCTGATGAAGATCGCACAGCGTTTTGCCATGAAAATTATTACGGTCCGTGATCTCATCGAATTTCGGATGCAGCGCGAAAAGCTCGTCCAGCGCCTGGTCACCACGAATCTGCCGACGATCTACGGAACTTTTAACATCTCCCTCTACCGAAGCGAGACAGACAGCAAGGAACACATCGCGCTTGTCAAAGGTGAGATCCGCGCAGACACCCCCACGCTGGTCCGGGTGCATTCCGAATGCCTCACCGGAGATCTGTTCGGCTCGCTTCGGTGCGACTGCAACGAACAGCTTGTGGCCGCGCTTCGTATGGTGGAAAAAGCGGGGAGCGGGGTGGTGGTGTACATGCGGCAGGAGGGACGGGGCATCGGGTTGGTGAACAAACTCAAGGCATACAAACTGCAGGATGAGGGACTCGACACCGTGGAGGCGAATGAACGACTCGGTTTCCGGCCTGACCTGCGGGATTACGGCATTGGTGCGCAGATTCTCCGCGATCTTGGCGTCGGGAAGATCCGGCTGCTGACAAATAATCCCAAGAAGGTTGTCGGACTGCACGGGTACGGATTGTCTATTGTCGAGCGTGTCCCGCTGGAGATGGACCCGAATGAAATCAACGAGCGTTATCTGAAAACCAAGCGGGACAAGTTGGGCCATCTGATCCTGGTGGATCCGGCCTCGGGCGCGCGGTAACAATTTTGTCCTTGCTTTTCTCCTTCGGGGTTTTGTACCTTAACCTCTGAAGGATTCACCTTGTAGCCACCATTCGTTCGCACGGATGATGGCTATTCTTTTTGTCTTTTTCCTTGTTTACAGGTGTCGTATGTCGCCAAACGGTTTACCGGAAGTCGTGTATCTGACGCGTGAGCGACTCGTGGAGATCGAACAGGAGCTCCACGATCTCAAGCTGAACGGGCGCAAGGTTATGGCCCAGAAGATTGCGGATGCCCGCGGGCATGGCGATCTCTCCGAGAACGCAGAATACGACGCGGCCAAGGAAGAACAACAGCACCTCGAGTTGAAAATCTCCAAGCTGGAGCATACCCTGTCGCGCGCCAAAATCATCGAGGCAAAAGACCTGCCAAACGACAAGATCTACATCCTCACACGCGTCAAAATCAAGGATTTGAAAACCGGCGAGCTGCACGAATATTTGCTCGTTTCGCCGGAGGAATCGAATTACGAGGATAACAAGATCTCCGTCACATCCCCCATAGGTAAAGCCCTCCTCGGCAAGACCAAGGGAGACACCGTGGATATCAAGGTTCCCGCGGGACTCCTGAAGTATGAGGTTCTCGACATTAACCGCTGATATTTCTCAAAGCACTCAGGCCAGAAGATCGCGACGGGTTATCTAAAATGCATCGCGTTCGGAATTTGCCTGTCTCGAGCTGCTTTGTCACCTGCCGGGCCGGTTACCGCACTTGACTTTCATCCCCCTGCAAAGTATATTTGAAATGCAGTCGCATTGGATGTGATCGTTCTGGCACAACGATTTGCTATTTTCGGGTTGATAGGGTATATTGGCCCGACCAATGCGGGAATAGCTCAGTTGGTAGAGCGCAACCTTGCCAAGGTTGATGTCGCGGGTTCGAATCCCGTTTCCCGCTCTGCCCTACGGGGCAGGAGGTGGACGGTAATCGCACCGCCCATCTTCGAAATACTCTTCCTCTGTTAATGTGGCCCCGCCGCCCCCAATCCCACCAGGTGGCGGGGCTTTTTTGTAGTTCAGGCATGGGGCCTTTCCAGGTTATTGTTATCAATGATCATGGATCATTGATAATTGATAATCGATATGGCGACGTACCCAAGTGGTAAGGGAGAGGTCTGCAAAACCTTTATGCACCGGTTCGAATCCGGTCGTCGCCTCTCACGTTGTTTGACATTCGTCCCGGCAGGAATATTCCTTTGGGGCATGGACCTCACCTTCGGGGCGCCGGGGTGGCGGAATTGGTAGACGCACAGGACTTAAAATCCTGAGGATCGAAAGGTCCGTGCCGGTTCAAGTCCGGCCCTCGGTACCAGGCTAAGGCAAGATCACCGTGGTGATCGGCGTCAGGTGGCAGGCAGAACGGCGCGGGCGGTTAGCTCAGTTGGTTAGAGCGCTACCTTGACATGGTAGAGGTCACAGGTTCGACTCCTGTATCGCCCACAGTGAATCAACACAAAGCGGAGCCTGCTCCGTTTTTTTTTGTTTTGGCATGACCATGGAACAGATCAATCTCACACTTCCCGACGGTTCCCGCCGGCAGGTTGCAGCGGGAACATCCGGTCGCGATGTCGCCGCGAGCATCGGCAAGGGCCTTGCGCGCGACGCTCTGGCGATCTCCGTCAACGGACAGGTGTGGGACCTCTCGCGCCCGATCACCTCAGATGCGGACATCCGCATTCTCACGTGGAGCGACGAACAGGGAAAGAGGACGTACTGGCACAGCTCGGCTCATCTTATGGCCGAAGCCATCGAATCGCTCTATCCCGGGACAAAATTCGGCATCGGCCCGGCGATCGAGACGGGCTTCTATTACGATATCGACATGGGCGATCATACCCTCACGGGCGATGATCTCGGGCAGATCGAAAAGAAGATGGGAGAGCTTTCAACCCGTGACGTTCCCTACGAACGGGAAGTCATCTCCTGGGATAACGCCGTTTCATACTTTCGCAAGAAGGGGGACCAGTACAAGCTGGAACTCCTCGATGGTCTGAAAGAGAGCGAGATCACTTTTTACCATCAGGGGAATTTTACTGATCTCTGCTTCGGGCCTCACATCCCGTCGACCGGACGCATCAAGGCGGTCAAACTGCTGAGCGTTGCGGGCGCCTACTGGCGGGGGAACGAAAAGAACAAGATGCTGCAGCGAATCTACGGGATCACCTTCCCTGAAAGGAAGGAACTCGAAGAACACCTGCAGCGCCTCGAAGAAGCGAAGCGTCGCGACCACAGGAAGCTGGGTCAGGAGATGGAACTGTTCCTGCTCACTCCCCGGGTCGGGGGAGGTCTCCCCATCTGGCTGCCGAAGGGCACCATACTCCGGGAAACCCTGGAGGGATTCCTCCGGGAGGAACAGCGCAAGCGGGGGTATTTGCCTGTGGTCACTCCGCACATCGGCAACCTGAATTTGTACAGGACGAGCGGACACTATCCCTACTACAAGGATAGCCAGTTCGCGCCGATCAAGGTTGAGGATGAGGAGTACCTGCTGAAGCCGATGAACTGTCCGCATCATCATCAGGTGTACCTCGCGCGGCCGCGAAGTTACAGGGAACTGCCGTTGCGCATCGCAGAGTTCGGCACTGTCTATCGCTATGAACAGTCGGGCGAGCTCAACGGGTTGACCCGGGTGCGCTCGTTCACTGTCGATGACTCTCACATGTACGTGAGGCAGGATCAGCTTCAGGATGAACTCTGCTCGGTGATTGAGCTGATCCAGCTGGTGTTCTCGACTCTGGGTTTCAGCGATTTCAAGACACGGCTTTCGTTCCGGGATCCGAAAAACAAGGAAAAATACACCGGCGAAGACGCGGATTGGGAGAGAGCAGAGCGCGACATCAAAGCCGCAGCGGACCGGATGAAACTCCAGTACTATATCGCGATCGGCGAAGCGGCATTCTACGGGCCCAAGATTGATTTCATTGTCCTGGATGCGTTGCGCCGGAGCTGGCAGCTTGGGACCGTTCAGGTGGACTATGTGAGCCCGGAACGCTTCGATCTGGAGTATACAGGGAGCGACGGACAGAAACATCGCCCCGTCATCATCCACCGGGCGCCGTTCGGATCCCTGGAACGCTTCATCGGCGTGCTGATCGAGCACTATGCAGGAGAATTCCCGCTCTGGCTCGCCCCGGTGCAGGCAGTCGTCCTGCCAATCACCGACGCGCACCTTGATTATGCAAAGAAAGTTCACGATGATTTGAACAAGAGTGGCATCCGCGCAGAACTCGACGACCGCAATGAAAAAATCGGTTACAAGATCCGGGAATGGGAATTGCGCAAAGTCCCCTATATGTTGGTAGTCGGGGAAAAGGAACAGATGTCCGATACGGTTGCTGTGCGGCGCCACAAAAAAGGTGATGTAGGAGCAAGCAGCCGGGCGGACATCATCAAAGCCCTGCAGCTTGAAATCAGCGAAAAAACATACACCACGTAGGAGGCAGTCCCATTAGCAAAGGAAAACGAGCCCGCATAAACGAAGAGATCCGTGTCCCGGAAGTTCGGGTAATCGATCAGCATGGAGGACAGTTGGGAGTCATGACCCCAACGGCTGCCATCGCTCTGGCGAAGGAAAGGGATGCCGACCTCGTCGAAATTGTACCTACGGCCACACCTCCCGTCTGTAAGATCATCAATTTCGGGAAGTTCAAGTACGAGCTTGCAAAGAAGGACAAGATTCAGAAGAAGCACCAGCATGTCTCCTTGTTGAAAGAACTCCGCTTCCATCCGAACACCGATACCCACGATTTCGATTTCAAAGTCCGGCATGCGAAGCGGTTCCTGGGTGAAGGCCACAAAGTGAAAGCAACCGTGGTGTTCAAGGGCAGGGAGATCACGTATAAGGAAAAAGGAGAGGAGCTCCTCAAGAGACTGGTCGAACAGCTCACGGAGATTTCAAAGGTTGACCAGACGCCGCGCATGGAAGGACGGAGCATGATCATGATTCTTTCCCCGGAACGAAAAAAGGTGCACAAGACAGAAGCGAACGCAGAAACCACCCCATAATCGGATATTCCACGCATGCCGAAATTCAAGACCAGAAGCAGCGCCAAGAAGCGTTTCAAGGTTACCGCGACCGGTAAAGTTAAGCGGGCAAGTGCATACCGAAGTCACATTCTGACTTCGAAGACCACGAAGCGAAAGCGCAAACTGCGCAAGGGACATCTCGTAGCAGACGCAGACGCCGCAGCGGTCAAACGTATGCTGGGAGTGTAAGAGTTTTTTCCACGCCGCAGGAACTCCGTTTGAGAATCCAGCGGGTTTTCATTCACATCATCAGGAACAAGAGCAACTATGCCGCGCTCGCAAAACAAAGTTGCCTCCCATCGCCGCCGCAAACGACTCCTGTCGAAAGCGAAAGGCTCATGGGGTGCGAGAGGAAATGTCCTGACGGTTGCCAAGCATCACGTTGATAAGGGGATGCAGTTTGCCTATCGCGACCGCAAGACGAAGAAACGAACATTCCGCCAACTCTGGATTGCCCGCATCAATGCGGGGGCCAGACTCCATGGTACGACGTATTCCCGCCTCGTTGCAGGACTTAACCGGAAAGAGGTCGACATCAACCGGAAGATTCTGGCCCAGCTTGCGGTCAGTGATCCCAAGGCATTCGCCGAGGTTGTGAAGTTCGCCCTCGCCTGATCCGCTCATTCCTCTTCCCATCCCGCCGCATGCTGTTCTCCGATACGAGATCGGGCGGGATGGGATGAGTTTTTTTAGGGTGTTCTTGCCATGCAATCCGATATGACATCCCTTCTTGCGCAGGCGCAAACCGAAATCGCCGCGGTCGCAGACGTTCGTCAGCTGGAAGAGTTCCGGGTGAAGTACCTGTCCCGCAACGGAAGCGTTGCGCACCTCTTCGATGGACTCAAAAACGTCCCGCCGGCACAACGTCCCTCGCTTGGCAAATCGCTCAACGAGCTGCGATCAAGGGTGCAGCATCTCTATGAGGAGAAGAAAAGCTCCCTGGCTGAAAAAACTGTCGCGACTCAGGCGCGGCTGGACCTGACCCTCCCCGGCAGGCGGCACTTCATCGGAACGAAACACCCTCTGACGAAAACTCTCGAAGAAATCCGATCGATTTTTCAGAACATGGGGTTTGGCCTTGCCGACGGACCGGAGATTGAGGATGACTATCACAATTTCGGCGCACTAAATTTCCCGCCCGATCATCCGGCTCGCGATATGCAGGATACGTTCTTTCTCAGCAAAGACGCCCTGCTGCGCACGCATACCTCTCCGGTGCAGATCCGCGTCATGGAAAATCAGCCCCCCCCGGTGCGTGTGATTATGCCGGGAAAGGTGTATAGGAATGAGGCTATAAGTGCGCGAAGCTATTGCATGTTTCACCAGATCGAGGGGCTGTATGTGGATGAAGGTGTGTCGTTTGCGGACCTGAAAGGCACTCTGATCAGCTTCGTACACCAGTTTTACGGGCCCAAGACACGATGCCGTTTCCGGCCAACTTTCTTCCCATTCACAGAGCCGAGTGCCGACATCTACATAGGCTGTTTTATCTGTGGAGGCCGGGGATGCCGGTTGTGTAAGCAAAGCGGGTGGTTGGAGATTTTGGGGTGCGGCATGGTCGATCCCAATGTTTTCCGGTCGGTGGGTTACGATCCGGAAAAATTCACGGGGTATGCCTTCGGGATGGGGATTGACAGAGTGGCCCTCCTGCGATATGGAATCGACGACATTCGCCTGTTTTTTGACAACGATATCCGTTTTCTGAATCAGTTTCGCCCATGAAAATCCTTGATAACTGGCTGAAGCGTTACACGTCTTACTCTCTGATGCCGACGGATCTTGCCGAAAAGCTGACGATGCTGGGACTCGAGTTCGAAAGCATCGAACGGCTTGACACACGGTTCACCGGGTTTGTCGTAGGAGAGGTGCTCACGTGCGAAAAGCATCCACAGGCGGATCGTCTCTCGATCTGCAAGGTGAATGTCGGGCGGGCGACCCTCACGATAGTCTGCGGTGCCTCCAATGTGGCGGCGGGCCAAAAAGTGATCGTTGGTCTCCCCGGAGCCACAATTCCAGGAGGAGATCATCTGGAGGCCGGCGCTCCGCAGCCGCTTAAGCGTACTGCCATCCGTGGGGTCGAATCGGAAGGGATGATCTGTTCGGAGCATGAGCTGGATCTTGGAAAGGATCAAGAGGGAATACTCGTTCTTTCCGGTGATGCGTCACCCGGACAATCCGTCGCTTCTTATTTTGGATTGGATGACACCGCGTATGCCGTCGAGATAACACCGAATCGGCCCGATTGGCTGAGCCACATTGGCGTGGCGCGGGAGATAGCCGTGTTAACCGAACGGGGAGCAAAACTTCCGGCAGTGCATGTACGGGAGGGGAAGGAGAGGATTACAAAGTACCTCGCCGTCAAGGTGCTGGATTCCAAGAATTGTCCCCGGTTCGCAGCCCGCATGATCAGGGGAGTTAAAATTGGGCCATCCCCCCTTTGGTTGCAGAATGCCCTCCGCAATGTTGGTCTGCGCCCCCGAAACAATGTCGTGGACGTCACGAACTTCGTCATGTACGAATGCGGCGAGCCGATGCACGCATTCGATTATGCTTCGATTCACGGAGCAACAATTATCGTCCGTCCGGCAAAGGCGGGAACGGTGCTGACGACGCTCGACGGCATCTCCCGCCAGATCCCCGAAGGTGCGATGTTGGTGTGCGACGCTGACAGGGAGGTGTCAGTCGCCGGCGTTATGGGGGGCGAGAACTCGGAGATCACCGACGCAACAGTGGACATCGTCCTTGAAGCGGCATACTGGAATCCTTCGAGCATACGCAAAACGGCAAAGACGCTCGGCATCAGCACCGATGCCTCGCAACGATTCGAACGAGGCACAGATCCCGCAGTAATCCGCTATGCCCTTGACCGCGCTGCCTCGATGCTGGTTGAACTGACAGGCGGCACACTCCTGCGCGGATGCATCGATGTCTACCCGCGAAAGATCCGAGAGCGCAAAGTAGCGCTCCGGGTTGAAAGGGTGAATGCGATACTCGGG
>Ga0326726_10006606_pt1 | contig 10448 bp, 5 predicted proteins | sample MHFenrmetagenome_2_FD_207603 | JGI IMG/M metagenome (GOLD analysis project Ga0326726, IMG submission 207603) | Lab enriched peat soil microbial communities from Michigan Hollow, Ithaca, NY, United States - MHF15MN | ecosystem: Environmental > Terrestrial > Soil > Wetlands > Peat | place: USA... | reverse complement strand
CTTTGGCTGCCCAAACTGAACCCATTCTTCAGGTAGTTCTTATGAATATTCTGGTGGAGAATAAGGAGAAAGACGCTATCAAGCCTATGCAGCGGATCATTGAGGATGACAAAACCCTTAAGGAAGTAAAAAATGTAGCTCAGAAAGGGATTCAGATCCTGATGTAAGGGCATTAAAAGAAATTATTGATTTCAATAATAGTTCAATCAGGCAAATACCGGTTTTGCATGATACCGGTCCGGGATCTAGGGGCCGTGCTGAATTCGTTTCAAAATTAAAAATCTAAATTAAAATTTTATGAAAAGCAAAATCTTATTTCTCGCAGTTGTATTGATTTCAGGAATAACCATTCCCATGCATGCCCAGGATTACAAAATACCGGTTGAGAACACGAAAGCAGGCATGCTCAGTATGACCGGATTTAGCGGTGACATCACCCTCGAAGGTTATGCCGGCAGTGAAATCATCTTTACCTCAACCAATCTGAATAAAGACGTTCCTGACAGGGCCAAAGGCCTGAAACCGGTTTACCCCGGAGGCACCGACAATACCGGCATCGGGCTGCTGGTAGAAAAAAACGGCAGTGAAGTCACGGTAACCTGTTTGCTGCCTTTCACAGAAAGCGGAGGATATAAAGTCAAAGTTCCGGAAAGTCTGGCGATTAAGATGCAAAACGGGTGTGAGAACGCCAGTGATATCTCTGTTAAGAACATGAAAAACGAGATAGAAATACAAACCTGCGGTCCCATAAAACTAGGTGATGTATCAGGCCCGCTTGTTCTGTCGACAATCTCCGGTGACATCAATATTGGCTTGGCCGGCATGAACACCGACAAACCATCTTCGATCAATTCGATCAGTGGCGAGATTGATATCACCATGCCCTCAAAAGCTGCGGTTGACATTGAAATGGGGACTGTTACGGGTACCATGTATTCTGATTTAGACTTCAATGCCAATTCCAAAGACATAAAAAGGGTTGGAGGCAATCAATTGACGTCCAAAATAAACGGCGGAGGAACCCGTTTCAGTATTGTTACAGTGAGTGGTAACATCTACCTGAGAAAAGGAAATTAATACATGGCAACCATGAAAAAGATTATCCTGCTTTTAACCTGGCTGGTGATGTTTTCACCCGCCAGGACTCAGGTAGTAATTGATAAGCATATCAATTTTACCGGAAAGGAATCGATCATCCTCAACATTCAGATCGCCGATTCAATTGTTGTCCACACCTGGAATAAGAAGGAAGTATATGCAAAAGCCTCCGTCAGCATAAATGACAACAAGGACAATGAGGCCTATGTAACTTCATTTGATGAGACGGGTAATGCAGTTCGGATAAATGCCAGAATTAAAGAGAACTACTTTAAGGCCAATAATAATTGCTGCACTTCGAACATGATCATCTGGAAGTTATATATTCCCGAAAACACAGCCTTTTCTGTGGAAACAATTGACGGGAATATCACGATCGATGGCAAGACTTCGGAAATAGATGCAAAGACAATCAGTGGTTTTATCGATTTGAAGTTTTCAGCCAATCGCAATGCTGATCTGAAACTCAAAACGATCAGCGGAAAATTCTACTCTGATCTTGACCTGGCATCCGACAAAATGAATAACGGGATGCCTTCAGTCATTGCCCAACGAATGAATAACGGTGGAGTACCGGTAAATCTCGAAACCATCAGCGGTAACATTTATTTCAGAAAATCATATTAAACACTGCCATGTTCAAAAATTATCTGCTCATTTCGTGGAGAAATATGTTCCGCCATTTCTCCATCTCGTTCATGAACCTGATCGGGCTTTCTGCAGGACTTGTATGCGCCCTGCTGATCCTTCTCTGGGTATCCGATGAACTGAGTTTCGACAGGTTTCATGCCAATGCAGGTCGGATATACCGGGTAGAGGAAGATCAGCATTACAGCAACGGTATTTTTCACGTCACGGTGGTACCATGGCCCTCCGGACCTGTTTGGAAAGAGAATATACCGGAAATTGAGCAGTCTTGCAGGATCACGTCCGCAGGCAGCTTTCTGTTCAAAAGAAATGACAGATCATTTTATGAAGAGAAGGTGTCTGCGGCTGATTCTGACTTTTTCAGGATATTTTCCTTTGAATTGCTCCGGGGAGATCCGAAAACCGTTCTGAAGAAACCGGGTTCCATTGTAATCACGGATGAGATGGCTGCAAAATACTTTGGGAATGAAGATCCCCTGGGAAAGACACTGCAGGCAAACAACAATGAAATATTTGAGGTTACCGGTGTGATGAAAAAATCACCCGGGAACAGTTCTGTTGAACAGGATTTCCTGATACCCTTCGATTATATGAAGAATTCACAGTGGTATTCCGAAAGCTGGAATAACAATTCGATATTCACCTATGTACTGTTGAAAGATAAGATCGATCCGGTTCCGTTAAATGATAAGATTACACGGATCGTAAAGGAACATAATCCGGATAATACGACTGATTTTTTGCTGTTTCCTTTAACCCGCCTGCATCTATACGGTTATTGGGGCTATGGGCACAAGCCGGGTGCGATCCTTCATGTGTGGATCTTTGCTTCCATTGCCCTGCTGGTACTGATCATTGCGTGTATCAATTTCATGAACCTGAGTACAGCACGTTCCGCATCACGTGCCAAAGAAATCGGGTTGCGCAAAGTGAATGGTGCTTACCGTAAGAACCTGATCGGCCAGTTTTATGGTGAATCCCTGTTTATGTCATTGATGGCCATGATTATTGCCTTTGTCATGGCGGCACTGCTGCTTGGTCCATTTAATCTTATCTCCGGCAAGGATTTCAGGCCGGCTGATCTTTTAAATCCCTGGTTCATAGGGGGTGCTGTAGTTATTGCGCTATTCACAGGAATACTTGCAGGCACGTATCCTGCCTTTGTGCTTTCCTCCTTTAATCCTGTGCATACATTAAAAGGCGCCCTGAGCATGGGAACACGGGGAGGCATTTTCCGGAAGATCACTGTGGTCATTCAATTCACACTGAGCATTTTCCTAATAACGGCTACCATGGTCATTTACCTTCAGCTAAAGCACTTACAAAACCAGGAACTCGGATATGATAAAGAAAATCTGTTGTATCTTCAGCTCAGGGGAGATATGAAGAAATCTTATCCTGTGATCAAGGAAGAACTAATGCGCGATCCGGAAGTGAAGGCCATAACAGCCAGCAGTGATCCTCCGCAAAGCATTGGGAGCAACTCTGACAATGCATCGTGGGAGGGAAAACCAAAGGACATGGACATTCTCATCAGCATGAGCGGCGTGGATTTTGACTATGTTGAAACCATGGGGATCCAAATGAAATCAGGGCGCACTTTTTCCAGGGAATATGCAGATGACATGCACCATGACAGTCTTGTTTCCTTTTTGATCAATGAGCAGATGGAAAAAGTGATGGGTATGGAGAACGTAGTCGGGGCACCCCTCACGTTTGGTGCGAAAGGTCAGGTTATAGGGGTCATGAAAGATTTCAATTACCTGTCGCTTCACAGCAAGATAGAGCCACTTGCCATCTCCATGTGGGGCAGTAATTTCTGGAATTACATGTATGTCCGCCTGAATCCCGGTAATCTGACAGCTTCATTAAAACAGCTCGATAAGACCTGGAAAAGGATCATGCCGATGTATCCTCTGGAATATCATTTCGTGGACCAGGATTTTGAAAAGATGTACCGGGTGGAAGTACATATGGGAACCCTGATGAGGTATTTTGCGGTACTGGCCCTGCTGATTGCCTGTATCGGACTCTTTGGCCTTGCAACATACAGCGTTGAACAAAAAACGAGGGAAGTAGGAATCCGGAAAGCACACGGGGCCCCCCCCCTGTCGATCTTTCAGATTTTTACCCTGGAATTCATTCAACTGCTGTTTATTTCTGCCGTGATCTCGGTACCGCTGGCCTGGTTTCTTCTTTCGCGCTTTCTGAGGAATTACAGCTATCACATCGGACTAAGTCCCTGGATATTCGTGGTCGCGATTGTCACAACCCTCATTGTGGCCATGCTTGCCATTCTCTATCAGACAGGCCGGGCGATCAGGACAAATCCGGCGGTCACACTGAAACACGAGTAGGGAGCGGCAAGCAGTAATCAGTAATCGGTAGGCAGTATTCAGTATTCGGTATTCAGTAATCAGTAACGGATAATTTTCTGTAGTAATCTGAATTTATTGAACTTACATGCCCATACTCTTATCCCCACACGTTCCTGTCAAGCATCAAGCGACACCTGTCTCTCTTCACCACCGATTAAGGATTACTGCTTACCGATTACTGAATACTGAATACTGATTACCGTTTTTTTCCTATCTTGGTGGTCGCTGAAACGTTAACCATCCGGATAATGAACGCAAAAGAAAGATTTCTGGCTGCCCTCACCCGGCGGCCTGCTGATCGCCTGCCTGTCACCACCCATCATATCATGCCGTCGTTCCTGAAGAATTACCTGAACAATGCCTCCAGTGACGAGTTTTTTGATCGCTTTGGGATCGATCCCATCAATTGGGTAATGGCCTATTCCTGTTCTCCGGAGAAAGGGGAGTTTTTTGATCCCGCGCATACGGAACTTGGGTTCCTTGAAGCCCGCAGGGTCTGCTCTGAAAACTGGCAGGTGAAAATTGAACCAATGGCCGGATTTGAATACAGCACCCAGCGCTTTAACATCATAACGCCCGGAAAAACCCTGTCCATGGTGTTGCAGTCAAATGAGCATACCACATGGCTCAGGGAACACCTGGTGAAGGAGAAAAAGGATATTGACCACATCGCGAAGTACATGACCTATCCGAAATGCAATACCGGAGAAATCAACAGGGCGGCCGCAGCTTATGGGAACAGGGGGCTTATCCGGGGACACATCATTGCTTTTGAAGGATTCGGACAGCCTGGTTGCTGGCAGGACGCCTCATGTCTGTACGGGATTGAAAACCTCATCATGGCAACATTTGAAGATCCCGAATGGGTACATTCCTTTTTATCCGTTCTTTGCGAAAGGAAAAAAGTGTATATCAACTCTCTGAAAGGAGCCAGCTATGATCTGCTCGAACTGGGTGGCGGCGACGCATCCACCACGGTCATTTCACCGGATATATTCAGGGATTTTATAATGCCCTATGACAGCCAGCTTATTGATCTGGCACACAAGGCAGGCCAGCGGATCGTTTACCATACCTGCGGCGGAATGATGCCGATCCTAGAAGATATTGCCTCCATGAAGCCCGATGCCATGGAAACTTTCACTCCGGCCGGAATGGGGGGTGATACCATTTTGCACGAGGCAAAAAAAAGAATTGGTGACAAGGTATGCATGATCGGAGGATTTGACCAGTATCATTTTTTCAACGACTGCTCGGAAGAAGAAACCCGGCAGGAAGTGCGGAGGTGTTTTTCTGAAGCCGGACAGGGAGGAGGGTTTATCCTTTCTCCCTCCGATCATTTTTTCTCTGCAGATCTGAAACTGATTAAAGCATTTGCCGACGAAGCTCATCAATGTACCTATAACCCTATCTGACCCGTTCTGACAGGAAATTATGAAATGCAATGAAATGAAAATGTGAAGTTTCATTTCGCGTGTAACCTGTCTGATGAAATCGTTCCAAAAAAATAAAAAAAATGACAAATCATATTTTGTATATTAAAAGTATTTATTACTTTTAATACACAAAGTTCGATGACCCCGTATGTGAATTCTTGATTTGCAGGTGTTCAGGATCAGGAACATTGTAATTTTTCAAATCCCATGAGAGAAAAAACATCACTGGTTATCCTGTCATTTCTCATGATCGTCATTTTCCCCGGATGTGAACAGCAGTTTGATAATTATTACAAAGTCCCGGATAATCTGATTGGAACCATTGTGGATGTGCTTAAGGAGGATGGCAACTATACCCAGTTTTGCCAGGCTCTCGAAATGGTGGATTATGCTGATATTATTGGTAAAACGGGTAGCTTTACTGTTTTTGCACCCAATGACAGCGCTTTCCGGGAGTATTTCAAATCTTCCGGTTATACCTCGCTCGAAGACATTCCTCCGGAAACGCTGCGGTCGATGATCATGTACCACATTGTTTTCTGGTCCTATTCGCGTTTTAAGCTATTGTATGGGTTGGGCATTGAAGACGAAAACAGCGAATACACAACGGACAATTTCAGAAAGGAAACCAAATACAGACCTCCCATTACTGCGGAAGAAGATTCGAATGGAAGAAAATACAATGTGTATCATGAATATAAGTATCTGTCCATATTTTCCAATGAATATTTCCAGGAACATAAGCTCGATGCAGAGCAAAATTATTCCTTTTTCTATCCGGGTTCAGGTTTTTATGGATTCCACGTGGACAATGCCAGGATACTGGAATATGATGTACCGGCGCAGAACGGTTGGATCCATAAAATTGACAGGGTTCTGGTTCCCCCCGATAACCACGAACAGATCCTGAATAAGCATCCCGAGTTCAGCGATTTCAAATCATTGCTCGCCCTAAGATCCGGATTTGCTTACGATGATGCCGACACCCGGCAGCAAAAGGGAGACGGAGACGTCAATAATGATGGCAAGATCGACTCCCTGTTCACCAGGATCTATATTCTCAATTCGGAAGTCTTTTTACTGGATAAGGAAAATCAAGGTGGAAACGGTCAGAGTGCGACACTTACCGTATTCGCTCCTTCCAATGAAGCGCTGCAGCGCTTCATGGCCGAACGTACCACCGGATATTCTTCCATTCATGATTTCGACAAATTCTGGATAAACTGGTATCTCAGACACTATTTCGGATACAATTACTGGCCTTCCCAGATGCCACTGATGACCACTGAATGGCCCATGCCCCTTGCCTCAGTTACAACCGATGGGAATGTGAGCCAGAGCAATATCATATATTCACAAATGGCCAGCAACGGGCAGTTTTACGGGATCAACAGGTATTTGCTTCCCAAATCCTTCGAAACAGCGGCAGGACCCATTTTTGGCAACAAGGACTTTGAATGGTTCAGTGAATTGCTTGTATTTTATAAAGTTGACATCCTGCTCAACAATGAAGATATCGATTACACCGTGTTTGCCCCCACCAATGAAGCCCTGGCACGTGCCGGGTATTCTGCCAGGGAAGGACTCGGGGGATTCGGCCTGTATCATGCCCAGAACCCGCTTGCTCCGGTTCCCAGAAGCAGGGCAGTCGATCTGATCAAATCGCATCTCGTGCCTGTAGATATGCAGGAAGGTGATTTTGAGGAAGGAACATTTGTGAAAACAGCACAAAACAATTACATTGGTATTGCATCAGGAGGAATTTTCGGTGGGGCCAATTCAACGGTCATAGCGGTAGGCTTACCTGAAAGGGCCGGTGTCAATGGCGTGGTATATCCAATTACCGATATGCTGATCTCTCCTTCCGTCAATTTGTTGCAGGTGTTCAGTGATCAGACCAAACATCCCGAATTCCAGGAATTTTACAAACTTATGCAGTCCTCAGGACTGATCACAATGGATGAAAACTTTAACTATACGGTTTTATCCAATCTGGCCACCGGCGTGAGTTATACCTGTATGATCCCGACAAACCAGGCCGTAACTGATGGTGTAACAGCGGGATTGATACCTTCTGATCCGGAACAGCTCAAACAGTTCCTGCGGTATTTTTTTATTGAAGGCAACGTGTTTTCCGATGGGAAGAACACCGGAACATTCAGGACGACAAGATATGCCGATGCAACGCATAATAAATACTCTACGGTGGACATACTCAATGAAAAGTACAATTTAAGGGTACAGGATCACCAGGGGAATATCCGGAAAGTGATATCCGGCAACATCATGACCTCGAACGGAGTGATCCATCAGATCGATTCACTCCTGATCTATTGACAGGAAGCAAATGAAAGAAATTAAGGCCATATTCATACTGATATTTTTCCTGCAATTCACCGGATATGGACAAAATGTGTCCACCATCAAGGGCAAGATCGCTGATAAAGCGACCAAGGTCCCTTTGATCGGGGTTACGATCATTGAAGTGAATTCAGATAACCGGATATTGAACGGCACCACGACAGATGCAAACGGAAATTTCACCCTCGTAATATCAAATCCCGATCCGGTGCTGAGAATTTCCTATATCGGGTATAAAACCCTCAACATGCAACCTGTGAAAACAGAATTCCTGAATGCTGAGCTGGAAGAAGACCTTCAGACGTTGCAGGAAGTGGTTATCACAGCCGAAGCAAAAAAAGTGGGCGGTTTAAATCCGGTCTCCACCAGGGACCTGACCGGGTCAGTGGATGCCATTAATATGAAGGATCTTGAAGACGTGAAGGTTGCAAATATCGGGGAAGCCTTGCAGGGAAGAAGCAGCAACGTGGATATCACAATGGCTTCTGGCGATCCGGGTGCCGGAATGTCAATCAGGATCAGGGGCACTGCATCCATCAGCGGGTCGAATGAACCGCTGATCGTGGTCGACGGAGTACCATTTGAAACCAACATCGATCAGAAATTTGACTTCGCCGGTGCCACCCAGGAAAAGTTCAGCGGACTGCTTAACATAACCCCCGAGGATATTCTGAATATCCAGGTGCTGAAGGACGCATCAGCAACTGCTGTATGGGGTTCCCGGGGCGCCAATGGAGTTATTCTCATTGAAACCAAGCGGGGAACAAAAGGCAAAAATTCTTTTGAATATCAGTACAAATTAAGCGTAAATCAGAAACCACGGACCATACCTCTTCTCGATGGATATTCCTATTCCATGCTCCAGCTGGAGGAACTTTTCAATGCCGGCATCACGGAGGTCCCCGCGGAACTTGCATACAACAAGGAAAATGAGGATTATTACAATTATTCACAGAATACCAACTGGGTAGATGCCATAACGCAAACCGGATATTCGCACGAACACAACCTGTCCATGACAGGAGGAGGTGAAAATGCCCTGTACCGGTTTTCGGTCGGATATTTCGATCAAACAGGAACTACAATCGGAACCAAATACAACCGGCTTACCTCCCGGTTCAATCTCGATTACAATGTATCTTCCAAACTGGTTTTCTCTGGTGATTTTTCATACACTTACGGACACAATCAGATGAGTTACCCGGGAACGAGCTACAGGGCGGACAATCCAAATGAGTTTTGGAATACCGTTAGGGCTGTGGCCTATGTGAAAGCCCCCAACATGAGCATTTATGAGTATGATGCCAATGGGAACAGGACCAATCAGTACTTTACACCCGAAGTGAATTTTCAGGGCCAGGGATATGAATGGATCAATCCTGTGGCCATGGCTAAGGAAGCATCGAGCATCGAGAAGAACCACAGGATCAGGACCAAGTTGTCCCTGAAGTATAACGTGATGAAAGATCTGGTATTTACCAGCTTTGTCGCATATGATCTCAACAACCAGCCATCGTCTAAATTTCTTCCTTATCAGGCAACCGGATCAAACTGGACGTCAACATTCATTAATCTGTCTTCAGGAATGGACTATGAAAGCTCATCGCTGGAAACCCAGAGCCAGCTGACGTATACCCTTACCAAAGGCAATCACAAGCTTACTGCCATGACGGCCTTTATTCTATCCGACAGTAAAAGCGGCTGGTATTTTGGAAGCACTTCCAATACCCCTTCGGTTTTCATTACCAACTACACTCAGCCAGCCCCGGTTTACTGGATCGGAGACGACTATAATGAAAGCAGAATGGCTGCTTTTCTGGGATTTCTGCACTACAGCCTGCTTGACCGCTATCTGATCCAGCTCAATCTTCGCAGAGAGGGATCTTCTTTATTCGGTTACAATTACAGGTGGGGGACTTTTCCCTCGATTTCCCTGGCTTACCGTTTGTCTTCTGAATCCTTCATGAAACGGTTCAGATTCATCAATGATCTGAAGATCAGATATAGTTATGGCGTTAACGGCAATCAACCCTACACGAATTACGGCTACTTCAGCAGGTATGGAACCAATGGCCAGTATATCGATATCCCGGTTGTAATTCCCACAAGCATTCAGCTTGACAACTTCCGGTGGGAAAAAAATGCACAATCAAACCTGGGCCTTGATTTCACAGGCTTTCAGAACCGGGTTGACGTACACTTTGACATCTATGACCAGAACAGCAGAGACCTGATCTGGGAAAAACTGAGTCTCCCCTCTTCTTCGGGTTTTTCTGAAATTACAAGGAACTGGGGTGCCATGAACAATCATGGCTGGGAATTCAGTACCGACATGCAGATCATGGAAAGAAAGAACTTCCAGGTCAGCCTGAATTTTAATATTGCCCGCAATGTGAATGCTATCAAAGAGATACCCAAGAACTTCGATTTTGAATCGGGAAATGAGGCGGCCAACGGACAGTACGCGAGCCGTGCCCAGGTTGGCAATGCAATTGGAACATTTTATGGGTTCAGGTACCTTGGAGTT
>Ga0326726_10006604_pt1 | contig 10449 bp, 8 predicted proteins | sample MHFenrmetagenome_2_FD_207603 | JGI IMG/M metagenome (GOLD analysis project Ga0326726, IMG submission 207603) | Lab enriched peat soil microbial communities from Michigan Hollow, Ithaca, NY, United States - MHF15MN | ecosystem: Environmental > Terrestrial > Soil > Wetlands > Peat | place: USA... | reverse complement strand
CAAACTCCCCCGGAGGTACAGGCGCGCGTGGCGCTCACGGCGTTGGTGGTCTTCCACACACCGCCAGATGCACCGCCGATGTACACGGTGTTGCCGGAAATATCGGTTTGATCAACCACGACGGCGGTGACGCGGCCGACAGCGGGACCATAGTCCTGCTGAGAGCTACCGACTGCGGCGGTGGCGGTGGGCGCGGGGCCCAGAGGGGTCCAGACCGGGCCTCCGGCGGGCTGAGGGACAAACAGGGGGCGCGGGGATGCGGAGGGAGTGGCGTCCTGGGCGCCGGACTGCGCGGGCGGCTGCGCCTGGAGACGGCGATGGTTCAGCTTCTGGTTGTAAGCGCGATGGAGTTGCTCGGCGGCGGGACGGCCGTCCACGGTGCGTCCGCGCAGAAACCAGCGGGCGCGCTCTTCGGGACGGTCGCGCTGGCTTTGGGCGGGGTTATCAGGGGAAACCTTGGCGCCTTGCGCGAGAGTCATCGAACAGAACAGCAGGATGAAGAAAAATGACAGGGAAAGCCGGACACCTGAACGCATGATCGCGGACCGCATATGTGGTTTGGAAAAACTGATGAAGTATGTTGCCGGGCAGGTACTCTGTCAATTGGGGACGAGCCTTACGGAAGTCACAGTGGCGCAAGTTGTTACAGCGCAAGTTGAGGTTGCGAAGAGGCACAAGGAGCAAGGAGCAAGGCGCAAGGTGCAAGGTGCAAGGCGCGTGCTGTCCCTCCGGGACTCCGGAGTGATACTGCCGGTGTTCCCAGGACTGGCGTCCTGGGCTACCAGCGGGTCGTCCCTGCGGGACTCACAAGGCGCGCGCGCTTGCCGGCCAACCTGAAGCCTGGCGCCTAGTCTTCGAGCACCGGCATGCTCTTAAGGACTTCGGCGGCGCGGGGGCGATTACTGAGCAGCTCGTCGCGGCGAATCTTGCCGTCGCGGAAAACCAGACTGCGCTTGGCGAACTGCGCGATGTCGGGCTCGTGCGTGACCAGCACGATGGTGAGCCCGCGCTCTTCATTGAGGCGCTGGAAGATGTCCATGATCTCGACCGCGGTGCGGCTATCGAGATTGCCGGTGGGCTCGTCGGCAAGCAGGATGGTAGGCAGATTGACGAGCGCGCGCGCGATGGCGACGCGCTGTTGCTGGCCGCCGGATAGCTGGGAAGGGAAGTGCTCGGCGCGATCGGTGAGGCCGACCTGGGCGAGGGCCGCCTGCGCGCGCCGCGTGCCTTCTTCGCGCGGGATGCGGGCGTAGTGCGTGGGCAGTTCCACGTTTTCCATGGCCGTGGTGCGAGCGAGCAGGTTGAACCCCTGGAAAACGAATCCGATTTTGCGGTTGCGGATGGCGGCCAGCTCCTGCTTGGTGAGGGTGGAAACGTCGGTGCCTTCGAGCACATAGCGTCCGCTGCTGGGGCGGTCGAGACAGCCAAGGATGTTCATGAACGTGGATTTGCCGCCGCCGCTGGCGCCCATAACCGCGACGAATTCGCCGGCGGCGATATCCACCGACACGCCACGCAGGGCGTGCACGCGAGTCTCGCCGAGTTCGTAGTACTTGTGTACGTCCTCGACGTGAATGACCGGAGCGGCGGCGGTCCTGGAAGCGGTCGCGGTTTCGCGATTAGCTGCGGTTGTCATTCGTGTCGTCCCTACGGGACTCCGAGCAATGTCTGCAGTTTCCCCAGCACTGCCGTGCTGGGCTACCAGCGTCCGTCCCTGCGGGACTGAGTTCGCAACGCATTGAATTCGCAACGCGGGACTGAGTTCGCAACGCGGGACTGAGATCGCAATGCGGTGCTAAGTTCGAGAGTCCAGTGTGACTAACGTCCCGGCGGACGTCCACCCATGCCCGGGGCGCTGGCGCCGGTGCGCGAGCCGGACTTGCTGGCGCCAATGACGAGCTCGTCGCCCTCTTTCAGCTCACCGTGCAACACCTGCACAACGTGGGTTACGGTGTGGTCGGTGATGCCGGTGCGAACTTGCACCGGCTTCAGCGTCTTGTCGGGCAGTTGCTTCCACACGATGCCGAGATCGGGGGGCGGACCTTCACGCGTTTTCATGGCGCCGCCGGGCTGGGTGCCGTTTTGCCGGGCACGAAGCGAGCTCGCCAGATTGCCGCCGCGTGTTTGTCCACTCGCTTGACGCGGTGACTGCGCGGGCGCCTGCGCCGGCTGCGGCTGCTGCCCCTGCGCCTGGGTGTCGCCGGCGGCTTGACGTCCGCGGCGCGCGCCGTCGGGCTCAATGCCGTTTTCTTTCAGCAGTGCGCGAAGTTCGTCGGGCTTCATGTCCGGCGTGTAGCGCAGCGCGCCGTTGGGAACCTTGATGACATCGTGCGCGGCGGCCACCGGGATGGTCACATAGGCGGTCATGCCGGGAAAGAGCTTGAGCTCGGGATTGTCGAAGTCAATGATGGTGTCGTAGGTGACCACGTTTTGCACGGTGGTGGGATTCATGCGCACCTGCGAGACCGCGCCGTTGAAGGTTTCGCGCGGAAAGGCGTCAACCTTGAACCAGACTTGCTGTCCGACGCGGATCTGGCCAACGTCGCTTTCGTCGGTCTTGGTGTAGACCTGCATTTTTGTCAGGTCCTGCGCGATGGTGAACAGCGTGGGCGCTTGCAGCGAAGCAGCGACGGTCTGGCCGACGTCAATGGCGCGATTGACGACAGTGCCGTCAATGGGGGCGTAGATGTAGGTGTGGTCGAGGTTGGTCTGCGCCACCGACACCGCCGCATGACGCTGCTCGACTTGCGCGACCGCCTGGTTGACCTGCGCTTCAGCGGCGGAAACCGCGGCGGCGGCGGAGTCGTAGTTGGCTTTGGCGAGGTCGAGCTGCTGCGGGCTCATGACGCCGGCCTTGGCCAGACCGAGAGTGCGCTCGTAGTCGGCCTTGGTTTGCTCCAGCGCGGCTTGGGCTTTGACCAGGTTCGCCTTCGCGGAAGCGACGTTGGCCTTGGCGTTTTCGTGATCCGCTTTCGCTTGCAGCAGCGCGCCGCGGAAGAGCGAAGGCTCGATCTCAGCGATCAACCGGCCGCGCTTAACTTTGGAGTTAAAATCGGCGTGCAGCTTGTAAATGTTGCCGGAAACTTGCGAGCCCACCTGCACGGAGGTAACGGCGTTGATGGTGCCGGTGGCGTCCACGACTTCGCGAATGTCGCCGCGCTCAACACGGGCAGTGAAGTACTGCGTCTTGTCCTTGCGATTGAGGCCGAAAGCGGCGAACAAAACAACCGCGATCACCGCACCGGCTACAATCGTCCACTTGCTTTTCAGGATGCGCACGAAGCAAACGGCCTTTCTGGGCTACATAAACCGACGATCCGAGCACCTTAAGTCTAACCGCCTGGGCAGCGGCGGCGTGAACCGATTTACAAAAGATAACACCTGCGCGCGGTTCGCCGCGCCCGACCGGGCAATCGGGGAGTGCGGCGGTCGCGTTACAATCCCATCTCCTTATTCGACGCTGGTTGAAGGGCACCGTCTATGACGTGCATCACAGGAGGGTCCATCGTGCGTTCGGTCCATCGGTCGATGGGGGCCTTTTTTGTTTTGCTGGTGGCGTTCTTATGCCCCGCAAAGGTGGCGGCGCAGACGACTATGCTGACGGTGGCGGCGGCGGCCAACCTCGGTCCCGCTCTGCGCGAGATTAGCGCCAACTTCGAAAAGCGCGGCGGAGCCCATGTCACGCTGGTGTTCGGGTCGTCGGGCAGTTTGGCGACGCAGATCGAAAACGGCGCGCCCTATGACGTGTTTCTGTCCGCCGACCTCGATTACCCGCACCGACTGGAGAGCAAAGGGCTGGCCGTGCTGGGTTCGCTGACGACGTACGCCGTCGGAAGCCTGGTGTTGTGGGCGCCCAAGACGTCGGCGCTCGATGTGCGTGAACTTGGGTTCAAGGCCCTGACCGCGCCCGGAGTGCGCAACATCGCGATCGCCAACCCCGAGCACGCGCCGTATGGGAAGGCTGCGGTGGCCGCGCTGCGCCGGGCCAACCTGTACGACGCGCTCAAGTCGAAGCTGGTCCTGGGCGAGGACGTAGCGCAGACGGCGCAGTTCGTGGTCTCAGGAAATGCGCAGGTGGGAATCATTCCGCTATCGCTGGCGATATCCCCTGAACTGGCGCGCGCCGGCCAGCGGTGGGAGCTGCCGCCGGAGTACTACCTCGCGATGGAGCAAGGCGCGGTCGTGCTGAGAAAGTCGAAGTATGAAAAACTTGCGCAGGATTTCGTGAACTACTTGAAGACAGAAGAAGCCGCTGCCATTTTTCGCAGCTACGGTTACGGAGTGCCGGGGCCGCGGCCATGAATTGGCAGGCGTTCGCACTGACGGCGCGGCTGGCGATGATCGTGGCGGCAGCGCTGGTGGTGATTGGGCTGCCGACCGCCTACTGGATCACCTACTCGCGGCGGAGATGGAAATTTCTGGTCGAGGCGGTGGTTTCAATGCCCCTGGTGCTGCCGCCAACGGTGCTGGGTTATTACCTGCTGGTGCTGTTTGGAAATACGACGAGCTTCGGACGGTGGTACGAGTCGGTGAGCGGGCACACGCTGGCGTTTACCTTCAACGGCCTGGTGATCGGATCGATCTTGTACAGCCTGCCGTTTGCGGTGCAGCCGTTCGCGGCCTCGTTTGCGGCCGTGGATACAAGGCTGCTGGCGGCTTCGGCGACGCTGGGCGCATCAGGATGGAGAAGCTTCTGGCGCGTGATCCTGCCGCTTTCGGCGCCGGGCCTGGTAACCGGGATTGCGCTCAGCTTCGCGCACACGGTGGGCGAGTTCGGCGTGGTGCTGATGATCGGCGGCAACATCCCCGGGGTAACGCGCACGGTATCCATCGATATTTACGATCAGGTGCAGGCGGCGGAATTCGCCTCGGCGGGGCAGACGGCGCTGGTGCTGTTGATTTTTTCCTTTGTTGTGCTTTCGTTGGTGTACGCGCTGAACCGGAAGGTGTGGACGGTCTGGCCGTTTCGGTAGAGCGAAGTGGCCGTTCCGAAGAAAAAATGCAGATCCCTCGACTCGGGTTTCCCGCGCTGGCAAATGCGCGCGGGAGCCCTCCCTCGCTCGGGATGACATCACCTCAACTCAACTTTCCTAACGTAGACGTTCAGCAGGTCGGCGCTTCTTGTTTACCGTTGCGTTGCCGGCGTACGCGCTCGATTTCAACTCCGGTGTGATGCCAGATCAAAACCGCAGCGACAATAAACAGCACTAGGAGCACGGTGAGTCCGATCGAAATCGTCGCGTATTGTTCCGGATGGCGCAGCACGCGAATGATGCGCCTGCCGTAGTGGGATGCGATCCAGGCCACCAGCCCATAGCGAAACGCGCGTCCGCCAATCAGCGCCGCAATGTATTTGCGAAGGGAGAAGCGCAGCGCTCCTGCCGCCACAAAAAATGCGGAACTGGGAAACGGCGGCGGGGCGATCACCGCAACCAGCACGGCGGCCATACCCCAGCGTTCCAGCATAAGGTTGACGCGGGCAAGGCGCGCTTCGCCAAGCTTCTTTTGCAGCCAACCGGTCCCGGTTTTCCTGGCGATCCGGTACGTCAGGTAGGCGCCGATGGCCGAGCCGGCGGTGCTCATCAGGGCGTAGTACCACCAGAGATCGCGATGACGCGCGGCCAGCACGGCGTTGAAGATGTCGAGGCTGCCGAGAGTGGGGACGATCGAACTGTCAATCACGCCGATGATCAGCAGCCCTACTCCGCCCCAACGCCGGAGCGTGGTCCAGATGGTGGCCGCGGCGAAGACTTTGGCCTGAGGCGCGAGCTTGACATGCGCGATTCGCATCGCAAAACCCTAGCTTAGCTGTGAATGCGAGATGCGCGGCGGAAAAAGTGCGAAAGGAACAAAGAGAAGAACGAGAGGGAGAAACCAGAAAAGAATTAACCACGGATCGCCACGGATCAACGCGGATCAGAAAAAGAAGATTGAAGAATGCAGATTGAAGAATGCAGATTGAAGAATGCAGATTGAAGATTGCAGGTTGAAGATTGCAGATTGAAGACACCTCCTTATCCGTGAGTATCCGTGTTAATCCGTGGTTAATTCTTGTCACGGTGTTGCCGACACGGCCGCCCGTTTGCGCGCGTCGGACCCCTCTGCGGCAGACGGCGATTTACAATGTCCGGCTACGACCGAGCCACAACCATCGTCGCTCGCCGTTTCGCTACGCAAGCGGCTGTCGGAAAGCTTTGCGCTGGAAGTGTCTTTCACGGCGCCCGCAGGAATGACCATGCTGTTTGGCGCCTCGGGCGCGGGCAAGACGACGCTGCTGGAGTGTATCTCCGGGCTGCTGGCACTGGACTCAGGACGCGTCGTAGCAGGCGATCGGGTGCTGTTCGACTCGGGGCTGCGCGTCAATGTGCCGGTGCCGGAGCGCCGCGTGGCATATGTTTTCCAAACGCTGGCGCTGTTTCCACACATGAGCGTGGAGCAGAACATCGCCTACGGTCTGAACCGCCTTGCGCCCGAGCAGCGGAGAGAAGCGGTGGACAGCATCGTGGAAGCGTTTCGCATCCGGCATGCGCGTCATCGCCGGCCGGCGGAAATCTCCGGGGGCGAGCGCCAGCGCGCCGCGCTCGCGCGCGCCCTGGTGACGGACCCTTGCGTCTTGCTGCTCGACGAACCTCTGTCCGCGCTTGATCTGACGACCAAGAGCGCCATCATCCAGGACCTGCGCGCCTGGAACGAGGCGCACCGCATCCCGGTGCTCTACGTCACCCACAGCCGCGAGGAGTTGTTTGCGCTGGGCGAACGGGTGATCGCGCTGGAGCAGGGAAGAGTGCTGGCCGAGGGATTGCCGCAGGAGGTGCTGCACGCGCCGCGCCAGGAATCGCTGGCGCAAGCGGCCGGGTTTGAGAACATCTTTGATGCCACGGTGGCCGCGCTGCACGCGGACCTCGGCACGATGACGTGCGGCGTCGCCGCCGGTGCGAACCTGGAGGCGCCGTTGGGACACGTGCGGGTTGGCGACAAAGTCCGAATCGGCGTGCGCGCAAACGACATCCTGCTGGCCAAGGCAAGACCGGAAGGGCTGAGTGCACGCAATCTGCTGCCCGGGCGCATCGAGTCGCTGACGCGGCGGGATGTCACGGTGATCGCGCGGGTGCGCTGCGGCGGTGAACATGGGTTGGAGATGGAAGTTCACCTGACGCCCGGGGCGCAACATTCGCTCGGCCTTGCGCCCGGGAAGGATGTTTGGCTGGTGATCAAAACGTATTCGTGCCATTTGCTGCGTTGAAGGCAGTGGTCAGTGGGCAGTGGCCAGTGGTGGTAAGCAACTGCTTAACGTTGGCGATGGTAGGCGCACGACCCTCAGGGTAAGCCCATTTTTCTTCGACTCGATCGGCACGGCTGAACAGGTTGCTGAAAACCTCGGAAAAGCAGATTCCTCGCGGCTCGGCGCTTCGCCCCTCGATCACGACTAAAGTCGTGACCTACCGAGCCCGCTCGGAATGACAAAAAGAAAGACCTTGCCGGCACGACTGAAGTCGTGCTCTGACACGAAAAACCGTAAATCGATAGTTTTTCCGCAGCCTGTGAAGCCGTCCCATCCCATTGGCTGAAATATCCAACGCCACTTTAGTCGAAGCCCACGAACACCGGCTCGGGCACGAGTTGAACTCCGAATGTTTCGCGGACGCGGCGCTGAATTTCCTCTTGGAGTGCGATGATCTCGCCGGCGGTGGCGCCGCCGCGGTTGACAATAGCGAGCGCGTGCTTGCGGGAGATGCCGACGTTGCCGCGCGCATATCCTCTGTGAAATCCGGCGTTCTCCACCAGCCACGCCGCTGGAATCTTGTAGCGCTGCCCGGGCGCGGGATAGCTGGGCAATTTGCCGCCAGCGACGCCGGCGACGCGGTTGTAGCCGGCGGGATCGAGCACCGGGTTTTTGAAGAATGACCCGGCGCTGCGCGAATCCTCGTCGCCTTCGACGATCAGCATCGCCTTCGAGAGTCTGATCGTCCTGACCGCCTGGCGCACATCTTCCAAGGTGGGAGGCGCGGCCGGACCGGCGCTTCCGGCGAAGTATTGCTGCAAGTCGCGATACTCGATTTTCGGCGCACCCTGGGGTTCCAGTTCGTAGGCGACCCGCAGGATGATGAAGCGCCCGCGCTCCTCGGTGTTGAAGATGCTGCCGCGATAGGCGAAGCCGCACGCCTGATTGCAGAGCGTGCGCGATTGGCCATCGCGGAGATCAAGCGCCTGCACTTCGGTGATGGTGTCGGAAACTTCCTGTCCGTAGGCGCCGACGTTCTGCACCGGCGTGCCACCGACGGTGCCGGGGATCCCGCTCATGCACTCCAAGCCCGCGCAATTGGCGGCGACTGCCGTCGCCACCAGAGCGTCCCAGGCAACGCCCGCGCCGGCTTCAAAGACTTGCTTGCCACTTTCGGATCGCTGCTCGATGCCTGCGATGGCGATCTTCAGCACCAGGCCGCGGAAGCCGCGATCCGACACAACAAGATTGCTGCCGCCGCCGAGAACGAACATGGGCAGCGCGCGCGATTTCGCCCAGTCCACCGCCTTGGAAACGTCGGCGGGCGTGAGAGCCTCGGCGAAATAGCGGGCCGGGCCGCCAACGTTGAGCGTCGTCATCGACGCCAGAGGGACGTGTTCCAGGAAGCGCATGCGGGTTGAGCGACACTATACACGCAGTCGAGCCGCTCACTTCGCTGCCCGCGAATGGGAAAAGGGACCGGCGGCATAGTCGCCGCCGGGTGAGGCGGCTCAGTCGGCGCGAGCTCTACTGGGGACGGCCAACTCGTGCGAGAATCTGTCGCCTTCAAACACAATGCTGCGGAGAACACGCTCGCCGGCATCATTGTGCCCATAGAGGGCCATGGTTCTGTCCGACTTAGATGCTTGTTCTTCGGTCTTGCAGGTTACGCGCGCTTTTGCCTTGTTGCCGGCTTTGAAGACGAGAACGTGGGCATCACCTTCCTTGAGGTGCTGGACCCTGTACTCGCCCGCCGGCAGCAATGCACTTCCCACCTTCGCCGGCTCGGTGAAGGTAACGGTCCACGACTTGCCGACCTTCGGATAGCCGCCGGTGTCTGCGGCCAGTATCGACAGCGGGATGCTCAACAGCAACGCAATGCCCAGGACCTTGCATGTTCTGATCATTTTCTTTGCTCCTGCGTTTTCGGGATCGCTACCTATTCAATCGCCCGATAGACGCCGGTTTTAACGCTCGGTGAGCAGGCAAGGGCCAGGTTCTCGTAAATCCGGTGCAGAGCGGAATTTTTGCGGGACGACTTTCTATCTTGAGGGGATCACCGGTTTCACCGCAATGCCGTTGGGCTGGATTCCGACCGGCACCATGGTGAACAGCGCGCGCTGCCGGTTGGGATTCTGTCCCTTGAGCAGCGCTTCCGGCAGGCTGATCTTGTTGCCGCGGGGCAGGCGGGTGAGGCGCACGACAGCGACGTCGCCGGGCTGAGTGTCGAGAACGAGGAGAAAATCCTCGTCGGGCGTAAGCGCCAGGTGGTCGGGACGAGTGCCGACAGGGATGGAATCGATGACGCGGCCGGTATCAATGCTGAACACCGATACCGCGTCCGAGCCGAAGTTGCTGACGTAGAGCAGGGAGTTGTCGGCGCTGACGACGGCGTGCACCGGCTGGCTGCCGATGAGGTAAGTGCCACCGACTTCGTTGGCCGCAATCTCGATCACGGAAACCGAGGCGGAGTCGAAATTGCACACGAAGAGCTCACCGCCGTCGGGTTTCAGCGCGAGGTGGATGGGCGTCTTACCGACGTCGAGGAGAGCGAGGAGCTTGTCGGATTTCAAATCAACGGCGGCCACCTGCGCCGATCCGGTGCAGGCGATGAAAGCCTTGCTGGAATCGTGCGCGATGGCGATGTCTTCCGGATGCCGGCAAATTGGCACGGTGGCACGCACCTGCATCTTGGCGGCGTCGAGAATGGAAACCGAATCGCCACCGCGGTTGGAGACCACCACGGTTTTCGCGTCCGGCGAAACGCGTGCCAGTCCAGGCTCGGCGCCGACGCCAACGGTGGCCAGCACGCGGCGCTTTTCCAAATCGAGGATGCTGACGTTGGCGGAACCGGAATTGGCGACGTAGCCGCGCGTGCCGTCGGCGGAGACGTCCAGGAAATACGGCGCGCGATGCACGCCGACGGTTGCGATGACCGCGTTCGTGGTGGCGTTAATGAAGCTGATGTTGTTGGAGTCGGTGTTGACGGCGTAGACCTCGTTGGTCTTCGGATTGGCCGTGACGCCGGTGGGATTGCGACCGACGGCGAGCGTCTTGATCACCTGGAATTGGCCGAGGTCAATGACCGTAACCGTGTTGCTGCGGCCGTTGCTGACGTAGGCGTAGAGGTCGCCGGGATAGTCGCGCTGACGGCGGCAGGCGGTGAGCAGCATCCCCGCGAGCACGGCGAAAGCCAGAACGATGAGGGAAGTCTTTTTCAACGAGCA
>Ga0326726_10006603_pt1 | contig 10451 bp, 9 predicted proteins | sample MHFenrmetagenome_2_FD_207603 | JGI IMG/M metagenome (GOLD analysis project Ga0326726, IMG submission 207603) | Lab enriched peat soil microbial communities from Michigan Hollow, Ithaca, NY, United States - MHF15MN | ecosystem: Environmental > Terrestrial > Soil > Wetlands > Peat | place: USA... | reverse complement strand
GTCGAACATCTCTTACATCCCACACAAGTGGCGTGCTCGTGTGGTCGGAATCGCCCGGGGAGAAATTCCCTGTTCCCGGAATTTCGTGAGCAGTCGATCATATTGTGCGAGTCGTAACTCGATGTAGAACAAGCAATTACACGCATAGATCCGCAGGCACTGTCGTTGCTTTAGCATCTCTACGGTTCGCCGCCGAGCCCTCGTTCCGCACTTTCGCGGATCGCCGGAGACGGTGCTTTCGTTCTCCCTTATTCAAAGGTGCCCCTGTGAGACTCGTCCGCTCAATTCCGGTCGCGCTTGTAGCCGCGACCATCGTCGCCGGCTGCAACACCGAGGCGAGGCAGCAGCTCGCGACCGTGTCGCATGTCGACTCACTCCACGTCGACTCGCTCAACAAGGTCCGCAAGGACCTGATGGACGAAGTCATGGCGTCCACGCAGTTCGTTACCGACATCAACCACGAGCTCGCCAAGGCTCGCGCGCTGGCCAGCAAGGAAGAGCCCAAGCTCGAGACGTCGAACGAGATGACCGCGACCAACGAGCAGCGGAAGCTGATCGTCGCCCGCATCAGCCATCTGGTCGCCCGCCTCGATTCGGTCCAGGGTCGCCTCGCCACGGCGCGGTCGCACGTCGCGCAGCTCACCAAGCAGGATTCCGTGCTCGTCGCGCAGGTCGCGGCGTACGAGAAGAACATCGCCGATCTGCAAGCGTCCGCGGAGCGTGAGCGCAACGACCTCCAGACCGTGATCACGCGGCAGACGACGGAGATTGCGTCGCTCAACAGCCGCGTCGATACGCTCAACACGGTGCGCGCGGCGCTCACCGACACGGTCAACCAGCTCACGACGCAGAAGAACACCGTGTACTACGTGGTGGGAACGCGGGATGAGCTGATCAAGAAGGGCGTGCTCGTCGCCGAAGGCGGCAAGCGGTTCATCATCCTCGGCGGCCGCCGCATCGTGCCGGCGCGTCAGCTCGATCCCGCCAGCTTCTCGAAGATCGACCGCCTCACCGATCGCACCATTCCGTTGCCCGAAGGCCAGTACGAGATCATGAGCCGTCAGAACGTCTCGTTCGCCAAGGCGCAGGCGGCGAAGGACGGCAAGATCTCCGGCGCCCTCACGATCGAACAGCCGGAGCAGTTCTGGGCGACGTCCCCCTTCCTGATCATCGTCCGCAGCTGAACGGTAGCGACACGTGACTCAGCCGCTCGCCGGTGCCCGCTCCTTCACAGGAGTCGGGCACCGGTTCACATTTCCAAAAGACATGGATCAGACACGTCTTGCCGTTCTCGTCGTCGACGACGAGCCCGCGCTGCGCGAGGTGTTGTCGTTGCGCATCGCGGATTGGGGCTATGACGTGCGGACGGCGGCGGACGTCGCCGAGGCCGAGCGCGAGCTCGATCGCCAAGCGCCGGATCTCGTCCTGTGCGACGTCGTCCTCCCGGGCGGGTCCGGGCTCGATCTCCTCAAACGGATCAAACGGCACGACGAGCGACTGCCCGTCGTGATGATCACCGCCCACGCCGACGTCGACCGGGCGGTGGAAGCGATGAAGTCCGGCGCGGCGGATTTCCTGACGAAGCCGCTCGACTACGTGATGCTCCAAGCGCTGCTCGAGGCCGCCGCCGGCGAGTTGCGGCAGCGCCAGGAGAGTCGCTCGCTCGACGCCCGTCTCCAGAACACGAACGGATCGGTCGGACTCGTCGGACAGACGCGGGGGATGCGCGAGCTTCGCCGCATGATCGAGGTGGTCGCCGGCACCGACGCGTCGGCGATCATCACCGGCGAGAGCGGCACCGGCAAGGAAGTGGTCGCGCGCGCGGTGCATTCGCTCAGCGCGCGGCGCGACAAGCCGTTCATCGCGATCAACGCCGCGGCCATTCCCGAAGGGTTGATCGAGAGCGAGATCTTCGGCCACGAGCAAGGCGCCTTCACCGGCGCCACGCGCTCGCGCCCCGGCTGCTTCGAGCTGGCGAACGGCGGCACGCTCTTTCTCGACGAGATCGCCGAGATGCCCGTCGCGCTCCAGCCCAAGCTCCTGCGCATTCTCGAGGAGGGGCACGCGCGCCGGCTCGGCGGCAGCAAGGAAATTCCGTTCAACGTGCGCGTCCTGGCGGCGACGAACCGCTCGCCGACGCAAGCGATCCGCGACGGCATGTTGCGCGAAGATCTGTTCTACCGGCTCAACGTGTTCGAGCTCCACCTCCCGCCGCTCCGCGACCGGGTGGACGATATCGGCTTGCTGGCGCAGCATTTCATCCGTGAGTTCAGCAAGAAGCACGCGATGGATGTGAGCGGCGTGGGCGAGGCGGCGCGGCAGTTGCTCGAGGCGCACGCCTGGAGCGGCAACGTGCGCGAGCTGCGGAACGTGATCGAGCGCGCGGTGATCGTGGCGCGGAGCGGATGGATCGAGCCGCGGCATTTGCCGCCGTACATTCAGGCGCTCAAGCCGGGCGGCGATCCCACCGTGACGCTGCCCGCGGGGACGACGCTCGCCGAGGCGGAACGCGTGCTGATCATGCAGACCCTCGAGCGCGTTGGAAACAACAAAGCCGAGGCGGCGCGACAGCTTGGGCTCGACGTGAAGACCATTCGCAACAAGCTGCGCAGCTACGGACACGACGGGTGAAGGTCCGCACAAAGCTGCGCGGCGCTTTTGCGGTGTACATCGCGCTGCTGGCGGGTTTGTCGGTCTATCACGTTAGCACCACGCGTCGCGCCGTCGAGAGCGCGCACCAATTGACCGACATCGCGTCGCGGCTGAGCACGAGCTCCACGGTACAGCTCGCGCGGATCTCGGCCGTCGGCGACAACGCCCAGAAATTCCTCGTCACGCACGACAGCGCGTACCTCGAGAAGACACTGCAGGCCATTCGAGAGTACGACGGCGAATTGCACCACATCGACGCGTTGCCGCTGAGTCCGCGCGAGCGCGCGCTCGTCGCGCCGCTGTCCGCCGACTGGACTCGCGCCAAGGAAATCGCGAGTGCCATCCCAGAGAAGCCGACCGCGGCCGAGGCAACCGCATGGAAGACGAGCCTCCGCGAGGCGCTCGATGTCGTACACCAGCGCACGCAGGCGCTCGCCCGCGCCTCGCAGGGCGCCATGACGAACGAGCTCGGAGCGTCCGAGGAGACGGAGTCCGAGGCGGAGCAGGCAACGCTCCTCGCTGCCGCGGGCGCCGTGCTGCTCAGCATCGTCATGTCGGCGCTGCTCGCGCGCTCGATCCTCGGACCGCTGGCCCAACTGGCCGAAGGCACCCGCGAAGTGACCGCCGGGCGATTCAGTCATCGTCTTACTCCCACGGGCAATGACGAGCTCGCGAGGGTGGCCCGGGAGTTCAACGTCATGACGGAGCGGCTCGACGAGCTCGACCGGATGAAACGCGACTTTGTCTCGAAGGTTTCGCACGATCTCAAGACCCCGCTATCCTCAATGCAGGAGACGACGGCGGTGATGCTGGACGAGGTCCCCGGGCCCCTCACCGCCAAGCAGCGTCAACTGTTGTTGATCAATCAGGAGAGCGGGCAGCGCCTCTCGGGCATGATCACCAAACTCTTGGACCTTTCGCGAATCGAAGCCGGGCTCGAGACGGAGCGCCGGCTCATCGACGTGCGCCCGCTCGTCCACCAGTCGGTCAGCGTTCTGGTCGAAGGCGGAGGGAGCGCGGCGGAGCGTGTCTCCCTTTCCATGAGCGACGCCGAGCCGCACCAGGTCGTGCGCGGCGACTCGGAGGCGCTCAGCCAGGTGTTCGACAACCTGCTCGACAACGCGTTCAAGTTCTCGCCGTTCGACGGCCGGGTCGTGGTGCGTGTCAGCGACCTCGCGTCGCGCGGCGACGTCCCGCCGGACCGCTGGGCGGCGCTCCGCCGCAGCGGACCGATCGCGGGAGCAGTGCTCGTCACCGTGGCCGACGAAGGGCCCGGCATCGCGGACGACGAGAAGGAGCGCGTGTTCGACCGGTTCTATCAAACGGACTCGGGACGAGCCGCGCGCTCGCGCGGGGTCGGTCTGGGCCTGGCGATCTGCCGCGAGATCATCGCGAGCCACGGCGGCGCGATCTGGGTGACGGACAATGAGCCGCGCGGGAGCGTGTTTCACGTGCTCCTCCCGGGAGCGCCCGCCGCGGAGCGGACGGGATCACGGCAAACGCTCGCCTCCGGACCCGCGGAGCGTCGGTGAGACACTCGCACGTGCAAGGATCGGGCTCCATGGGCCGTGCAGCGACCCGAGGAATCGTCATTCTCGCACTCGCGGTCGCGTGCGTCCACACGACCCAGTTCGACCAGTACCTCGCCCGCGAGCAATGGTTGGAGGCCGCGCGCGAGTTCTCGACCGACTCGACGCTTCGGGGCAACGAGCACGCGATCTATCGCGCCGCGCTGCTATTCGGCACGCCCGGCCGGGTGACGTACAATGCCGATTCAGCGAGAGCGCTGCTCACCAGGTTGTTGACCCGCTTTCCGGAGACGTCGCACCGCGAGGACGCCGTGGCGCGCCTCGCGCTTCTCGACCAATTGGTCACGACGCAGCGTGCGGCGGAGTTTCGCGCCCGAGCGCTCGAGGCTCGCATCGACTCGCTGACGCGCGTGACGCGCGAGCTTCGCTCTCGCGCCGACTCCACGGCCACGCAGAGCGATTCCCTCCGGGCCACGATCGTCCGTCTGGAGGCCGAGCGGAAAGAACGCGAGGACCAGCTCAAGGCGCTGCGGCTCGAGCTGCAGCAGCTGAAAGAGATCGACCTCAAGCCGCGACCTCCGGCACGCCCCATCAAGCCGCCCGAGTAGTTCGCGCACCAAAGCGGGAAAAACTCCCCGCTCCCAACGTCGCCGGCCTGCGCACGAGCGCTCGCGTCGCCTCATCCCGTTGACGACAAAGGAGTTGACCGCGACGACGGCAGGGCACGCCGGTTGCCTTGTCCTTACGCGGACGTTTGTCGTCTCCCTTGTTCCTCCCTACCCGCTCCTCGCTACTCGTCGCCACGTGATTCAACCGCTTCTTTCGCGTGAGGACCTGCCGATCAGCCTCCGCATGAATCTCCAACGCCTCGAACGCCTCGGTCCCACGAACGAGCCGCCGCTCGGCACGCCGGAACGAATCATCGCTGAGCTCAACGTTCCGGAATCGGCGATCGTCGCCGTCTTCGGTGGCGGGCCAGACGTCTTCGCGTCGGCGTTCGCCGACCATCTGAGTCTCCACGGTACGGTCTACTCGTTCGAGCTGTCCGACGAGCTCGGAACGCGGCCGTCGACTCACGCACCCGAGTGGTCGTCGCGCGGGTATCTCACGATGCGACACAAGGAAAACGGCCGCGTTCCGCTGACCGACGAATGCGTCGATCTCGTCGTGTGGGCCTTCGTGCTGCGGACGCTCGGCCATGTGTCCTGCCTGCTCGAGGAAACGCGCCGCATCCTGCGGCCGGGCGGCCGTGTCGCAGTCGCCGACTGGATCCGGCAGGACGAGAGCAGTGGTCCTCGCCGCGACGAGCGCGTCTCCGCCGCCACGTGCGAGCGATGCCTCGCGGCGGGCGGTTTCGGGCTGATCGGCCAGCGCGCGCTGAACGCGTCGCACTACGTGGTGATCGGACGGCGGCCGGTTGGCGACGCGGGCGCTGGAATGCGGACGGCGTAACCCCGACCTCCCCAAACCAGCCAATGAGACGGACCATGGAAGCCACTGAGGCGTCGACGCCGTCGGACGAAACCCTCGGAGACGCGCCGAGTGGTCCGCGCGCGGCGACGGTCTCCGAGACACTGCCCAGGGTGTTCCTCCGTCCCATTCGAAAGATCAGACCGAGTCGCAATCACCAACTCGTCGTGGCGCTCCACCGGCGCGCGGCTCGGTCCAAGCCGCGCTGAGTCGTGGGCGCGATGCCGGCCTTGCGGCCGGATTGCGTCGTTCGCATGCTCGGGCATGCGATACTCCATTCTCTCGGTACTGCTGTTCGCCGCCTCCGCTGCCGCCCAGCAGCAGGACAATGCGCAGCGGTACGTGAAGACGAACGCCATGATCGCCATGCGCGACGGCGTTCGGCTCAACACCGATGTGTACGCGCCGCGCGATCAAAGCGGTCCGCTGCCCGTCATCTACTTGCGCACGCCGTACGGCGTCGACGGTCGCGCCGGGTCGCTCAACACGTCGTTCAAGGAACTGGCCGACGACGGGTACATCTTCGTCTTCCAGGACATTCGCGGCCGGTACCGGTCCGAGGGCGCGTTCGTCATGCAGCGCCCCGCCCGTTCGGCGGAGCAGCGCAAGAACGCGACGTCGATCGACGAAGCGACCGACGCCTACGACACCATCGACTGGGTCGTGAAGCACGTACCGAGCAACAACGGCCGCGTCGGCATGCTCGGCGTGTCGTACGACGGGTGGACGACGGCGATGGCGCTCACCGATCCGCACCCGGCACTCAAGGCCGCGTCGCCGCAGGCGTCGCCGGCCGACATGTGGCTCGGCGACGATTTCCACCACAACGGCGCGTTCCGGCTGAGCTACGGGTTCGAGTACGCCGCGATGATGGAAACGAGCAAGGAGAACGAGCAGTTCAAGTTTCCGACATACGACACGTATCAGTGGTATCTCGAGCTCGGGAGCCTGGCGAACGTCAATAAGAGTGTGCTCAAGGGGAAAATTCCCACCTGGAACGACTTCGTCGCCCATCCGAACGACGACGTCTTCTGGCAGCGGCAAACGCTCATCCCGGCGCTCACGCAGGTGACGGTGCCGACGCTCAACGTCGCGGGCTGGTGGGACCAGGAGGACTTCTACGGCCCCGTGACGATTTACGAGCGGCTCGAGCAGTTCGACCGCGACCACAAGAATTTTCTCGTCGTCGGGCCCTGGAACCACGGCGGCTGGAATGCGCGCGATGGGCGAATGCTGGGCAACATCGACTTCGGCCGTCCGACGTCGAAGCACTTCCGCGACAGCATCCAGGCGCCGTTCTTCGCCTTTTACCTGAAGGACCGCGGCAATCTCAAACAGCCCGAGGCCCTCGTCTTCGAGGGCGGCGCGAACGCGTGGCGAACGTACGATGCGTGGCCGCCGAAGCAGAACGTGTCGTCGCGGCAGCTCTACTTTCGTGAGAACGGCAAGTTGTCGTTCCAGGCGCCGGCCGCGCCGGCGTGTGCCGGCGGTGCATGCGCCGACAGCTACGTGTCGGACCCGGCGCACCCCGTGCCGTATCGCGCGCGTCCGATTCAGGCGACATACGACCCGCGCGGTTCCGGGTGGTACACGTGGCTCACCGAAGACCAGCGCTTCGTGGACGGGCGGAGCGACGTGCTCACTTGGCGCACGGAGCCGCTGACCGAAGACGTCACGATCGCCGGCGACGTGATCGCCGACATCTTCGCCGCCACAAGTGGGACCGACGTCGACTGGATCGTGAAGCTCATCGACGTCTATCCCGAAGACATCAAGGACAATCCGAAAATGGGCGGCTACGAGCTCATGGTGTCGAACGAGGTCTTTCGAGGACGTTTCCGGAAAAGCTTCGAGCATCCGACGGCGCTCACGCCGAACGAGCGCGCCGAATTCAAGTACAGCCTGCACGGCCAGAGCTACCGGTTCCAGAAGGGACACCGGATCATGGTGCAGGTGCAGAGCAGCTGGTTCCCCATCATCGACCGCAATCCGCAGACGTTCGTGCCGAACATCTTCGACGCGAAGGAGTCGGATTTCAAAGCGGCGACGGTGAAGGTGTTCCGCGCGCCGGGCGCGTCGTCGCACCTCGTGCTGCCGGTCGTGGGCGGCGGCGTCGTGCCCTGAACGAAAAAACAGCCCACGACTCGAATGAGTCGTGGGCCGTCGTGCTCCGACGATCGCGCGAGCTACTGCGCCGCCTTCGCGTGCACGGCGAACGCGGCGCCCTGCGGATCGGTCATGATGCTGATGCGCGCGCCGCCGGGTACCTCGATGGGACCGAGCATCACCGTGCCCCCTGCTCTGATGGCGCGCTCGGTGGCGGCGTCGGCGTCGTCGACCTCGATGTAGTGCAGCCAGCTCGATGGCGCGTTCATCCCGTCGGGCTTTCGCATGATGCCGCCATACGTGAACTGGTCGCGGCCGAAGATGTGGTAGATGCCTTTGTCGCCCATGTCGAACTCGCGCACCTGCTGCCACCCGAACAACGTCGTGTAGAACTCCATCGCCCCCGGCAGGTCCGTCGTATTGAGCTCGTGCCAGCAGAACTCGAGCATCGCGGGTTCGGTTTCCGGCGGTAGCGGCGATGCATTCGTGATGATGGCGAACACGGCGCCCTGCGGATCGCTCAGGACGGCGAAGCGTCCGACCTGATCGACGGTCTGCGCGGGCGCGAGCAACGTCGCGCCGAGCTTAATGGCCTGGCTGATCGTGGCGTCGGTGTCGGGCACCTCGATGTACGCGAGCCAATTCGGCGGCGATCCCATCGCCGCGGCATCGGGCGGCAGCATCATCACACCGCCGAGCGGCGTTTCTCCCGCCATCCACATTGTATAATCGCCCGTGCCGCCCTCCCACTTCGTCGTCGTCCAGCCGATGACTTCCTTGTAGAACGTCTGCGCCGCGGCAGGATCGGTGGTCAGAAGCTCGGTCCAGGCGAACCGGCCGCGAGTCACGGCGGTGTTGGTGACAGGTGTTGCAGTGGCGGTCATCGATGCCTCCTTGCGCAGAGCGAAACGCGTGAGTCTGAGCGCTGACAACGGGGCAAGGAAGCTGCGCCACCCGTACGATTCTGGCAACCCAGTTTGCAGAACCGTTTCACAGATGCTGTGACTCCGCTGCCGTTCCTAGCAGCCCGAACCGTTCGCGCTCAATGTGTGACTTCTCGGCGTCACAAGGTCCAATGTCCTCGCGCCACCGCGCGGGAGAACGTGCGGCATTTCCGTGAGGTGCACAGTGCCGAAGTGCCCAGGGATGGTCCGAGGGATGACGGTGAGCGCGTTCGTGCTCGCGTCCGCTGCCGCGATGATCCAGGTGGCCGGAGCGCAGATCGCACCGCTGCCCGTGGACACGACGCACGCAACCGCTGCGCGGCCGATGCGCGCGCGATTCATCGTCGCGCCCTACGGGTGGATGACCGGAATCTCCGGTGAGACCGGCGTGGGAGATCTCTCGGCCAACGTCGACATCAGCTTCAGCGAGCTTCTCTCACATCTCAAGTTCGGAGCGATGGGGAGCTTCGAGGCCGGCTATGGACACTGGCTCGGCGTGCTCGACGGCATGTACGCATCAGTCGGGGCCGATCGCCAACTTTCGCGCGGCCGGGTGCAACCCGAGCTCGACCTGACGACGAAGATGTTGATCTCGCAGGCGTTCGCCGGCTACTCGGTGAGTCCTGGGCCCGGGATCATGGTGGACATTCTGGCTGGAGCGCGGCTGTGGGCCGTCGACGCATCGCTCGCGGTGTCGACCGATGTAGCGAACCGAACGCGGTCGCGCAGCCCGACGTGGGCCGACGCGCTCGGCGGCGCTCGCGTGCGCTGGGCCGTCTCGCCCAAGTGGCAGGTCAGCCTCGCCGGAGACGGCGGCGCCGGCGGCTCCAAAGGCACGGGGGAGGGAATCGCCACCGCGGCCTACGACGTGTCGAGATACTGGTCGCTCTTCGCCTCGTACCGGTATCTATATGAGCATTACGAGAAGGGCGACTACTTCTTCATCGGGCACATGGCCGGGCCGGCGATCGGCGGGGCGTATCATTGGTAAGCCTCGCGAAGTCCGGCGTTGAGGATCACCTGGATTGATTCGCATTGCGACGATGCGGGTCTTGGGTGGTCGGAGCTGAAGTTCATCTGTCAAAATCCGACGCATCCGCTTTGATCGTTCCATCAATCTCTTAGGAGCCGAATCGCCGCGAACGGCCCGTCGGTGGCGTCGCCTCCTGTGTGAGTGCCTCGCCAGACCGGCGCGTAAGAAGACTTTGGTTGAGGATCACCTGGATTGATTCGGTGGTTTCAATCGGTGAATGCAACAGAGAAATTGTGGCATTCACCGGAGGGAATCGTGGGTCGACGGTACAAACTGCTTTCGCCTGAGGACGTCCAGGCGTTGTGGACCCGATGGCAGCAAGGGGAGACAGCGGTCCAGATCAGCGCAGTGCTCGGCTGCACCAGAGGGACGGTCACGTGGCACATTGATCGGACTGGCGGTCTGCGCCCTCGGGAGCGGCGGCGCGCCGCGCGCGTGTTGAGTGCGGCGGAGCGCGAAGAGATCTCGCGCGGAGTGGCGGCAGACGACAGTATGCGCGCGATTGCTGAGCGGCTGGGACGGTCGCCTTCGACGGTGAGCCGCGAGCTCGCGCGCCATGGCGGGCGCGCCCTGTACCGGGCGAGTCGCGGGGATGCCCGGGCGTGGGAGCGGGCGCGCCGCCCCAAGCCATGCCGTCTCGCGCACGAGCCACGGCTCCGCCAGGTGGTCGAGCGGAAACTGTGCGCGGACTGGTCGCCCCAGCAAATTGCGCAGTGG
>Ga0326726_10006602_pt1 | contig 10452 bp, 1 predicted proteins | sample MHFenrmetagenome_2_FD_207603 | JGI IMG/M metagenome (GOLD analysis project Ga0326726, IMG submission 207603) | Lab enriched peat soil microbial communities from Michigan Hollow, Ithaca, NY, United States - MHF15MN | ecosystem: Environmental > Terrestrial > Soil > Wetlands > Peat | place: USA... | reverse complement strand
TCAGCTTCTTGCCCATAATGACCAGGATTGGTTCGGCATGACCTTGTCAGCCGGGCAGGACTACGTTTACAGGGTTCAGGCTTCTGATAGCGGAAACGGCACGTTGATCGATCCTGTCCTGGAAGTTCGCGCTGGCGATGGTTCCCTGGTCAGGAGCAGCGATAACAGCTTGACCTCTCATGAACCCTTCATGGTGTTCACCCCGATTGCTCAAGGCACCTATTATCTGGTGGTTAAGGCAGCTGATGGTCAAACTGATACGGGCAGTTACACATTGGTAACCAGGGCCCCGGACGATTATTCAGACAGCAAGTCTGCTGCATCGACACTCAGCCTGGATCAGCCGCTGGATGGTTCTATCCAGTGGGCTTACGGCTCGTATGGCGTGCGTGCAGCTGACTCGGTTGGAGTTGCGTCTGATTCTGATACTGACTGGTTCAGCTTTACCGCTTCTGCCGGAGAGGTATTATCGGTCAGGGTCCTGCCAACGGCTGACTCCACTCTCAGCCGACCCATGGTTGAAATAATCGACGCCGATAATCACACCCTTGCGATTGGTGACGGCCTGGAAACGACAACGGGAAATGCTGTGGCCACATTCAAGGCTGCAGTCGCGGGAACATATTATGCCCGCGTTATTGATGGTGCAGGCGCAACGGGTGATTACCAGATCAGGCTTTCTGCCGGTGACGCCTCGGATGAAGACAGCGCAGGGGCGGTTGCGCTTGTTTTCGCCAGTCAGGGTACCGTCACGGTTGCCGGTACGATTGCGAAAATCGGCCTGACAGGTGATACCGATACATTTGATTGTGCCCTGCAGAGCGGTCACCATTACCGTATCGAATCCATGGCCGTGCGTGATGGATCGACGGCACCGCTGCAATCAGCATCGCTCGGGCTTTCATGGCTTGCTGACGGGCAGTCAACGGCCCAGGCTGTCGCTGTTTCAACGACCGCCGGTGAACCGGCATTTTTTGACTCGGCGGCATTTTCGCCTGTCGTTTCCGGCCATCTCAGCGTAACCGTCCAGGCAACGGACAGCAACGATAGCGGACAATACAAGTTGCGAGTCATTGATCTTGGTGTCACCACAGAGGATGTCCAGCCCGATCATGTGTCCGGTTATGTTGATGCGACTCACGGAGTTTTGTCCGTAAATGCCAGTGTTAATGGTGTCATTGATTCACTCTCCGATGTGGATCTGTATGCCATCAATCTTACGGCCGGCAATGTTTACGACTTTTCAGTCAAAAGTTTTGTTGACGGTCTCGGCTCGTTGGCGCAAGGGGAGTTGCTCCTGCTTGACTCAACTGGCAGCCTGGTTACCTCCGGACGTTTTGACAGTGATACTGGTCAAGCGACACTGGCCTGCTCAGTCTTTGCTGACGGCCGTTATTACCTCTCCGTAGGTGCAGCCGACCAGCCGGGCAATACCGGTACCTTTATGCTCGACACACGGTTGCGTGATTTGAGCGGTTCCGTTGTCGATGATATTTCTTCGGACACTCGTAGCGGTGTTACGGTTATGCCCGGCAGGCCGGCGACGGGAAATATCAACTATGCAGGAGATATCGACTGGATCAGCGCCAGCCTGCTGGCTGGTAAAGTCTATGTGATAGACCAGCTTGGCGATGGTGACGGCGCCGGGGGCACACTGAAGGACGGTGTTCTGCGTCTGCTCGATGCAGCAGGTAATGAAGTCGCCCTTGATGATAATTCCGGAGCAGGTTCCGACGCCAGGCTTTTCTTTACCCCGCAAACCAGTCAAACCTATTATTTCGAGGTGAGTGGCAATGGTGCCGGGACAGGAACCTATACCCTCAGGTTGCGAGAACTTTACAGCGGAATTGCTGATCCCATGATATCCGCCCAGTGGTATCTTCCTGCACTGGGGTTGGATCAGCTGAACAACCAGTACTCAGGAGCCGGCATCACCATAGGCATGATTGATGACGGCATTGATGTCACTCACCCTGATCTCCAGAGCCAGATTGATTTTGCGCTCTCCTATGATGCGTCAGTCAAAACATCGGACGGGAAGCATAAATCGAATATTGATTACCACGGCACCATGGTGGCAGGATTGATTGTCGCTGCCGCCAATAATGAAACAGGAATCGTCGGCATAGCGCCAGATGCTGAAATCGCCTCCACCCGGGTGAACTGGACATGGGATGCAATTACCGATGCCATGGGAAAGCAGTATCAGTTTGACATAAGCAACAACAGCTGGAGTGCAATCAATCCGTTTGGTGACAATTTCAACAGCACTACGCTAACCTTCGCTTATGAGGCATTAAGGCAAGGGGTGGAGAGTGGCCGGGAGCAGAAGGGTACTGTTTTTATTTTTTCTGCCGGAAACAGTGCCTCCTCGGGAGACAATACCAATTATCACAACTTCCAGAATGCACGGGAAGTGATTACCGTAGCCGCGGCTGAGCGTGACGGTTCCCTCGTGAGCTTTTCCACGCATGGCGCGAACGTTCTTGTTGGGGCCTTTGGCGTTGGCCTGTTGACTACCGATCGCCATGAAGCAGGCCTGGGCCTGAATCCATCAGGTAATTATGCCAGCTTTACGGGCACATCTGCTGCAGCACCGGTCGTTTCCGGCATAGTAGCCCTGATGCTGGAAGCAAACCCGGAGCTCGGATATCGTGATGTCCAAAAAATTCTGGCCCTTACAGCGACTCATCCCGGAACCCAGACATGGAAGATCAATGGTGCCACAAACTGGAACCTTGGTGGATTGGAATACAACGACGGGATGGGATTTGGTCTGGTCGATGCCTATGCTGCTGTCCAGCTTGCATCGACCTGGACTGAAAGCAGCACTGCTATCAATGAGGTTACGGATTCTGCACGAGCATTTGGGTTGCACGATGTAATTCCTGATGGGGACGGTACAGCCTGCACCAGGATCTTCCATATCGACAACGCGATTCATGTCGAGCATATGGAGCTCGGGATAGACCTTAGGCATAACCGCCTGGGAGATATTGTCATTGAAGTCATTTCTCCAAACGGCACTGTTTCACGCCTGATGGACCGGCCGACAGTCAATGCAGAACAGCCTTTTGGGCTGAGCGGAGTCGACAGCGGCGTCCCGATACATCTGCTTTGGGATTTTTCAAGTGTGCAGTTCATGGGTGAAGATGCTGTTGGAGACTGGACGGTTGTCGTCAAAGATGTACGCGCAGAAGAAACCGGGACAATCTACAGCATGTCGCTTCGTGTGTATGGTGAGCACATTGGCGGTAACGATAGTTATGTTTTTACTGAAGAGGGTTTCAAACAGGAGAGTACAGCCATTTTGCAGGATGAGAGTGGAACCGATACCATCAATGCATCGGTGATGCTGCATGATACCTACGTCGATCTGAAAGCCGGTTTGATCGCTGCTGAAGGAGTAACCTATAAAATAGCTGATTGGACACTGATTGAACAGGCATTTACCGGGGCAGGTAATGACCGCCTGGTTGGTAATGATGCCGTAAACTGGTTGAAGGGAGGCGCAGGTAACGACACCCTGGAAGGAGGAGGTGGCAATGACAGTCTTGATGGCGGTACGGGGCATGACACTGTGGTGTACTCCGGAGCCATGGCAGAATACAACGTTTCATTCAATCCTGACACGAAGCAGGTCAGTGTCGTGGATAACAAGGTTACCGGCGGCGATGATGGACGTGATCTCCTGATTGGCATTGAACGTATTGTCTTCAGTGACGGGGACCTTTCGCTTGGTGCTATCATTGGCAATCATGCCCCGGTTGTTACCGCTGGTGTTTTCGATAATCCTGTTCTGTTCCCCAGGGGCATGGGTATCCGGTATGACCTTCCTGAAAATGCCTTCAGCGATGCTGACAGTGGAAGCAGCGCCAATCTTCAGATTGAAATCAGTGCTGCGTCTGGTGGTGAGTTGCCTGAATGGCTCAGTTATGACCCGACGACACACCAGTTCACAGGGGTGCCTCCAGTGGATCTGCAAGGTCAGATCAAGCTTCTTGTCACTGCTATTGACGAGTTTGGGGAAACTGCCTCCGATATACTGACGCTTCAGTTCGGTGATAATCAGGCTCCTGTTCTCGACAATCCGTGCGAGAAGGTCATCCGGGAAGACGCTGGTTTTGTTGCCTTGTCCATTACAGCTCCTGTCGATCCTGAGGGTAAACAGGTCACGGTCAAGGTTCTCGAAATACCAATCATCGGCACAATACTCGACAAACTCGGCAACATCGTGAGTGCTGGTACTGAGCTGAGCGCTGACGCACTCAGTGAGTTGCACTACCAGACGGCAAATGATGCGAACGGTAATGCCGGTTACCTTCATTATCAGGCAAGTGACGAGGACGGTGTCACCGCCGAGTCATCAGTGCATTTGTTCGTTGATGCTGTCAATGATGCGCCTCGATTTGCAACTGCAGGAAGCAGGCTCGTAATCAACTACCCGACACAGTCAACGGTCAATCTGGACATGAACCATCCCGTTGACCCTGAATCGACAGTCAACACGGTAACGCTTACCGAATTGCCGGCAATGGGTACCGTGTCGCTTGACGGGCATGCTGTCAATCTCAACCAGGTTCTGACGTTTGACCAGCTTGATCGACTTTCATTTACTCTGTCAGAAAACGTCAACGGTCCCATTGGAGCAGTCAGCATCCAGGCTGTCGACCCGCAGGGTTTGGCGACCAACTGGTCACTTGCGCTTGAAGTGCAGGGCGAAGCCTGTTCCAACGTTGGTACCGCGGGTGCTGATACATTGTACGGCAGTATCGGCAATGACACGATCTACGGTGTGGGTGGAAACGATATCCTTGTGGGCAATGCTGGTCATGATCGCTTGCTCGGGGGGCTTGGCAACGACACACTGTTCGGTGGCAGCGGCAATGATGCTCTAGATGGCTCCAGCGGCAATGACTATCTTGATGGCGGGTCGGGAAATGATACCATGTCCGGTGGACCTGGTGCTGATACGTATGTGGTTGATTCACTTTATGATGTGGTGCTTGAAGTCATTTCAGGCGGAACTGGTGGAAAGGATCTTGTCATGACTTCAGTGTCGCTTACGGCACCTGATAATGTCGAAAGTCTGCAGGCAGCAGCCGGCTACGCCATCAACCTGGCCGGCAATTCCCTCAATAACACTCTTGTTGGTAATGAGCTGGCCAACAATATCATCGGAGATGCCGGCAGGGACACTCTTGTCGGTGGTGCCGGAAATGATACGCTGCATGGCGGTTCTGGTATCGATCACCTGGCTGGCGGCACTGGTGATGACCTCTATCATGTCGATTCACGTTCCGATATGGTCGTTGAACTCGCCAATGAGGGCATTGACACAGTGCGGGCATCTTGCAGCTTTACGCTCCCATCCAATGTCGAGCATCTTGTCCTGGAAGAGGGCGGAAACTACACGGCTGGAGGTAATTCGCTGAATAACCATCTGTGGGGGAATTCAGGGAACAATATCCTTGCCGGTGGTCTTGGGAGCGACACCCTGGAAGGAGGCCTGGGTAACGATATCTATGTCCTGAGCGACAGCCTTGATACCATCGTCGATACAGGCGGGACTGATACCGTTCGTTCCAGCCTTGATATCACCCTGCAGGCAGGTATGGAAAATGCAGAACTGGTGGGTATCGGTGATACTGCCGCTATCGGTAATGGCGCCAGCAACCTGCTCTCAGGAAATTCGGGAGACAACGTGCTTGATGGCCTTGGCGGTGTTGATACCCTGACTGGCGGAGATGGAAGTGACCAGTTCATAATCAGCAACAATGGTGAAGGCCGTAATCCTGACCGAATTACGGATTTTACGCATGGAACCGATCTGCTGGTGATTGACCTGGCTTCCTTCGGGATATCAGCCGATACTATCGGACTGCTTTCATCAGGCACGGTCGGGAGTGATGCCTTTGTCAAGGGACCCGGCGTCAGCGCGCTTGATCCGAATGACTACTTCCTGCTTGACACGGCTCAGGGAGTCCTGATGTTCGATCCCGACGGTTCTGGTCCTGATGCGCCAGTGAAAATGGTTGAGTTGGTTGGTGTCAGCAGTGTCGATATGATGGGTGAAGATATTTTTGTGGCTGTGTAAAAGGGGAAGTCGTATCATTTCATTCTTTCTTGAATTCAATCACGAATATGTCTTTGCTTCAAATTGCTGCACCTGACCTCAAACCGCTGTCAATCGGAGGTGCCAGCATCCAGCTTCTTGATGCTCCCGGCTTTTCGGGGGATGGAAAGACACTTCTTGTACGAGCGATTTTTCTCGATGACGGCGATAGCAGCAATGCACTGCATTACGGAGTATGGATTTATGATCTCCTGACGCATCAATACACCGCATGTATCAACAATCTGCTTGCGGATTCTCCAGGTAGTGCCAGTGACCTGGATATAACATCGGCGGCGATAGTCGGTACCGGGAGTGAGATGACTGTTGTCGCTCAAACTGTTTCGCGCAGCTCTCCTGATGATGTCCGCCTTGAGCTTGTCAGCAACGGTGTCCTGGTTGACAGTGATTTCCTGTCAACAGCTGTCGGCCAGGAGGTTCATCCGCGAATAGAGCGCTTCTCAGTCAGTGACGATGGTCGTTTTGTGGCTGTCCAGACAGACAGTCCGATGCTTGCTCCGGACAATGATCCTGATACCAACGATACCAGCGATATTTATCTGATAGATCGGGAATCTATGGCTGTCCGGCGCATAAGTTACCTGGGGGGCAGTGAAGTCAACTATCCTGTTTATCTGGGCAATGTTTACAGCAACGGCAGTAGCGTCCAGGTTTCATTTACCACCGATGCGGCTTTTACAAGTACGACAATTGATCGAAACTCAGCCCCCGGGGCGACTGACGTTCCTGGAGCCCGGACCGATGCCTATCTCTGGACCAGCAGTTATGATTCGTCCGGTCTGACGGGGAGTGCAATCTTCAGGTTGCTGTCTGTCAATTCCCAGGGTCATGCTTCCGGATATGTTGAATCGGAGGCGCATGTCCAGGCAACAGGCAGCGGTGTATTCTTCAGCAGTAGTGCTGCCGACCTGATTCCTGTCGACGCCAATGCCTCTATTGACCCGTTTATTGCAACACAGTCCCAAAATCCCGGGCGCATTGCGTTGAACGGTATCAGTGAGCTGGTGCAAGGAGCTGCAATACTTGGTGCAAGCACAAGCGGTCGCTATGTGGCTCTTTATTCAGACTCCCCGGAATTGGCTGGCATGGGCGGTGTCCAGCAAATCATTGTTGTCGATCGTGAAGATGGTTCATGGCGAGTGGTATCGAGGAATAGCATTGCACTTGCCGACGATATGGTTATTTCAGGAGTGATCTCTCCCAATGGTGCTGCAGTAGCATTTACAACGGCAGCCGATAATCTTGACAGCAATCCCCTGAATGCACCATATGGATTGTTTGTGGCCGTCGACAATGCATCAGCGGGCTCAATTTCCATTACAGGTTCGGCAGTGCAAGGCCATGTTTTAACAACAGAACATACGTTTTCTGGTGTTGATGCTCCCGGGTCGATCAGTTACCAGTGGTTTGCAGATGGCAATGCCATCCCTGGAGCGACAGCCTCCACTTATACGCTGACGCAACTGGAGGTCGGCAAGTCTGTAACGGTGACAGCAACCTGTACGGACAACCAGGGATATCACAGCGTTGCGGGCAGCAGTGCGACCGATGTTGTCCTCAATATCAATGATATCCCGTCAGGCGAAGTGTTGATCGAAGGGAGTGCGGCCGAGGGGGAGACTCTGACAGCAGTCAATACCCTGGCGGATGCTGACGGCCTCGGGACAATACATTACCAGTGGGAATCTTCGGGTAGTGCGATCAGTGGCGCGACGAGCAGCAGTTATACGCTGACTCATGCTGAGGTGGGCTCGGTCATCACGGTAACGGCAAGTTATCATGATTCGTTTGGCGCCGCGGAGAGCGTTACAAGTGCAGGTACAGGCGTGGTTGCCGATACCATAGCCCCGACAGTCTCTGCATTCAGCCCGTCAGATTCAGCGACTGGTGTCGGACTCGGGAGTGATATCCTCCTTGCCTTCAGCGAAACGATCCGGCGAGGTAGCGGCACCATCGAACTGCACAGCGGTTCTTCTACCGGTCCGCTCATCGAGAGCTATGACGTTGCTACCGATCTGTCTCATCTGTCTGTTTCGGGTAACCTGCTGACTGTCAACCCTGCAGCAGACCTGGTTGGCAGCACGCATTACTTCCTCACCTTCGAAGCCGGGACGATCAAGGATATCAATGGTAACAGCTATGCAGGCACATCTGCATATGACTTTACCACAGCCGATTCGTCCTTTGATCTTTCGGGCGATATCAGGTTCTGGAAAACAGGCACGGGAATTACCGGCGTTTCCAGCATCTTGTCGACAAATCCCGTGGCAGGAGGGGCGCAGCCGATTGAATTCAGGAACATGCAGGTTGGTGCAGATGGAAGCCTGACCATCGAGATATGGGAAACTTCGACGAGTACCAGTATCGACGATATCCAGCTGGAACTGAAGCTTCCTGAAGGTTCAGCGGCATCCTGGCTCAATAGCGCCACTTTGCCGTCCGGCTGGACATCCCTGATCAATACAGAGACCTCGGGAGTGTTCATTTTCGAAGTCAGGGGGTTGATTCCGCTATCCGCAGGGGCTGTCAGATTAGGGACACTGACGTTGAGTTCTCCTGCGCCCGCGTCACATCTCGAGCTGCAGTTGATCAGTGGTATCCTTGGCGATGTGGATATACCTGCATTCGGAATCGTATCTGACACGATAGTCACCGGTAATGCAGGGTCATATCAGCACACTGATCTTTCATCCGGGAGTTTCACCCTTTCCAGCACAAAGGCTGCAGACAGTACTGTTACCAATGCCATCAGGTCCAACGATGCCCTTGCTGCCCTGAAAATAGCCTATGGCATAAATCCCAATGCTGATGGCAGTAAAGTGACACCATACCAGTACCTTGCATCGGATGTCAATCATGACGGCAGGGTCAACGCTGCTGATGCGCTGAATATCCTGAAAATGGCGTTCAGGATAAGCAGTGCACCTGCCAACGAATGGATTTTCGTGCCGGAAAGCGTAGGCGCAGACGCCGGGATGAGTCGTGCCGACGTTCACTGGCCTGCTGATCCCGTGACGCTGACTTTAGACCATGACCAGGATGTGCACCTGGTCGGAATAGTCAAGGGTGACGTCAACGGCAGTTGGGTTTGACCTGTCAAACCACTTTCCCTTCCTTGATGAACTCCCTCATGATAGCTTTTTCCAGACGGTTCCCATCGAGGATCTGCCCGTGGTTTGCCAGTGATTCGACGGCACAGAAATGAACGATGTTCAGGATGCACGCGCCGGAAAGCTCGTAACGGTCTGCAATGACCTGCCAGTCGATCTCTTCGGCAATCTTCATCTGTGGCGGCAGCGTATTCATCCATAATGCATGCCGCTCATCGGGCTGGGGCATCGGGAAGTGGATGATTGCCTGGAACCTGCGGGAAAATGCCTCGTCCAGGTTGGCCCGACGGTTTGAGGCAAGGATCACCAGGCCATTGTAGCTCTCGATGCGTTGAAGAAGGTAGGCGGTCTCCTGGTTGGCATACTTGTCATGGGCGTCCCGTATGTCGGTGCGCTTGCCGAAAAGCGCATCCGCTTCGTCGAAAAAGAGGATCCACTGCTTGTTCTCCGCCTTGTCGAACAGGCGGGCGAGATTCTTTTCGGTTTCACCGATATACTTGGAGATGACGCGCGAGAGGTCGATCCGGAAGACATCCTTTCCGGTCTGCTTCCCGAGAAGAGTGGCCGTCAGGGTTTTACCTGTACCGGGAGGTCCGTAGAAGAGTGCGCGGTATCCCGGCTTGATCTTTTTTTTCATGCCCCAGTCGTCCAGCAAGGTATCGTGGTGCCTGATCCAGTCTTCGATCTCCCGAATCTGCTGCCGGGTCACTTCCGGCAGGACCAGATCGTCCCACTCCATTCCGGTTTCGATGTGCTCGGCAGGGAAGTCCATGCTGAACCGGGGCTTGCTGACCGTGCCGAGGGTAAGCTGTTCGACCAACTCCGGGTTCATGACAAGCCGCCCGCTCATGACCGGTTCTCCCTCGTGTACCGGTTCGAGCCAGAGGATATGTTCCCTCGAAAACCAGTGCCCGGGACCGAGCAAGCGCTGCACTTCGAGGCGCTTTACGAGATCGTCGCCTGCGAGGATGAACTGGGCCGTCTCGCCTGTCGGGAGGATGCCGCGGTGGTTTGTTCCCTTGACGCCTCCGAACTCGGGGAAATCACCTCCCTCAGGAAGATATCCGGCAATAGCTTTGCTGAAACCGTCAGCCTCGATGTGGGGGAGAAGCGCGAGCACCAACAGGGTGAATTCCTCATGACCCAATTTGTGCTGCTCGATGAACCTTACCAGTGAAGAATCGTCGACGTACAGGTTCAACGGGG
>Ga0326726_10006601_pt1 | contig 10452 bp, 10 predicted proteins | sample MHFenrmetagenome_2_FD_207603 | JGI IMG/M metagenome (GOLD analysis project Ga0326726, IMG submission 207603) | Lab enriched peat soil microbial communities from Michigan Hollow, Ithaca, NY, United States - MHF15MN | ecosystem: Environmental > Terrestrial > Soil > Wetlands > Peat | place: USA... | reverse complement strand
GTGTGGGTCCATCTCAGAGGACAGGGGAAGCGATTCCATGTACGGAGTGCGTTGGTCAGTAGTGCTTGTCACCACGGGCGTGGGGCTGGCTGGAATGGCACGATTGGGGGCGGCGCAGCAGGACACGGCTGCGGCACCCGACTCGCAACCGAGCGTGGCGCAGGATAGCGCGGCGGGGCCAGCGAAGCAGCAGACCCGCGCCGGGGCTGGAAAGGAGGGGGTCGTCATCAAGTCCGCAGACGGCATGTATCAGCTCAGACTGCGCGGGTACATCCAGGCCGATGGGCGCTTCTTTCCCGGCGGCGCCGCGGTGCTCGGCACCAGCAATTTCCTGCTGCGGCGGGCACGTGCGGTCACCGAGTTCACCGGATGGAAGTACTTCACGCTGCGGTTCACGCCCGACTTCGGACAAGGCAGGGTGGTGCTGTTCGACGCTTACCTCGATTTCCGACCCGTGCCGCAGCTCGGCTTGCGCGCCGGCAAGGCAAAGCCGCCGATCGGGCTCGAGCGCCTCCAGTCGGCGGTGGATATCCGGTTCGTCGAGCGCGGCCTGCCGACGAACCTCGTCCCGAACCGCGATGTGGGGTTCCAGGCATTCGGCGATCTCGCCGGGGGCGCACTGTCATACGCCGTCGGCGTGTTCAATGGGGTGCCCGATTTTGGGAACGGCGACCTCGACGCGACGAACGACAAGGACTTCGAGGCACGATTGTTCGCCCGAGTGGGGGGCGCGGGGCTGGGAATCGCCGGCAGCACCGGGAGTGAGCACGGCACCGTGAGCGCGGCCGCGCTGCCGGTCTACGTCACGCCCGGCCAGCAGCCGATGTTCCGCTATCGCGACAGCACGGTGGCCAACGGGCGCCGCATACGCGTCGCCCCGCAGGCGTACTGGTACGCCGGCCCGGTCGGCGTGCTCGGAGAATACGTCGCGTCCGAGCAGGACATCACGCGCACGACGTCCAGCCGCAGAGTCACGAGCCGAGCCTGGCAAGTCGCCGCATCTTGGTTTGTCACCGGGGAGAAGGCTGCGTTTGCCACGGTCGCCCCTCGGCGGCCATTCGATCCGCAGAAGAAGAACTGGGGCGCTCTGGAGATCGCCGCGCGCTACGGCGAGCTGCACCCGGACGAGAACGCCTTTCCCACGTTTGCCGCCGCGGGGAGCTCCGTGACGAGCGCTAAGGCGTGGGGCGGAGGGATCATCTGGCACCTCGCGCCCGCAGTGCGCTTCGCGGTGAACTACGAACGGACGCAATTCACGAATGGAGCTCCGACCGGTGATCGGCAGCCCGAGAACTTTCTCGTGGTTCGCGTCCAACAGGCCTTCTAATGCACTCACACCGCACGCTTCCCCTACTGGTGGCGCTCGCGCTCGCTGGTGTCGCGCCGGCGCCGGCCCAAAAGCCTGTCACGCTGCTCAACGTGTCGTACGATCCGACGCGTGAGCTCTATCAGGACTACAACGCGGCATTCGTCCGCTATTGGAAAGAGAAGACCGGGCAGGACGTCACGATCCGCCAGTCGCACGCAGGCTCGGGGTCGCAGGCGCGCGCCGTGATCGACGGACTCGGGGCGGATGTCGTAACGCTCGCCCTGGCGGGCGACATCGACCAGATCAGTGCGCGGAGCGGCTTGGTGCCGACAGACTGGCAATCCCGGCTGCCTCACAACAGCACGCCCTACACTTCGACCATTGTCTTTCTGGTGCGCAAGGGCAACCCCAAGCACATCCGGGATTGGGAGGATCTCGTGCGCCCGGGTATTTCGGTCGTGACGCCGAACCCGAAGACGTCGGGCGGGGCGCGGTGGAATTATCTGGCGGCGTGGGGCTACGCGCTCCGGCGCCCAGGCGGTGACGATGCCAAGGCGCGGGCGTTCGTCGCGGGGCTATACGGCAACGTCCCCGTGCTCGACGGCGGCGCACGCGGCGCCACGACCACCTTCGTGGAGCGCGGGATCGGCGATGTGTTGATCACCTGGGAGAACGAGGCGCTGCTCGCGGTGCGGGAGCTGGGGGCGGGCAGGCTGGAAGTCGTCATGCCGTCGGTCAGCATTCTCGCCGAGCCGCCGGTCGCCGTCGTCGAAAAGGTGGCGAAGAAGCATGGGACCCTCGCCGTAGCCCAGGCATACCTCGAGTACCTCTACACAGATGCCGGACAGGAGATCGCGGCGAGAAACTACTATCGACCGCACAGCGAAACGATCGCCGCAAAGTTCCCCGGGCAGTTTCCCAAAGTCAGCCTCTTCACGCTGGCTGAGGTGTTCGGCAACTGGAGCAAGGCGCAGGCGACGCACTTCGCGGACGGCGGGACGTTCGATCAGATCTACCAGGCCCGGGGCGCGACGCCATGAGTCTCCATCGTAAGGCGTCGGTACTCCCCGGCTTCGGGCTGTCACTCGGATTTACGGTGACGTACCTCGGGCTCGTCGTGCTGATCCCCCTGTCCACCATCTTCGTAAAGAGCGCGGGTCTGGGATGGACCGGTTTGTGGGACGCAGTCACCACCCCGCGCGTCCTGGCGTCGTACCGATTGAGTCTGCTCGCATCGCTGACGGCGGCCGTGATCAGCGCGGTGTTCGGGCTGGTCGTGGCCTGGGTGCTCGTGCGGTATCCCTTCCCGGGAAGGCGGCTGGTGGACGCGCTCGTCGACCTGCCATTCGCACTTCCGACCGCAGTCGCAGGGATTGCGCTCACCACCCTGTATGGCCCGAATGGCTGGCTCGGGGCGCGGCTCGCCCCGTTCGGAATTAGAGTCGCGTTCACCCCGCTCGGTATCGTCGTCGCGTTGACCTTCATCGGGTTGCCGTTCGTGATCCGCACTCTGCAACCCGTGCTCGAGGACCTCGAAGCGGACGTCGAGGAGGCGGCGGCGAGTCTCGGCGCGACCCGCTGGGACACGTTCCGTCGCGTGCTCCTGCCCGCCATCCGGCCAGCGCTCATCACGGGGTTCGCCCTCGCGTTTGCGCGGGCGGTCGGCGAATACGGCTCGGTGGTATTCATCTCCGGCAACATGCCGATGCGCACGGAAATCGCTCCCCTGTTGATCATGACGAAGCTCGAGCAGTACGACTATGCCGGCGCATCGGCGATCGCCGTCGTGCTGCTGGTCATCTCGTTCACGCTGCTCGTCACTATCAACCAGCTGTCGAGCCGCAACCGGCTGACAGGGGCAACGGACTAGCGATGCCGCAAGCCCTGGCTATGCGCACGAGTGCTCCGCCGCGACCGCGGAGGGCGGGACCGGCGGCGGAGCCGGCCCTGGTCCGCTGGATCTTGATGGCGACGGCGCTCGCGTTTCTCGCGTTGTTCCTTGCCCTCCCACTGGTCGTGGTGCTGACCGAGGCATTCAGGAAAGGCGTCGGGGTCTATGCCGCGGCGCTGCGCGATCCCGATGCGCTCGCCGCCGTCCGGCTCACGCTGCTGACGGCGGCGATCGCGGTGCCACTGAACCTGGTCTTCGGCGTGGCCGCCGCGTGGTCGATCGCGAAGTTCACCTTTCCCGGGAAGCAGCTTCTGGTGACGCTGATCGACGTTCCCTTCACGGTCTCGCCCGTGATTGCCGGGATGATGTTCGTGCTGCTGTTCGGCGCTCAAGGGTGGTTCGGCCCCTGGCTCGCCGACCACGGGATCGGCATCGTCTTCGCCGTGCCGGGCATCGTGCTCGCCACCATCTTCGTGACCGTCCCGTTCGTGGCCCGCGAGCTGATCCCGCTCATGCAGGAACAGGGCACGGAGGAGGAGGAGGCCGCGATGGTGCTGGGCGCGAGTGGCTGGCAGACCTTCCGCCGCATTACGATTCCCAGCATCAAGTGGGGACTGCTGTACGGCGTCATTGTGTGCAATGCCCGCGCGATGGGCGAATTCGGCGCCGTGTCCGTCGTCTCGGGGCATATCCGGGGAGTAACGAACACGCTGCCGCTCCAGGTGGAGATTCTATACAACGAGTACCACCTCGCGGCCGCGTTCGCGGTCGCGTCGCTGCTCGCGCTGCTCGCGATTGTTACGCTGGTTGCACGGAGCCTGGTAGAGTGGTTTGAGCTCCACCGCCGGACGGACACGACGCACGAGCAGGAGACGACCGCATGAGTATCGAGGTTCGCGACGTCAGCAAGGTGTTTGTCGGCTCGCAGGCGCTCAACGGCGTCAGCCTCGAAATTCCGGCGGGGGAGCTGGTCGCTCTGCTGGGCCCGTCGGGCTCCGGCAAAACCACCCTGCTCCGGATCATCGCCGGGCTGGAAGCCCCCGATTCGGGAACGATCCATTTCCACGGCGAGGATGCGACCGAGCGCCACGTACGCGACCGGCGCGTCGGCTTCGTCTTTCAGCACTACGCGCTGTTCCGCCACATGAGCGTGCTCGAGAACGTCGCGTTCGGGCTGCGCGTGCGGCCACCGAGCACCCGCCCCAACGAGGCCGAAATCCGCCGCCGGGCCCACGACCTGTTACGGCTGGTGCAGCTCGACGGCGTGGCCGGCCGCGACCCGTCCGAGCTCTCCGGCGGCCAGCGCCAGCGGGTCGCGCTCGCCCGCGCGCTCGCCGTGGAGCCGAACGTGCTGTTGCTGGATGAGCCGTTCGGCTCGCTCGATGCCAAAGTCCGGAAGGAGCTGCGGCGCTGGTTGCGGCGCCTGCACGACGAGATCCACGTCACCAGCGTGTTCGTCACCCACGACCAGGAAGAGGCGCTCGAGGTGGCGGATCGCATCGTGGTCATGAACGAAGGACGAGTCGAGCAGGTCGGCACGCCGGAAGAAGTCTACGAGCATCCTGCTTCCGAGTTCGTGTACCGCTTCCTCGGCGACGTGAACCTGTTCCACGGGCGGCTGGTGCGGCCCCACGACGTCGAGCTGGCGCGGACCGCGCAGGGCGCCGGGGCAGTGCTGGCGACGGTGCGCCACCTGCGCCCGTTCGGAGCCGTCGTGCGAGTCGAGCTGGACGGGCTGGATGGAGGTCAAACCATCGAGGTAGAGGTGGCGCGCGAACGGTACGTGGAACTGGCGCTGCAGAAGGGGGACCAGGTCTATGTGTCCCCGCGTGAGGTGGACCCTCCGCACCGATTCGGCCGGGAGCGGCCCGCCTAAAGCTTCAGGACGACAGCAATCTCATCGCAGCAGTTCTGCCGCGGACAGCGGGCGCAGTCGGCCCACACCTTGAGGGGGAAGCGCTCCCTCTCCGACGGCAGGAATCCAAGCTTCAAGAAGAACGCCGGCTTGCGAGTCAGAGCAAGCACCTCGGTGAGCCCGGCGGCCCGCGCTTCGGCCACGAGGGTCTCCATGAGGGCGCGCCCTACGCCGCTGCCCTGGGCGTCCGGATGCACGGCGAGCCCCGCGATTTCGCCGAGCGCCTCGGAATACACTTTGAGAGAGCCGCACCCGACGATCGGACCACCGGACGACTGGGCGACGACGTACTCCTTGATGTGCCGGCACAGGTCGTAGTTGCTGCGCGGCAGCAGGTCCCCCGTGGCAACGTACGGCGCGATCAGCGACTCGAGCTCGGGTACGTCGGCCAGCGCCGCGGGACGCACCACGGGCGCCGGCGCCGTCCGTACGATGGTCAGCGGCGCAGTCCTCACGCCAACACTCCTTCCAGAATGGTGATGCCGCGCGCGAGATCTTCCGGCGAGACCACGAGCGGCGGGAGCATCCGCAGGACGGTCGGGCCCGCCGTTGCGACCAGCAGACCCCGCTCGCGCGCCGCGGCCACGAGCGGCCCGGCGGGCTCGGCCAGCTCGACGCCCCACATGAGTCCCCGCCCCCGCACGGCGCGCACGCGACGCGAGCGCGCTGCGATGCCGGACAGTCGCGTCTCCAGCCACTCCCCGTTCCGCCGCACCGACGCGAGGAGGTCGGGATGCGCGAGTGCGCGCACGACATCGAGCGCCACGCTCGCCACGAACGGCCCGCCGCCGAACGTGGTCGCGTGATCGCCCGGGGCGAGCGCGCTCGCAATGGATTCTTTGAGCAGGACCGCCCCCATCGGGAAGCCCCCGGCCAGCGGCTTGGCGAGCGTCACGACGTCGGGGACAACCCCGGTCTGCTCGTAGGCGAACAGCGTGCCGGTGCGGCCTAGGCCGCACTGCACTTCGTCGAAGATCAGCGCCACACCACGCGTGTCGCACAGCTCCCGGAGCCAGATGAGCCACGCGGGGTCGATCGGACGCACGCCGCCCTCCCCTTGCACCGGCTCGATGATGACGGCGCCCGTCCGCTCGGCCGAGATGGCGCGCGAGGCGGCCGCACGATCCCCGAGCGGCACAATGTCGATCTCAGGGACGAGGGGCTCGAAGGGGCGGCGGTAGTCCGGCCGATCGGTCGCCGCGAGCGAGGCGAAGAGACGCCCGTGGAACGCACCGCTGAACGCGACGATCCCAGGCTTCCCGGACCATTTCCGCGCGAATTTGAACGCCGCCTCATTCGCTTCCGCACCCGAGTTGCAGAAGAAGACCTGATCTGCGAACGAGCGCCTCACGAGCTCATCCGCTAACCGCTCGCCCGGCTCCGACCGATAGAGGTTGGAGACGTGAATCAGGCCGGTCGCGAGCGCCCGCTCGACCGCCCCGCGAATCACGGGATGGTTGTAGCCGAGCGCGTTGACGCCGATTCCAGCGACGAAGTCGAGGTAGCGCGAGCCGTCTTCCGCGATCAGCTCCACGCCTTCGCCGGCGACGAAAAGCGGACCGACCCGCGCATACACCCCGAGCAGGGCCGAAACAGCCGGACGCGTGGCGGTCATGCGGGCTGCGTCACCGCCGCCACGATGCGGGTGCCGGCGGCCGGGTTGCGGAACAGGTCCAGATCGCCGATGCGGACCACGCGCGCACCGCCCCGCAGGGCGGCGGCCGCGGCCCGGAGCTTGGCGGCCATGCCGTCTCTCGCAGTGCCAGCGGCAATGAGGCCTTCGATGTCGGGCGCCGCGATCTCGGCCTGCGTGGCGCCGTTCACCTCGACTCCGGGAATGTCGGAGACGAACAGCAGCTCGGACGCTCCGAGCGCGGCGGCAACCGCGCACGCGGCGTCATCGGCGTTGATGTTGAGCGGCACCCCGGCCGCGTTGGGATCGGGGGCCACGGGCGCCAGCACGGGCGTGAGGCCCGCGAGGAGCAGGCTCTGCAGCAGGGCCGCGCGGACCGAGGTGATCTCGCCGACGGCCCCGAGGTCACCGGCTACACGCCGCGCCGCGAGCAGGCCGCCGTCTACGCCCGACAGGCCCAGGGCATCGAGGCCGGCAGCGCGCAGAGCGGACACGATCTGGCGGTTCACCGGACCCGCCAGCACCATCTCGACGACTTCGGCGACCTGGGGCGTCGTAACCCGCTTTCCGTCGCGCTTCTCGACGGGCAGGTCGAGGCGCCGCGACCAGGCGGTGATCGCCTGCCCGCCCCCGTGCACGACCACGAGCGGATCGACCAGCTTGAGCGCCCGCGCGCACTCTTCCAGCCACCCGGGCCGATCGAGCTCGTTACCGCCGAGCTTGGCGACGCGCGGGCCTAGCACGCGAGCCCCATGGTTTCCGGCATACCCAGCATCACGTTCATATTTTGCACCGCCTGGCCGGCGGCGCCTTTGACGAGGTTGTCGATCGCCGCGATCACGGTGAGGCGCGGCCGTTGCACGTTGGTCACGAGCACGACACCGATCGCCACCCGATTTCTGTACACCACGTCCTGGAGCGACGGCAGCGCGCCGCGCATCAACTGCACACACGGCTCGCCCGCGTACGCCGAGTCGTATAAATCCTCGGCGCTCGCCTGATCGAGGGGCCGGGCGAGTGGCACGTGGATGGTCTCGAGGATGCCGCGTTTGAGCGGGAGCAAATGCGGCGTGAAGATCAGGTCTCCCACGAAGCCACTCTCGCGCGCCAGCGTATCGCGCAGCTCCGGCAGGTGGCGGTGCGTGTTGCCGGGGGCGTAGGCGCGATAGTTCTCGGAGACTTCACCGAACAAGAACTCCCGCTTGAGGCTCCGTCCGGCGCCCGTCACACCAGACGCCGCATCGATAACGACCTCGCGGGAGGAATCGATGAGGCCCCGCTGCGCCAGTGGAATGAGGGCGAGCAGGGCTGCCGTCGGATAGCAGCCGGGGTTGGCGACGAGGTCCGCGCCGGCGACGCGAGGCCGGGTGACTTCGGTGAGCCCGTACACGGCCTCCGAACTCAGGCGGAAGTCGGCGGAGAGGTCAATGGCGCGCCGGGCCGCCGCACGCACCGCGTGCACGTAGCGGCCCGAGACCCCGTGGGGCAGGCAGGAAAACACCAGCTCGGCGCGCTGGAGCGGCGCATCGTCCGTCTTCAGGAGCCGCTGCCCTTCGAGCATTTCGCCGGCGGAGGATTCGGCTGTGGCAAAGGCGATCGAGGCCCCCGGGTGGCGGGCCAGGAGACGCATCAGCTCCTGCCCGACGTACCCGGAGGCCCCGAGAACGCCGACGGGCACCGGTGCATGATTATTCATCTAGGCGAGAAATTATGCAGTCTAAGGCAACCCGGCAAGGGCTCACGGTTTCTGCTTACCCCACGCGCTCCAGCCGGGGGTTAGGCCGAAGGGTGCGCCCCACCTTCCCGCAGGCCCGGTCATCCACCCGCACCACGTCCGCGGTGAAGTCGAAGCGGCCCCGGAACAGGCTCGACCCCACGCCGTACATGTCCACCGGGACGGCCTGCTCCTCGAACTCGCGGATCTTCTCGACGGTGAAGCCGCCGGATACCACGATCTTCACGTGCCGGAATCCCTCGTTGTCGAGCGCCCGACGCACGTTCCACACGAGCTGGGGGTTCACGCCCGTGGGCTTGAATGTCCCCATCTCCGGGATGACAGACCGGTCGACGAGCGTCTCCGACGTATCGAGGCGCACGGCGTACAGCCGCTCGCCCACCGCGCGGGCCACTTTGAGCGATGTGCCGACACAATCGTTGTCGAAATCCACTAGCGTGATGAGCCGCCGCGTCTGCGGCAGTCGCTCGATGAACTTTTGGGATGCGAGCACGGTGTCCCCCCCGTAGGCGGCGATGAGGGCGTGCGGCACGGTGCCGATTCCCTCCGATCCCCACCAGGACGCCTGGGCGTCGGTCGAGACGCCGATCGCTCCAGCGATGTGCGCGGCGTACCCGTCGCCGGTCTGGACCAGCCAGTGGTCGTGGCGGGCCGGGAAGAACATGACTTCCTTGGGCCGCGCCGCCTCGACGACGCGGTGCGTGTTCGTGCCGACCCGGGTCCGGCGCGCCAGCACTCCGAGGTAGAGCGTTTCGAGGTTCGCGAAGGCGTCGTACGGGCCTTCGATGAGGAGCACCGTCTCCCACGGCTCGATCTCGTCGCCGTCGTACAGCGCGGATACTTCGAGCTCTTCCCATCGTTGGCTGCAGAGCTTCAGGATCGCGATCGCTTCGTCGACGCCGCCCAGGAACGCGCGTGCTTTCCCGAACACCTGCATGGTGACGCGGGGCCGGTGCTTGTCCGCGATGAGCACGTCGCGCGCGCGCACGAAGTACTTATCGGAGTAATACCCCTCGCGCATCTTGTCGACGGGTAGATGAAAGATCGCGGGGTCGAGTCGCGGGCGGCGGGGCATCGCGGGCGAAATGTCGCGGCTCACCGCGCCGCCGGCCAGGCGAATGTCGCGACCAACGTATCCGTGTCGGAAAGCGGGATCTGTCGAGCCACGTTGTTAAGACGCCCGCAGCGCGACCGGGCCGGCTCACTGGATGCGGGGTCGAGCACTCTGAGGCACACGACATCCGCATCGGTCGCGAGCGCGCTGTCGCGGCCGGCGCGCGCAGGCTCGGGCAGCGCGAGCGCTACCTCAACCGTGCGCGATTGGCCTGACCCCACGACGAACGTCACAGGCCGACCGGCCGCGTCCGGGACCATGTCCAGCACCTTGGGTGCGCTGGCGGTGTCGCCACGCAACAGGGTGAGCCGCACGGCGGCCCGGCGCGGACGCACGACCGCCTCGAGCGTCAGGGCCACAGCGGAGTCCGCGATGGTCACCGCCTCCTCGGGCCGTGTTTCACCGCCGACGAACTCGCGGCTGACCGCGAGTTCGATCCAGAGCGCGTGGCGTTGCCCCTCGTGCGCCCGGCCGAACGGGTAGAGCCGCGTCGTCGCGCCCCAGGCCAGCCGCACGGCCCGCCGGTAGGCGTCCACCTCCCACAGCGGAAGACCGCGGCGCGAGCGTCCCGCCCGCCGCCGCCCGAAGAAGGCGCCGGACAGACCGGCGGAGTCGGGCTCGGGGAAAACCTCGAGCAGCGCTTCCACCTCAGCGGTGTCGGTGCGGAGCGAGAGGCGAAGGTCGGTTTCCTGCGGGCCGCTCACCGTGCCGGCCGCAAGCAGGCGGGTTTCCCCGGCGTCGCGCCGCAGGACGCGTACCGCGTAGCTCAGCCGGAAGCCTGGCGCCTGACCGACGCCCGGCGACGCGGAGAGCAGCGCCGCCGCCACGAGGCTACTCCACCGCAAACGCGGCACG
>Ga0326726_10006600_pt1 | contig 10452 bp, 9 predicted proteins | sample MHFenrmetagenome_2_FD_207603 | JGI IMG/M metagenome (GOLD analysis project Ga0326726, IMG submission 207603) | Lab enriched peat soil microbial communities from Michigan Hollow, Ithaca, NY, United States - MHF15MN | ecosystem: Environmental > Terrestrial > Soil > Wetlands > Peat | place: USA... | reverse complement strand
TCGGCTTGCTCGCGCTAGTCACGCTCGGCCGCCGCTTCGCGCCGAAGTGGCTGCGCGCGTACCGCGCGTCCTAGTCCGATCCTCCTGCGATAAGCGCGGCCGGTTGCACTAGAACCGGCCGCGCTCGTTCGCACGCACAGTTCGTCACAATTGCTTACAGCACGCGCGTAGCGCGGTCGCTAGAGTGCTTTCCATGGTTCTTGGATGCCACATGGAGGGCAATTCGATGAAACCGATTCGCACAACGATCTTCGCACTCGGCCTCGCGGCCATAAGTTATGCGTCGCAGGCCCAAACAACGTCCGATCAACCGACACCACCGCCGCCCCCGAATGGTTGGCATGGGCCGCCGCAAGGTCCGCCCGGGTTCGATATCGACCGGCTCACTGTGTTGCTCGATCTCGATCCGTATCAGGCGGGCCAGGTGCAGCAGGCGCTCACGGATCAACGCAACGCGATGCGCGCCGAGCGGCAGAACGACAAGGCCGCCGGCACGCGGCCGTCGTTCCAAGAGATGCAGGCCCGCCGCGCTCAGGCGGAGCAGGATCTGATCGGCAAGCTCAGCACTGTGTTGAGCGACGCGCAGATCACGAAGCTCAAAGTGCTGCTCGAGCCGCCGCGCGGTGGCTTCGGCGGTCCGCCGGGCGGCGCCACGGGCGCCGGCACGACCAATAGCGCGACCAACGGCACGACGACGAAGTAGCGCGACGAACACGGCGCGGCGCTCGCCGCGCCGTCTCTTTTCCGATCACCCTAAGGAGGAGCAGTGAACGACCGAGCAGAAGGGATTCATCGAGCAGAGCTGCACACGCGGAACTCGAGCCCCCGCTCGCGCACGACCCCGCACGTTGCACACCGGCCGGGCATCGACCAATGGCTCAGCCGGCAACTGCTCGCCGAGCGCGCATGGACGCGGCGCTCGGTGCTCGGCGTGCTCGGCGCCTCCACACTCGCGGCGTGCTCGACCGCGGACGCGGTCACCGGCGGCTATGCGGCCGAGCTCACCGTCGGTATCGCGTAACAGTCTCCCCGGAGCGCGGCTGGACGACCCGGCGTCTTCCCCCCTGACGCTGCCAGCCGCCGCTCCCCCTTCAAGGCGATGCTCAACGGAGCGGAGCGCTGCTCAGCTAATACAGGAACTCACTGCGTCCGCGATATTCACGCCGTAAGCCCGTGAAGCCGATCGCCGAGCGTGCCTCGATCCACTCGAACGCCTCGCCCGTGTACGGATTGCGAGCAGAGTCGAGCGCGATTGCGGCTGCCACGCTGTCGACGGGCACGGCGCGCGCGCGAAGCTCGGCGGCGAGCAGCGCGGCGCGGCGCATCCCTTCGAGATCGGCTACACGCGCGCCGTAGTCTGCGTACTCAGCGCCAACTGAAGCGAGAATCGAGTTGCCCACCACGTTATACGTCGCGTCGATGACGCTTTGCGACGGTTGTTTGACGACATCGCGTACTTGGACGAGCGCGGCGGGCATTTCCGCGTACGGCACATCGAGCAGCGCATCGACGTGGAACAGAAGCGCGGCGTCTCGGTTTGCCGAGTCTTGAGGTTGGAGCAGCTGTTTCGCGAGAAACGTATCGAACCGTTCCCCGACGGTGCGCTGCGGCTGGAGCGTCGTGAAGAGATTTCCGTGCAGCTTCATGTTGCGCAGTAGGTGCTGGCGGTAGTTCCATTCGCCTCGAAACGCACGCGCCAGAGAACGCTCGTCATCGGAGAGCGGCTGGCGCCACGAGGGCGGCACTGCGTCGGCTCGAGCGGAGGCGGGTAAGCGACGCAAGATCAGGTTGCCCCAGTCGAGGCTAACGCTGACGTACCGGGCGGCTATCATCTTGCCCAACAGCGAGTCCGAGCTGCGGAGTCCGAGACGCCAAAGCTCGAGGTCGGTATCGAGCGCGTCACGAACGCCGGCGCCGTCGCCGGCCGCGGCTAGCGACCAGGCATGCAGCAGATACAGCATGTGTGCGTTGGACGCCGGCGAATACCCGACATGCGTCGACGGGATGTCGTTAGAGGTAACGTCGGCCCAGGCGCGGTGCGTGAGCAGTCGCCGGTAACGGTCGACCAGCCACGCCGCGCCCGCGACGGTTCCGTCTAGCTTGTCGTGCGAGCCCTCGAGTGCCTCGAAGCAACCGGCGTCACGGTGATCGTCGCAGGGTTTCCATAGCTCTTGGAGCGAGGTGAAGAGCTCCGCGACATCCGGGGCGTCTTGAGGATATAGGGATCCGGATCTCGGGGCAGCGACTCGTCATTGCGAATCTTGCGAAGCCAGGCCGCGCGCGCGGCGCCGATCACCGCCGGGTCGCCGTCGCGCGGCGAGCCGAAGCCTAGGAGGAAGACATACGCGTTGTCGGAGTCAGCGATGTCGGCAGCGTCGGGCTGCGCCGCAGCGAGTGCGAGAGCCTGGGTCGACGGCGGCTGGTCGCGCAAGTTGATTGCGAGCACTACGAGATAGAGGACGATCGGCACTGCGATGATCACGCCGATCGTCCAGAGAATCACGCGCAAGGTCTTGCGCAGAAAGCTCACATTCTCGAGGTTAGCACGACCCCTTGTCGCAGGTCGCGCGGCGTATACTCCGGCGGCGGCGCCTCGATCGCGCCGCCGTAGCGCCGGAGGGGAAGCATGGCGTTCGATCTCACGGTCAACGGCGCGTCGCACTCCGTCGACGCGGATCCGGAGACCCCGCTGCTCTGGGTGATCCGCGACTACCTCGGCCTCACCGGCACGAAGTTCAGCTGCGGGATCGCGCAGTGCGGGGCCTGCACCGTGCACGTCGACGGCCAGCCAGTCCGCTCGTGCAGCTTCCCCGCGTCGCTCGCGATCGGTAAATCGATCAAGACGATCGAGGGCGTCTCGCGCGACGGCAATCACCCGATTCAGGTCGCGTGGAAGGAGCTCGACGCGCCGCAGTGCGGCTACTGCCAGTCCGGCATGATCATGAGCGCGCTCGCGCTGCTCGCGAAGATTCCGCAACCGACCGATGCCGACATCGACGCGAACCTCACGAACGCGTGCCGCTGCAGCAGCTATCACCGCGTTCGCAAGGCGATCCATCGCGCGGCCGAGCTCATGAAGGCGTGATGCGATGACGCAGAGCCGCCGCGACTTCCTCGCCTCGTCCGCTGCCGGCGCGTTCGTGCTCGGCTTCTGGCTGCCGCCGCGCGCGGCGCGCGCGGGCGAGAACGTCGCGCCGCCGCACGGCGCCGCTTGGTACGAGGATCCGACCGCGCCGGAGATCAACGCGTGGATCGTGATCGCGCCCGATGACACCGTCACGATCCGGATCGCGCAGACGGAGCTCGGCCAAGGCGTCTGGACGTCGAACGCGATGATCGTCTGCGAGGAGCTGCAGTGCGACTGGAGCAAGGTGCGCTCGCAGTACGCGTCCGCCAACCGCGACGCGCGCGAGAGTGCGCCCGACTGGACGCTGACCGTGCCCGGCAACGGCGGCACCGACCCGAAGGGCGGCGGCGAGCCGGGCTTCGGCAATCGCGCGCGCACCGGCGTGGCCGGAATCCCCGACAGCGTCTACCGAAGGATGCGGACGAACGCGGCGTCGTCGGTCAAAGATGGCCGCTACTACTTGCAGCTCGCGGGCGCCGAGGCGCGCGAGCGTCTGTTGCTCGCAGCCGCCGCCGTCTGGAAGGCGCCGGTCGGCGAGCTCGTCGCGAAAGACGGCGTGATCACGCATCGGCCGAGCGGCCGCACGACGACGTACGGCAAAGTCGCGGCGCTCGCCGCACGCACGCCGCATCCGAATCCGAAGGCGATCGCGATCAAGTCGCCCGATCAGTGGACGCTCATGGGGACGGAGCAGAAGAACCGCGACGTGCCGATGAAAGTGACCGGCGAGTGCGTCTATTCGATCGACGTGCGCGTACCCGGAATGAAGTGGGCCGCCGCCAAGTCGTGCCCGGTCTATGGCGGCGACGTGAAGAGCTACGACTTCGACGCGGTGCGCACCATGCCGGGTGTCCGCTCCGCGATCCGTTTCCCGATACCCGATCCGAAGCTCACGCGCGGCCATGTCTTCAGCGGCGGTGTCGCGGTGATCGCGGATCATTGGCACCAGGCGAAGGCCGCTTTGGAGCAGATGCCGATCGAGTGGAGCGTCCCGGCGCGCAATGCCGCGTTCAACACGGCGAACATGCAGGCGGCGCTCCTTGCGGCGCTCGACGAGCCTGGCACCGTGCGCGTGAACGTCGGCGACGTCGATGCCGCGTTCGCGCGCGCAAAGAAGATCGTCGAAGCGACTTACTCGACGCCGTATCTGCCGCGCGCGCGGATGGAGCCTGGCAACGCGACCGTGCTCGTCACGGACAATCGCGTCGACATCTGGATCGGCGACCAGAGCCCGCAGGAGACGCGCTTCAGCGCGGCACAGATCACGGGTATTCCGGAAGCCGACGTCTATCTGCACATGTGCCATCTCGGCGGCGGCTTCGGCCGCAACGGGAATGGTCCACAAGCGGAACAGGCGATCATGATCGCGAACGCGAATCGCGGCACGCCGATCCATCTCCTCTGGACGCGCGAGGAGGACTTCATCGGCACGACCTATCGCGCGATGGGCGTCGCCCGCTTACGCGCCGCGCTCGACGCGGACGGCTGGCCCGTCGCGCTCGAGGTGCGCACCGGGATGCAGAAGGACGGCTTCGGCCCCGACGCGTCGTTCGACGTCGCGTCGCGCTACTTCGTGCCGAGCTACCGATTTTCGAACCACACGACGGATTTCCACGTGCCGGTCGGCACGCGGCGCGGGGTCGGGCAGGCCGCGCACGAGTTCTATCGCGAGAGCTTCATGAACGAGCTCGCACACGCGGCGGCCAAAGATCCGTACCGCTACCGGCGCGAGCTCATCGCGCGCACGAGTCTGCCCTTCAAGAACGACATGATCAAAGCGCTCGACATCGCGGCCGAGATGTCGGGCTGGGGCAAGCCGCTGCCGAAGGGCGCCGCGCGCGCGATCGCGCTCGAGGAGCGCGGAGCCGAGACGGGCGGCTCGGCGACGATCAGCGCGATGGTGCACACGGTGTCCGTGAGCCGCGAGGGCAAGGTGCGGCTAGAGCGCGTCGATGTCGCGCACGACCAAGGCTTCGGCCTCGTGAACCCGCTATCTGTGAAGAAGCAGATCGAGGGTCAGATAACGTGGTTCTACAACGACGCGATGCATCAAGCGGTGCACATCGTCGACGGCCGCGTCGACGAGAACAACTTCCACCGCTTCCCGTTGTCGCGCATCGACGAGGACCCGCCGGAGATCGACATCCGCTTCTTCGCGACCGGCCACTGGCTGATCGGCATGGGGCACGACCGCGGCACGTCCGTGCAGTCCGCGATCGGCGATGCGGTGTTCCAGATCACGGGCAAGCGCTATCGCGACCTGCCGTACCGGCAGCACGATCTCAGCTGGAGCTGAACGCCCTGTCGAAGCTGCTCGACGCCGCTGTCTAGTTCTGCGGCGGGCTCTGGTCGTTATTCGACGCGTGCGGGTTGCTGCTGTGGTAGTTACCGCTGCCGCTGCCCTTGTTGCTCGCTCCGCCGTGCGCCATCGCGGCGAACTCGTCGCGCGAGAGCACGCCGTCGTGATTCGTGTCCAAGTTCTCGAACATTTGGTCGGGATTCGCGCGGTCGTGGTTGCCGCCGTGATGCCCGCCATACTGGCCGCCCGAGCCTCCGGGCCCGCCGCCAGTCGGGCGTTGACCGCCGAACCCGCCGCCCGGCGAGCCGCCGCCGAAGCCGCCGCCCGGTGAGCTGCCCCCGAACCCGCCGCCCGGTGAGCCACCGCCGAAGCCTCCGCCGCCGCCACCGGGCCCGCCAAACCCGCCGTGGTGCCGGCCGCTGTGGCCAGCCTGCTGGTCGCTTTGTTGCGAGAACCCGGCTTTGAATTCTTCCTTCGACAGGACGCCGTCGTGGTTGGTGTCGAGGCTGTCGAACGTTGGCGGCGACGACGTCGAAGGCGCCGGCGGAGTCGAGGTCGAAGGCGTCGACGACTGTTGCGCGATCGCCGCCACTGGCAGTGCCAACAAGAAGAGGAGAGGTGCCCGTCGCGTTGGTTTCATCGCCATCCTCCTGACACGAAAGAGCGCGACCGAGGGGTCGCCGTGAAGTACCTGGGGCTATGACACCGCCGCCGAAACCGAGTTCGCTAACCATAAGCTAACGCGCTACGACGGACCGATCGTCGCCGCTACGCTCGCCTGGTAAGCGGCTCTCGCCGCTGCTCGCGGAGACTCAGGGCCACGCGTGCCCGGCCGTCAGCGTCCCGTCAGCGTTCGTGGTCGATCGTTGGCACCTGAAATTGGATTGCAGCGCGCCCAAGGTGTAAGCGGTTGACAGCCTCTGTTGCAAAACGTGCGGCGGTGCTACGGTTCGCGCCCGGAATCGACTACGGGGTCCGCCATGAGCTCCGCCGCCGCGAGCGCTTCGTCCGACGGGTCGAACGACGTCGTCTCGCGCCGTGGCGCGATCGCGCTGCTCTTGCTGTTCGCGCTCGTTTATCTAATGCCGCTCGGCGTGCGGCCGCTGTCGTCGCCGGACGAGGTCCGCTACGGCGAGATAGCGCGCGAGATGATCGCGTCGGGCGACTGGGTCTCGCCGCACTTCAATGGCGCGCGATACTTCGAGAAGCCCGTGCTCGGCCACTGGCTGAACGCGCTGTCGGTCGCAGCACTCGGCGAGACGCGCTACGCCGTGAGGCTGCCGGTCGCGCTCGCGACGGGCTTGAGCGCTCTGATCGTCTTCTTGCTCTCGCGGCGTTTCCTCGCGCGCCCGACCGCGGTGCTCGCGAGCGCGATCTTCCTCACGACATTGCTGGTCGCGGGTTGCGGCTCGGTCGCCGTGCTCGACGCGTTCCTCGCGCTATTCGTGACGGCCGCGATCGCCGCGTACTACGTCGCGGTCACCGCGCAGACGCGTCGAGAGCGTTGGGCTTACCTCGCGCTCTGCGGGGTCGCATGCGGCGCGGCGTTTCTCACGAAGGGCTTCATCGCATGGGCGATTCCGGCCGTCGTGGCCGCGCCGTACCTCGTCGCGCGCCGCGACTGGCGCACACTGCTGACTTCGCCGTGGTTACCTCTCGTCGTCGCGGTCTTCGTCTCGTTGCCGTGGGCCGTGCTCATGCACCAGCGGGAGCCCGACTTCTGGCGGTACTTCGTGGTCGTCGAGCACCTGCAGCGCTTCGCCGGAGACAACGCGCAGCACACGCAGCCGCCGTGGTTCTTCCTCGCCTATTTGCCGGCTACGGGTTGGCCCTGGGTTTGGCTGCTGCCCGCTGCGGCAATCGGGATTCGCGGCGACGGCCGGCACAAGGACTTCCTGTTCTATACGGCTCTGTGGGCGGTGATGCCGTTGCTGTTCTTCTCGGCGTCGAAGGGCAAGCTGCTCACTTACGTGCTGCCGTGCTTCGCGCCGTTGTCGATCCTGCTCGCGGCGGGGCTCGAGCGCTACTTCGCGTCGGGTCGCACGCGAGCGTTCCGCATCGCGGCCGGCCTTGCCGCGGCGCTGCTCGCGCTGTTGCTCGTCCTGCTCGCTGCGTCGCAGGCGGGCGCATTCGGTGCGCCGGCATACGGGCCCGACGAGCATGCGAAGCTGGCCACGATGGCGGCGCTGCTCGGCGCGGCATTCGCGTGCGCGGTGATTGCGATGCGGAGCACCGGCGCGCGCACGGGCCTGGTCGCGTTCACGGGCACGGCCACCGCGTTCTTCCTTCCGCTCGACGTCGCGCTGCCGCAGCGCGCCATCGATGGGTTCGCGCCGTCGACGGCGATTGCGCACTACGTCTCGACGCCGGCGGATACCGTGCTCGTCTCGGATGCGTCGCTAGCCGGCGCGGTCGCGTGGGAGCTCAATCGCCAGGACGTCCATGTCGTGAACCCCGGCGAGATGAGCTACGGGCTGTCTTATCCGGAGGCCCGTCGCCGCAAGCTCGATGGCGCGACGTTCGCCGATCTGATTGCGGCGAACCGCGGCGTTCACGACGTGCTCGTGCTCTGCGAGCCGGATACCGAGAAGGAGATCGATTCGCAGTTGCCGCCGAGCACCCAGCGCTCGCGCGACGGCCGCGTCCGCGTCCTGCGGATTCCTCGTTAAGGATTCGTACCTCGACGGATTCCCGCGCCCGCCACCGTCTAACCGGTCCTTGGACTGGGGAAGGAGCGGTCGCATGACTGTCGAGCTGCGCGTCATCCGGAACGACGCCTCGATCCGCGCGCGCCGTCCGGCGCCGGGACGCGCCAAGCGTGTCTTCCCCGCGATCGTCGATCCGATCGTCGAGCCCGTCGAAACTGTCGTCGCGCATTCGATAGACGAGCTCGGCCGCCGCGAATGGGACTCTCTCTTCGCAAATGAGCTCGAGGATTGGCACTGCCTGCGAGCGCTCGAACGCGCGCGGCTCGAGCGCTGTGAGCCGATTTACTTCGCGATCCGCAGCCGCGGCCGGCTCGTCGCCGCGGCGCCGGCTTTCGTCGGCCGCCGCGCGCTTGCGGAGCCTTGGCGCGTGCGCGGGCGCGCGCAGTGGGGGTGTTCGCCCGCCCGTGCGCTCGTGCTCGGCTCGCCGTTCGCCGCGGCCTGCCGGATCGGCTTCGCGCCGCGAACGACCACGGCAGAGCAGGGGCTGCTCGCCGATCGGCTGTTGCGGGCGGCGCGCCACGAGTCCCGGCTTCGCGGTCTCGACGGGCTCCTGGTGAGCAGCGACGCCGCGCTCGGCGATGCCTGCCAGCGCGCCGAGTCGTTGCGGCTCGCATGCACACGCGGCGCCTCGGCTGCGCGAATCTCGTTGCCGCGCTGGTCGCTCGCCGATTACTTGAGCTGCTTCGACGACGGCTTGCGGGGACAGCTGCTCCGCATCTGCGCGCAGGCGGCGCAATACGACCGCGATTGGCGCGTCGATCTCGACCGCGACCGAGAGCCAATGCTTGCACTCTGCCGCGACGCCGGGCTCGACGAGATTGGCGAAACGTTCTTCGGAGTGCTACTGGGCTCGAGCACCGTCTCCGCGGAGTGCTTGCTAGTGCGAAGCGGCGACGGCGGCCTCGCGGGCTTCAGCATCGTGCTCCACGACGTGCGTGCGTTGCGCGAGAAGCTCACCGTGGTGAGCCGGCGCGAGAACGGCGCGCTCGTGCGCGGCGTGATCTGGCTCGAGACGCTGCGCTTTTGCCTCGAGCGCGGCATCGGCGCGTACGAGAGCGCGAGCGAGCTGTCGCTGTCGGCCGCGCGCCCGCACGAGCTCGTCCAACGTTCGGGGTGGATCGCCGCTGACGACGCCGTGGGCGTCGCCGCGCCCGCGAGCGGCTGAACCTCAGAATCCGTCGACGGGCTCGATCCGCAGCACCGCGCCGTCCGCCGCCGTGCCGGCCGAGCGCAGCTCGGTCGCGACGTACAGGTAGCCCTCCGGGCTCTGTTGGACGTCGCGGATCCGGACGCCGAGCTGACGCAGCAACGGTTCTCGGCGCTCGGCCTGCGACGTGGCGGTCGCGTTCGGTCCCGGCGGCGTGAACGAGACGCGCTGGAGGTTCTGCCCGTTCAATGCGCCGACCAGCATGCTGCCTTTCCAGCGCTGAAACTTGTCGCCCGTGTAGAAGGCGAGGCTCGACGGGCTGATCGACGGCACCCAGAACATCCGCGGGTCGTCCATGCCGTCGCGGTGATACCACTGCTCCGACACGAGCGAGCCCGTGTAGTTGCGGCCCATCGAGACGAGCGGCCAGCCGTAGTTGTGGCCCGCGATCAAGATGTTCACCTCGTCGCCGCCCATCGGGCCGATCTCGGCTTGCCAGAGCGCGCCCGTGTCGGGATTGAATGCGAGGCCGTAGCCGTTGCGATGGCCGTACGTGAAGATCTCCGGCTTCGCGTCGGCGCGGCCGACGAACGGGTTGTCCTTCGGGATGCTGCCGTCGTCGCGGATGCGCAGCGTCTTGCCGACGTCGTCGGCGAGGCTTTGCGCTTTCAGGCGCAGGCTGTTGTCGTCGGCCGGCTGGCAACACTTCGTGTCACGGTCGCCGACGGTGACGTACAGAGTGCCGTCCGGGCCGAACAGCAGCTTGCCGCCCATGTTGCCGCCCTTCTCCCACGCGTCGGCCGTGAAGATCTGCTTGAAGCCGGAGAGCTTCTTGCCGTCGAACGTGCCGTAGCCGACCGCGAGCGTCGTGCCGCGCTCGCCGCTGAGCGGATAGGAGATGTAGACGCGCTTGGTTCTAGCGAAGCCCGGGTGGATCGCGATCCACTTCATCGTGTCGTTGTTCTGCGGCGACGTGCCGGCCGGCACGGTCCACGCGGGCTCGGGGTCGAGCACATCGCCGCGGATCACGCGCAGGCGACCGGCTTCCGCGACGAGCAGCGTCTTGCCGTCGGGCAGGAACGCGAGGCTCCACGGGTGGAGGAGGCCGCTCGCGACGGTTACGACGCGGACGTGGCCGCCTTGCACTTCGAGGATCTGGGGCGCGGCAGCC
>Ga0326726_10006599_pt1 | contig 10453 bp, 8 predicted proteins | sample MHFenrmetagenome_2_FD_207603 | JGI IMG/M metagenome (GOLD analysis project Ga0326726, IMG submission 207603) | Lab enriched peat soil microbial communities from Michigan Hollow, Ithaca, NY, United States - MHF15MN | ecosystem: Environmental > Terrestrial > Soil > Wetlands > Peat | place: USA... | reverse complement strand
GGAGCTCGGCCCTGGCCAGCAAGGCCACGGGTTATCCCCTGGCCTTCGTCGCCGCCAAGCTCGCCCTCGGGCACACGCTGCCGGACCTGCCGAACTCGATCACCAAGGTCACGTCGGCCTGCTTCGAGCCGGCCCTCGACTACCTTGTGGTCAAGATCCCGCGCTGGGACCTCAAGAAGTTCGGCCGCGTCTCGAAGAAGATCGGCTCGGAGATGAAATCGGTCGGCGAGGTCATGGCCGTCGGCCGGTCCTTCGAGGAGGCCATCCAGAAAGCGGCCCGGATGCTCCAGGTCGGCGTCTACGGCCTGGTGGCCAATGAGAATTATTCCTTCCGGAGCCTGGAGAAGGAGCTCCGCCACCCGACCGACGAGCGGCTCTTCGGCATCGCCGAGGCCCTCAAGAAGGGCTTCACTGTCGACCGCATCCACGAGCTGACCCGCATCGACCGCTGGTTCCTCCACAAGATCAAGTCGGTCGTCGACTGCGAGGCGCGCCTGCAGGGCCGCCGCCTGGGCGCCGTCGCGCCGGACCTCCTGCTCGAGGCCAAGCGCAAGGGCTTCTCGGACAAGCAGATCTCGCTCCTGACCGGGTCCTCTGAGCTTCGCGTCCGGGCCCGGCGGAAGGAACTCGGCCTCGTTCCGGCCGTAAAGCAGATCGACACGCTGGCCGCGGAATACCCGGCCCAAACGAACTACCTCTACGTGACCTATAACGGCCGCGAGGATGACGTGCCGTTCCGCAACGGCCACGGCCGGCCCGGCAAGGTCATGGTCCTCGGCTCGGGCTCGTACAGCATCGGCTCCTCGGTCGAGTTCGACTGGTGCTGCGTCAACGCCGCCCTGGCCCTGAAGAAGCTCGGCTACGCCACGATCATGGTCAACTACAATCCGGAGACGGTGTCGACCGACTACGACATCTGCGACCGGCTCTATTTCGACGAGCTCAGCTTCGAGCGCGTCCTCGACATCTACGAGAAGGAGAAGCCGCTCGGCGTCCTCCTGTCGATGGGCGGCCAGATCCCCAACAACATCGCCCTCCGCTGCCACAAGGCGGGCGTACGCGTCCTGGGGACGCCGCCGCGAAGCATCGACCGGGCCGAGGACCGCTTCAAGTTCTCCAAGCTCCTCGACGAGCTCGGCGTCGACCAGCCAGAGTGGCGCGAGCTCCGCAGCGTCGGCGAAGCCAAGCGCTTCGCCCGGACGATCGGCTACCCCGTGCTCATCCGGCCATCCTACGTCCTGAGCGGCGCGGCCATGAGCGTCGTCTTCAACGAGGGCTACCTCGACCGCTATCTCCAGAAAGCTTCGCTGGTCTCGCCCGAGTACCCGGTCGTCATCTCCAAGTTCATCCTGAACGCCAAGGAGATCGAGCTCGACGCCGTGGCCGACCGGGGCGAGGTCGTCGCCTCGGCCATCATCGAGCACGTCGAGAACGCCGGCGTCCACTCCGGCGACGCGACCATGGTCCTGCCGCCCCAAAAGCTCTACATCGAGACGATCCGCCGCATCCGCGAGATCGGCCGCGAGATCGCCCGGGCCCTCGAGATCACCGGCCCGTTCAACATCCAATTCATCGCCAAGGACAACGCCATCAAGGTCATCGAGTGCAACCTGCGGGCCTCGCGCTCGTTCCCGTTCGTCAGCAAGGTGGCCCGGACGAACTTCGTCGAGCTGGCCGTGGCCGCGATGATGGGCAGGCCCGTCCGCAACGGCAAGACGACGCTCGATCTGAACTATGTCGGCGTCAAGGCGCCGCAGTTCTCATTCTCCCGGCTCAAGGGCGCCGACCCGGTCCTGGGCGTCGAGATGGCTTCGACCGGCGAGGTCGCCTGCCTGGGCGAGGACGTCCACGAAGCGTATCTCAAAGCCGTCCTATCGACCGGATTCGAGCTCCCGAAGAAGAATATTCTCCTGTCGGTCGGGGGCGACGAATCCAAGCACCGCTTCCTCGGCGCCGCCGAGACCCTGGCCGGGCTGGGCTTCCGCATTTTCGCCACCGAAAAGACCTCGGCCTATCTCAAGGAGAACGGCGTCCGCAACACGCGGCTGTACAAGGTCCATGAACGGCGGGGGCCGAACATCCGCGACTACATCGCCGGCCGGAAGATCGACCTCGTCGTCTCCATCCCCAACCCGGCCAAGAGGGTCGAATACAATTCGGCCTATAAGCTCCGGCGCCTGGCCGTCGACTATTCGATCCCCATCCTGACGAACCTCCAGGCCGCCGAGCTTTTCGTCCAGGCCCTGGCCGCCAAGAAGCCGGCCGACCTGGCGATCAAGCACTGGGCCGAGTACGTCTAGGCGGCGAGGCGCCCGGGGACCAGCCCCGCCGGGAATGTTGACCCTTTATTGACAAAATCCTGACAACTCACTTCTCCACCGATCTATCTTATGGACGCCCGGTCGATCCGGGCGAACATTCCATTTGAGGAGGGGCCTTATGAAAAAGGTCGCGTTGATGGTTTTTCTTGCGGGCCTGTTCGTGGGCGCGGCGGCCGGGCCTGCCCTGGCCCAAGGAAGAAGGACGGACTTCTGCCTGAGCCTGGGCGTTCAAACGGACGTCGGGCAGGGGACGTCGTTCAACAACGCCTGGTTCACATTCGATGCGAAGGCGGGCATCAGGCTCGGAAGGTCCGTAGAGATCGCCCCCGAGCTCATGTTTACCGTCGACGACAGCTTCGATTTCAGCGTAAGCTGGCTCTACCCCGGGGTGATGCTGAATTACAAATCCGGCGGCTTCTTCATCGGGGTCGGGGCGGTGCTGCCGATCGTGTTCGGCGGAGGCGAATCCGATACGGGCAATCCCGCTCCCAAGATCAACATCGGCTACAAGTACGGGAGGCTCGTGTTCACCCTCTATGGCTTCACCTGGACCGAGTCGGGGATCGATTTCCTTGACATGAACACCATCGGGGCGACGATCGGCTACAGGTTTTGATCCCCGACTGGGATGTCAGGGACGGTTCGGGGCCGGCTTCCGCCCGGACGCAGAGGCCGGCCGTCGCCCTTGTCCGGCATCCGCGAGTCGTCTATAATCCAGACAAGGTGAATCCGCGATGCGCGTAAGACCACTGGTCATTCTTCTTGTCCTGGCTTTTGCCGGCGGCCCGGCCCTCCTCGGCGCGGCCCAGAACGCTCCGCAACGCCCGACGAAGATCAAGGTCACGGCCGAACAGGCCAACCTCAGGGAAAAGCCCGACATCGGCAGCTCCATCGTCCAGCAGATCCCGGAGGGCACCGTGCTCGAAGCGGACAAGAAGGACGGCGAATGGTACTTCGTCCGTTACACCCTCGAAGACGGCGGCGTCATCGGCGGCTGGATCCACGAGAGCCTGGTCGAGGCCGTCGCGGAGGCCGGGCCGGCCAAGCCCGAGGAGAAGACGCCGGCCCGCGAGGCCCCGCCGCGCGAGCGCGTCTCCCGGCCGGGCCGGATCGGACGGATCGAAAGGCCCGAGTTCCGGACCGGCGCCATCCCTCTCGAATTCGCCGTATCGGCCGGCCTTGGCACGCTTTCACCCCGCGACCTCAACGACGGGACGCGCGGCTACGCCGGCCTGACCGCGGCTTCTCTCGGTGCCCCGACGCCGGTTTCGCCCGACGCCCTGCGCCTCGCCGTCCTGGCCGGCTTCGAGCTGTCCTATCGGTTCTCGCCCCGGCTGGCCTTCGGCCTCGGCGCCGACCTTCTCCAGGGCTCGAACGGGGACACCATGACCATCAGCGGCGAGCTCCTGAGCGGAACGGTGACGACCAAGCCTTCGGTCAGGGGCGTCCCGGTCAAGATCATGGTCCGCTTCTATCCCGGCGCGGGGATCTACATCCGCGGCGGATTGGGCCTCTACTCCGTCAAGGCGGGGTACCTTTTTCGCACGGAAGGGGCCGGCTCTTTTCAGGAGGCGAAAGGTTCGGCGACGGCCACCGGGCTCGGCGCCGAAGCCGCCTTCGGGGGCGAATGGGACATCGCTCCAAGGACCGCGTTCTTCATCGAGGCGGGTCTGCGCATGGCCAGCTTCAGCGGACTGACCGGCCGGAACGTCACCACGAGCTCCGGCCTCGACTCGCAAACAGAGGCGGGGACCCTCTATTTCTTTCACAAGACCGGCGCCGACGATAACGCGTACGCGCTCGTCGCCGTCCGCGGGAGCGTCCCGTCCGAGACCGGCGTCGTCGATTCCCGCCGGGCCAGGGTCAACCTTTCCGGAACGGCCGTCCGGGTGGGCCTCCGCTACAAGTTCTGATCCAGGGCCCCGGGAAAACGCCCCGCGGCCGGACGCTCCGGCTCAGATCCTGATGACGCGCAGGGACTTGTCCACGTAGTCTTCCGGAAGGCCGGATTCTTTGGCTCCGTCGATGACGATCCTCTCGTAGTCGGGATGGGGCTTGCCCAGGGCCCGGCCCGTTCGAACATAGGTCATCGCCCGGTAGACGTTCCCGTCCCGGTCCCTGACCTCGACCTCTTTGTGCTCATAGCTCCGGGGGTATCCTTCGAAGGCGTCGAGGGTCAGCCGGTCCCGCTCGGTGATCTCGTACAGGGCCCCCCAGACGCTTTCCGTGTCGGACACGACCATGTTCCCCACAGCCCCGTCCCAGGTCACCGAAAAGCCGTCGTAGACGAACCGGAAGCCCCGGAGGAGGACGGCCTTGAGAAAGCGGCTGGCCGGGCACCACCGCTTCATCTGGGCCTGGTTCATGTTCGAAGCATAGGCGAAATACAGCACGGCCCACCTCCTCCGGCGAGGGGTCGTCCCCTGGACCCCGATTATAAACCGCTCGACACTTCGGGGGCAAATCCGGGAGGCACGGGGGCCTCACCGGTTCAGGACGGCGATCTCCATGACCGGGTTGACCTCGTGCCAGCCTCGCCCGGGCTGGGAGTCGAAGCGGGCCGTGCCGAAGACCCGGACCCGGCTTCCTTCCCGGGGAATGGTCAGGCCGCCGACATCGCGGATCTCGCAGATGACGAACGGGTCCTTATCGCCGGGACCCTCGGACAGCTTGATGTGGAGCGTCCGCTCCTCCTCGTCGTAATAGACGTTGTGGACGTAGCCCTCGGTGACGACGCGGCTCCTGGAGTTCGTCGCGAATTCGCGGATGGCGAGCGGCGTGAACTCGCGGCCCGGCTGGGCGTCCCGGGAGGCGACGACGCCGGCGCGCGAACGGAGCGGCGAGCGGCCGTTTGAAATGACGAGGATCAGGGCGAGCCCCGCGACGACGGAGACGAGGGCCGGCAGGGCGATCGCGGGCCACAGGCTCCGGCGGGCGGGGCGCCCGGCCCAGAGCTCCTCGAACGCCGGGAAGCGGGAGGGGGATTCCGGCCCCAGGCGGCCGAACCGGCCGCCCGCCAGATGACCGGCGCGGACCCGCTCGAAGCGTGCCCGGCACTCGCCGCAACGCGCCATATGTTTTTCGAGCCTCCCCGCCCGGCCTGGCCCGAGCCCGCCCTCGAGATAGGGAACGGATCCTCTGCGCAGGATGAGGCACAAGAGGCTCATGGACGCCCTTCGATCAGCCGCATCCGGGTCCCGAGCTCGGCGAGGGCGCGATTCAGCCGCGAGGCGACCGTCCCGGGCGGGCAGCCGAGGATCCGGCTCATCTCTTCGTAAGACAGGTCTTCCCGGTATTTGAGGACGACGACCTCGCGCATCTTGAACGGCAGCGCCAGGACGGCGCTCTTCAACGCGTCCGTGCGGGCCCGGGCTCCGTCCGGGAGGTCCGCGTCGGCGGCCTCGAAGCGGCTGCCGAGGATAGCGTCGAGCGGCACGGCGGGAACAGAGCGCCGGCGCAGGTGGTTCCGGCATTCGTTGCAGGCGATCCGGTAGATCCAGGTGAAGAGCGCCGAGCGGAAGCGGAATCCGGGGAGGCCGCGGAAGGCCTTGAAGAAAACGTTCTGGAGGATGTCCTGGGCCTGAAGCGGATCGCCGACCAGGGAGAGGATGACGCTCCAGACGGGCTCCCGATAGGTCCGGTAGATCTCGCGAAAGGCCTCCTCGTCGCCGCGCCGGGCGGCCAGGACGAGGCTCCTGTCCCGGCCGGCGGGGACGACCCGGACCATCGTCGCTTCGCGGGAATATTCGGGGGCCACCGGGCCACTCTAGCCCGGCCCGATGACGGTGTCAAGCCGTGCCGCGGCCGGCCGGGACGCATGGAAGAATCGGGACCCGGCCGGTGTCTAACTTTGGAACGGAGGTATCTCAATGTCCAAGTTCCATCCGCGTTTTCCCCTGACCGCGGCGGTCATTCTTGTCGCGACGGTCATCGCTGTCGGATCCTCATGGGCTTCGCCCACCGCTTCGCGGGACGAGGAGACGGCCAAAAAGACGGGGGCCGGCGCCCAGGCCCAGGAAAAGAAAGAGGCGCAGACGGCGGCGAGCGTCGAGATCACGGTCACCGCGCCGCGGGTCGAGATCCCGCTCAAGAAGAACCCGGCCGCGACCACCGTGGTCGAGACGCCCATCCTCCGGACGATGCCGCGCGCGATCGCCATCGACGAGGCGCTCAAGCTCGTTCCCGGCGTCAAGGTCGACAATCAAGCCGACGGTGAGCGCGTCCACCTGTCCATCCGGGGCGAAGGCATCCTGACGGAGCGCGGCACCCGGGGCATCAAGACGCTCGTCGACGGCATCCCCCTCAACGATCCTTCGGGATACGTCTCCGACTTCTACGACATCGATTGGGCTGACGTCCGGCGGGTCGAGGTCCTGCGCGGCCCGGCCGCGGCCTTCTACGGCAGCGGCTCGTCCGGCGGCATCATCAACATCCTGACCCGCGACGGCGGACCCGATCCCGTCTCCGGGAGCGCCGCCCTCGTCAGGGGCGCGTTCGGCCTCAAGAAAGGCTTCGCGGAAATGGGCGGCACGACCGGCGTCATGAACTACAGCCTGACGGGCTCCATGCTTTCGGGGGACGGCTACCGGACCTGGTCCGCCTACAAGGGCGACAACGCCCGAGGCAAGTTCGCCTTCGACGTCAGTTCCAAGGTCAAGGTCACGGCCGTCCTCGGCTGGACGGATTTCTATAATCAGAACCCCGAGGGCCTCAACCTGGACTGGTTCAGCTCGGACCCCAAGGTCCTGAGGCGCCAGGCCAATCCCGATTCCGCGAGCAAGAACGAGTTCCAAAAGACCCAGCGCGGCACGGGCGGGGTGACGGCGTCCGTCGGCCTCGCCGAGAACCTGGACCTGACCGCCACGGCCTTTTACCGGAGCACCCAGTACACGGAAGCCGTTCCCTCGACGGTCATCCATCGGGATCTCGACACGCCCGGCCTGATGGTCCAGCTCAACCATAAGGCCTCCTGGGGGGGGCTAACGAACCATCTGACCGGGGGAGCGGACTACGCCTGGCAGGCCATCGACGAGACGAAATATCCCAACCTCGGCGGCGCCGTCGAAGGCCCGGATCTCGTCGCCGACCAGACCCTGACCCAGGCCGGGGCCGGCGTCTTCGTTCTCGACCGTCTCGATATCGGCTCCCACTGGGGCGTGTCCGCGAGCGCCCGCTACGACCGGATCACCAACAAGCTCGCCGACCATCTCCAGGCCGGCGGGATCGACCTCTCCGGCGACGTCGCCTACAAGAGGGCGACGGGACGGCTGGGCATCACCTGGAACCCGGCCGCCGATTTCGGCCTGTACGCCAGCTGGGGCACGGGCTTCCTCCCGCCGGGGACCGAAGAGCTCGTCAACAACCCCTACGCCCTCGGCGGCTACAACACCCAGCTCGTCGCGGCCACGTCGAGCGGCGAGGAGGTCGGGGCCCGGGGCGCGATCGGCAAGTCCCTGAGCTACGATGTCGCCCTCTTCTATCTCGACACCAAGAACGATTTCGGCCGGTACCGGATCACGACGCGGCCTCTCGAGACCTTCTACGGCAACGTCGGCTCGACCCACCGCTACGGGCTCGAAACGTCCCTGGCCTGGTATCCGGTCGAGGCGCTGACCTTGAGGGCGGCCTATACGTACGGCCATTTCAAGTACGTGACGGTCGAGACCCTCACCGGGGAGACCTTCGCCGGGACCTGGGTGCCCAATTGCCCCCAGCACCAGCTCTACGCGGACGCGGAGTACCGGGTCACCCGGGCCTTGACCGCCGGGGCCTCGCTCGACTATATGGGCGCGTGGTTCATCGACGGGACGAACCGGGTCCTGGCCAACGGCTATGGCCGGACCGATCCTTACGCTCTGGCCCACGTTCGGCTCGGCTACAAGTTCGAGTTCGGCGGGACGCCCCTCGAGATCATCCTTTCGGGCCGCAACATCTTCAACGTCCTCTATTACGGCTTCACCGAGCCCGACCCGGACGGGAATTCCTATCAGCCGGCGCCGACGGCGGAGTGGTCGCTCCAGCTGAGGATCGGCATCAAGTAGGAGCGGGAGCGGCCGCCGGACCGGGGAGCTCAAGGACCGGCCTTGACGCCGGGCCCCCTCCCGGCTATCCTGGAGGCGGAGCTCACCATGCCCGTCAGCCCTTCGCTTCTCGCTATCCTGGCCTGTCCCTGGTGCAAGGCCGACGTCAAGCTCACGGCCGACGAGAAGGGCCTGAAGTGCGTCTCCTGCCAGCGCGTCTACCCGATCAAGGACGACATCCCGGTCATGATCGTCGACGAGGCCGCCGTCGAGCCCGGCCGGGCCGTCAAGGCCTGACCATGTGCGGCATTATCGGCATCTGGGGCAACGGCCCCGTCATACGAGACCTCTATCAGGGGCTTCTCGCCATCCAGCACCGCGGCCAGGACTCGGCCGGGGTCATCACCTTCGACGGCCGCTTCCACGCGAAAAAGGGCAACGGCCTCGTGCACGACATCTTCACCCCGGAAGTCGTCGAACACCTCCGCGGCTCGATCGGGATCGGCCACACGCGCTACCCGACGATCGGGGGCGGCGGCGACGAGGACGCCCAGCCCTTTCAGATCAATTCGCCGTTCGGGATCATCATGGCCCATAACGGCAACGTGGCCAATTACCGGGAGCTCCGCGACGAGCTCTATCGGGACCAGCACCGTCTCCTCAACTCCGACTGCGACCTCGAGATCATCCTCAACCTGTTCGCCGAATCCCTGGCCCATGAGCGGACCAAGGCCGTCGAGCCGGAGCACATCTTCCGGGCGGTCGAGGCCGTTTATAAAAAGGTCCGGGGCAGTTATTCGGTCGTGGCCTACATCGCGGGCCAGGGGCTCGTCGCCTTCCGCGATCCCTACGGCATCAAGCCCCTCGTCTACGGCGTCCGGCGCGACGGCCTCCTCCCCTCCTACGCCTTCGCTTCGGAGACGGTGAGCCTCAACATCATGAACTTCGGCGAGATCAAGGACGTCGAGGCCGGCGAGGTCGTCTTCATCGACAAATCCCGGACCCTCCATCGCAAGCACGTCCGCAAGGGCTGCCTTTCGCCGTGCCTGTTCGAATGGGTCTATTTCGCCCGCCCGGACACGTTCATCGACAAGGTCAACGTCTACAAGTGCCGGGTCAACCTGGGCCGGTCCCTGGCCACGGAGATCCGGAAGCGCAAGCTGGCCATCGACGTCGTCGTGCCCGTCCCCGATTCGGCCCGCGACGCGGCCATCGAGATCGCCCGCAAGCTCAACCTGAAATACAGCGAGGCCCTGGTCAAGAACCGCTACATCGGCCGGACCTTCATCATGCCGGCCGACGAGAAGAGGAAGAGCTCGGTCCGCCAGAAGCTCAATCCCATCGCTTCGGAGATCCGGGGCAAGAACGTCCTCCTCGTCGACGACAGCATCGTCCGCGGCAACACCTCCAGGGCCATCGTCGAGATGCTGCGGGAGGCCGGGGCCAGGAGGGTCTATTTCGCCTCCTACTCGCCGCCCCTTCGCCACCCGTGCGTCTACGGCATCGACATGCAGACCAAGACCGAATTCGTCGCCCAGGACTCGGACGAGGCCGCCGTGGCCCGCAAGATCGGCGCCGACAAGGTCATCTACCAATCGCTCCCGGACCTGAAGAAAGCCGTCCAGCTGGAGAACCCCGAGATCAAGAACTTCTGCGCCGCCTGCTTCGACGGCATCTACCCGACCGGCGACATCACGCCCGACCTGCTCGAGGACATCGAGGCCGACCGCAAGGAAGCGCAGGAAGCCCAGCTCGAGCTCAATATCTGAGCCGCCGTCGGGCCGTGCGGCTGTCAAGTTGAAAGTTGGATGGGACCGTCCCCGAAGGGGACTGTCCCTCCGGGCGCCCTCCTGCCCCCGCGCTCAGAGCGAGCGCGTCCGGACATTCCGCCACCAGCTCCTGTTCGCAGCGTACCAGCGCACGGTCCGCTTGATCCCGTCGGCGAAGGGCGTCGCCGGCTCCCAGCCGAGGGCCCGGATGAGCCCCGAGTCCATGGCATAGCGGCGGTCGTGGCCGGGGCGGTCGGGGACGAGCTGGATCAGGTCGTGGGGCGCGTCGAGGCCGTCGAGGATGCGCCGGGCGACGTCGATATTCGTGAGCTCGCACCCGCCG
>Ga0326726_10006598_pt1 | contig 10454 bp, 11 predicted proteins | sample MHFenrmetagenome_2_FD_207603 | JGI IMG/M metagenome (GOLD analysis project Ga0326726, IMG submission 207603) | Lab enriched peat soil microbial communities from Michigan Hollow, Ithaca, NY, United States - MHF15MN | ecosystem: Environmental > Terrestrial > Soil > Wetlands > Peat | place: USA... | reverse complement strand
CATATAGTCCTTTGCCCCTACCCTTCCTCCCCCGAAATCGGGGGAGGAATTTTTTAACAGTGGGGGAAAGGATTGCGAAGCATCCTTTCCCCCACACCCCTATTCCCGCAAAACCATAAAACAACATTGAGGTATCAACTCTTGACGTATCGTGTATGATTAAAGAAATCAGGAGCCTCCCATGACACCTACCCTCCCTTTTGAGTTCCACGTCTCGCGCGCCGCGCGGGAAAAGTACCAGTTCGACGAAGCGCTCTTCTCCACCGACGGGCGCATCATCATCGCGGATTTCTCCGCCGCGCGCCAGCTGGCTGAACGCATCTCGGCTGTGCGCGGCGCGCCGGTGCCGGCCAGCGACATCAACGCCATGGGGCTGATCGACGAGATCCTGCACATCGTCGTGCGCCAGTACGAGCTGCAGAACCCGGGGGTCATGGCGCGCGCCATGGAGTGGATGGGCCAGCACATGGGTCAGGAAACCTTCGAGGCAACGCTGCTGCGCTTCATGGAAGAGTTCCCGCCCAAGGCCGTTTATCTGAAAAAGATGAGCATCGACGTCTATCTCGCCGGCTCGACGGGCGGCAGACCCAACCGCCAGATCGCACTCGAGGAAATGCTGATGCTGCACATCACCAACCTCAACCCGGCCGTACTGCCGTATAAGGAATTGTTCGACGACCAGCCCCTGCGCACAGCCAGCGCCTACGAAGCCTTCGTCGGCGGTCTGGCGGACTTCTTTAACAGCCAGCCGGCCTCCGGGTTGTTCGGCATCGGCGAGACTCTCATCCACGTACTGCGCGCGCCGGCCATCGCCGCGCCCTATTCTCTGGCGGGGCAGCTCGAATTCCTGATGAACCGCTGGGCGGCGGTGCTGGGCGAGGCCTTCCTCCAGCGTCTGCTGCGCGCCATGGACTTCATCAAGGAGGAGGTCATCCGCGGCAGGTGGGCGGGCGGATTCGGGGGCGGCGCGCCGGTGCTGGACTTCCGCGGCGAGCCGGAGTACGAGCGCTTCAGCCCCGACAAGGACTGGATGCCGCGCATGGTGCTGATGGCCAAGAATTCCTACGTCTGGCTGGACCAGCTCAGCAAATGGTATCAGCGCGATATCCGCCGGCTCGACCAGATCCCCGATGAAGAGCTGGATAAACTCCATGAGCGGGGCATCACAGGGCTGTGGCTGATCGGCCTGTGGGAGCGCAGCCGCGCCAGCCAGCGCATCAAGCAGAGAATGGGCGATGGGGATGCAGTAGCTTCGGCTTATTCGCTGCTCAACTACGAGGTTGCCGGCGATCTTGGGGGCTGGGAGGCACTCGGGAATTTGCGCTACCGCGCCTGGCAGCGCGGCATCCGCCTCTCCGCGGATATGGTCCCCAACCACATGGGCATCGACTCGAACTGGGTGGCCGAGCACCCCGACTGGTTCCTATCTCTCCCCTACCCGCCGTACCCCGGCTACTCCTTCAACAGCGAGGACCTATCCGACGACGGGCGGATGGCTGTGATGATCGAGGACCACTACTACTCGAAGTCCGACGCGGCGGTGGTGTTCAAGCGGGTGGACCGCAACAGCGGCGACGTGCGCTACATCTACCACGGCAACGACGGCACCTCCATGCCGTGGAACGACACCGCCCAGCTCGACTTCCTCAACCCGGCTGTGCGCGAGGCCGTCATCCAGACCATTTTGCACGTGGCGCGCAACTTCCCCGTCATCCGCTTCGACGCCGCGATGACGCTCGCCAAGAAGCACATCCAGCGCCTGTGGTTCCCCCAGCCGGGCGCGGGCGGCGCGATTCCCTCCCGCTCGGAACACGGCATGACGCGGGACGAGTTCGACGCGCGCATCCCGGTCGAGTTCTGGCGAGAGGTCGTGGACCGGGTCGCCGCCGAGGTGCCCGACACGCTCCTGCTGGCGGAGGCCTTCTGGCTGATGGAGGGCTACTTCGTGCGCACGCTCGGCATGCACCGCGTGTACAACTCCGCCTTCATGCACATGCTGCGCGACGAGGACAATGCGAAATATCGTTCCGTAATGAAGAACACGCTGGAGTTCGACCCGCAGGTGCTCAAGCGCTTCGTCAACTTCATGAACAATCCGGATGAAAAGACCGCCGTCGAGCAGTTCGGCAGCGGCGACAAGTATTTCGGCGTCGCGGCGCTGATGGCGGCCCTGCCGGGCCTGCCCATGTTCGGGCACGGACAGTTCGAGGGCTTCCGGGAGAAATATGGGATGGAGTTCCGCCGCGCCCGCTGGGACGAGCACGCCGACGAGGGCTTGATGCGCGGCCACGAGTGGAAGATCTTCCCACTGCTGCACAAGCGCCATGTCTTCGCCGAGGTGGACAACTTCCTGCTGTACGACTTCTTTACATCAGAGGGATTCGTCAACGAGGACGTGTTCGCCATCAGCAACCGGCATCACGGCGAGCGCGGACTGGTCATCTATCACAACAAATACGCCGAGACCGCCGGCTGGGTCAAGACATCGGTGGGCTTCATGGACAAGGCCGGCGGGCACATGGTACAGCGGACTCTCGCCGAAGGGCTGAACCTGCAGCAGGACGGATATGCCATCTTCAGGGATTATGTCACCCACCTGGAATACATCCGCCCGTGCACGGAGCTGCGCGAGAAGGGTATCTTCGTCAGCCTGGCCGCCTACCAGTGCCACGCCTTTCTGGACTGGCGCTGCGTCAGCGGCGAGGGGTGGACACAGATTCACAACCAGTTGAACGGCGCAGGCCTCCCGTCGATGCAGGGCAGGTGGGATGAGCTCTTCGCGCCCAAGGTCGCCGAGGTCAAGGAAGAACCGAAGGTAAAGAAGGCAAGGAAGAAAGCTCCTGCGAAAAAGAAGACTGCGGATGAGAAGAAGGTAGCTCCTAAAGCAAGGGTTACCAAGCCTAAGTCAAAGAAAGCAGCAAAGGCTGTGAAGAAAGCACCTGCTAAAAAGAAGACAGCTGTTGAGAAAAAGAAGGTGGCTCCAAAAGCGAAGGTAACGAAGGCCAAAACAAATATAAATGCTGAAAAAGCGAAAACGAGAAGTTTAGCAAAAAGATAGCGGAAGATGCAAGAAGGAGTTCTAGGTGATAATGTCAGACGAAAATAAAGCAATCAATGATCGAATAGAGCGGATTCGCCAATTGAGTCAGGATCGTAATAGACCGGCTGATCTTTATGAAGCTGCTTCATTGGCGCAATCCGTTCTTCACGACACAGTGGGGGGAAGTCATCCGCTAATGGCTAACATAAAAAGTGCGCTTGAGGCAGCTGATTGGGTGAGAGCAGGAGCTGCCAGTCGCGGAGTCGTAGAACTCTACGATTAAGACGCACTAAAAAGCCCTCGAATGGAAATTGCCCGCGAGATCGAAGGCGATTTTCTTGATACAGCTCAGTTGCAGGCTCAAGCAGCCGAGAAGACTAGTGATAACAATGAGAAGCAGCTTCAACTTGGAATTTCTGCTTTTTTAGTAGGTGCTGTTCTTGAGGACGCGCTACGAAGACTATGTGATGCGAACAATATCATCTACGATCCACAAAAAACCTCTATATCGAAGCTACAAGCAGCATTATTTCAGCCATCGAAGCAGATTGAGATAATCAGCAGCTCTGAAAATAAGCAAATTACTCCTTGGGGAGATACTCGGAATAAAGCTGACCATGGCCGATTTGAGGAAATCACACAAACCGAGGTTGTCACAATGATTCTAGGGGTACGCACATTCATCGAGAAGCACTTTCTCTAAGGTAGTATGAATCACTTGCCATTTTGGAATCATCTTCTGATTCCAAGTATTTTCGGCGGCGTGAGGCGGGGCTAATTGCTAGAGACAAACCCAAGTAGGAAAAATGTATATTGACTATTCAGTAATTATTGACTTTGTTGTTCTCGGAGTGCTTATATTATTTTTTATAGCCGACGAAATATTGAGGGCAACATGGAATAAGAAATACTTTACTATTGGATTACCTATCTATGTAATCCACATTCCAGTTGACTTAACACATACTAATCTTCCAGCTGATTTTTTATTGGAAATCAAATTTCATTCTGGTTGGATCGAGCCAATTGTCTTCAAAGAATTAGGACCAAATGTATATGGTTTCAGAAATGGGTTTTTTAATTTTAGTTGGTTCAGGACTTCGTCATTAATGCACGGGCTATTAATTTTTGACCACAATCACAAGCAGGTGGTTGTAAAAGGCTTTGCCAGATGGTCATTTATTTATATTTCACTATTAACATTTATCATTATTATCAGGGCGTCAATTTCAAATCCCCTACCGGCTGTTATTCTCCTCGCTTGTTATTTTTTATTTGCAGGACTGTCATACTCACTCCAATCTTATCGGTTTTCACAAGTGGCAAAATTTGCAGCTCAGTCCTGGTCGAGAAAGTATATGCCTGAAAGTGACACAATTTGAGTATAAAATCCGAGAAGCTAATAGCTCCCCAAAACATGCCCAGGCATTTTCGGCAGCGTGAGGCGGGGTCGGTTAGGGAGGAGTCCTCAAGAATGTATAATATCTGCTGGGAAATCGCCAAAGAATAATTGAGAGGGTATCCATGGAAATAAGCAAGCGGTTAAGGACTACGGCCGGATAAATGGAAGCAATCATCCTTCCCCTCGGGGTTTTAGCGCTTTCATTGGCCATCGCCGGTTTCCTGATGGCGAGGTCGAAAACGCTGCTCGGAATCTTCCTGGGATCCTTGCCCATCGGTCTGATGGTTCTCCTCGTCCGCTGGTCGATTCAGACCAGCATCAACAAGTGCATGGTCGCAGCCTGTGTCTCCGCCAATCTGCCGGCCGGGTGCGGAATTGGCGAATTCGGCTGCACTGAATGGAGCGGCCTGGGTCTGGCTATGATCGGAATTGCCGCGGTGATTGATCTCGTTCTTTATATCATCGGTGTTATCGTGATCGCCATAGTCCAATCTCGGCGAAATTAAGGTTATTTACCTCCCCTGCGCACCTCGCGTATTTCGGCGGCTTGAGCAGAGAGAAGCAAAGGCAGGCTGCGCGCAGGGCATTTTCGGCGGCGTGAGGCGAGGCCATTTGAGAGGCGCTACTTTTCAAAGGAGAAATGATTGACTCTCTTTCCTGATTTCCAATTGGGATTACTTAATGGGTGGTTACCGCTCTTACTTTACTTTATTGTATTCATTATCTCGGTTTCTTTTTATTCAAAAGAAACCAGGACATGGCTATTCAACAATCCCAGGGACCCGAGCAAAAAAGCTCTAACCGCATTTAGAATCATCGGGCAATTGATGATGGTTGCATTTATCGTCATGATGATCCTTACCCCAATGAAACTCTATAGTCCCTTGTTATTGGCAGGTGCCGGGATTTATTTCATTGGCTATGTGTTTGTGATGAGCGCCTTGCATTTTTTCAGAAAAACGCCGATCAGGCAACCTGTTGTAAATGGACCTTATCGCATATCACGAAACCCTCAGTGGGTGGGATTGTTCCTGGTGCTTATGGGATCCGCAATCGCAACCGGAGTTTGGTTATATATCGCAATTATTATTGTGGTGGGTTTTATATATCACATACAAATTCTGGACGAGGAATCAGCTTGCATCAATAAATATGGCAATAGTTTCCGCGAGTATATGGCTCGAATCCCTCGTTATTTGTTCTTTATGTAATGTCCCATGGATCGGATCCTTGCACGGGATGCTCCATCTGCTCCTGGTATTTTCAGCGGCGTGAGCAAAGAGAAGGAAATGCACCATGCCTGAGGAAATCCATATCTTCAGATCACCTGAAATCGAAGCGCGGTACGATGCAGCCTATGAGGCAGTGCTAAAACAATGGCCGGTTCCTTATGAGGAACTCCACCTACCCACTCGATTTGGTGATACACACGTGATTGCCAGCGGACCGAAAGAGGCACCCCCTGTCCTGCTTTTACCTCCCGGCGGGACCTACGCTCCCATGTGGTTACGCAACGTCGGGCCGCTCAGCCAATCCTTCAGGGCCTATGCGGTGGATATCATCGGCGAGATGAACAAGAGCGTTCCCACTCGCCCGATCCTCAGCCATCGGGAATTCATGGATTGGATGAAAGATCTGTTCGACGGCTTGCAGATCGAAAAAGCAAATCTGGTTGGCAATTCCAACGGAGGGTTTTTCGTGCTTGAAACAGCCTTATATTTGCCTGAGCGGGTCAATAAGATGGTGCTCATCAGCCCGGCTGCCACCTTTGTGCAGATGTGGTCCTGGTGGCTGCATCTGTTCATCCCTGCCCACATCCTTGCCCCTCTCATTGGCTCGGAACAGATGGTCCAGAATGCTTACGCCTGGTTGTGGCAGGGCTTTCCGATTGAGGAAAATTTTTTGCAGCTCCGTAGAATCAGCAAGGTTGCCGGAGAAGGTTTCCGGCCGTCAATCAACAGAGCGGTGCCGCGTGTGTTTAGCGACGAAGAACTCCGCAGTATCCAGGCGCCGGTACTTCTGTTGATCGGCGATCATGAGGTGATCTACCAGCCGGCGCACGCGATCCGCCGGGCTACCTGCCTGGTAGCTAATCTGAAAGCCGAAATGGTACCTAATGCCAACCACAGCGCCCAATATACCGCACCCGATATTGTTAACCGGAAAATTTTGGATTTCCTCGCCAATTAACTTCGCCTGACGCTGACTCCAGACACCTCATCTGCACCCGGAAATATTCAGCAGTGTGAGCTGGGTCCATGCACAGGGTTAAATAAGTCCAGCAAAAAGAAATTGCTTCCTTGGGAAGTAATTTTTGTATAATGGAATAAGGCATTCATAGGAAGTTGTTCTCTTATTGTAAAAGCAGCCAAACACATTTATTAATGATGAGCGAGGATAAAATGGAAAAACAAAACCCCTATTCAAAACCACGGAGGATTTTCGGCGTTCTTTTCATCATATCGATCACCTTATTTCTTATACTTTTACTGATTGGTTCTTCCCAATCTCTTACATTTGGAGACGAATCGAATCAAGGGGAGGCGAGCGCAAGTAATCAGGTTGTTTTGATTGGAGGTATCGTAGGTGTTGGGACCTCATGTCTCACTTCAATAATTACATTCCTTGGGTTTTTATCGACCTTGTTTCTGGGATGGCGAAAAGAAGCCAGGGATACAAAAGCATCAGAATTGGAAAGAAAGCGACTGGAAATCGAACTCGAGCGGCAAAAGATTGAACTGGGCAGACTAAAGTCAGAAGAAGAAAAGAAATCCAAAAGAGATATTTAATAGGGAAGAGCCTTACGACAACACCTGACCCTTGCATCCAACTGCGCCCGGGTATTTTCGGCGGCGTGAGTGGGAAGAAGCAAATGCGGTATCCAAAACTAAAGAGAGGTGACAAAGGATATGACAGACCAGGTTACAGACACCAGGACCGAATCCTCCCGATGGGGGTGGCTCTATAAAATCAGTGGAGCGGCTGCCCTGTTGGCAGGGGTGCTGTTATTGATCGGGATGATACGACTAATCGCTTCAACTCTTCAACCCGGCTCTATAAACAGCTGGTCTTCGCTGCTCCAGGATAATTGGCTTGATGTCATATTCAAAATGCATGCTGAGTTCAGCGATGTTCACGCCGACGCGTTGCACAGCCTGAACCTTTTGGACATGGTCTTCCTCGTCATTGTCGGCCTTATTAGTCTCAGTCTAGCCACCGTCTTTAGAAAAGCCCGCAGGGTATGGTCGATAATCGCCTTTGCCCTGTCGTTGCTGGGCTTGATGCTCTATTTCGCAACGCAAATGGCCGGCAGAAGCACCGTCATGCTGGCCGTGCTCATCCTGTCCCTGGTCATGTTGGGAAACGAAATGTTTGGCAAAATAAACGTCTACGCTGGAATTCTTGCAAGCATTTTTCTATTTGCTGGCGATATAAGTGTAGGGATTCAATCGAGCATTATCACAATCCTTTTTGGCATAGGATATGTGCTTTTAATAACATGGTTTTTCCTGGTTGCCGGGGTATTTTTCCGGCTGGGGTCGGAAGCCTCGAAAGAAACGGTGAATTAAAGCCATCAAAGTGATGCCACCTGATCCATTCGGCTAAAAGAAAATGTGAGCGGGCGTTATCAGCGGCATGAAGCGGGTCCATGCGTGAAGGCAATTAAGTTAAAGGAAAGGAGAAGGAGATGGATACGTTAATCGCTTTTCTTAACTCCTCATTTGGAGTCATGCTGGGTGCTGTCATCCTGGGTGCCATCGGCGTTTTTACCTGGCAGAAATGGGACTGGCTTTCGAAGGAGCGGTATCACCAAACGCAGGTATTCCTGGACCGGCAGCTTGATCTTATCGATAAAATAAACCGGGATGTCGGAAAGTTTGTGGCACTTGCCGCCAGTATTAGCGCTCCTATTCTCAAAGGACCGGTCCCCAAAAAAGAAACCAAAGAATCTATCCAAACATTCAATGAATACCAGTCTTCCTGGTTTGGTGAATGCGAGGCTTTCAAGGCATCCCTGGCCTTCTATTTTGAATCCAGGATCGTTGAGGCGTTCGAACCGGTCATCGACGCAACAGGCAATCTGGATTATGCGCTCAAGGATGTATGGACCCGGGAAGGCGCTAGTCAGTCCTATAATGCCGGGCTTGCAGTATATAAAAGCCTAAGAGAGTGGAATGCGAAAGCTTTGAAGGAGATCAAAGGCGAATCCAAATAACCTTCCCGCTCATCCTAAGAGGAATAACAGCCTTAACTCACCCGGTCGTGCAAAGAAATGCGAGCGCTGCATTTTCGGCAGCGTAAGTAGAGAAAAGCAAGGGCATTAAATCGGCGATGCTATAATTTTCCGGTCAATTATTGATATACGACGCTATGGAAAGTGGTTGGGCCACAATTGGGTTGGGGACTTCGCTCATGAGCAATATCGACCTGCACTGGAAGAAGGTTGTCACATTCATCCTGTTGACCTTCCTATTCAGCTCCATCTTCTATTTCATAATGGCTTCCACCGGGTCGTCACACCGCGTGGGTGTCCTTTGGATGTGGAGTCCGGCTGTGAGTGCCCTCCTCACCCAATGGATTTTCCATGGGAGCATTCGCAATTTTGGCTGGCGACCAGGTCCAAGGAAATATCTTCTGTGGGGGTTATTGGTTCCCCTGGCTTATGCCCTGATTATTTACGTCATTGCCTGGGCGACAGGGCTGGCGGGTTTCCGACCGCCATCCCTGGGTTACCTGCTATTTCTTCCCGTTGGCCTCCTGGCCGCCTGCTTCGCGGCTTTGGGTGAAGAGATAGGCTGGCGCGGACTCCTGGTTCCCGAGTTGTCAAGGGTGACCACATTCGCAAAAACTGTCCTGCTGACCTGGGTCGTTTGGGCAATCTGGCATTATCCTGTCATCATTTTCTCTGATTATCACAGCCAGGCGCCGCGGTGGTTTGATCTGACGACCCTGACGATTTCCATCCTGGGCTTGAGTTGTTTCACCGCCTGGTTGCGTCTTATGTCGGGCAGTATTTGGCCCGCAGTAATCTGGCACGGCGCTCATAACCTGTTCATCCAGGAAGCTTTCCTGCATATGTCCGGCGATACTCCGCTTTCAAAATTCATCATTGATGACTTCGGGATCGGTCTAGTACTTGCCACACTCCTATTAGGTCTGGTCATCTGGAGGAAGCGCTTTGATTTATTGAAAATCCTTGAGACGCAAACGGAGAAAGCGGACTGACACCGGCACTGGCTACGTGGACCATTTGCGCCAGGGGATTTTCACCGGTGTGAGGCGGGTCCATGAATGCGGCAAAAAGCTTGACTCACTCGTAAAAATTCCCATAATGATATTAAGCGGTTCCACTTAATCCTTTATTCGTTGAAAGGAAGGTATAAAATGGCGACTTATTTCATGTTCGGGAAGTACTCTCTGGAGGCTGTGAAGGGCATCAGCGCGAAGCGCACTGACGATGCCGTTGCTTTGATCAAGCAAAATGGCGGGGAACTCAAAGCCGGGTATGCCCTGCTGGGTGACGTTGACCTGGTGCTCATTGTGGATCTGCCCGATACCGAGCGCGCGATGAAGACTTCGGCAGCCTTGAGCAAACTCCTGGGGATTTCCTTTCAAACGGCGCCGGCCGTCAGCATGGCTGATTTCGACAAATTTATGAAGTAAGTTCGTCAAAATTTAAACAACCTCCCGGTTTGGCTGGTGGGTCGAATTGGACGCTCCATACCGATTCAAGTCTATGCCGGCTATTAATGAAACCTTTGCCAGGCATTCTCTACGTCGTTGGCTGGTCCATGCGAGGGGGCGGATGATGCCCTCGCATTTTCTGTACATATGAAATAGACAGCCAACTGTCACAGGAAGGGACGGAAAAGCATTGTTGGATTCAGTAGTTTATGACGCAGAGAAGCGGCTGATTGTCATTGAAATTCGAGGAAGGATTGACAAAGCCCTGGTACAAAACCTCGCCTCCCAAGTGGCGGGTTTTTCAAAGGAGCACAATTGCTTTCATGT
>Ga0326726_10006597_pt1 | contig 10454 bp, 14 predicted proteins | sample MHFenrmetagenome_2_FD_207603 | JGI IMG/M metagenome (GOLD analysis project Ga0326726, IMG submission 207603) | Lab enriched peat soil microbial communities from Michigan Hollow, Ithaca, NY, United States - MHF15MN | ecosystem: Environmental > Terrestrial > Soil > Wetlands > Peat | place: USA... | reverse complement strand
ACCTGCCCAGGGCAGTCACGCCTGCGATGGACGAGGCCCCCTTTTTCTTCTGGGTGCCCGCTTTCAAGGTTAACGCCGAGCTCTACCTGATGCTGATTCGACGGATGACGCTTTACCAGTGGAGGGGGAAGTTCGAGCAACGCCTGGGCGGTCTCGCGTGTCACCCGGTAACCATGCCGGCCGAGGAAGCTGCGGAAAGCCTCAAGGCAGCCATGGTCGACCTCGCTGCCGACAAGAGGACCCTGCTGCCAATACTGGGGGATATGGGAATTGTGATGAAAGAGGCCCTGCTGGTCTATCTGCCCTTCCGGGCCAGGGGCGGGGAACTGATTCAGCCACAGATCCCGCTTGGGATTCAGCGGAAGGCGCTGCAATACGGATTGAATATCTGAAAAGCAGCTTCGCTGCAGTAATTGGTTGATTGGGTAACTGGTTGATTAGGAAAAAGCAGACGTCAAATAAGCATTGTCGTGCATTCTTCCTTATCAACCAATTATCTTATCAACCAATTATCTTGTCAACCAGTTTTTGCTGCGTAGCGGCTTTTGGGGACAAGAGGGGGATTTTCTTGCCTTGTGGCTTGCGTCTTGTTGCTTGAGCCTCTTATTCTTCCTTGGACCCTTGAAAGAGGATGCCCCCTCACCTCGACTCTCTCCTTGTGCTACTCTTTCCCCTGATCTTACTCTCTCCTCACATAAGAAAATATGAGGTGAGGGGGCACTCTTGCTGATGAGGAGAACAGAGAAACAGGGTTCTCCAAAGACCCTGAGACACCTTCTAAATAAACCAAACAAGAGGACGATGAACCTTCAGGACTGGCAGGCCTCCGACCGACCTGTACGGGCATTACTTTGTGAGGAAGAACTGGGAACTTGGGCTCTTATCTTCCGCCTCTTCCCCTTCCCTTTCATCGTCGTTGACGTCAGTTATCTCGCCCGCTTTATCACCGATCCGCTTGTACTCGTCGAGGAATCGTAGCCTCTTCTCCAGATCCTGGGCCGAGGCCTCATGTTGATGCTTCATATCCGGACTCCACAAAACCGGCATTTCCGCCTCGCCTTAACAACGAGTTTCCCGATCATCTACTATGAAGGGTATCTATCCTATGCATACCCTCTGCGGAAACCATGTTTCTTTTTTGTTACGCTGATGCCATTACCCTAAATCAGCAAAAAAGGCAATATCAGATTAGATTCTGTATTCTATCAGGTAATACCTGATATTTAATTAATTTCGCTGTATTGAAAGGGGGCTTTTCGGTCTCTCGACCCAATGAACTACCCCGCAGAAAGCTACGGGGTATCAAACAAGAATGTCATGCCCGTGAAAACGGGCATCCATCTTGGATTCCCTCTTTCGAGGGAATGACAAATTCGAAGCAAGCTTCGGGGAATTTACCCGGAGTGATTAAAATGAGGATAATAGATAGGATCTGAGATTCGCCTTTTTGTTCTTGATGCCCAGCTTGATCCGGATGTTGTCCCGGTGGAAATCGACAGCCCGGGCCGAAACACCGATAACATCGGCGATTTCCTTGCTCGTCTTTCCTTCCCGGATCAGGCTTGCCACCTGGATCTCCTTGGGCGTGAGATTCAGGTGGCGTGTACCCAGGTTGCGCAGGAAGGGCGATAAAATGTCTTGAAGATGGTCGTCGAGGATCTCTACGTAGGATGCCTGCTCGTCGGAAAGCCTGCTTTTTCGAAGCTTTTCCACGTAGGGCACGACGAGTTTCTTCACGTTGGAGAGAATTTTTTCCTCCAGCTCACTCTTGTCTTCCTCACGGTGCTTGAGCAGGACACGAAGGGCCGTGTTCACTTCCTCGAGATTTCGCGATTTCACTTCCAGATCTTCCTCGCGGCGCCTCAACGCCTCCTCCATTCGCCGCCGCTCGGTGATGTCGCGGATGGATTCGATAGCCCCGATGATATTTCCGGCGGAGTCGCGAAGGACACTCGCCGTTCCGTGGAGATATACGTCACCCCCCTTGAGAGCCGGCATGTAGGCCTCGCCGATCAGGACGGTTTCTCCTCGCTCCGTCGATACGTATGTTCCCTCGTAGCGCTTGTCGGGTTTCAGGGCGAGGTCAATGAGAATCGGTCTTCGTTCCCCGTAGAAGGGAATGGCGTGCTCATAGCTCCCCTTGCCGATCATCTCCGGGGCCGGCACCCCCGTCATATCCTCGATGGCACGGTTCCATGCGATCACCTTCCCGTCACTGTCGATGACGAAGGTAGCATCGGGCAGGAAATTGATCACGTCGCCGAGAAATCGCTCCGATTCTTTCAGCCTTTCTTCGGCCTGCTTACGCACCGTGATGTCCATGAGGGAGGCCACGCTTTTCCTCGTTCCCGGGATGAGGGACACCGTCATGTTGACATTGCGGATCCGTCCACCGCGGTCCCGGAACCGGATCTCGTAGATACGGGGCACCGATTCCGGGTCGATCCGCCGCTGGACATGAAAGGCCTTCATCTGCTCCAGGTCATCGCCATGGATGAACTCGGTCCAACGCCTTTTGCCTTCGATCTCGGTCTTGGAAAAACCCGATTCCTTTTCGAACTCGGCGTTGACCATGGAGATGGTCATGTCCTCCTCGACGATCATCGTGGCGGTGCCTGTCGTCTCGAAGATCGTCCTGTAGCGCGCCTCCGAATCGGCTACGGCTTGCTGGGCCCGAAAGTGCTCCGTGATGTCGTCAACCATCTCGATGACCGCCGTGACGCGGCCGTTCCTATCCAGGACGGGGGACGAGACGACCCGGAAATTCCGGACACCGTCGCCTGAAGGGGTCTCGGTAATGGACTCGTGAACTTGCCCGTCCTGCAGGGTCATGGCCGTCGGGCACCATGGGCAGATATCCTCGCGGGGCGGGTCGTTGAAGACTCGGTGACAGACTGGTTTTTGCGCCGCGTCGATATCCGGGTACCATTTTCGCATCTGGCGGTTCAGTGCGAGGATATTCATATCCGGGCTGATCAGGGAGATCCCGATGCCGACATTGTCGATGACGCTGCGGTATCTCTCCTCCGAGGCCGCCAGGGCCTCCTCGGCCCTCCGGCGGTCGACGATCTCCTCGGTGAGCTGTCGGTTCTTCATCTGCAGTTCAGCCGTGCGGATCTCCACCTCATGCTCGAGCCTGTCCAGGGCGTGTTTCAGGTCGCCCTCGGCCCTCTTCGTGTGGGAGATATCCCGGATCATGGCCTGCTTGGAGATGGAACCGTCGGGGTTGTAGATGGGTGTGTTGACGATGGAGTACCAGCGGCGGTCCTTCGGGCTCTGGATCTCCCAGTGTACGGTCTCGCCGTTGAAAATACGTTCATTGATGCACCACGGGCAGATTTCGTCGCGATCGTGCAAAACCTTGTAACAGATCTTCCCCGTGCCGTCGTAGCCCGTGCGTTCAATGAGCCGTTCGTTCATGTACTCGATGCGGTAGTCCCGGGAACAGATGTAGATGAAGCCGTCGAAAGAGTCGATCATGGCGCGAAGCCGCGCCTCGATCTCGGCGGGATTTTTCCCGACACCCGGTTTCGCGCGTGAGGCTTCCGGGCCCCGATCGCTTTTTTTCGTTTCTTTCTTCATCACGCCGCTCTCTAATGCACGGGGCCCAGCGGACTCGACCCCACCACCATGAGATCCTCCTGCCCCGCCCCGGCTGCGCTGTACTGCGTCAATTCCCAGTCATCCTCGCCGCGGCCGTAGCGCAGGACATAAATCGCGCCGTCGTCGGCACGCACCTTGAAGTAGTCATGGTCCTCGCCATACCAACGGTCGAGGATCTCCACTACCTCGCGCCTGTTCATGCCGATGTGGAACCGCAGGGGCTTCTCCCCTGCACGGTACCCGTCATAGCTTTCAACACTGATCTTCATGGCCTGAATCCCGGAACAAAGGTTTTTCAACCTGTAGTGATCGTATCAGCCTGACAAAAAATGTCAAGCTGGCCGCCACATAAAAAAGGCCTCTCTTGCTGAGAGGCCCGGAGGGAATATGAGTTGAGAGGGTTAGGGTCTAATTTGATTTCACATGCTGGCGATCGTGCTTCTGCTTGTAGATGCGATCGCTTGCATTATCGAGTTCCTTATTGAGTTTCTTTCGCTCTTTGGCGGTCAGTTGCCCGTCGGACTTCATCCGCGCCTCATCCTGCCTGATCTTTGCTTCCCGCGCCTCGAGCTTTCCGGCCTCTTTGGGTGTCAGCTGGCCGCTGTTGACGCCCTGCTGGATCCGACGCTCCTGGTTCTGCATGCGCTGCTGGATGTTGGGGTCATTGACGTTGGGCCCGGCACCGGCCTTACCGACATTGGCCGTCTGTGCATCGTGTTTCTGACGGTAGATATCGCCGCTGGACCTGTCGAGTTCCCTGTTCAACCGTTGCCTTTCGGCAGGCGTCAGATTGCCGTCAGATTTCATCCTGAGCTCATCTTGCTTGATCCTTGCCTCTTCCGACTCGAGTCTGCCGGCTTCGCGCGGTGTCAGCTGCCCGCTGTTGATCCCCTGGTCGATCCGCTGCTGCTGGTTCTGCATCCGCTGCTGGATGCCGGGGTCGTTGGTGCCGTAGCTCTGGGCCTGGCCGTAAGCGACTTCCGCCGCAACGAGGAATGTAAGACCTGCGATGAATGCGAACTTGAAGAGCGATTTCATACGTGCCTCCAGAAGAATTTGAGATTCGCTTTTGGTGCCTATAACGCCCGGCCCGGCGTAACGGTTGACCGGGGAAACATTATTTTTTCCCTTTGAAATAATTTCTCTTCTCGTCCGGCGTCATGGTGCGGAACTTCTGCTTTGCGTCCTGACGCTGCTCCGGTGTCATCTGCTGATATTTATCTCGGATCGATCGCCGTTCCTCCTGGGGCAGTTCTCGGTACCAATTCGAGCGCTCGCGGATCTGCTTCTGCTCATTGGGTGGGAGCTTCTTGAATTCTTCGTAACGCTTGCGGATCGTCTCCTTGCGTTCCGGAGGCAACTCGCGCCACTTCTGGTAGCGTTGATTTGCCTGGTCCCGCTCGGCCGGCGTCATGCGCTGCCAGCGATCGGCACCGTTCCGGAGCCGCTCCTGGCGATCGGGGGTCATGGTGTTCCAGCGTTCCTTGAAGGGCTGCAGGGTCTTCTGCTCCTGCGGTGTGAGCCGGTCCCATGACGTACCGCCTGCCTGACCCCAGGCAAGCCCTGCGAGCACGAAGATGAAAAGTGCCACCAGTGATGCGATCCGCCTATTCATTTCCGGCATCCTTATCGCTTGATCTTTCCTCACCGCGGGACCGGCGCTTCTTCTTGACCGGCTTCTTCTTTTTGTTTTTATCTGTCTCGATCTGCTCGAGGGCCAGGGGGTCCAGCACCTCCCCTCCCGCCTCGAAGGTCCCCAGGTACTCCAGGAACTCCATGTCGGCATCACGGTTGCCCTGCTGGGGCGCCGCATCGACAGAAGCAAAAGGCATCATCACCACGATGATGAACAGACTAACTGCTGCTGCCGCCGTTGCCGGCGCCTGCGAGCCACTCATAGAAATCCAGGTCCTCGTAAAGATCCATAACGTCAGCGCTGTCCACGTTGAGAACGATCTCGAGATCGTCGGCATTCTTCACGGGCAGGTCCTGCCTGGGGGTGTCAAACCAGATCATGAACACCAGCACTGCCGCGGCAGCCGTCGCAACTCCCCCAACCCGTGCCCAGTTCGGGATCCAGAAGAACCCCTTATCGTGCTCGCCTGCGGCCTCGACGGCCTTGCGACGGGCGTCGCGAAGCCGAGAAGCCGTTATAGCATCGAGTTGCTCCTCACTTGCCAGAAGGCTCTGTCTCGTCTTCTCCAGGAAGCGCGCTTCTTTTTCGCTCAGTTTCTCGTTCACGGATGAAATTCCTCCAGTTTGAGCTGCAGGGCATGGACGGCCCGGGAATAGTGCGTCTTGACGCTGCCTTCCGAGCAGCCCATGGCGTTGGCCGTCTGGGCCACGTCGAACCCTTCCCAGGCCCGCAGGATGAAGGCCTGCTGCTGCCTCAGCGGGAGTTTGCTCAGCGCCCCCTGGAGGGCCACGGTGAACTCCTGCCTCATGGCACCCTCGGCCGGGTCCGGTGAGGTCGAATCTGCTACCCGGGCCATCGGGTCTTCCTCGTCGCTCTCATCGCCCCGGGGCTTGCCGAACCAGTCGTGGAACCGCCTCCGCACGGCCGTCCGACGATACCAGTCGGTGATCCGGCTTTGCAGGATTTTATAAAAAAGGATGTTCCACTCCCCCTCGGGCCGATTGGCGTAAAGCCGGGCAAAGTGGAGCATCGTGTCCTGCACGATGTCGAGGGCATCGTCAGGACTCCCCGAGGCCATCCGGGCCATACCAAAGGCCCGTCTTTCCACCTGGGCCAGGAACCGGTTCAGTGCCGCGCTGTGGTCCAGACTCTTGATCTCCCCGCCCCTCGGCGACAGGCAGCCGCAAGGGGGCGTCTAGTGAATTAAACGTCCAATAAATCGTTTGGTTGACACAAAATCTTCACATTCTCAAGACCTTGGCGCCCCGGATCTTCCTCTGCCCGAGTTCGGCAAGGGCGATGTTCGCTTCGGCTAGCGGGTACTCCTGCACCTCCGGCAGCAGGCGGATCGCGGCGGCGAGCTCGAGGAAATCCCCGACATCGGCCCTGGTCACGTTGGCGACGCTCTTGATTTCCTTCTCGAGCCAGAGATGGGTGGCGTAGTCCAGATGCAAGAGCCGGTCCCGGTCATTGTCTTCTTTCCGGATAGCGTTGATCACGAGCCGGCCCCCGCTTTTGAGGTTCTTCAGCGCCTCCACGACGGGCCCCCAGGCGGGGGTTGTGTCAATGATGGCGTCACAGGGCTCCGGCGGCACATCGGCCGTCTCACCTGCCCAGGCTGCCCCCAGTTCCCGGGCAAAGTTCCGTTCCTCTGCACTTCGGGCAAATACAAAGATCTTCGACCGGGGATATATGTATAGGACGGTCTTGAGCACCAGGTGGCCCGACGCCCCGAAGCCGGTAAGCCCCAGGGTCTGCCCGTCACAAAGACCCGCGAGCCGGAGAGACCGCCAGCCTACGGACCCGGCACAGAGGAGCGGTGCGGCCTGGGAGTCGGAAAAAACCTCCGGGATGGGGTGGACAAAGGCATCGGGGACCGTCATGAATTCCGCATAGCCTCCGTTTGCATCGCGTCCTGTGGCGTGGAAGTCCGGACAGAGGTTCTCGTGGCCGCTGAGGCATTGGGCACAGGCCCCGCAGGCCGAGAAAATCCAGGCCACCCCCACGCGTGCTCCTACAGGAAAGCGCTTCGCCCCGGGGCCGTTTTCCACAACGCGGCCGACAACCTGGTGGCCCGGGGTGACCGGAAGCCGGGGAGGGGGGGTTCGCCCCTCGATCTCGTCGAGTTCCGTGTGGCACACCCCACAGACCGAAACCCGGATCAGGGTCTCGCCGTCACCCGGTCTGGGCACCGGCAACTCCACGGGACGAAGCGGCGCCCTCTCGTCGGAGAGGTTCACAATTCTCTCGAGAATCATCGCTTTCATGATACCCCCGGCGAAAAAAACTTTCTGTTTACCAGCTGTTCCGGAGCCGGATTATAGCCCTGACGGAGCATCATTTCACGAAAAAAAGCAGTCGAGGTTGCCCGGCACGCATCTTGCTATGTTCTCCTCATATAGCTTCTGATCTTGAACATAATACGTAAGGCCTAAGGAGAGTCGCAATGCAGAGGGGATGTCTCACAAAGGACGACGTAGAGAGATTTGAAGGCGAACTGGGAAAGCTCATCGTGGTGAAGAAGGCCCTTGAGCTTGCCCTCATCAACCCCGCAATCAAGGACGAGCAGAAACAGTCATACAGCCGGGCGCTTCTGCAGTGCGAGCATACGCTGAGGGAGTTCCGGGGCGCGCTCATCGCCATGAAGGTCGGCCTGGCCCGCTGGGCCAAAGCGCGGATCGAACAGGCGGCCTGATCCGGCACGACCACGCAAAACCTTTCGCAAAACAAAGGCAGAGCCTCGTGCTCTGCCTTTTCTTTTCTCAAAATTCCATCCCCTCCTCCCACGGAGGAGAGAGGGGATCACGGTGACGCCCCCTGCTCCTTTTGCTCTTCACCGTTCACTGATCACTGCTTCTCCGGGGGCCGGCCTTTGCGATCCTTTTTCGGTTCGGTCATTTTTGCCTTGCACTCAGCAGAGAGGTCCTTTTCGTGCTCTCTGAGGCACTTCACGATTCGCCCCTGGCCCGGCTTCACGTCTTTGCAGAACGTCTGGACGTCGGCTTCACAGGCCTGGTGAGCTTCCTTTACCCGCTTCTCGATGCTGGACTTGCAGGCAGGCGACAGCTGTTTCTCGTTTTCCTTGAGGCATCTGGCAATCCCCCCGCCGCCCGGTTTGACGTCCTTGCAGTACTTCGCAATGTCGTCGGCGCAGGGTCCCTTCGCGGCCGGCGTGTCTGCAGCGGCCGCCACGCCAATGGACAGCAGGATAACTGCAAAAACCATCAACATTTGCTTCAGCATTGCAATTCCCTTGATCTGCATCATGAAACCCTCCTCTGCGGGATATGTAGTTGAATTATGGAACGTGCCAGCCCCTCATCCGTTGACAGGACCCGGCCTTTCGCACCTGCCGGGCGCGGGGTTGCATTATGTCCAATTTGTGGTATCCTGCGCTGTCGCAATTCGCGGAGGTGCACGTTTTATGCCCAGCATCGGACTTCCGGAGCTTCTGATCATCGTTGTCATCGTGTTGATCTTCTTCGGTCCGGGGAAACTCCCGGACCTGGGAAGCGCCATGGGCAAGGCGATCAGGGGCTTTAAAAAATCCATGAGCGATCCCGAAGAGAAATCGGGAAAGGATCCCGAAAAGACGGGGAAGCCATGACGATCCTACGCCTTACCCGATCTATATTCAGCCGGATCCTGCACCTCGTCAATTCTGAGCCTGCCTGCGGTCACGAGCCGGCCTGCGGTCACGGCAAGCCCACCGGCCCCGACGACATCGCCGGAGGTCAGGCCGTCATCGAAGGGGTCATGATGCGCCACGGCAACCGGATCGCCGTGGCTGTGCGAAGCCCCGCGAAAGACATCGTCATCAAGGAGCAGGACTACATCCCGTTCACGAAGCGCTACCCCCTGCTGGGCCTTCGCGTCATCCGCGGGTCCGTAACGCTCGTGGAGATGATGATCCTCGGCATCAAGACCCTACTCTACTCTGCCGAAATCGCCATGCCTGAGGGGGAGAAGAAACCCCAGGGCTGGGAGATCGCCCTGTCGCTATGCATGAGCTTCGGTCTGGCGCTCACTCTTTTTGTACTGATCCCGGCCTACTGCTTTGCCTCGCTGCGGGACGTGATCGAAAACACGATCCTTCTCAACATCGTCGAGGGCATCATCCGGCTCGGGATCTTCCTCACCTTCCTGACAACGACGCTGCTCATGGAGGACATGCGGCGGGTTTTCATGTACCACGGGGCCGAGCACAAGACCGTCTTTGCCTGGGAGCACGGCCAGGATCTCACCGTCGAGAATATCAAGCAGTTCTCTACGCGCCACCCCCGCTGCGGGACGAGCTTCATCCTGGTGGTGCTCGTCATATCGATCCTCGTATTCTCGCTTCTGGGGCGGCCCGACTTCCTTCAGCGGGTGGCCTACAAGCTCACGCTCTTCCCCGTCATTGCAGGAATTTCCTACGAGATCATTCGATTCAGCGGTAAGCACAAGGAAAAAGGCTGGGTGAGGGCGATCAGCTGGCCGGGCCTGATGCTGCAAAAGATCACGACGCGGGAACCCACCGACGACCAGATCGAGGTAGCCGTGGCGGCGATGAAGAAAGTCATCTAAGGCAATGGCAGAGTTGATTAGTTGATAAGTTAATTAATTGACGAGGTAATTGGTGGCGCTTCGTGCCGGCACCGGGCATCCGGAGTCCGGATCCCGGAATCCCGAATCCCCTTTTTTACCCTAGTCCCTACCCCCTCGTCCCTAGTCCCTTCGTCTACACCGGTCACTGATCACTGGCCGCTGCTTTCCTGCCCCTGCATCCGATCCCCACGACAAGCACACGCCCCGAAGAGGTCTCGGCCGCCGTGACGGTGTAGCCGCAGGCGTAAAAGGCCCGCATGGCCGGAATCGCCCCGGGGCCGAACCCCCTGGCGCTTCCGATCCTGCAGCTGCCGCACACGGGACAGCGAACCGACGACTTGTAGCTGTTTCGTTGAATATCTGGCATGCCGCCGATCTCCCATGGGGCGTTGCGTCACAGATCGCCCCTCTATCATGGAAATCGGCATTTATCCGGCAATCTTGAACCCGCATACTGCCAGTCGCGATAAGTCCCTCTTCGGCCCCTTACGTATCTTCAGCGCGCCGGCATTTCCACGGTGCCCGTTTTCTCGGGGTGCCTGCCGGTGACAGTGGAATAGAATTTCATGATTTCCGTCATGTCCGCTTTGAAATCCCCGGTGGGGTAAAAGACGCGTCCGATCCCCCC
>Ga0326726_10006596_pt1 | contig 10454 bp, 14 predicted proteins | sample MHFenrmetagenome_2_FD_207603 | JGI IMG/M metagenome (GOLD analysis project Ga0326726, IMG submission 207603) | Lab enriched peat soil microbial communities from Michigan Hollow, Ithaca, NY, United States - MHF15MN | ecosystem: Environmental > Terrestrial > Soil > Wetlands > Peat | place: USA... | reverse complement strand
GCCGGCTACCGTTATCACGGGCGCGTGAAGGCGCTCGCCGAGGCCGCCCGCGCGGGCGGCCTAAAGTTCTGAGGAACCAGCCATGGCGAAGATGCAACCCAGGATGCAGCACGGCGAAGAGCGCTCCGACGGCCTGCGCGAGAAGATGATTGCCGTCAACCGCGTCACCAAGGTGGTGAAGGGCGGCCGCGTGCTCGGCTTCGCCGCGCTTACCGTCGTCGGCGATGGCGACGGCGGCATCGGCATGGGCAAGGGCAAGGCGCGCGAAGTGCCCGTGGCGGTGCAAAAGGCGATGGAGGAAGCGCGACGCAAGCTCTTCAAGGTGAAGCTCAAGAGCGGCACGCTGCACCACGCGGTCGTCGGCCGGCACGGCGCGGCGACGGTGCTGATGCAACCGGCGCACGAGGGCACCGGAATCATCGCGGGCGGGCCGATGCGCGCGGTGTTCGAGGTGATGGGCGTCACCAACGTGCTCGCCAAGTGCTTCGGCTCGACCAATCCCTACAACGTGGTGCGCGCCACGCTGCAGGGCCTGCAGGCGATGAACACACCCGCGGAGATCGCGGCCAAGCGCGGCAAGAAGGTCGAAGAAATACTGGCCTAGAGGCGAGCATGGCGGACAAGAAAATCAAAGTGACGCTGGTAAAGAGCACCAACGGCTGCAAGACCGGGCACCGCGCGACGGTGCGCGGCCTGGGCCTGCGCAAGCTCAACCAGACGGTGGAAGTGGTCGACACGCCGGCGGTGCGCGGCATGATCGAGCGGGTCAACTACCTCGTACGCATCGAAGGATAGCGACATGCGCCTCAACACACTCAAACCCGCGCCGGGCGAGAAGAGCTCGCGCCACCGTGTCGGCCGCGGCGGCGGCTCCGGCTGGGGCAAAACGGCGGGCCGCGGCCACAAGGGCCAGCGCGCGCGTTCCGGCGGCTACCACAAGGTCGGCTTCGAGGGCGGCCAGATGCCGCTGCATCGCCGCTTGCCGAAGCGCGGCTTTGCCTCGCCGACACGCGCCCTGTATGCGGAGGTGCGCCTCTCCGAGCTGCAGGGCATCAAGGCCGGAGACATCGACCTCGCCTTGCTCAAGGCCGAGGGCATCGTGCCACGCGACGTGACTGTGGCGAAGGTCATCCTGTCGGGCAAGCTGACGCGCAGCGTCACGCTGAAAGGCGTCAAGGCCACCAAGGGTGCGCGCGCGGCGATCGAGGCTGCCGGCGGCAAGGTCGAAGCGCCGGTACCAGCGCCGGCAGAAGCGCCGAAGGGATAACCCGACTTGGCTACCACGCTTCCCACCGCTGGCAAGACCGGCCGCTACGGCGACCTTAAGCGGCGCCTGTTCTTCCTGCTCGGTGCGCTGGTCGTGTTCCGCGTCGGCGCGCATATCCCGGTGCCGGGCATCGATCCGAACGTGCTGGCGGACCTGTTCAAGAGCCAGCAGGGTGGCATCCTCGGCATGTTCAACATGTTTTCGGGTGGCGCGCTGTCGCGCTTCACGATTTTCGCGCTCGGCATCATGCCGTACATCTCGGCCTCGATCATCATGCAGCTGATGACGGCGGTGAGCCCGCAGCTCGACCAGCTGCGCAAGGAAGGCGAGTCGGGACGCCGCAAGATCACTCAGTACACGCGCTACGGCACGGTGGTGCTGGCGCTGTTCCAGGCTACGGGCATCTCGATCGCGCTCGAGTCGCAGCCCGGGCTGGTGCTCGATCCGGGGCTGATGTTCCGTGTCACCACGGTGACGACGCTGGTGACTGGCACCATGTTCCTCATGTGGCTGGGTGAGCAGATCACGGAGCGCGGCCTCGGCAACGGCATCTCGATCATCATCTTCGCCGGCATCGCCGCCGGCCTGCCGAACGCAATCGCCGGCACGCTCGAGCTGGTGCGCACCGGCGCTATGCATCCGCTCACCGCGCTGCTGATCGCGGCGGCGGTCCTGGGGATCACCGCGGTGGTGTGCTTCGTGGAGCGCGGCCAGCGCAAGATCCTGGTGAACTACGCCAAGCGTCAGGTCGGCAACCGTGTCTACGGCGGGCAGAGCTCGCACCTGCCGTTCAAGCTCAATATGTCCGGCGTGATCCCGCCGATCTTCGCCTCGTCGCTGATCCTGTTCCCGGCGACGCTGCTGGGCTGGTTCGGCTCGGCCGAGGGCATGGTCTGGCTGCGCGACGTCGCGGCCACGCTGACGCCGGGACAGCCGATCTACGTGCTGTTGTACGCGAGCCTGATCGTGTTCTTCTGCTTCTTCTACACGGCGCTGCAATACAACCCGAAGGAAACCGCCGACAACCTGAAGAAGTCCGGCGCCTTCGTGCCCGGTATCCGGCCGGGCGAGCAAACCGCACGCTACCTGGAGATCATCCTCACGCGACTCACGCTGGCGGGCGCGGTCTACGTGACGGTAGTGTGCCTGCTGCCCGAGTTCCTGATCCTGCGGTGGAATGTGCCGTTCTACTTCGGCGGCACGTCGCTGCTGATCATCGTCGTGGTGACGATGGACTTCATGTCGCAGGTGCAGGCCTACGTCATGACGCACCAGTACGAGAGCCTGCTGAAGAAGGCGAGCTTCAAGGGCGGACTGCCGGTCCGCTGAACGAGATTCGGGAGCAAAACGATGAAAGTGATGGCCTCAGTGAAGAGAATCTGCCGCAAGTGCAAGATCGTGCGGCGCAAGGGCGTGGTGCGCGTGATCTGTACCGACCCGCGCCATAAGCAGCGCCAGGGCTGACGCGGCGCTTTTGATTGCTAACGCCTTGACCATACAGGTATAATTGCAGGTTTCCCCGGGACGCTCATGGCACGCATCGCAGGCATCAACATTCCCAACCACCAGCACGCGGAGATCGCGCTCACCGCGATCTACGGCATCGGCCGCGCGCGCGCGCAGGCGATCTGCGCCGCCGCCGGCGTGGAGAAGTCGCGCAAGATCAAGGAGCTGAGCGACGCGGAGATGGAGCGCCTGCGCGAGCAGGTGACGCGTCTCACGCTTGAGGGCGACCTGCGGCGGGAAGTATCGATGTCGATCAAGCGCCTGATGGACCTCGGCTGCTACCGCGGCGTACGCCATCGCAAGGGCCTGCCGGTGCGCGGCCAGCGCACGCGCACCAACGCGCGCACGCGCAAGGGTCCGCGCAAGGCCGCGATCAAGCTCAACGTGCCGGCCGGCAAGGCCGCGTAAGGCGGGGGACACGACATGGCAAGCAAGACCACCCCAAGCACGCAGCAGCTGCAGCAGACCGCGTCGGCGCGCGCGCGCAAGAAGGTGAAGAAGAACGTGGCCGAGGGCATCGCCCACGTCCACGCCTCCTTCAACAACACCATCGTCACCATCACCGACCGCCAGGGCAACACGCTGTCCTGGGCGACTTCGGGCAACGCGGGCTTCAAGGGTTCGCGCAAGTCCACGCCGTTCGCGGCGCAGGTCGCCGCGGAGCGCGCTGGCCGCGCGGCGCAGGAATGCGGCGTGAAGAATATCGAAGTGCGCATCAAGGGCCCGGGCCCTGGACGCGAGTCCGCGGTGCGCGCGCTCAACGCGATCGGCCTGAAGATCGCCAGCATTGCGGATGTCACCCCGGTCCCGCACAACGGTTGCCGCGCGCCCAAGCGCCGGCGCGTCTAGCAAGGAGCAAGGAGAACGCATGGCAAGAAATCTCGACGCCAAGTGCCGTCAGTGCCGCAGGGAGGGCGAGAAGCTCTTCCTGAAGGGCGAGAAGTGCTTCACCGACCGCTGCGCGGTCGAGCGGCGCGGCTACGCCCCCGGCCAGCACGGCCAGAAGAGCGGCACCCGCATGTCCGACTTCGGCAAGCAGCTGCGCGAGAAGCAGAAGCTGCGCCGCATCTTCGGCGTGCTCGAGCGCCAGTTCCGCAAGACCTACGCCGAAGCCGCGCGCTCCAAGGGCGTCACCGGCGAGCGCCTGCTGCAGCTGCTGGAGACGCGGCTGGACAGCATGGCCTACCGCATGGGCTTCGGCGCCTCGCGCACCGAGGCGCGCCAGGTGGTGCGACACAATGGCATTCTCGTCAACGGCAAGCGCGTCAACATTCCGTCGTACCAGGTGCGTCCGGGCGATGTGATCGAGGTCGCGAACAAGGCCAAGGCGCAGCTGCGCGTCAAGGCCGCGTCGGAAGCTGCCGAGGGACGCGGGTTCCCCGAGTGGCTGGAAGTCGACGCCAAGGCGATGAAGGGCACCTTCAAGACCATGCCCGCGCGCACCGACCTGCCCTCGACCGTGAACGAGAGCCTGATCATCGAGTTGTATTCGAAGTAACGGGAAAAAGCCAATATGCCGCAATCCGGATTCCTCAAGCCGCGCATCGTCGACGTCCAGAGCCTGTCGCCCTCGCACGCCAAGGTGACCATGGAGCCGTTCGAGCGTGGCTACGGTCACACCCTCGGCAACGCGCTGCGCCGCGTGCTGCTTTCCTCCATGCCGGGCCACGCACCCACCGAAGTACAGATCGCCGGCGTGGTGCATGAGTACTCGACCATCGACGGCGTGCGCGAGGACGTGGTCGACATCCTGCTCAACCTCAAGGGCATTGTCTTCCGCCTGCACAACCGGCAGGAGGCGATCCTCAGCCTGAAGAAGAAGGGCGAAGGCCCGGTGACGGCCGCGGACATCGAGCCGTCGCACGACGTCGAGATCGTCAATCCCGACCACGTCATCGCGCACCTGGCCGCCTCGGGCAAGATCGAGATGCAGATCAAGGTGGAAGCGGGCCGCGGCTACGTGCCGGGCAACATGCGCTTCCTGCCCGAGGAAACCAAGGGCATCGGCCGCATCATCCTGGACGCGTCCTTCAGCCCCGTGCGGCGCGTGTCCTACTCGGTCGAGTCGGCGCGTGTCGAGCAGCGCACCGACCTCGACAAGCTGATCATGGACATCGAGACCAACGGCTCGATCGAGCCGGAGGAGGCGATCCGCTACTCCGCGCGCGTGCTGGTCGACCAGCTCTCCGTGTTCGCGCAGCTCGAGGGCACCGCGCTGCCTACCGAGGCGCCGAAGTCGCCGACGGTGGACCCGATCCTGCTGCGCCCGGTGGACGACCTGGAGCTCACGGTGCGCTCGGCCAATTGCCTCAAGGCCGAGAACATCTACTACATCGGCGACCTGATCCAGCGGAGCGAAACCGAGCTGCTGAAGACGCCCAACCTGGGCCGCAAGTCGCTCAACGAGATCAAGGAAGTCCTCGCCTCGCGCGGACTGACCTTGGGCATGAAGCTGGAGAACTGGCCGCCGGCCGGTCTCGAGCATCACCGCTAAGAGGGGCCGCCATGCGCCACGGACTGGGCCTGCGCAAGCTGAACCGCACCTCGAGCCACCGGCTCGCGATGCTGCGCAACATGATGGTTTCGCTGCTGCGCCACGAGGAGATCAAGACCACGCTGCCCAAGGCGAAGGAGTTGCGCCGGGTGGTGGAGCCGATGATCACGCTGGGCAAGGCGCCGAGCCTGGCCAACCGGCGCCTGGCGTTCGACCGCTTGCGTGACCGCGATATAGTCGGCAAGCTGTTCGACGAGCTGGGTCCGCGCTACGCCAAGCGCAACGGCGGCTACCTGCGCATCCTCAAGTTCGGCATGCGCCAGGGCGACAATGCGCCGATGGCGCTGGTTACGCTGATGGACCGGCCGGAACCGCAGGCGGACGCGAAGAAGCCCGCCGAGGAGAAGAAGGCGGCGTAAGCCGGCGCAAGCGCCGGTGTGGGTGCAAAGGCCGGGAGATCCCCGGCCTTTTGTTTTTGGGTGACCGGGATGGCGCGATCGGCAATGGAGCGATGCCGCATGCGCTTGACCCATGTCAACGCGAAAACGCCTGAATCTGGGACGCTGAAGTTCAAGGCTGGCAGCGGAGTCCGCCGCCTTGGTCCAGCCCTTGGTCGAGGCCCAAGGCGCCAGAGGGGACATGGCACGACGTATTTCCCGAACGGTCGGCGATGAGCGCGGGCGCAGGCGGATTCGTCGCTGCCTGGACGCGGCCTGCGCCATTCTTGCGGGCATCGCCGTGGTGCTGGCTGGGTGTACGGTTGACCCGGAGCGCCCGGTCGCGCAGGGGACGCTCCTGATCGGGGAAGTCGCGCACGTCCTGACGCGGGACCAGATCCGCCGCGACGCGGATCTGGGGCCCAAGCAGACCTCGGAGTGGATCTACGACGCGCTGATCGCGCGCGGGTACACGGACGCAGAGGTCGTCGACGGCAGCGCGGTGCGCGTCAGGATGCAGTACCACTGGTATAGCGAGTCGGGGGAAAAGCGAGAGCAGCTGCTGATGACGCCCGTGCGCAAGGGCCTGCGCGCAGAGCTGGGCAACGTGGTTGAAGTGGAGGTCGATGCGGAAGGCCGGGGCACGGTGGTGCGCGTGCGCCACGCAAGTCTCGAGGCGGGAAACTGCAACTATGTGCGCGTCGACCGGGGCGTCGCCGGAGCGTCCCTCGAGATCCTCATGTTCCTCATGCTGAGTCCCGGGACCGTGCAAGGGTGGGCAACGCTCTACTGCAAGGGGATGGAAGAGGAAGGGTGGGTGCATCCCGGGACTCTGTGGGAGAAGCGATCATAGCCTTTGCCCGCGAAGAAATGAGGGAGCGGCATGCCATTCCCGAGTTCAGCGCTGCCCCCTGACACCGACCACGTCACGACGCACATGGCCGACACGGCGCGCATGCTGGGGCAGTGGGGGTTCTGTGCGCTTATCGCGATCGGAGCGTGCGCGAACGTCACCGCGGCAGAGTGCAAGCGCTTCGACGTGACGTCGCTTGCGGTCATGCCTTCCGGCGAAGTGCTCGCAGGAGGAGCTCGCGAAACCCCGACCTCCACAGGTATCGACGCGTTCTTGGGCCGCAAGCTCGGGTTGCCCGGAGTTCGGACCGACGCGGTCATCTATCGCTCTACAGATGGGGGTCAGAGCTGGATGCCGACGGAATCCATCGTCTCCTCCGAGCCATCGGATCGCGTGCCCAGTCTCCCGCCGCTAACGGTAGTCGCGGTCGCTGCGGTGCCCGACGGTCCGCTGCTTGCCTCTGTAGCGATAGTGAAAGCCCGCCGCGCAACGGAAAGCCCCCTCCGGGAGAATCGTCTCTATCGTTCGACGGACACCGGTCGGAGCTGGACGGACATCACAGACCTGTGCAAGTGCGGCGGCGCCATCTTCAGGTTCGCCGTCGGTGCCGGCGGGACACTCTTCGCCTTCGCAGGACGTGAGCACGGACTCCTGCGCTCGGCCGATCACGGCAACACGTGGATGGAAACTGGCCTGAGGGCGTATCGCAGCTCAAGCCTCGTCGCGGATTTGCGCGGTCACGCCTATACCCTCGCCTACGGCCCGAATGGGCCGGGGTTCTACCGATCGACAGACAACGGGTTGACTTGGACGCGGCTGCCCGTTCAGACCCCCGACGGAAACTACGGTGACATCGCGGCGGATTCTTCGGGACGCGTCGCGCTCGTTGGCGGGTACCGGCAGCGATTCGGGACGACGCAAAACGTGCTCTTTCTCTCGTCTGACGATGGTGAAAAGTGGGACATGATCCCAGTGCCCGACACAGGGCAGATCACACATGTGGCGCTCGGCGCGGGCGGTGCCCTCCTTGTCCGCGGGTCCACAGTCCCGGCGATGAACACCACTGGTCCGGCGGGTCTGTTTCGCTCGCTGGATAGAGGGACGACCTGGCACGCGCTCAAGGCAGCGCCCAGACCTGAAGAAGTAAGAAGTCTCCGAGTCCCTCCGGACGGCTCGCTGATCATGGCTTTGGGGCTAGCATATGAGGAGCGCCCTCCCTGTGGGGGTGCCGTCTATCGCTCGGCCGACGGCGGCGTCACGTGGGCGAAGCACAACTTGTTCGCGCAGTAGCCCGATCTGTTTCCCTCGACCCTCGGTCGTGAAATGCTCCGGCGCAAGTCTTGACTGAGCACTGGTTTCGGAGACACTGACCGTCATGACGCGACTCACCGGCCGCAGCGCGTTCCTGCGCCTGCTCATCGAGGAGGGCGTCACCCACCTCTTCGGCAACCCGGGCACGACCGAACTGCCGATCATGGAGGTCGTCCCCGACTATCCGCAGCTGAAATTCATCCTCGGGCTGCACGAGTCGGTGGTGGTCGGCATGGCCGACGGCTATGCGCGCGCCTCCAACCGCCTCACTGCGGCGAACGTGCACGTCGCTCCAGGCTTGGGCAACGCCATGGGCGCGCTCTACAACGCCAGGTTCTCCGGCTCGCCGATCATCCTCACCGCGGGCCAGCAGGAACAGGGCCACGGCCTGCTCGAGCCGCTTCTCTACGCGCCGCTCGTCCCGGTGGCGCAGCCTTTCGTGAAATGGGCGGTGGAGGTCACGCGCGCAGAGGACCTGCCGCTGGTCATGCGCCGCGCGGCGAAGGTCGCGCTCACGCCGCCCACCGGGCCGGTGTTCATCTCCCTTCCCGGCGACGTGCTCGAGGAGGAAGCCGAGCTCGAGTTGGGCGCAGCGACGCGGGTCAATGCGCGCATGCGTCCGTCGGACGCTGCGCTCGCGGAGCTGGCCGCGCGGCTGCTCGCCGGGAAGAACCCGGTGATCCTGGCCGGGCACGAGCTCGGTGTGCACGACGCGTTCGCCGAGGCGGCCGCGCTCGCCGAGCTTCTCGGCGCAGGCGTGTTCCACCAGACGGTGCCGTACGCGGCGCAGTTTCCGAGCGAGCACCCGGCCTGCCTCGGCGCGCTAACGCGCAACCAGAAGGCGGTGCGCGCAGCGCTCGAGCCCTTCGACCTGCTGGTGTGCCTCGGCGCGGACCTGCTGCGCATGTCGGTGTACAGCCCGATCGATCCGCTGCCGCCGGGGATGCCCGTGATTCACGTGAGCGAGCGCGAGTGGGAGCTGGGCAAGAACCATCCGACCGAGATTGCGATCCAGGCCAACGTGAAGGAAACGCTTGCGGCCCTGTTGCCCCTGCTGCGCGCGCAGCGCAACGCCGGCGCCGCCGCGCAGGCGGCGCAACGGCTCGCAGCGCTTGCGCCGCGCAACTGGAGCGCGCAGCAGGGCAGAGCGCGCCTCGCGGCGCTTGAAGCCGCCGAGGAAACGCCGATCGATCCGCGGTTCCTGATGCTGCGGATCGCCGAGGCCTTGCCGCGCGAGGCCGTCATCGTGGAGGAAGCGCTCACCTCTTCGCTCACGCTGCCGGCGCTGGTGCCGCAGCGCGATCCCAAGTCGTACTTCGGCCTGGCGAGTGGCGGCCTGGGTTTCGCAATGCCCGGCGCAGTTGGCGCCGCGCTCGCGCTCCCGGGCCGGCCGGTCACGGCCGTCGTCGGCGACGGCTCGGCGCTGTACGGCATCCAGGCGCTGTGGACCGCGGCGCACCTGAAGCTGCCGATCACCTACGTGATCGCGAACAATCGCAGCTACCGCATCCTGAAGGAGCGCCTGGTTTCGATGCGCAAGAGCGATCGCTTCGTCGGCATGGATCTGCGCGACCCGGATATCGATTTCGTCGCGATGGCGCGCTCGATGGGCGTCGCTGCACGGCGAGTCGTCGATCCGCAGGATGTCGCGCCCGCGCTGCGCGAAGCGATGCGCCAGGGTGGACCGCAGCTCGTCGAGGTGATGGTTGCCGATGGCTTCGGGGACCGCAGATGAGCTGGTTCTGGATCATCGGCATCGTTGCCAACGTCACCCTCACGGTGCTTGCCATCGTCTGGGTGCTCCGCCAAGGCAAGCCGAAGGGCGACGCACCGAAAGATCCTGAGCAACCACCTTCCTAGGCAAGCAGGATCGCGCGGTAGTCGTTGACGTTGGTGCGCGTAGGCCCGGTCACCACCAGGTCGCCGAGCGCTGAGAAGAAGCTGTAGCTGTCGTTCGCTTCGAGCATTCTTCTTGCGTCGATGCGGAGTGCGGCCGCGCGCGAGAGCGTATCCGGCGTGAGCAGTGCACCGGCATTGTCCTCGGATCCGTCGATGCCGTCGGTATCCGCCGCGATCGCGTGCACGCCCGCTGCGCCCTGCAGCGCGATGCCGAGCGCCAGCAAGAACTCGGCGCAGCGGCCGCCGTGTCCCGCGGTGCCGCGCACGGTCACCGTGCATTCGCCGCCGGAAATCAGCACACCCGGGCGCCGCGCAGCGCGCGCCTGTGCCGCCATCTCGCGCGCGACCTCGCGCGCCTCGCCCGTGATGTCGTCGCCGAGGATCGTCGGGGCGTAGCCGCGGCGGGCGAAGACCGCCGCGGCGGCTTCAAGCGAGCGGCGCGCGGTGGCGATGACGCGGTTCTCCACGCGCGCGAACAGCGGATCTCCCGGCTTGGGTGTCTCGGAAAACGGGCCCGGCTCGCCGATGCCGTACTTGCGCAGCACGTCTCGCGCGTCGGCGACAGTCGTGGGATCGGGCGCGCAGGGCCCCGAGGCGATATGCGTGGGATCGTCGCCGGTGACATCCGAGACAATGAGCGCGAGCACCGGAGCGCGGCAGGCGGCGGCGAGCCGGCCACCCTGGATC
>Ga0326726_10006595_pt1 | contig 10454 bp, 11 predicted proteins | sample MHFenrmetagenome_2_FD_207603 | JGI IMG/M metagenome (GOLD analysis project Ga0326726, IMG submission 207603) | Lab enriched peat soil microbial communities from Michigan Hollow, Ithaca, NY, United States - MHF15MN | ecosystem: Environmental > Terrestrial > Soil > Wetlands > Peat | place: USA... | reverse complement strand
AGCGGCACGCTGGTGCGGGTTCTCGCCGTATCGCAGGTCGAGCTTCTTGTTGAAGACCGCCGTCAGGGTCTCGGGCCAGGACTCATCCGCCACCGGCCACTTCTGCATCAGGTAGCCAGCCACCATAGTGTCGTAACTCGCGGCGTGGGCGAACGCCTTGGCGGCGAGCTGCGCCCGAAACACCTTCGAGGTCGCCCCGGAGTGAGCCTGCAGCTCGTCGAGCAGGGCCGGGTAGTCCTCGGGATCGACGATGACCGTGACGTCCGCGTGGTTTTTGGCCGCAGCGCGCAGCATCGCCGGGCCGCCGATGTCGATGTTCTCGACGGCTTCCTCGTAACTGCAGTCCGGGCGCGCGATGGTCTGCGCGAAGGGATAGAGGTTGACGATCAGCAGGTCGATGGGCGCGATGCCGTGCTCAGCCATCACCGCTTCGTCAAGACCACGCCGGCCGAGGAGCCCGCCGTGAATCTTCGGGTGCAGCGTCTTGACGCGCCCGCCCATGATCTCGGGGAAGCCGGTGTGCGCGGAGACTTCGGTGACGGCGACGCCGTTCTGCAGGAGGAGCCGGGCGGTACCGCCCGTTGACAGGATTTCGACACCGCGCGTCACGAGGGCGCGGGCCAGCTCGACGACGCCGGTCTTGTTGGACACGCTCAGCAGAGCGCGGCGCAACGGCGTCATTTCGAGAGTCCGAACTCCTTCAACTTCTTGCGCAGCGTGCCGCGGTTGATCCCGAGGATCACAGCGGCGCGGCTCTGGTTGCCGGCGGCATAGTCGAGCACCGCCTTGAACAGCGGTTCCTCGACTTCGCGCATCACCAGGTCATAGAGCGCGGCCGGCCGATGGCCGTTGAGGTTGGTGAAGTAGGTTGTGAGCGCTTCCTGAGCGTGATCCCGCAGGGGTATTTCCCTGCTTACCGCGCGAGCCATGGGCTCCCTGCGCAGTTTGGATTTCTTCTTGACCACCATTTAAGGTTCCCCGCTAACGTCAAGAATTTTTCTTCTTGTCAAGCCGCCAGTCCGGTACCCGATGCCAGTCGATCAAAGTAGTCGCGGGCCATCGCGAACTGCACACCGGTCGTTGTCGCCGACATCACTCGCTTGCGGAAATCTCCTGCTTCGGAATGATGCTGGCAGTACCAGCTCAGATGTTTACGCGCCACTCGTACGCCCGTTTCTTCACCGTAGTGCGAGTACAGGGCTTCCAAGTGGGCGAGCAGAATATCACGGAGTTCTGCGAGCGCAACGGGGACGTGTACGTATCCTGTAGCGAGAAAAAAGTTGACTTCGCGAAAAATCCATGGCCGACCCTGCGCAGCGCGTCCGAGCATCACACCATCGACGCCGGTGGCATGAAAAATTTCGCGCGCCGCCAGTGGTGAGTCGATGTCGCCGTTCGCGAACACCGGAATTTTCACCGCGGACTTGATCGCGCGCACGGTTTCATGCTCGGCGTGGCCCCGGAACAGGCACGCACGCGTGCGACCATGCACCGCGAGTGCCAGCACGCCGCTCGACTCGGCAATTTTCGCGATCGTGACGCCATTGCGATGCTCCGGGCTCCATCCCGTGCGGATCTTGAGCGTCACCGGCACGCTGACTGCGCGTACGACGCGCTCGAGGATGCGCGCGACCAAGCCTTCGTCGCGCAACAGCGCCGATCCGGCCGCCTTGTTGCACACTTTTTTCGCGGGGCACCCCATATTGATGTCGATGATCTGCGCACCGGCATCGACATTGAGCCGCGCCGCCTCGGCGAGCATCTCGGGCTCGGCTCCCGCAATCTGAACGATGCGCGGCTCGGGCTCATCGGCATGCGTCATGCGCAACTGCGACTTGGACGTGTTCCACAAGCGCTTGTCGGCGGTCAGCATCTCCGAAGCGGCGATGCCGGCTCCGAGCCGGCGGCACAGGAGGCGAAACGGGCGATCGGTGACGCCTGCCATGGGTGCAAGCGCCAGCGGTGAGGAGAGCTCGTAGGGGCCGATGCGCAAGGTCAGACTCTTCAGCCTGGCTGCTTGGGCTGATCCGCGGCGCACTTCAGGCTTGCCGCATCGCGCAAGCAGACGTCGAGCTCGAAGCCGACGGCGTCCTTCCCCGGATCGACGATTGCGATATCCGCATCGACGCGCTGGCCCGCGCCCAGCAACTCGTTCTGGCCTGGCGGCACGTGCAGATACTCGCGCGGCTCGAGGTCCCGAGAACCGACGCGCCCGCCGTACCGATCCTGCAGGGTAAGTCGCAACAGCGGATAGGGCTGAGCATGGTCGGCGGAGTTGAAGACGCTGGCGCGCACGCGCAGCGTGCCGCTCTCGCCGGGATCCGCCGCGGCGCCCAGTTGACGCAGCTGATAGGCACTCAAGTCCCAGTGGGGCGACAGCCTGACGCCGAACCCGGCATAGACCTTGCTGATGGCGCCGCCCAGCATCGGGCTGCGCGCCAGCGCATCACGATTGAAGTGAACCAGCTGCAGCACGAGGAGCAACGCCATTGCGCCGTTCGCGAGGCTCCAGCGTCGACTCGTCTGCTGGCGATGGTGCCGCACCTGCTCCAGCACGTGGCCCGGCTCGGGCTGCGACCCGAAATCCATTTCGGCGACGCCGCGATTCAGCTTGAGGCGCGTGCCCGAAGGCAGCACGAACTCGGCGCGCGTGGCGGGGTCGCGGGCGAACGCAGCCTCGATCTCGTGCGCCACCCGCTCGTCGGTGTCGGGTGATTCGATGGAGTCGGATGAATCGAGCAATTCCGACGACGCAAGGCTATCGGAGCGTGAGGGGGCCAAGGGCAGTGGTGCGATGGCCGGAGCACTGAACTCCGAAGTCTGGTTCTCGGCTTCGACCTCTATTTTCGGAGTGCGGGGGCCGAGGCTCGCCGTAACCTGGATGTCATCGCCCTCGAGGGTGATCTCCTCGTCCGGGGGCGCTTCAGCCATCTCGATGTCGATGATTTCGTTCTCGGCCGTGTCCTCGGAAGATGGGGCGGGAACGGGTACCGGCGGCTCGTCGGGCCTCACCCGCAACGAAGGTGCCGGCGCCCGAATGAAGACGCGGTTGAGGTCATCGACCGTGAGATCGAACTCGAGCGCCGACTCGGGGACGTCCTCGGTCGAGTAGTCATCCGGATCGAACGGCAGATCGGAGGCGCGCCGGTTGGGCGCGGGCGAGATGTCCGGCGGTGCCGAATCCTCGGGTCTGATGCCTGGCGGCGCCTCGGACGCCGGCTGCTCGATCAGGAACGTGAGCGCATTGAACACGTGCGAGCAGCGCCCGCAGCGCACGCGTCCCTGCGCGGCGCGAAGCATCGCCACGGTGACGCGAAAAACCGTCTGGCACTGCGGACACTGGGTGAACAAGTCAGCGACGCTCCCCGTTCAGGCACACCCAAGAGTCGCGAGTGGCGAACGTGCCCATATCAAACCACGGCGCACAAGCGAGTGTCACGGCCGCAGTCTGCGATTCGAGAATGCCGGACAGCACCAGCGCTCCGCCCGGGCGCACGAGGCTCGCGAACCGTGGCGCCAGCTCGATCAGGGGCCCGGAGAGGATGTTCGCGAGCAACACGTCGGCGCTCTCGCGCGCCTGCTCCGGCGTACCGACGCGCATGCGGTCGAAGACCTGATTGCGCTGTGCGTTATCGGCCGCCGACGTGAGCGCCTGGGGGTCGACGTCGACGCTGAGCACCGAGCGCGCACCGAGCTTCAAGGCGGCGATGCCGAGGATGCCCGAGCCACAGCCGTAGTCGATCACCTCGCGCTCGCGAAGTGGCGCAGCGTCGAGCCATTCGAGGCAAAGTGCGGTCGTGGGATGCGTTCCGGTGCCGAAGGCAAGGCCGGGATCGAGCCACACGATCACCGGGTCCTCTGCGGACCGGGGCGGCGGAACGCCGTGCGGACAGACCCACAGCCGGCGACCGAAGCGCAGCGGCCGGAAGTCCTTGAGCCACTCGCGCTCCCAGGCGCGATCCGCGAGTGCCTCGAAACGGTGCGTCGGCAGTTCGCCGCCGATCGCGCTGCCGACCAGTGCCGCCACCTCGTGAGGATCGTGATTGGCCTCAAATAGCGCCGTCAGCCGGACCTTTGCCCACAGCGGCGTCTCGCCCGGGCGTGGCTCGAGGATCGGGGAGTCCTCGGCGTCGGACAAGCTTACCGAAATCGCCCCGGCGAGCAGGCACGCTGATTCGAAGCGCCCGACCTCCGCTGCGCGCAGGTCGAGAACGAGTTGCAGGAAGGGCATGACCGAAGGCGGTTACTTCAGGCCCAGGCGCCGCTCGAGGTAGTGAATGTCGAGGCCGCCCGAGCGGAACGCGGCGTGGTTGAAGATCTCCTGGTGCAGCGGAATGTTGGTCTTGATCCCCTCGACCACCATCTCGGCCAGCGCGTTGCGCATGCGCGCGATCGCCGACTCGCGCGAGTTCCCGTGCGCGATGATCTTGCCGATCATCGAATCGTAGTAGGGCGGCACCGTGTACCCGGAATACACGTGGCTGTCGACGCGGATGCCAGGACCGCCCGGCGCGTGCCACAGGCGCACGGGACCGGGCGAGGGGATGAAACCCTTCGGATCCTCGGCGTTGATGCGGCACTCGATCGCATGGCCCCGCATCTCGACATCATCCTGCGTGAAACCGAGCGCATCGCCCCCGGCGATGAGGAGCTGCGACGCCACGATGTCGATCCCGGTGATCATCTCGGTGACCGGATGCTCGACCTGCACGCGCGTGTTCATTTCGATGAAGTAGAACTCTCCGTCCTGGTACAGGAACTCGAGCGTGCCCGCACCGCGGTAGCCGACCTCGCGACAGGCCTCCGTACAGCGTTCGCCCATCATGCGCCGCTGCGCGGCGGTGATGCCGGGGGCGGGCGCTTCCTCGATCACCTTCTGATGCCGGCGCTGCATCGAGCAGTCGCGTTCGCCCAGGCTCACGACGTTGCCGAAGTTGTCGCCCAGGATCTGGAATTCGATATGGCGCGGGCGCTCGAGGAACTTCTCCATGTAGACCTGCTCGTTCCCGAACGCCGCGAGCGCCTCGGCCTGCGTGATGTGGATCGAGTTGAGAAGCGTCGCTTCGCTGTGCACGACGCGCATGCCGCGCCCGCCGCCGCCGCCCGAGGCCTTGATGATCACCGGGTAGCCGATGTCGCGCGCGATGCGCAGGTTCTCCTCGGTCTCCTTGGGCAGCGGGCCATCCGAGCCCGGAACGCAGGGCACACCATTCTTCTTCATGACGCGGATGGCTGAGACCTTGTCGCCCATCAGGCGGATGGTCTCGCTGCGCGGCCCGACGAAGATGAAACCGCTCTTCTCGACCCGCTCCGCAAAGTCCGCGTTCTCGGACAGAAAACCGTAGCCGGGATGGATGGCGACCGCGTCGGTAACCTCGGCTGCACTGATGATTGCCGGCATGTTGAGATAACTCTGTGCCGACTGTGGAGGCCCGATGCACACCGTCTCGTCGGCGAGCAGCACGTGCTTCTGGTTGTAATCGGCGGTGGAGTGCACCGCGACCGTCTTGATGCCGAGCTCGCGGCAGGCCCTGAGGATACGCAGCGCGATCTCGCCGCGGTTTGCGATGACGATCTTGTCGAGCATGGCGGGCGCGCTTATTCGATCACGAACAGCGGCTGGCCGAACTCCACCGGCTCGCCGTTCCTGGCGAGGATCGCGGTCACGCGACCTTCCTTGTCAGATTCGATCTGGTTCATCATCTTCATCGCTTCAATGATGCAAAGCGTCTGTCCGACTTTCACCTCGGAGCCGATCTCGACAAACGCCTTCGAGCCCGGCGCAGCCGAAGCGTAGAACGTGCCCACCATCGGTGCGGTGACGACATTCTCGGCCGGCGGCGCGGCAGGGGACGCCGTCGCTGCAGCTGCCGCCGCGGCTGGTGCACTCGCTGCCGCCGAAGCTGCGGCCGCTGCAGGAGCGGATGCCGGCGCGGGCGCCGCATGCGCCACCTGGGTAACGACCTGACCGCTCCCATAGCGGCTGATGCGCACCGATTCCTCGCCCTCGGTGATCTCGATCTCGGCGATGCCCGACTCCTCGAGCAGCTCGATGAGCTTCTTGACCTTGCGGATGTCCATGTCGAGCTCCTGGAGTCTCAGCTCTTCGGGGGAGAAGCCAGCCGCGCGATGGCGGCGTTCAAGGCGAACTCGTAACCCTGGGCGCCGAAGCCGGCGATCGAGCCCACCGCGATGTCGGAGAAATAGGACTGACGGCGGAACTGCTCACGTGCATGCACGTTGCTCAGGTGCACTTCGATGAAGGGCACATGCACGGCAAGCAGCGCATCGCGGATCGCGACACTCGTGTGGGTGAAAGCCCCGGGGTTGAAGATGATGAAGTCGATCTGTTCGGCCGGGCAGCGCTGGATCTGCTCGATCAGCTCATGCTCGGCGTTGCTCTGGAAGGCGATCAGAGAGTGGCGCGCCTTGGTGGCAAGCTCGGTCAGACGCTTCTCTATAGAGGCGAGCGTGTCCGCCCCGTAGAGCGCGGGTTCCCGGGTGCCCAACAAGTTCAGGTTGGGCCCATTAAGAAGAAGCAGTCGCCCCATCCGCCGGCTTTATTACTTATCGTGTTGGACGAAGAAGGCGGCAAGTTTAAGCACAGATCGCCGCAGATGGGTACTTTTTGATGTGAACGGACTGTGAAGCCCGCCAGAATCAGGGAGATGGCGGGCGAGGGAAGAAGGAGATCGGGGTCGGCGGAGTGTATTTCGGATCGAGGTGGATTTCACCTCGAGGAGGCGGGCGGCGCGGGCCGCCACAATTCATCGGAATTCCGCCACGGCAGCGCCACTATGCCACGCGAAGCTTCCCTGCCAAGGGAGACGATCACGTGATACCAATCGCTCATTCGGCTTCGGTGAAAGCCGCCATTCTGACTGCCGTCGCACTCCTGCTGCTCATACCGTTGTCGCTTCTGGGAAGCTTGGTCACAGAGCGTACGAGTCAGCGCGATGCCGCCGTGCAATCCGTTGCCCGGGGTTGGGGCGATCGACAGTGGATAGGCGGGCCACTCCTGGCCATTCCAGTGACCACCGCCTCAGACCCAGCTCGCACGTGCGACTGGTACGTGCTTCCCGATCGGCTGGATGTCGCTGTGGAGCTGCAGGTCCAGGATTCGCGGCGCAGACTCGGCTTATACGACGTACCTGTCTACGTCGCACGGGTCCGCGCCAAGGGTGAATTCGATCTGCCGCACGAGATTGAACGCCTTACCCGGGGCGGAACCTCTTTGCATCTTCATCTCGAGCAAGCCCGCCTTCTGCTTCCCATCAAGGACCCGAGGGGCCTTCGCGATCTGGCATCAGGAACTCAGGAATTCCAGAATTTCGAGCCGTCCTCCGGCTTTCCGATACCAGTGCTTGCGGCACCCGTGAACATCGCTGGCGACCCTTCAGCAGGCTCACACGCTTTCGACTTGTCGTTCGATCTCGCTGGAACACAATCTCTCGAATTCTTACCACTCGCCCGCGCCGTGCACGTGCAGACGCACGGCAATTGGCCTGATCCGGGGTTCACAAGCGGCTTCTTGCCCACCGAACGTCGAATTGATGCCCGCGGCTTCACGGCAAACTGGCAAGTTCTGGATCTTAACCGCACGTACGGAGACCGCTGGTTTCAGGGCTCCACATCAACGGAGACACTCCTCGCCAGTGGCTTCGGGATCGAGCTGGTGCAACCTGTCGATATCTATCAACGCAGCACACGCGCCGTTAAATACGGCGGCCTATTCATCGCCCTGAGCTTTCTCACCCTGTTTCTCGTTGAGAACCTGCAACGCCGACCCATTCACCCAATCCAGTACGGCCTGATGGGACTGGCCCTGAGCGTGTTCTACCTTCTGTTGCTGGCCTTGGCGGAGCACGTGGGGTTCCTGTTGGCGTACGTGCTCGCGACAGCCGCACTTTGCATCCTCATGAGCGTCTATCTCGCTGGCGCGCTGCGTAGTGCAGGCGCCGGTTTGGCATCAGGCGGTATTTTCGCGGCCACGTATGCGCTGCTGTACTTGCTGGTGACCTCCGAGAGCTACGCGCTCCTTGCCGGTTCCCTCGCATTGTTCGCGCTGCTGGCGACGACAATGTTCTTGACCCGCAAGATCGACTGGTACGCTCAAGAGGCCTCGCCGGACACGGCGAGCTGACGTCGTTGGCTGAGTCTGTTCAGCGGCGCGCTGCTCAACGCGGATGTCAGACGGCTGAGTGTTGGCGGCACGTGATGATGGGCATGACTCCCCGGCTGCCCCGGCTAGCGGTCGGTCGGCGTGTCGAGCGGACTCAGCACACCGCGGCCGCCGCGGTTGAGGACGTGCGTGTAGATCATCGTGGTCCTCACGTCGCTGTGTCCGAGCAGCTCCTGCACCGTGCGGATGTCGTAACCCGACTCGAGCAGATGCGTGGCGAACGAGTGGCGGAAGGTGTGGCAGCTCGCCGGCTTGGTGATGCGCGCGAGGCGCACGGCGCGGTGAACCGCGCGCTGCACGGTCTTTGGGTGCAGGTGATGGCGGACGCGTCCGGAGCCGTATGGATCAATACAGATGGCTGAGGAAGGGAACAAGTACTGCCACCCCCAGCTCGTCGCCGCTGCCGGGTACTTGCGCGCAAGCGCCATCGGCAGCGACACGCCTGGCTGCTCCAGCTTGCGCTGCCGCTGAAACCAGGCGTGGAGCCTGGCCAGATGCGCGCGCAGGTGTGGTACGAGCGCGAGGGGTACCAGGGTGATGCGATCCTTGCCACCCTTCCCGTCCCGCACGATCAGCTCCTTGCGCTCGAGGTCCAGGTCCTTCACCCGCAGCCTGAGACATTCGAGCAGCCGCAGCCCGCTGCCGTACAGGAGGCTGGCAATCAGGCAGTAATGACCCGCGAGATGCTCCAGCACCTCGGCGACTTCCGCGCGCGACAGGACCACGGGTGTATGGCGTGCCTGAGCCGCGCGCACGACGGCATCCAGCCAGGGCAGCTCGACACCCAGCACACGCTTGTAGAGAAAGAGGAGCGCTTGCAGCGCCTGGTTCTGCGTCGAGGGTGCGACGCCACGACGCACCGCCAGGTGCGTCAGGAAAGCCTGCACCTCCGTGGCGCCCATCTCACGCGGGTGACGACGGCCGCCAAACGCGATGAAACGCCGCATCCACTGCAGATAGCACTTCTCGGTCTGGTAGCTCATATGTCGCACGCGCATCTGGTCGCGCGCGACCTGAAGCAGGCCGCGTCCTTGCGCCATGCCGCATAACTCCCGACGCACTTAGGGGAACGCCCTAATCGCTTAGATTAAGTGAATCAGGAACTTCAAAATCGAACCAGAAGATTATTGGACACAAGAAGGGCAATATTGGACACATGCCCTGTCCCATAATTATTAGTTAGACGTCAACGGGCGATGATCACACGACGTATCGCGCTTTTGATCTTGCCCTTGCTCTCGGCCTGCGGAAGCCAGGCTGCCGATGTCGTAGCGTTAGAACGAGGCCTGGTCGCGAGGACCTTGGTAGTGGGAGCCCCATTCGCCGAGGCGCGAGCCAAGCTCGAGGGCTCGGGTTACATGTGTCACGACGAGTCTGGGCGCTTTCTTGCCGAGAATGGGCAAACGGTTTCGGTGCCAGCCTTTCTGGCCTGCTCCAAACAGGCGTCCGGCGGAATCTTCTGCTCCGTTCAAACGCAGGTGGTAGTAGTCCCGGACGATGCAATGATTGGCCAAATACACTTTCATGCCGGCAATGTGTGTTTGTGACGTTGACGTCTAACAACCGGCTGCAGCGGTCCGGAGAGAGATAAAGTGCCATCGATCTTCACAGCGTTGCAGCCGGCCGCTGAGCCGGGACGTTAGGCATCTTCATGGACGGCTGGGGCATCATCGTTGGCGTTGTGATGGGTGGCGTATCGAGTGCCGTCGCTGCAGCACCAGTCGTGCCGAAATACCTATCGGTAGAACACACACGCGTTGTCTCTGCGTGGCTAAAGGAAGAGCCTGGAGTGCGGGTGGCCGAGGACGCCGATTGCCGCTGCGACGAGGATCTCAAGCGCGAACGCACTGAGACGGTCGGTAGCTGGAACGCTAAGTCAAACTATCACCCCTATTACGTGTCGGGCGATTTCAACCATGATGGAATCGCCGACTTCGCGGTTGGAATCATCGACGAAGGCGTCTCTGGCAAGTTTCGACTCGTGATATTCGATGGGCCATTCAACAAAGGCGCAGCGCCCCAACCCGCGTTCGTTAGTCAGCCGCTGAGCTTGGGCGAAGCGATGTTCTATGGGCCTCCTCGGCCAACGCCCTACTTCTTGGTGGTCGGAGCATTCGAGTCTGAGGGCATGGTGTTGCAGCCCACGGCGACCGGATACGACCTGAAGGACACGGCGCAGTGAAGATGCCTAACAACGTGTATGGACTCCTCTTGCAAGTAGATTGAATTGACAGCCTTGAGAGTGAGCGGAATTCGGCTGCAGCCGTGTATT
>Ga0326726_10006594_pt1 | contig 10454 bp, 8 predicted proteins | sample MHFenrmetagenome_2_FD_207603 | JGI IMG/M metagenome (GOLD analysis project Ga0326726, IMG submission 207603) | Lab enriched peat soil microbial communities from Michigan Hollow, Ithaca, NY, United States - MHF15MN | ecosystem: Environmental > Terrestrial > Soil > Wetlands > Peat | place: USA... | reverse complement strand
ACTGCGGAGTTTGACCGGACTGATACGATAGATGCAATTGAGCAGACGTTAAAGGATTTAGGTTATCTCACCGATCGCATAGGCAACATCAAGTCACTTGTGAAAAGGCTGACATGTGGCGACAGATGGGACATAGTCTTTAACATCGCCGAAGGCATGGAGGGGCTCGGCAGAGAAGCCCAGGTGCCCGCCATTCTAGATGTCTATAACATCCCTTACACATTTTCCGATCCCCTCATCCTCTCGCTCACCCTTCATAAAGGCATGACCAAGCATGTCATACGCGACTTCGGTATCCCGACGCCGGATTTTATGATTGTTCACGAAGAGATTGATATTGACAAGGTATCGCTTCCGTTTCCGCTCTTTGCGAAGCCCGTGGCCGAAGGTACAAGCAAGGGCATTGACGCCCATTCAAAGATAACTTCCCGAAAGCAGCTTTCGGTCGTATGCAGGTCTTTGTTAACCATGTACCGGCAACCCGTCCTTATCGAGCGCTTTCTTCCCGGCCGGGAGTTCACTGTAGGCATCGTCGGTACGGGGAAAGACGCCGTCGCACTCGGTGTCATGGAAGTCCACCTAAAAGACGAAGCGGAGAAAGGCGTCTATTCCTACATAAACAAAGAGAACTGTGAGGAGCTTGTCGAATACCGGCTGGCCAATGACTCCATGGCCCAGGCAGTGCAGGAAACAGCTCTTGCCGCATGGCGGGGACTCGGTTGCAGAGACGCGGGCAGAGTCGACCTACGTGCAGATAAGAAGGGATTGCCCCATTTCCTGGAAATCAATCCGTTGGCCGGCCTGCATCCGGACCATTCTGACCTCCCTATAATATGCAAGCTTGCCGGCATTACCTATCATGATCTCATCAATATGATAATGGAGTCGGCGCGAAAACGGATCCAGGACACGAATGCTCTTTGCCCAACTGCCGAACCCGCCCTGTCACGTTATTACCAAACATGTCTCACCTGTCGCAACAGCGATGAGTCACCACGCTGATACGCAATCCATGAAAGCCGTCGTGCTGCACAGCGATGTGCCGGAAGAAGCCGGCATGGACGAAAAGGACGCCCTCGTCCAGGCCGCTTGTGTGTCATCCGCTCTTTCGGAGTTGGGATATGAATCCATAACCATACCCTTCTCGCTGAATGTCGCTCGCGTAATTGACATCCTGAGGGATGTCCAGCCTGCTTTCGTCTTCAATATTGTAGAAACGATGGCGGGACAGGGGAGCCTGATTCATGTCGCCCCATCAATTTTGGACTTCCTGAAAATCCCTTACACCGGCGCAGGCACGGAGGCCACGTTTCTCACGTCCAACAAGATTCTTGCCAAACAGGCCCTGAATACAGCAGGCATTGCCACACCTCAATTGTTTCTGCCGCATGAGAACAACTACTGCGGAGATTTCGTCGAAGGTACATATATCATCAAGGCCGTCTGGGAGCACGCCTCCACGTGGTTTTGTGACGATTCTATTATTCATGCAAGAGATCCCAACCAGCTCCGCGCGGCAATGGCAGCCCTGCAGAGGAAACTCGGCATGGCCTGTTTTGCCGAAACCTTTGTCGAAGGGAGGGAATTTAATCTCTCCCTCCTCGCGGGAGAGGGAGGGCCGCATGTCCTTGCCCCCGCGGAGATTCGCTTTGACGATTTTCCTCCGGGCAAGGTCAGGGTTGTTGACTACCTATCCAAATGGGTCGAGGACTCCTTTGAATACCATCACACGCCACGATGTTTTGATTTTCCGGAGGAGGACACGCCTTTACTTCACCGGGTTTCCGACCTGGCCCTTCATTGCTGGCGGGTGTTCGACCTGCGAGGGTATGCAAGGGTGGATTTCCGTATCGACAGTGTAGGGAAGCCGTGGGTCCTGGAAGTGAATACAAATCCGTGCCTGTCTCCGGATGGGGGATTTTATGCCGCCCTCGATCGATCGGGTTTGCGTTTCGCTCGGGCGATTGAACGGATAATCCGGGACGCCGCGTCATTTTGATATTCTCCCGAATGGGAATTGGCAACATAGTGTAATCAAAGGCCTTCTATCCAGGGCATTCCCCAGGATACCTGCCTGTTGTCAAAGGTAAAAACAGTTGCTTTTTCAAAGCTAATCCTGTAGATAGCATTCGCTCACAATTTCCCCTAAAAATGGCAATTCGTCAAGAACCTGTTTGTTAAGGGATGCACATACTAACACATAGAAGCAATCTCGAATCGTTGCGGAGGACAGATGCGATTCATTCCCAAAGAAGAAAAATTTTACGACCTGTTTGAGGAACTCATCAATAAAATCGAAGAAGGCGGGAAGGTCTTTCTGGATATGGTCGAGACGTATGAATATCCCCTTCCAAAGATAACCAAACTCAAAGAGCTGGAGCATGAGGCGGACGTCATCACCCACAGGACCTATGAGAAGATGCACAAGTCATTCCTGACTCCGTTGGACAGGGAAGACATTTATGCCCTGGTAAATAAGATGGATAGCATCCTGGATATGATCGAGGCGTCAGCGGCCAGGATGAGTCTTTATAAGGTGAAGAAGCCAACGAAGGTGATTATCGATCAGGCAAAGATCCTCAACCTGTCCATCAGCAAAGTTAAGCTCATCGTTTATGCCATGAGAGATATGAAAAATTCAAAGATGATCATCGATGCATGCGTGGAGATAAACACCCTCGAAAACGAAGGCGATATTGTTCTGAGAACGGCAATGGTCGATCTTTTTGAGAATGAAAAAGATGCCATCGAATTGATAAAATGGAAGGAAATCTTTGAGCGTATCGAAGAAGCCCTTGATGTGTGTGAGGACGTCTCAAATATAATAGAAGGTATCGTCCTGAAGCATGCCTGATTCCTTAGGGTTTGTAATTTTTCTTATCATTGTAGCTTTAGCATTTGATTTTCTCAACGGCTTCCATGACTCTGCTAATGCTATTTCAACAATTGTATCTACCAGGGTTCTTTCACCAAAATATGCCGTCTTATGGGCGGCTTTCTTCGAGTTTGCCGCCGTCTTCTTTGTCGGTGTACAGGTAGCCAAGACTATTGGAACCGGCATTATTAATCCCGATATCGTAAACGATCTGCTCATCCTTTCCGCCCTGGGCGGTGCTATCATCTGGAACATCATCACGTGGTATTACGGGCTCCCCAGCAGTTCCTCTCACGCCCTCATCGGCGGCCTCATCGGCGCAGGCCTCGTAGACGGGGGAACCAGTGTCCTCGTGTGGAGCGGTATTATAAAAACAGCCATTTTTGTGGTGCTTTCCCCTGCCATTGGTCTGATCCTGGGATTGGCCATGATGATTCTAGTGCTGAACATCAACCGGTATTCCAATGTTGCAAAAGCAGATAAGTTGTTTCGAAAACTGCAGCTTGTCTCATGCGCAATCTACAGTATGGGTCACGGCACGAACGACGCCCAAAAAACCATGGGAATTATAGCCATAATTCTTTACAGCCATGGTCTCCTCGGAAAAACCTTTTATATTCCCTTCTGGGTTATTATCGCATGTTACACAGTCATTGCCATGGGCATCATGTCCGGAGGATGGCGCATTGTCAAGACGATGGGAACCAAGATAACAAAGCTCCAGCCAATTGGCGGGTTCTGCGCGGAAACAGCGGCAGCTATCTCCATTATCGGGGCGTCCATAGCCGGCATTCCCGTGAGTACGACTCATACCATTACAGGCGCCATTGTGGGGGTGGGATCAACCAAGAGGCTTACTGCTGTCCGCTGGGGGGTGGCCGGAAACATAGTCTGGGCCTGGATATTGACGATTCCCCTGGCAGCTTTGATCGCCGCCGCTATTCATCTCGCCACGCACATCATCTGGTGACCTTGCAGGGATAGTGTCCTAGGATCTGCTCGGCAGGGCAACTTCCTATTCGCTCGACAATATACTCCGGTAGAATTCTTCGTACATCGCCCAGATCGCCAGGAGCAGGGAAGCAACGATGGGGCCGATTATGAAGCCGGAAAATCCGAATAGCGATAACCCCCCCAGGGTAGATAAGAAAACCATCAGGGGATGCATCTGCACATCTCTCCCGATGAGTATGGGCCGAAGAAAATGGTCCACCATGCTGATCACAAGAACGCCGAAGGCAAGGATGATCATGCCTTTCCAAAAATGTCCCGTTATCAGCATTATCACGCCAGCTGGCACCCAGATGATGGAACAGCCGACAACCGGTACAATGGCCGTAAATATCATAACGGCTCCCCACATCAGTGGTCCTTGAATGCCGGTGAACCAGAAAAGAAGCCCTCCCAGCGTTCCCTGAATACCACCAATAATCAGTGTCACCTTCAAAGTGGCCCTCGCAGCCGCCACAAAACGTTCATAGAGGACTTTTTCTCTCTCGTGCCCAAGAGAAAACACACGCACAACCCCTCTCAAAAGCTTATCGCCGTCACGAATAAAGTAAAACAGTGTATAGAGCATGACAGAGAATTGAACGATAAAGATAAATGTGTTCTGCGTGAGGTCTTTCAGGTTGATAAAGATATAGTTGGAAATAGTCTTGGCGATTTCAGAGAACTTTTCGGTCCAGAATTGTTCATTGATATGCAATCGGGCCACATACGGGTTATTCTTTACTGCACCCGCAACACCCTTCACTATATTTTCTATATCGCCGCCATCCGCATCGAGGGATTCATACATGCGCATGGACTCTCCAAACATTACGCTGCCGATGATGCTCCCCGGCAGTATTATGATTACAGAGACGACCAGAAAAATGACCGCAGCCGCGGCAGTGGGATTATGCAATTTCCTGTTGAGAAGTTTATAGAAAGGACTGAAGATACTCGAAATGACAGCCGCCCAGAAAATGGGAAAGAAGAAAGGCGAAAGTAGATACAGAAACAGAAGGAAGACAAAGATCATAATCGTGAAAAAAAGTATGTTTTGGACTTTTGAGGCGCGCATGACACTCCTGATATAAGGGAGAATTTCTCTTTCCAAGCAGAGTGGTCTCCAAAAAAATATCTTATTTATTCGATAATTTCAACAGAAAGCTTCTTTAGAGCGTACAATTCTTGACTTTGATTTTTCCGGTGGCTGTGTTAAATAGGAAACCATTTCAACGCAAAAAAGGATTTCTCATGCAGCCAATGTCCAGCCATCCTATCGGAGTGTTTGATTCCGGTATCGGCGGACTAACGGTCGTTCGCGCCCTCATGGAACGCCTGCCCTTCGAAAACATCATGTATTTCGGCGATACGGCACGGGTGCCATACGGTGTGAAATCAACGGAAACGATCACGCAGTACGCCACGGAGATCACACATTTCCTGCTGCAAAAAGATGTGAAACTGCTCATTATCGCCTGCAATACCATGGCCGCCGTCGCATATCAGGCAGTGAGAGGCATCTCTCCTGTTCCCGTACTGGACGTGATCGATGCAGGAGCACGCAAAGCAGCATCCGAAACGCGGAGCAAATCTATCGGTGTCATCGGCACGCCGGCAACCATAAACAGCAACGCCTATGCCCGCGCCATTCACCAGCATGACCCGGACATCCGGGTGTTCTCCCAAGCCTGCCCCCTCTTTGTGCCTCTGGTCGAAGAGGGATGGTGGAATCACCCTGTCACCCGGCTTACTGCCCAGGAATACTTGAGGCCGGTTCTGGCTGAACAGATCGATACCCTTGTCCTGGGATGTACACACTATCCTTTGATCAAGCCCCTTCTGCAGGAGATTGCGGGCCCGGATATAGGTCTTGTGGATTCCGCGGAAGCCATGGCGGATATAACGGCCCATCTGCTCGCGGGCAAACAGCTCGGAAATCAGGAGCGGACACAGCCTAAATACAGGTTCTTTGTCACTGACGTGCCCTATCACTTTCAGACGATCGGCGAAGGGTTCCTGGGACGGACATTGTCCCATGTAGAACTCGTCAAATGGTAAGGATGCCAATTTTATGAAAATTATCCTCGCCGGCTACAATATCGATTTTGAAACAATCCGTGATATTCAGAAACTGCGGCCGGAAGCCAAGAATCTCACGCCGGAGACCATCTCCGCCGCTTACGCCCGGATCAGCCGCAGCCCCAAGCCCATCGATGCATTGCGTGCCATCGCCAGGCAGGAGGTGGAAGAAGCGCGGCAGTCCAACAAGAACATCGTCTTCGAGATGGGGCATAGCTCCGTAGCCGAGCATGCCGTCTTCAACATTGATGTCCTCGGGGTTTCCCGTCTCCTTGTGGAGGAAATCGAAAAATTTCGTCTCTGTTCTTATACGGAAAAATCGCAGCGCTATGTGAGGTTGGAAGACGATTTCGTCATCCCCGAAGAAATCCGCGGGACGCGCATGGAAGAGCCCTTCGTGGACATCGTCCGCAAACAAAACAGCTTGTATCATGAACTCTTCGAGAAATTGAAGCCCCGCATCTTGGAAAAGCACAAAGACCTCGCAGCGGACTCCGCCAATCGCTCCATGCTGGAAGGCTGGGCCAAGGAGGATGCCCGCTACGTAATTTCCCTCGCAACGGAAACACAGTTGGGAATGACCGTAAATGCGAGGAACCTCGAGTTCATGCTCCGCCGTCTTGCAGCCCATCCCCTCGCGGAGGCCAACGAGTGCAGTCGGAAGCTATATGAGGCAACCAAAGATACGGCCCCCTCTCTTATCCGCTACACGGATGCCACTGACTACGACCGCCTTACGAGGCGGAATCTGCGCGACGCCGTCTCCGCTCTGATACGGCAAGGCGAACACAAAGCCGCGATAATGCCGGCGGTATCGAGCGGACAAGACGTTTCCCTCGTCTATGCCACGCCCGACGGAGACAACAGAATCATGGCATCACTGATCCATTCGTCGTCAGATCTGCCGATGGCCCGGTGCCTGCAAATGGTCACCTCCATGGATATGCACGAAAAAGAGTCACTCATAAGAACAGCCCTGAAGCACATCAAGTCCTACGATGCGGCGCTGCGTGAGTTCGAGAATGCGGAACTTCATTTTGAGCTGCTCATCAGCGCGAGCTGCTTTGCCCAGATGAAGCGACACCGCATGGCAACCATAACCTGTCAGGATTACGATCCCGCCCTTGGCGTAACGGTTCCGCCCGCAATATCGGAAATCGGCATGGCCAAGGCCTTTATGGGAGTCGTAACCGAAACCGAAAAGATATATGCCCAAGTAAAAGCGCTCTTCCCGCCTGCTGCCGGCTACATCCTCACCAACGCCCATCGCAGGCGCGTTTCCATGAAAATCAATGCGAGGGAACTATACCATGTCGCACGTCTCCGGGCAGATACGCACGCCCAATGGGACATAAGAAAGACGGCGGAAGAGATGGTGAAGCTGGGCAAAAAATCGATGCCGCTCGCACTGATGCTCGCGACCGGTAAGGACGGCTTCGCATCTCTGTATAACCAGGTCTTCGCCATGGAGCCGGCTTCAGGCAATATCCTGGATAATAAGCCTTGAGACGTATCCTTCACATCGACATGGACGCCTTTTTTGCGGCAGTGGAGCAGAAAAGACGCCCCGAATTAATCGGCAAGCCTGTGGTAATAGGAGGCAGCGGCGACCCCACGAAAAGGGGAGTCGTGGCTACCGCCTCATACGAAGCAAGAAAGTTCGGCATCCACTCTGCCATGCCTTTAAAGACGGCTTACAGCTTATGCCCCAAGGCCGTCTTCCTTCCTGTTGATTACGAGGCATACTCAAGGGAGTCACGGAAGGTGAAAATCATCCTCAGGGAATTTTCTGACGTCATCGAAGACGTGGGAATTGACGAGGCGTTTCTCGACATATCCGCAATCGATAATCTTGCAGAAGAAATCTCGCTAGGAATTAAAAAAGGCATCAAAGACGAGACCGGCTTGACGTGCTCCATCGGCATTGCCCCCAACAAGCTCATCGCCAAGATCGCCTCAGACATGGATAAGCCGGACGGCCTCACCATAATCCTCGCCGAAAATGTTATGAGCGTCCTTAAACCGCTTCCTGTGAGGAAACTCTGGGGAATCGGACCAAAGACAGAGAAGTGCCTGAACGATATAGGTATTAAAACTGTAGGAGAGCTCGCCTCTCTTGACATCGACAGGTTGGTTGACAGCTTCGGCTCCTCTTACGGAAATTATCTTTATCACGCCTCGCGGGGGATCGATGACAGTCCTCTGGTCACCGACTGGGAACCGAAATCCATGAGCAGGGAAACGACTTTCCAGAAGGACATCGCCGACTGGCAATTGATAGCCAAGACCCTGGCGGACCTGACACGGGAAGTCGTGACAGATATGAAAGACAGCGGCTTCAAGGCAAGGACTGTTACCATCAAGGTGCGTTTTAGCGATTTCGAAACCGTCACGCGGGCTACGACCGTCACGCATGCGACGGACGAGGATGAAGATATAAGGAAAGCGGCGTTTGCCAGCCTCAAGAGGGTTGAACTCAGAAAGAGAGTGCGCCTCATCGGAATGAGGGTCAGCCATTTGGAAAGAACGGAAGATCAGACCTGAGGTCTTTCGGCTGGCTTCCGTTACCCCCTATTTCGGCAGCTTTGTATGGAAGAGGGCCAAGCATCATCTGATCAAAACAATTCTATCTGTTTAATACCCGTCTTGTCTTTCAGCGCTTGATAAACGGTGTAGGCGCACGACACGTCTTGAATCGCAAGACCAGTCGAGTCGAAGAGCGTAATCTCCTCGTCTTTCGTTCTTCCCTTTTCTTTTCCTGCAACAATATCCCCGAGTACCGCATAGATGTCTTTTTTTGTCAGTTGTCTCTTGCGGACGGGAACATTGATCTCGCCGCTGTGCGACGCCTGAGCCCAATCGTCTATGACCAGTTTCGCCTGTTTTAATATCTTCGGATTTATCTCCTCTTTTCCTTCGGCGTCGGCGCCGATGGCATTGATGTGAGTCCCGGGGGAAACCTCATTCACCAATGGCTTGCGGGAAGGCGTCGTTGTAACGAGGATATCGACATTTGTCGTCACTTCATCGATGACGGGAGAAATCATCGCATCCAGCTTGTATCTTTTCTTCACCCAGTTTCTAAACCTGGGCGCAATTTCATCCTTCGCATTGTACTGCCAAATTTTTACCGCTTTCAATTTCCTCACTTCCAGAATGCATGCCAGCTGTGAGCGCGCCTGTGTGCCGCAGCCGACAAATCCGGCAATCCGCGCGTTCTTCCTGCTCAGGAGTTTTGCGGCTACCGCACCCGCAGCGCCTGTACGGATGCTGGTAAGGTACGTGCCGTCCAGTATGGCGAGCGGAAATCCGTTCTGCGGATCGGCAAGGATGATAACTGCTATAACAGTGGGAAGGTCATAGATCGCATTTTTCGGGTGAACGGTCACGCTCTTGATGCCGGCAATGTTCAAGCCCTGGCCGTGAATGTAAGCCGGCATGGATCTGAGATCGCCTTTTTTAAAATAGAGATAACTCTTTGCAGGCATATCGGCCTCTCCCAGTCCGTATGCCTTGAATGCCTTCTCGACCGTTCTGATGGCCAATGATGGCGTCAATACCTTTTCAACATCCTTTCTCGTGAAGATCAGCGTTTTCATATCTCTCCCTGCAACCGTTTCGAGCAATAGGTCTCGCCGCCTGGTGTTCGCTCCTCCTCACTTGCGGAGATTATATTTTATCATCTTCAATTGCAGACCCTTTCTGCTGAGACCGAGCCGCTGAGCCGCTTTCGTAACATTACCGCCCACCTCCTCCAGGCACTGTATTATGGACTGCTTTTCCACCTCTTCCATATGGCTCTTCACGAAATCTTTGAAGGGTTTCTTCTGACCTCCCTGTTGGGAGACGGAGATTGCTTCGGCGGCTGATTTCCATTCCGGTGGAATATCCTCGAAGGTTATCGTGTCTCCACCGGCCATCAGGACAATACGCTCTATGAGATTTTCCAGTTCTCTGATATTCCCCGGCCAATCATACCTGACAAGAATGTCTTTCACGCGCGAATCGATATGTTTGACCTCTCTGTCTAACTTGCTGTTGAATTTCTCGATAAAGTAATCAGTAAGGGGGAGAATGTCATCTCTTCTTTCCCGCAGGGGCGGGAGGTGGGTGGGAAAGACATTGAGCCGGTAGTAAAGATCTTCTCTGAACCTGCCATCTTTCACGTCCTGGAGGAGATTCCTGTTCGTCGCCGCAATTAATCTCACATCCACCTTGATCGTGCGCAGCCCGCCGACCCGCTCGAATTCATGATCCTGGATAACCCTGAGAAGTTTCACCTGCATATCTCTGGGAATTTCTCCCACTTCGTCGAGAAAGAGGGTACCCTTGTCAGCCAGTTCAAACCTTCCTGGCTTCGTGGACACTGCTCCCGTGAAGGCCCCCTTTTCATAACCGAACAATTCACTTTCTATGAGATTTTCTGCAATGGCAGCGCAGTTAATCTTGACGAAGGGATTATCTCTGCGCGGGCTGTTTCTGTGAATCGCGTGCGCTATGAGATCTT
>Ga0326726_10006593_pt1 | contig 10455 bp, 9 predicted proteins | sample MHFenrmetagenome_2_FD_207603 | JGI IMG/M metagenome (GOLD analysis project Ga0326726, IMG submission 207603) | Lab enriched peat soil microbial communities from Michigan Hollow, Ithaca, NY, United States - MHF15MN | ecosystem: Environmental > Terrestrial > Soil > Wetlands > Peat | place: USA... | reverse complement strand
AGATGACGAAGCTATTGCCTTGGAGGTAAGTAAACTGCAGCACGAAATTTCCGGATTGCTTCAAAGGAAAGCCGATATTTTTTTCCGTGCTGACGGTTATGAAAAAAACAGAGCTGCCGATCAGGCTATTAATATTAAAAGAGGACGACTGGTTGAGCTTCTTGTCAAAGTCCGTTCGAGCAATCCGGTTGCGGCAGAAGCCATGCAGCTTGCCCCTGTCACACTCCAGTCCGTACAGGAGGCATTAAGGCAGGATCAGGCCATACTGAAGCCTTTGATTTCAGATTCACTGTGTGCGGTAATGCTTATCGGCAGAAAGCAGCTTCAGATTGCCGGCAGCGGCACTGGTTTTGATTCGCTGCATACGGCTGATTCGGCACTGCAAACGATTAACCGTGAGCTGGCTCAGGGGTATGCCGGCAGCATGCAGCAGCCGACAGCCGAACAGGAGTGGTTCTCCAAGGTGTTTCGTGAGCCACTTGCCGGGTCGCTTGGCGTATACCGGCATGTTATCGTTATTTCTGAAGATCTGTTCCCATACCACATTCTCGGCTCGGTTCAGGGGTCAGTTCCTGAAAAACGATATTCATTCCTGCAGTCCATAAAAGAGTTCGCTCTGTTATCGGAGAATGCAAAGCCGGTGAGCGATACCTCTCGAATCTTTTTCTATCGCGCAGCCGATGCTCCGGCAGCCGGGATACATAAACTTTTTGCTCCAGGGGACCGGGTGTTTATTCTCTGGAAACCCTATAGCCCGGTTGAGCTTGAAGCGATTCGCCAGCAGATAGCGCTGGCGATGCAGGGTACGGTATCTGCTTCTGAAGCATTGGTTTCTATTGCTGAAACTTCTACTGCAGGTCGAGAAACGTGGAAATATATCTCCGCATACGGGGCGGATTAATCTAAACGGAGCGTTATTTCCTTTACTACAGCACTTTATAATCGATTTTTAAGTTTTTATTAATGCTGCTTATGGATTGCAGTAATTATCTTTGTGGATAAAAACCGATAAAACGAATGCAATCAGGCCAATATTCGCGTTTTGTTTATTGAAAGGCGTTCCGGTTTTTTTTAAATTTATGATGCTTATAGTTTGCGCTTCCCCTCATGTTATCGTAATCCGGAATTATCGCTATGACGGACAAGGTATCAAGCAGCACGGTGTTGGAACTTATAGCAAGGGATCTTAAGCAAGCCAGAATCGAAAGAAATTTTTCCCTTGATGATATAAGTCGACAGATCACCATTCAAAAAAGCTATCTCGAAAAAATTGAGGAAGGTGATTTCAGCTTTCTCTCGAGGGCCTATGTCTTTGCCTATATCAAGTCATACGCTCAGCATTTAGGTGTAGGTAATGATGAACTTCTTGAGCAATGCAGGCAGGGTTTGCAGCTTTCCGGAGCACCCAAAACAGCTTCTGCAGATAATGGCCGTTCGGAAGAGCGTCAAAAGCAGCCGCGAAACAGTGATATAAATGCCGGGGAATCAGGGATCAAGAAATCACTTGTTTCATGGAAAACCGGCAGTGCGGTCATAGTTCTTGTTCTGCTGGCGGTAGTGTATATGGTCGGATCGTCCCGGTTTTCAGCCCCGCCTCCCGCACCGCCAACCGTTTCTCTTCCATCAGCTGCTGTAGAGGATACTGTGGCTGTTGCTGAACAGATCGTTGATTCACTGCTCACAACAGGTGATGATAAGCCGCCGCCGGTAGAAGCATCAGTGCATCCGGCACCACCGATTGCTCCCGATCGACAGCAAGCTCCTGTGCATGAGGTGACTCCGGCTCATCAGGAGAAGCCAATTCCTGAGTCCAGGCCGGTTCACAGGGAAACCCCTGTTCTTCAGGTAACCCCGACTCGTCGGGAAATAACACAACCTGACTCCAGGCCCGTTCGTCGGGAAACCCGGTCTCCCTCGGCAACTTCCGTGTCTCGTGACACTACGTCGCCTCAGCTTGCTCCTGCAGAGACGGCTCATCCGAAAGCACTCCCTCAGGTCAGGAATAAATCCTCAACTGTGCCGGTTGCTTCGACTTCAGATCCGCCTTCAGCAGCTGCGACGAAAGATTCCAAAAAGGTGGCTGAGGAAGGTTCTCCTGTGAGGGCATCGCCCAAAAATCATAAGGTGCTTATTGTCAAGGTGGTAAAAGATTATTCGTGGGTCAAGGTTGTAGCTGACGACAGTGCAAAAGTTTATCCGGGAGGCAGTTTTAAAAGCGGTCAGACTCTCCGCTATGAGGCAAGCAACAAACTCTGGGTCAATATCGGCAGACCCGGCTATGTTGAACTCTACCTGAATGGGAAAAAACTGCCGACGTTTACCTCTCGTATCCTCGTTTTTGAGTAAATCCTCTCTATCCCCCATATTTTTTTCCAGGCTTCTGTTCGATTTTTCTGTAAACAGGATAAAAAAAGTCTTATATTTGGAATTAATAGTATTGTTTGATCATTTCTTAATGCATATTCAGAAGTGAACTTAAAATATTAATGCCGGAGCAGAAAGAGACCAGGGTAATGTAATGGTTTGCGCAGTTTTAACGAAAGTATCATCATTACATATCCCTGACAATGGTTTGCCCTTAAAGGCGCTGATATTGCTGCTGTTCTGATGACATTCGTTGTTGTGATAAAGGGAGTATATTGGCTATTATTGGTGTCAGGCGGATGGCATTTGAGCCGTGACGTTGCTTCTGTTGCTGAATGCGCAGGAAATATGAGTACCGATAATACAGAGTGAACGTTGTTCCTCAGGACTTTTGAAGAATTTTACAGTAAAAGATCAATCAACCACGGCTGAGGCCGTAACCAAGAATATTGAAGTCTTATGGCAGACATGAAGGTTTATTTTGATCACAATGCCACAACTCCGCTGCATCCTGAAGTGAAAAAGGAAATGATTGCGGCGATGGAGATGTTCGGCAATCCTTCCAGCATGCACGCATACGGGCGTGAAGCTCGGGCAAATGTTGAGGATTCACGTCGCAAAGTAGCTGATTTTATCGGAGCTCACGATGACGAAATAATTTTTGTCGGCAGCGGTTCGGAAGCCAACAATACCGTTCTGTCGCTCTTTGTCTGTGCTACCAATCAGTGTGTCGGAGGTTGCGGGATGCGAAGCACCATTATTACAACGAAAATCGAACATCCCTGTGTGCTTGAAACTGCCGAATGTCTTGTACACCGCGGTGCAAACGTCAAGTATCTTGATGTTGACCGATACGGCAAAATTGATCTTGATCAGCTTCAGGGTATGCTTGGAAGTGATGTGGGTCTGGTGTCGGTGATGATGGCAAACAATGAGATCGGTACTCTGCAGGATATTGAAGCCATTACGAAAATGGTGCATGAAAGCGGAGCCTATATGCATACCGATGCCGTGCAGGCTGTCGGTAAAGTTCCTGTTGATGTTCGCAAACTCGGCGTTGATTTTCTGACCATTTCAGGTCACAAGATATATGGTCCAAAAGGGGTAGGCGCTCTTTTTGTGAAAAAAGGCATTCCCTACTGCCCGTTGATCAGGGGCGGTCATCAGGAGCGGGGCAGGCGGGCAGGAACGGAAAATACCCTCGGAATTCTCGGTCTGGGCAGGGCGGTTGAAATGAGGGCGCTCGAAATGCCGGCCGAGGAGGAGAGAATGCTGATACTGAAAAACGCATTGAGGAAAGGAATTGAAGAGCGGATCGATGATATCTACTTTAACGGTCATCCGACCGATGCCCTTGCAGGAACGCTGAACGTCTCTTTTTCAGGAGTAGAAGGCGAATCGGTACTGCTCTATCTGGATCTGGAAGGCATTGCGGTTTCTACCGGATCGGCTTGCGCATCGGGTTCTCTTGACCCTTCGCATGTGCTTCTTGCAACCGGCGTTAACGCCGAGCATGCTCACGGCTCGATCAGGATCAGTATGGGGCGTGAAAGTACCATCGAGGAGGTGGATTATCTGCTGGAAGTTTTACCACGAACAATTAAAAAAATCAGAAACATGTCAACGGCATATATAAAAGGAGGAGTGCATGCTGCAAGCAGGTGAATGGGCATATAGCGAAAAACTGAAGGAACACTTCATGAACCCGAAAAATATTCTGCAGGGCGAGAATACCGACGAGTTTGACGGAGTCGGCATGGAAGGCAACCTGCAGTGCGGGGACCAGATGATGGTAGTCATCAAGGTTGACAAGGAAAAAGAGGTGATTACCGATTGTCAGTGGAAAACATATGGCTGCGCAAGCGCGATAGCCAGCACTTCCGTACTTTCCGAAATGGTCAAGGGCAAGACGCTCGATGAGGCGTTTCACATCTCTCCGAAGGAGGTTGCCGTAGAGTTGGGTGGACTTCCGGATAACAAGATTCACTGCTCGGTACTTGGTGACAAGGCGCTGCGGGCGGCCATCAACGATTACTACACCCGCAACGGCATGGCAGACAAGGTCAAGAAGGAGCAGGTGAAGGTGATCTGCCAGTGCATGAACATTACCGATCATGATATTGAAGATGCGGTACTTGAAGGAGCGCGTACGTATTTCGAGTTGCAGGAACGCACCAAACTTGGCACGGTATGCGGTCAGTGCAAGGATGAAGCTGAAGTGCTGCTTGAAAAATTCAAGCATATCCATTTTGGAGTCTGAGTAGTGATGCCATGCTTCCGGAAAGGTTGCAGCTGACTTGTTACCCTAAGAAAGAGAGGCAACAGCAGGGAAGTACAGATTGGCTGGCCCTGCTGTTGCCTTATTTTTTTTCTGAAAATCAATGGCGCCATTTGATGCCCTGGCAGAAATCCTATGAAGAGAAAATGGAAAAAAACGGTCTGTTTTTTTGCTGCTCTTTCAGTGACGGCATTTCTGGCCAACTTCTGTTGGGAATCACTCAACGGGTTGCTCTATGAGGCGCATCCTGCAATGGCAGCCGTAAAGTATGTGCCGATGATGATTTTCATGGCAGCGATGGACACTCTCGGTATAACAGCTCTTTATCTCCTGACGGCCCTGCTGGTGCGAATATGGTTCTGGGAGCCCGATTTCCGGAACAGCTCCATTTTTTTTCTTGCCGGACTTGCTGCGGCCTATGCTATTGAGTATATCAGTCTCCATGCATTACATCTATGGCACTACCTGCCCGGTATGCCGATTATATTCGGAGTCGGACTGTACCCCCTTTTCCAGATTTCGCTTACCGGTCTCCTTTCTGTTTTATTGGCCAGGAAAATTACATTCAATGGCTGAAGCGTTCAGTCAATGATACTCATGCCTTTTTATATTGTAGGTACGAATAACACATTACAGAGGAAAAACCACATTCACTCATGAGCACAGAATGGAGTAACACGTTCTATATTCACACCTTCGGATGCCAGATGAACCAGGCGGACTCCGCAATCATTACGGCGCTGCTGCAGCAGGAGGGATACTCTCCGGCGGAAAGCGAAGATGCTGCGGGCATCATTCTGCTCAATACCTGTGCTGTCAGAGAAAATGCGGTCGAACGTATCGAGCATTACCTTCAGCACCTGCAGGGAATGAAAAAAAGACACAAAGGTCTGATTCTCGGTGTTGCCGGCTGCATACCCCAGTATCAGAGGGAGGAGATGTTTTCGATATCACCGGCGATTGATTTTCTTGCCGGTCCGGATACCTATCGCTCGCTTCCGTTGCTGATCGAGCAGGCTCGCAAAGGAAAAAGATCATCATCACTTGAGTTCAATCCTGCGGAAACCTATGAGGGTATTGATCCTGTCCGGCAGGGAACGATCAGTGCCTTTGTGCCGGTCATGCGGGGGTGCAATAACATGTGCGCCTACTGCGTTGTTCCTTTTACCAGGGGGCGTGAACGCAGTCACTCTTTCAGTTCGGTTCTTGAAGAGGTGCGGAAGCTTGCTTTATCGGGGTACAGGGAGATCACTCTCCTCGGTCAGAACGTGAATTCTTACTGCTCTCCGGAAGAGCGTCTTGACTTTGCCGGATTGCTCGATGCCGTAAGCCGCGAAGCTCCTCTGATCAGGATTCGCTTCACCACCTCCCATCCCAAGGATATTTCCGAAGCGCTTGTGCGCACGATAGCGGAGCGTCCGAACATCTGCAATCATATACACCTGCCGGTTCAGTCCGGCTCATCCCGAGTACTTGGTCTAATGAACCGGGGGCATAGTATTGAAGAGTACAGGGAAAAAATAGATCTGATCCGATCAGTGATACCCGGTGTAGCACTTTCAACCGATCTCATTGCCGGATTCTGTGGAGAAAAGGAGAGTGATCACCAGTCAACACTGGAGCTTCTCTCCGATGTTCGGTTTGATGCTGCCTACATGTTTTTCTATTCTACACGCCCTGGGACACTTGCCGCCCGTACGCTTGAAGACGATGTGCCGGAAGAGGTGAAAAAACGAAGACTTCAGGAAATTATCGACCTGCAGAACAGTATTTCCGGAGAGCTCTTTCAACAGGCGATCGGTTCGGTCGTCGAAGTTCTTGCCGAATCCGAAAGCCGGCGCTCCGCTGAGCAGCTTATGGGTCGTACTGACACCAACCGGGCCGTGGTATTTGATCGTAATGGCCATAAGCCCGGTGACGTGCTGCGTGTGCTCATCACTTCAGCCACGTCGGCAACCCTGACAGGACGACCTGCATCGAATTGATCGGTGCGGCCGGGGGAGTCGGGTGTTTGCAAAAGGTGGCCGGCGTAAGCTCTTTTTTACATGCGTGCGGCAACGATACTTTTCATTACGTAACTTATCCTGCTGTTTTAACGGTTGCCGCATTAGGGGTTTTTTATCTGGAGTCGTATTTGTAAATTGTGCTTTTTAAACCCCATTCATTTAACAGGCCCTTGTGAGGGCACCGGAGAGAAGTAAAGCATGCCAGTTCCCGCAAGACTTGGGTTTACCGATAAAGTAAGAGCACATCTTGAATTGCTTGATCCTGTCACCTGGATCAGCGTTTTTCCCTGCCTTGCCGGCGGTGTTATGGCATCAGGGGCCATGCAGCCGACTCTTCACGACTATCTTCTACTTTTTGCCATTTTTCTCATGTTCGGTCCTCTTGGTACCGGTTTCAGCCAGTCGGTCAACGACTGTTTTGATCTGGAGCTTGACAGGGTCAATGAGCCTACCCGTCCGATACCTTCCGGCCGGCTGACGCCAAAAGAGGGTTTATGGAACAGTATCTTTGCTCTTTTGCTTGCCGCCGGTCTTGGCGTAGTTATCGGATTGCATATCGGCGGTGTTCGTGGAATCGTGATATTCGCCTCAATCATGTCAGCTCTTGTTGTCGCCTACATCTATTCTGCACCACCTCTAAAGCTGAAAAAAAATATTCTGACCTCTGCACCTGCAGTCGGCTTTTCCTATGGTTTTGTCTCCTTTTTATCGGCAAATGCCCTGTTCGGCGAGATACGCCCCGAGGCGATATGGCTTGCCAGTCTGAACTTTTCCATGGCGGTGGCTCTGATTATACTCAATGACTTCAAATCAGCGGAGGGTGACAAGGAAGGCGGACTTAAGTCTTTGACGGTCATGATCGGCGCCCGGAATACTTTTCTGGTCTCTTTTGCGATCATCGACCTTGTGTTCGGTGTGCTTGCCTACCTCTCATTTACCTGGGGATTCATGATTCCTACGGTGTTTGTTCTGATCGGTCTTGTGCTTAATCTGGTTCTTCAGGTTCAGCTTCTGCGTGATCCGAAAGGCGGAATTTCATTCCTGAACAGTGCCGTTGAAGATGGTTTTGGCCATGCGATCGGCAAAAGTGATGTTCAGGAGCACAATGCTTTTCTCCGCTTTCAGGTTGCCAATAACGTCCTTTTTCTGATCAATAACCTGGTTGTCGCCGGCATGGTCGGTATGAAATATATGTGATCCGGTGTTGCTTTTTATCTTGAGGTTTTACTGCGCATCGTTACAAAGAGGGGGCAGGATACTGTTCATGCACCGTTATAAATTGTTGTCAGTCACGCCAAAGCGGGCGATACATCTATAGCGGTCTTTTGAAGTCTGAACCTGCCTGTTGTTCACAGTAATCTTAAAACATATTGGTGTTATGGATACTTTTCAGGCAACACTCTTTTCGCTTCCGGTTGTATGGCATAATGCACTGATTACCCTCCTGACCTTTATCTATGTTTTCAGTGTTCCGCCTTTGATGGATTATCTTGTTACCAATCATTCTCTTCCAAGGGATATCAGTCGCAAGATCACCCACATCTGTGCCGGTTCTGTCATTGTTTTTCTTCCCCTTTTTATCGACAGCGACTGGTCGCACTATCTCAATATTACCGTATTTGCTGTCTGGACACTCCTTCTGATCCAGAAAGGGCTTTTTGCCGCCGACGATGATCAGGCTGTGAAAACCATGACCCGCACGGGAGACAAGCGTGAACTGCTCAAGGGCACGCTCTATTTTGTGATTGTCGCCATGATCTGCGGCACAGTTTATTACAAACAACCCGCAGGCGTTCTTGCAATGGCGATTCTCGGCTGGGGTGACGGCCTCGCTCCGGTGGTGGGAACCCGTTACGGCAGAATGAAATACCGTGTACTCAGTGACAAAAGTGTTGAAGGGAGTCTTGCATTTCTACTCGGCAGCATCGCTGCCGGGCTTTTCTTTGTTCATCTCATCGTTCCTGACTCATTTTCTGCGGGCAAGATCATTGCAATTGCAGTGATTGCCACGATCGTGGAAGGTATCAGCCCCAAAGAGGTTGACAATCTTACCATTCCGCTTGCGGTCATCGCGGCTTCCCGTTTCTTGTAAGTGCAGGATCGGCGTATGACGACAGGAGCGAACACGGCGGTATATTTCATCAGTGATTTTCATGCCGGGCTGCAGGATGAAAAAACCGAGCAGCTCAAGCTTGACAAGCTCGAACGACTTTTTGCCCTCATCAAGGCGGAAGGTCGTTCGCTTTATATGCTTGGAGATATTCTTGATTACTGGCTGGAGTTCCGGCATGTCATACCAAAGGGATTTAGCAGATTATTTTGTTTATTGTCTGATCTTGTACGCCACAACGTTGAGGTCTTTTATGTTGCCGGTAACCATGATTTTTACCTCGGGCGCTATTTTGATGATGAGCTTGGCATAAAGACGCTCTACGGAATGCATGAGCATCAGATTGACGGCCGCAATTTCATATTTGCCCATGGTGACGGTCTCGGGAGCGGAGATATCGGCTACAAGCTGTTTGCCCGTTTTGTCAGAAACCGTTTCAATCTCGCTCTACTTGCTGGATTTCATCCGGATCTGGCTATCGGTCTCATGAAAAAATTGTCACTGCTCAGCCGTAAGCATAAGCCCGACAATCGTGTTTTTGAAACAGATCGCTTGTTGAACTTTGCCGAATCGCTGGCAATGGAAAGAGAGTTTGATTACTTTTTATGCGGGCATAATCATGTCGGCGGGGAAAAAGAGTTATCCGGGGGCAGGAAAAGATATATCAATCTCGGTACATGGATCGAAGGCTCTGCGCCCTATGGAGTTTTCAGGGATGGTATTTTTCAATTAAAGGATTTATATAACGTTAATAGTATAGACAGTCGCTGCCATGAGTAATACAAACAAGGTGCTCAAACTTGGTTTGCCTAAAGGAAGTCTTCAGGATTCGACAATCGATCTTTTTGCAAATGCAGGATTTCATTTTTCTGTACAGAGCCGCTCCTATTTTCCCTCTATAGAAGACGACGAGCTTGAAGCCATTCTTATAAGAGCTCAGGAAATGGCCCATTATGTTGAACTGGGCGCTTTTGATGTTGGGCTTACCGGCAAGGACTGGATCATCGAAACCGATGCCGACGTAGTTGAGGTAGCAGATCTGGTCTATTCGAAAGCATCGATGAGGCCGGTTCGCTGGGTGCTTGCCGTTCCTGAAAACTCTCCGATCAAGTCGGTCAAAGACCTTGAAGGAAAGCATATCGCTACCGAAGTGGTTAATATTACCAGGAAGTATCTGGCCAAAAACGGTGTCAATGCCTCGGTGGAGTTCAGCTGGGGAGCTACTGAGGTCAAGCCTCCCGATCTTGCCGATGCCATTGTTGAAGTGACCGAAACCGGTTCTTCGCTCAGGGCCAACAAACTCAGAATTGTCGATACTATTCTCGAATCCAACACAAAACTTATTGCCAACAAGAGTGCATGGAACGATCCGTGGAAGCGCGAGAGAATAGAGAGTATGGCTCTGATGCTGGAGGGAGCCATCAATGCCCAGGGCAAGGTTGGTCTTAAAATGAACGCTCCGAAATCGGCGCTTGACAAAATTATCGCCATTATTCCGGCTCTTCGTCAGCCGACAGTCTCTCATCTTGCTGAAGATCAGTGGGTTGCGCTTGAAGTTATTGTAACCGAGAAAATCGTGCGCAAGCTGATTCCTGAGCTGAAAAGGGCTGGCGCCGAGGGCATTTTTGAGTACAATATCAACAAGCTGATCGATTGAGCGGTATCGATCAGTTCATGAACCTCCAGGCTGCCCGAAA